>Ga0187855_10000887_pt1 | contig 24935 bp, 23 predicted proteins | sample June2016WEW_8_10_2_FD_132969 | JGI IMG/M metagenome (GOLD analysis project Ga0187855, IMG submission 132969) | Peatland microbial communities from SPRUCE experiment site at the Marcell Experimental Forest, Minnesota, USA - June2016WEW_8_10 | ecosystem: Environmental > Terrestrial > Soil >...
TACCAACACCAGCATTATTATCCTGGCGGCGACCAACCGTCCCGATATTCTGGACCCGGCGCTTTTACGCCCCGGCCGTTTCGACCGCCGCGTTGTGCTGGACTTGCCGGACGTCATCGGGCGCACTGCGATATTAAAAGTGCACGCGAAAAATAAACCCCTCGCGGCTTCGGTGAAACTGGATACGCTGGCCAAAGAGACGGCCGGTTTCAGCGGCGCCGATATCGCCAATCTGATGAACGAAGCGGCGATTCTCGCAGCCCGCAAGGGTCAGAAAACAATTGAAATGATTGACCTGGAAGAATCCATTGATAAAGTGGCCATGGGACCGGAGAGACGCAGCAAACGGATGAGCGCCGCAGATAAAAAGCTAACCGCTTACCACGAAGCAGGTCATGCACTGGTAGCAAAAATGCTGCCGAATGCCGACCCGCCGCATAAGGTATCCATTATCGCCCGCGGTATGGCCGGCGGTTATACCAGAATGCTGCCTGAAGACAGGGCATATTGGTCCAAATCCAGACTGACCGACAGTATCGCCGTATCTTTAGCCGGTCTCTGTTCGGAAAAACTGATCTACGGGGAAGCTTCTTCCGGTTCTTCCAGTGATTTGCGGTCGGCTACCGGTTACGCCCGCAGAATGGTGACGGACCTGGGCATGAGCGATAAACTAGGACCGCGTACGTACGGCGATAAACAGGAACTCGTTTTCCTGGGACGCGAAATTTCTGAGACCAAGGATTACAGCGAAAGGACTTCTCTGGAAATCGACCGGGAAATCGACCGGATTATCAGTGAAGCTTCTGCTTTAGCTACAAAAGTTTTGACCGAAAATATGGACATGCTGACAAAATTAACCGATGCGCTGATATCGAGAGAAACTCTGGACACCGACGAACTGGAGGCGTTGTTTAAAGGCGAAACGCTGGCGCCCAAAGTTATCGAGTCCGCACCTACAGACACCAACCAGCCGGATGCTAAAACGCCGCAACCCGGCCCCACGGTGATTCTGAAACCGCAGCCGGACGGAGGCACCGCAAGTATTATTCTGGAACCGCCGGCCAAACCGGAACCAAAGTAAAAGGGAAAAAAGGGAGTGCGCAAGCACTCCCTTGCTTTTATCTTAATTCCTGATTTATCAACGGAGGAGTTTGATGAAGACCGACCTGATTGAAATTACCGATAAAGCCATTTCGCCGGAGCAGGTAATTAACCGCGCCAGAACCAGCGGCAGCGGCTGTGTGGCCACGTATGTCGGCCTGATCCGGGATAATTCCCACGGCAAGAAAGTTGCTTCGGTGGAGTATCAGGACAAAACCGGTAAAGCCACCGCCGGATTGCACAAAATCGCGGCGGAAACCAAAGAAAAGTGGGCGGTGGAAAATATTGCTTTTACCCACCGGGTCGGTAAACTTAATGTCGGGGATATCAATCTGGTGATAGCCGTTGCGGCGGGCCACCGCGGGGAAGCTTTTGCCGCCTGTCAGTACATCATCGACCGTTTCAAAGAATCACTGCCCACCCACAAAATCGAGACATATCAGGACGGCAGTACCCTGGACGGCGGGGCTTAATATTCTGCAACCCCTCCTAAGCAACGATCAGGGAAGATAAATCCCTCTGTATGAGATTGGATGAAATCTCCGGATTGTCGGGTCAAGCCCGACAATGACAATCAAAAGGTTTATCATTCCCGCGCAGTTTGCTTGATACTTGTGTATTGTCTCTTGATTATTTAGAAAATGGTTATCTTCTTCTGGAAACGATATAATCCGCCAGGCTGGTCAAAGAAGCGCGGACCTCTTTTTCCGGCAATGATTTCAGGTTCCGGCAGGCTTTTTCACAGTACTCGTTGGCGACGTTGAAGCATTCCGCGATGATGGTGGAATTCCGCACCATCTCGATGGTTTCCCGGACATACTTTTGTTTGTCGCCGCCTTCGAACATTTTCTTAACGGGGTTATCCTCAGGGTATTTTTCCATCAGCATTAAAGTCGGCAGGGTAACCGTGCCCTGCGCCAAATCGCCGCCGACCGGTTTACCCATTTCCTCTTCCGTGCCGGTGAAATCCAGGATATCGTCGATAATCTGGAAAGCATGACCCAGATAATACCCGTAATCGTGCAGGATTTGAATCGATTTTTCCGGCGCTTTGCTCAAGACCGCCCCGGATTCCACCGCCATGACGAAAAGCGCGGCGGTTTTCGAAGAAATCCGGAAAATATACTGTTCGCGGGATTGCCCCAGCTGGAAAGCGCTGGCCGATTGAGCCAGTTCCCCGTTAGTGATGATCATCAGGGTTTGCGGCAGCAGCTTAATTACCCGGAGATTTTCGGTGCTGGCCGTCAGGTCGCCGGCTTTGGCGAAAAGATAATCGCCCAGCAGCACGGCTTTCTCCATCCCCCAGATTTTGTTCACGGTCGGCCTGCCCCAGCGCACAAAAGAATTATCGATTGTATCGTCATGTACCAGCGTCGCCAGGTGCATGATTTCGACCGCCCGGGCCATCGGCATCAGCCGTTCCAGGTTATAATCGTAAAAACCGGCGGAGAGCAGCACCAGCGCCGGCCGCAGCCTTTTACCGCCGCCTTTCAGTGCGTGGGCCAACAAATCACCCAGCCAGGGCGCTTCCCCGGTGCCGGTGGCTTTTAGTCTTTCCTCGACAACCGCAAGGTCTTTCTGAATCGGGGCGTATATTTCCGTTAGCTGCATCGCTTGATATCCTTGGTGATTAGTGCCCGAGCTTTTGCGTCTCTTTTTCGATTATCTCGTCATCGAGCTTGGTAAACAACGCCTTCGGCTCTATCAATTTTTGGCCCGGTGCGGGAATGCAAATTTCCCATTTCGAATTTTCAATTTTGCCTTCAAACCCCAGATATTCGTGCAGTTTTTGAGAACTGAACGGCAGGAATGGCGAGAGCATTGTCTTTAAAGCTGAAATTGCGCCGATAGCGGTATATAAAGAATTAGCCGCCGCCTGACGGTCGGTCTTAATTGCCTTCCAGGGGGCTTTACCGTCCAGATAGCGGTTGGCTTCATGTGCCAGGGCCATGGCCTTGTTCAGCGCCTGTTTAAACTGGCAGCGGGCCAGGCTGTCGTCAACTTCTTCAAAAACTTCCGCGCACTGGGCCGCCAACAGACGGTCGTCTTCATCCAGATTCACCGGCGCCGGGACTTTGCCGTCAAAATTGCGGTAAGTCAGGGTCAACACGCGGTGTGCCAGGTTGCCGTAAGTGGCCACCAGTTCATCGTTGTTGCGGCGTACATATTCATGCCATGAAAAATCAGTATCGCTGTTCTCCGGCATGTTAATTGAGAGGATGTAGCGCAGGGGGTCCGGGTCATAACCGGCAAGATAATCCTTAATCCATACCGCCCAGTTGTGGCTTTTCGAACCTTTCTGGTTCTCCACCGTCAGAAATTCGTTCGCCGGAACGTCATACGGCAGGTTCAACCCGCCGTAACCCATCAGCATCGCCGGCCAGATAATGGTATGGAAAGGAATATTATCTTTGCCGATGAAATAATAGCTGCGGCAGTCCTTTTGCCAGAAATCGCGCCATTTTTCCGGGTCGCCGGTGAGGGCCGCCCACTCTTTGGAAGCAGCCAGATAGCCGATTACGGCATCGAACCAGACATAAATGCGTTTACTTTCGAAACCTTTGACCGGGATGGGAACCCCCCACTCGATATCGCGGGTGATGGCCCGGTCTTTCAACCCTTCCTGGAGGTAATGCGTGGTGAAATTAATCACATTCTGCCGCCAGTGAAGCTGGTCTTTAACCCAGGTCAGCAGCGGCTCGTTGAATGCGCTCAGTTTTAAAAAGAAATGTTCCGTTTCTTTAAAGACCGGGGCTGTGCCGCACAAACGGCAGCGCGGCTCAATCAATTCATTGGCGTTGAGCGGTTTGCCGCAGGTATCGCACTGGTCGCCGCGGGCGCCTTTGCCTTTACAAAACGGACACGTTCCTTCAACGTAGCGGTCGGGCAGGAAACGTTCGCATTTCGGGCAGTACGCCTGCAACACAGTATTGGTATAAAGGTAACCCTTTTTCAGCAGTGTCAGGAAAACATCCTGCGTTACCTCGGCATGATTAGGCGTTTCGGTGTGCGTGTAAAGGTCAAAAGTAAATCCCAGCCGTTTCCAGGCATCAACGAATTCAGTATGGTAGTACATCGCCACTTCAGCAGGGGTTTTTCCTTCCTGTTCCGCTTTCAGCGTCACCGGCGTGCCGTGCATGTCCGACCCGGAGACCATCAAAACCTCATTGCCCTTCATCCGGTGATAACGGGCAAAAATATCTGCCGGCAGGTTAGCGCCCGCCACATGGCCCACGTGCGCTAAACCGTTTGCATACGTCCAGGCAACACAAACAAGGATTCTCTCGCTCATCGTTCTCTACCCTACGTAAAAATTAACGTTATGAGAGTTTTTTCTCTTCGTGGAAGAAGGTTAATACTTTTTCGCCTTTCTCTTCGCGGTACTCAGCGTATTTTTTCTTGACACAGCACTTGATACAGTAGTTTTTAGTTTCGCCGCCCTCGCTGGTTTCCGCCCCGTCCGCTTCTTCCACCGTCATATATCGTCCCGCATACGGAACCATCATTCCGCAACTATCGCATTTAATATTTCCCTGAGAAATACATCCCCGTCTCATCTTTTTGCCTCCCGTTAATACGTTTTTATCTTGCAGGCGCCCGTTACCGGATAATGCTAATCATTAATAGCGGATTTTTGCGGCGCCCCATTTAATAATATCTTATAATCGGCCCAAAGTCATTAAGGCTGTTCCAGCCATGCCTTATAAAGTTCCCGTTTCGTTAGCCCCGTCTCCGCAGACACGGCCGCAATTGCTTCTTTGGCGGACACACCGGATGCCCTCAATTCATGCAGTTTTTGTGAGATTTCGGTGGTAAGTTCTTTGGGGGATTCGGCTTTATTCCCCTCAACTACCAGGGTGAATTCACCGATGGGTGCGGCAAAATGTTTTATGGCTTCACTGACGTTTCCCCGGAAAATTTCCTCGTGCATTTTGGTCAATTCCCGGCAAGCCGCTATCCGGCGGTCCCCGAGAACATCCAAGATGTCCTGAAGCGAATCCTGTACCCGGTGCGGTGCTTCCAGGATTATCAGTGTCCCCTTTTCCGCCGCCGCAGTTTCCAGCACCCGCCGCCGGGCGGACGATTTATTAGGCAAAAAACCTAAAAACGTAAACCGGTCTGTCGGCAGGCCGGAGACAGCCAGCGCCGTCGTCACCGCCGAAGCCCCGGGCACCGGCACCACCGGTATCCCCTGGCCGACGGCAGCCGCAACCAGCTCGTACCCGGGGTCGGAAATGCCCGGCATACCCGCCTCGGAAACGAGCGCCATATCCCCCTGTTCCAGATATTCCAGCATGCGGTTCAGCTTCACCAGTTTATTGTGCTCGTAGTAGCTGGTCATCGGCGTGGTAATCTGATAATGATTTAATAACCGGCTGGTTTTGCGCGTGTCTTCCGCCGCAATGAGCCTGACTTCTTTCAACACGCGCAGCGCCCGCAGGGAGATATCTTCCAGGTTGCCGATAGGTGTCGCCACGATATAAAGAGTATTCATTAGTATCGTCATTATAACCCACCGTGGTCTTCGAGTCTAGCTTCATATAGTGAAAGATAATCTCTGGGATATTAACAAAAATTTAACCCTGTTTAAGGAATTGGCCGGTTGCCGGGCAGCGGTTTAGCTTCAATTAATCATTTCTTTTTTAGTTGAATCCCCATTGAAACGGCAGCAGTTTGATGATATATTGAGAATAATATTTAGAGAATGGGAAAAATTTTAAGATTGATGAGGACTGAAAACAAATGACAGCACCAAAATTTAAACAGTTGAAACCGTCATACGGTTTCGACGAAGTCGCGATTGTTCCGGGAGACGTGACCGTCAACCCCGAACAGACCGATGTTTCACTGCAAATCGGCAATATCAAGCTCGATATCCCGATTTTGGCATCCGCCATGGACGGCGTTACCGACGTCAATTTCGCGATTCTGATGAGTAAACTCGGCGGCCTGGCCGTGCTGCATCTGGAAGGCGTCCAGACCCGTTATGAAAATCCGGCCGAAGTCCTCAGTGAAATTGCCAACACGCCGAATGAGAAAGTGACTGCCCTGATGCAGAAAATTTATTCCGCCCCCATCAAAGAAAACCTCATCGGCGAAAGAATCAGGGCGATTAAAAAAGCCGGCGCGGTCTGTGCCGCCACGGTCATGCCCACCAACACTAAAAAGTACGCGCAATTGATTGTAGAAGCAGGAGCGGATCTGCTCTTTGTCCAATCTACCGTTACCACCACCCGTCATGTTTCCAAGAGCTATGAAGGCCTGGTTTTTTCCAAACTGGTCAAATCAGTGCCGATTCCGGTGGTGGTCGGCAACTGCGTCAGTTATTCCGCCTGCCTCGATTTAATGAAAGAGGGGATTTCCGGCGTGCTGGTCGGGGTTGGCCCCGGCGCTGCCTGTACCTCCAGGGAAGTGCTCGGCGTCGGAGTTCCGCAAATCACCGCGACTATCGATTGCGCGGCCGCCCGCGACGTTTATCTGAAAGATACCGGACGTTACGTGCCGATTATTACCGACGGCGGTTTTAGAAAAGGCGGTGACGTTTGTAAAGCCCTGGCAGCCGGCGCCGACGGCGTAATGCTCGGCTCGACCTTTGCCCAGGCTATCGAATCGCCCGGCCACGGTTATCACTGGGGGATGTCCACCCCCAATCCCGTCCTGCCGCGCGGCACGCGCATCAAAGTCGGCACCACCGTTTCACTGCAGCAGATTCTGTTTGGTCCGACCTCGGTCACCAACGGCACCCAGAATTTTGTCGGGGCCATCAGAACCGCGATGGGCTTCTGCGGCGCTTCGACCGTCCGCGAATTCCATAACGCGGAAATGGTCATCGCCCCTTCCATCACCACCGAAGGCAAATCCTGGCAGCTATCCGGCCCTAACAGCCGGGCATAAGGCATATAATTCATCAAAATTTAGCCAACAAAAAAGCCCCTTACAATCGTGAGGGGCTTTTTTATCCGGCTGCGGTTCTGCGGCCTATCGAAATTATCACTCTCCCTTTAATCCCTCTCCCGTCGTGCCTCCGGGACCATGGCCTGAGAGGGATGGAGATTACATAGAAACATAACGTAAATAATCCTATTCGTCGTCCCCGTCATCGTCATCGTCTTCTTTAGGCGCTTCAGCAGCGACCGTGACCGCAGGCACAATCGCCATACCTTTTTCGTTTTTCCGTTTAGACGGGAAGGATAATTTTTCGATGATTTTCCGCAAATCTCCGGCGACTGCATCCGCCTGTTCTGCGTCGGTTTTGACAATTATTCCGCTGACACCGGCATCCCAGATTTGCTGCAGTTCGGTTTCGGTAACCGCGGGCAGGACTTCCACCAGCAACGGTTTCCCGGCCAGTACTGCAAACCGGCGGATGAGCATCAATCTTTTCCAGGTCAAAATCAGGGCATTTTCCTTAGCTTCGTCTAAAAGCACCGCATCCACCGGCAAATCGCTTACGGTGCGCAGCATGATATCGGAAACAGATTCTTCTATTTTTAAGATTTTCCCCAGTTTTTGATCAGAAGCCAGTACCGCGCCGCTGTCCGGCAAAATCACAAAATCAATGCCCGCTGTAGCCGCTTTTTCGACTTCTTCCGCATCGCCTTTCGCCGCCAGCATCCCGGTTATTTTTTCGTTATTGCCAGCTGCCGGACTTGAAATCAGCAGCGCATCCGCGTCCGGTACATCTTTAATTTGAGATTTTGCTTTAGCTCCAGTGATATTAACCACCAGCTGTATTTTAGGTCTGGCGGTTTCCGCTTTAGCGGTCATAAAACCCATGGACTGCACCGGAGGCGTCAGCACCTGTTGTAATTTTTCAATGAATTTGCTCATATCACCTACCCTCATCTTTACGGCCGGTTTTACTGCCGCTAAATGAATTGTATGTTAAAGCCCCGCCTAATTCAAGAAGCAAACCAATTGTTGACATTTCTTTCCGGCTTCTCTATAGTTTGGATATTTAATTCATATTTTATTCTTTTCTATAGGGTGCATTAAGAAGATGAAAATCCAGGTTGTAATTCTGGCCGGAGGTATGGCCACCAGGCTCGGCGAATTGACTAAAAACCGTCCCAAATCGCTGGTAGCAATACAGGGTAAACCGTTCCTGGCTTATCAGCTCGAATTACTTAAAGACCATGAGATTAGTGATATCGTGCTCTGCATCGGGCACCTTGGCGGCCAAATCCGGAAAGCTTTCGACGGCGGCAGCAACTACGGCGTGCATCTGACCTACAGTCTGGAAGATGAACCTCTGGGCACAGCCGGCGCATTAAAGAATGCGGCGCCTTATTTAAATGATACTTTTCTGGTGATTTACGGGGATTCCTATTTATTGCTTGATTTCGTGAAAATTTATGCGTATTTTCTGACGCAGCAGAAACTCAGCCTCGACACAGTCTTCAGAAACAATGACGCTTTTGATGCCAGTAATATCGTCATCCGGGATAACATGGTCGAGGGGTACAGCAAATCCGAAAAAACACCGGATATGGTTTACATCGACTGCGGCGCCGTAATCTTCCACAAAGAAGTCCTGCAGCTCATTCCGGAAGATCATTTTTATTCTCTCGAAGAACTTTTTCTGCGCCTGATTGAGAAAGAGCAGCTGCTGGCTTTCGAAGTCAAAGAAAAGTTCTATGAAATCGGTTCACCGCAGGGATTGAAAGATTTCGAAGCATTTATACAGCGCCGGCTGAAAAAATAATTCCTTTTTCAGGATTGCCGAAAATATCAATAGGATTTGTGTTTGACAAAATTTTTATTGAGTGTTATCCTACCTGCAAAAGACGAGTAATTAATATCAAGCAGCATTTCTGATTACTTCGTAATATTTAGTTAGTCATGCAATCATTTTCTTTTTAATGAAATTTGTTCATTTCAATTTTCTTTTAGTCTGAATTGGAAAGAGAGGTAATTAAAATGGGAAAAACCATTGTAGAAAAAATTATGGCCAAAGCAGCCGGAAAACCAGAGGTTTCTCCCGGAGACTACCTGAAATTCGGGATTAAAGACACCTATATCCAGGTCGGCAGCGATATCGGCGCTCTTAATCCCCGGGAATACGAGCGGCTCGGCTGGGATAAGTTTTTTGACCCGAAAAAGGTGATGATTGCCCCGGAACACTGCGGCACCTGGGCGCGGCAGCAGGATAATATGACCAACCGGGAATCACACCGCATCACCAAAGAATGGGCTTTGTCGTTAGGCGTCCCTAAAGAAAATATCCTCGACCTGGGAAATGTCGGCACCTGCCACCACCTGCCGATTGAAAAGGGGTGGGCGCTGCCGGGCAATGTTTACCTTCATGCCGATACTCATTGCCCCACTGCCGGCGGCGTCGGGTGTCTGGGGATTAACCTCTCCGCTGCCGAACCGGCCTTTCTGAGACTGGGCTGGATGTGGTTCCGCGTCCCCAAGAGCATCAAGTTCAATATCACCGGCAAACTGCAGGACGGCGTGATGGGCCGGGATGTTTTCGAATTTATCCTCGGGCAAATCGGTCCTGCCGGCGCGGTCTACCAGGCCATGGAATTTACCGGACCGGTGATGGAAGAGATGAGCCTCGACGGACGTTTATCCATGTGCTGCCTCTCCATTTTTACCGGCGCCAAGACCGGCATCGTCAATCCCGACCAGAAGGTTTTCGACTGGTTCAAAACCCGGACCAAAGTCCATTATGAGCCGCAGGTGAGCGACCCTGATGCGCAGTATGCCAAAGTCTACAACTATGACGGCGCCAAAATCGAACCGCAGGTCGTCGTTCCGCCCTACCGGCGTACCGTCCAGCCTGTTTCATCGGTTGAAGGCACCAAAATCACCACCGCTTTCATCGGTTCCTGCGCCAGCGGCCGTGACGAAGACTTGAGAATTGCCGCCCGGATTTTAAAAGGTAAAAAAATCCATCCTGACGTGATGTTCAACGTCACGCCCGGGTCCGCGGAAACAATGCGCCGGACGGATAAGGAAGGTGTTATTTCGACGCTGCTGGAAGCCGGCTGTCTGGTTTGCGCGCCCAGTTGCAGCATGTGCCCCGGCTTTTACACCCCGCTGGCCAAGAACGAAGTCTGTATCGCCTCCAGCACCACCAATGTCCCGGGACGGATGGGCGAAGACAGCGCCCAGGTCTATCTGGGCAGTCCGGCCACCGTCGCTGCCTCCGCGCTCGAAGGCAAAATCGTTGACCCCCGTAAATATCTTTAAGGAGTAATTAAATGGCATTAAAATTCAAAGGCAAAGTCTGGGTCTTTGGTGATAATCTGGATGTTGATAAAGAAATTATCCCCTTCCGCGAACGCGAAATGGGTTTGATGAAAGACGGTAATTTCGGCAAATGGGTGATGACCCCGGTCGACCCCGATTTTCCCAAGAAAGTGAAAAAAGGCGATATTATGGTCGTCGGCACCAACATGGGCTGCGGGCACGGCCATCAGCATGCCAATATCGGCATCCAACAGGCTGGCATTTCTTGCGTCATCGCCGAATCTTTCGACCGTAATTTCTTTAAGAATTCGATTAATCTGGGCTTGCCTATTATCGAGTTGGAAGGGATTAATAAGCACGTCAAAGCCGGCGACATTCTGGAAGTTGACCTTGAAGCAGGTGAAATCAAGAACATTACCACGGGGAAAACCCTGAAATTTACTCCTCTACCGGACTTTTTATTGGAAATCATGTCAGCCGGCGGTATCGAACCGTATACCGATAAACTCATCGCTGAAGGTAAAATATAAAAGAGGTGTTTCGATGAAAAAAACAAAGATGCTGCGGAAACTACTCAACGAACCGGGATTGAAAGTCATTCCCTGCGCCTACGACTGCCTGTCTGCCCGAATGGCGGAAGCGGTCGGGTTTAAAGCGGTGTTTATGACCGGCTACGGCATCCGCGACGCTCAGCTCGGCATGCCGGATTTCGGTATCGCCACGGCCACTGAAGTCGTGAATATCGTCCGGAACATGGTCAATTCGGTGGATATTCCTTTCATCGTCGATGCGGACGACGGTTACGGCGGCGCCTTAGCGGCCTACCGCACCACCCGGGAATTAATCCGCGCCGGGGCGGCCGGTCTCTTCCTCGACGACCAGAAGCACCCCACCAAATGCCCGGCTTTAGGCACGCAGGAAGTTGTTCCGCTGGATGAATATATCGGTAAACTCAAGGCGGCGATGGAAGCCCGCGACAAAGAAGACAAGGACTTTTTCATCTGCGCCCGCACCGATTCTTTGCGGGTCAACGGCCTCGAAGATACCATCGCCCGGATGAAAGCCGCGGTGGCTATCGGCGTCGATGCGCTTCTTCCTCAAGGTATCGATACCATCAAACCGAAATCCGGTGAGACTACGAAGTCCATTATGAAAGATGTCTATAAAACAATGGGCGCGCCCAAAGTCTGGATTTGGGGCTCCGGGCCGGAAGAATTCACCACCAAAGACTACGAAGATATCGGCGCGAAACTGTGGGTGCCGGGTAATCCCCTGCCCGGCGTGGCTAAAGCTTTAATCGAGATGTACAAAGGCCTTTATGACACCGGTTCGACCAAAAGTTTCTTCCCGGCCGGCCTGCCGGATAACGCATATCTCAACAAACTGCGCCGTCTGGATTTCTGGGAAGGGCTCGAAGCTAAATACGTTTCCGGGAAAAAGTGCTAACCGGGCGTCATAAATTAATAAATAAAAAGGAGATTCATAAAAACAGAATCTCCTTTTTTGTATCTTTCCGCCCCGGGGTAGTATACTTGACAATAATTTGGAGGTGACGCATGAAAGCCTTAGTCGTCTATGATACAACCTACAGCAACACCGAGAAAATCGCCAAAGCCATCGGCGGGGCACTTACCGGTGACGTCAAAGTTCTCCGTGCCGCCGAAGCCAATACTGCCGATTTCGCTTCGTTTGACCTGATTGTCATCGGCTCCCCGACCTACGGCGGACGGCCGATGCCTTCCGTTATGGATTTGATGAACAAAATCTCCGAAACCGTAGTCAAAGGCAAAAACGTTGCCGTATTCGATACCCGTATTCCTTCAAAAATCGCGAAACTATTTGGCTATGCCGCCGATAGAATTGCCAAAAACCTGAAAGATAAGGGCGCCAATCTCGTAGTGCCGGCCGAACCGTTCTATGTCCTCGGCAAAGCAGGCCCGCTCAAAGACGGCGAACTGGCGAGAGCCGCAACCTGGGCAAAAACACTGGCAAAATAAATCACACCCTAAGAACAAAAGAAGGGAAGCCGATACCTGTTAATCTAAACTTTTTTGTTATGTTCGATCAGCCAGTATTCCAGGCCGTCCGCCAGCGCCAGCCAGCTGGCCTCGATGATGTCCGTCGAGCTGCCGACGGTGCGCCATTCTTCAGTGCCGTCGGTTGATTCGATCAACACCCTCACCAGCGATTCGGTGCCGGTGCTCTCGGCCAGAATACGCACTTTGTAGTCGATGAGTTTTACAACCGCCAGTTCCGGATAGAACTCCAGCAGCGCCTGCCGCAATGCCGCGTCCAGCGCGTTAACCGGACCGTTGCCTTCGGCGGCAGTATGCATCATCTTACCGTCAACTTTCACTTTCACCATGGCTTCGGAGAGCATCTCGCCGGTATCTTTGCGGGTTGACTGGCGCCGCCGCTTCTCGACGACCACCATGAAATCCACCAGCTCAAACAGAGGCTGGTAATCAGGCTGGGCGCGGTACACCAGTAAATCAAACGATGCCTCAGCGTTATCGTACTGGAAGCCGCGACTCTCCTGCAGTTTAATCTGTTCCAGTAATATCCTGGCTTCTTTACCCTGTAAGGGCACATTGAGGCCGCGCTCTTTGGCTTTAAAAATAATATTACCTTTGCCCGATAGTTCGGAGACCACTACCTTCAAATGGTTCCCCACTTTTGCCGGGTCGATGTGCTGGTAAGAATCCAGCCATTTACTCACGCCTGACACATGATAGCCGGCTTTGTGGGTGAAAGCGCTCGTGCCCACATAAGGCGTTGATGCTTCCGGCGGCAGGTTTGCCGCCTCGCTGACAAAATGGGAAACTTCCGTCAGTTTTGCCAGTTGGGCGCTGGAAACGCAGTTGATGCCCATTTTCAGCTTCAGATTGGCAATCACGCTGCATAAATTGGTATTACCGCAGCGCTCGCCGTAACCGTTGATGGTGCCCTGCACCTGCCCGACACCGACCCTGACTGCCGCCAGTGTATTCGCCACAGCCACTTCGCTGTCATTGTGGGCATGGATGCCCAACGGAACGTCAGTGATTTTCCCGGCCGCTTTGATTGCGGCCGTCACTTCTTCCGGCATCGCCCCGCCGTTGGTATCGCACAGCACCAGGCAGGCGGCACCGGCTTCGGCGGCGGTCGTCAGGCACTGTAAACTGTATTCCGGATTATGCTTGTAGCCGTCAAAAAAGTGTTCCGCATCGAGGAACACGGTCATTCCTTTCTGCTTCAGGAATTTGATGGAATCGGCAATCATCTGCATGTTTTCTGACAATGATGTTTCCAGCACCTGCGTGACCTGCAAATCAGACGTTTTGCCCACCAGGCAGGCATATTTGAATCCTGTTTCCAGCATAATCTGCAGGTTGGCATCATCTTCCGCTTTAATATTGGCGCGGCGGGTGCTGCCGAAAACCACGATTTCCGCATTTTTCAGCTTCAGTGCTTTGGCTTTCTGGAAAAATTCGGCGTCGCGAGGATTGGAACCCGGCCAGCCGCCCTCTATGAAGCTGATGCCCATATCGTCCAGGCGGGAGGCTATCTCCAGTTTATCGACAACGGAGAACGAGACGCCTTCTTTCTGCGCGCCGTCTCTGAGGGTGGTGTCGTAGAGATATATTTTACTCATCGTTATTTTTACTCCCGCATTCAGGATATCAGGATTATACTATACTTTAGCCGCCACCAGGTCGCCCATTTCCTTTGTGCCGACCTTTTTCATCCCGGCGGACATGATATCGACGGTGCGGTAACCATCGGTCAATACCGCGAACACCGCATCTTCGATTATTTTTGCTTCTTTAGATAAGGCCAGTGAATAGCGCAGCATCATGGCAACCGTCATTATTGTCGCAATCGGGTTGGCGATATTCTGACCGGCAATTGTCGGCGCACTGCCGTGAATCGGTTCGTATAAGCCGCTAATCCGCTCGTTTTCTTTTGGAGTGGCCGCCAGACTGGCCGAAGGCAGCATCCCCATCGACCCCGCCAGCACCGACGCTTCATCGGTTAAAATGTCGCCGAACATATTCTCGGTGACAATTACATCAATTGATTTCGGGTCCTGTATCAGGCGCATCGCGCAGGAATCCACCAGCTGGTTTTCCAGTTTTACATCGGGATAATCCTTCGCGACTTCGGATGTAATCTGCCGCCATAACTTGGATGTCTCCAGCACGTTGGCTTTGTCTACCGATGTCAGTTTTTTATTCCGGCTTCTGGCCAGTTCAAAACCCACTTTGACAATGCGGGCAATTTCCTGCTCGGAATAGACCATCGAATCCACCGCGCGGCGGCCGCGTGTGGTGGTGTAACGTCTTTTAGGGCGCCCGAAATATAAGCCGCCGGTCAGCTCACGCACTACAATCAGGTCTACACCGCGCACGACATCCGGTTTCAGGTTAGTACCGTCTACCAGCATCGGCAGTACCTTAACGGGGCGCAGGTTGGCGTACAGGCCCATTCCCTTGCGCAGCGCCAGTAAGCCGTCTTCAGGGTGGACTTTAGCCGCCGGGTTATCCCATTTCGGTCCGCCGACCGCGCCCAGCAGCACTGCGTCTGCCTTAATGCATTCGGCCAGCGTTTCTTTGGTTAAAGCTTCGCCTGTCGCATCGATCGCCGAACCGCCCAACAGTTCATAACGAAAATCAAACGTATGACCGTATTTTTCCCCGACGGCTTTTAATACTTTGACGCCTTCCGCGATTACTTCCGGCCCGATGCCGTCACCGGCGGTAACTACAATTTTAAATTTTGCCACTTATCAAACTCCTCTCATTATCCCTATTTCGCCGCTGCCAGTCTCTTTTTCGTGTACTCGATCAGCCCGCCGGTTTTTATCAATTGGCTCATAAATTCAGGATAAGCCTTGGCGGTAAATTGCTTGCCGGTGGTAACATCTTTGATAATTCCCTTTTCCAGGTCAACCTCGACCGTGTCCCCGTTTTTAATACTGTCCACGGCCGCTTCGCTCTCCAGCAGCGGTAAACCGATGTTGATGGCGTTGCGGAAAAAGATGCGGGCGAAACTTTTGGCAATTACACAGGAAACCCCCGCGGTTTTGATCGCCAGCGGGGCATGCTCGCGGGATGACCCGCAGCCGAAGTTGGTATCTGCCACGATTATATCACCCGGCTTGACATTTTTCACAAATTCCAGGTCGATATCTTCCATACAATGGGCCGCCAGCAACGCCGGCTCCGAAACGTTGAGGTATCTGGCCGGAATAATGGCATCCGTATCTACATTGGCGCCGTATTTATGCACTGTTCCTTTTAACATTTTGTTAACTCCTCGTATTTTTCGTAGTCATTGGCGAAATAAACCCCGCCGCCCTGAGTTTGCTGCGTCATTACATTCCCCGCAATGACGATGGTAGTCTATTTTGTTAACTCATCGTATAAATCATTCCACCCGGAATTCATGCTGGTTATCAAATTTATCTTGTTTTGTCTTGAACCGGCTTTGATTTGTTTTTCCCGGGTAATAGCTCCTTCAATAGTCTCACAAACTTCATAATATAACAACTTTTTGATTCTGTACCTTTTAGTAAAACCTTCGTTTATTCCATCTTTATGGCTGCTCGCTCTCAGTAACAGGTTATTAGTGACACCTGTATAAAACACTGTATCGGCTTTGTTTCCCATAATGTAAACGTAATACTGCCGCTCTTTCAAATCGAAATCACCAACTATTTGTCATTGCGAGATTACGAAGTACTCGAAGCAATCTCAGGGTGGGGTGGAAATCTCTTTTTATTCCTCACACTATAAAATCATTTCCAGTTCCAGTTCATCTCTCAACGGTATCCCGTTTTCCCCGATGAGCGGCACCGCCGGCTTTATTTTCCGGACATATTCCATCGAACCGGGATAAACCTTAACCAGTTTAAAACCCCGCTTCTGCCAGAATCCGATGCCGTTCAGGTTGTCGTTGGTGGTAACCAGACAAACTTTCTTCAGCTTTTGTTTTTTCGCCATTTCAATCACGGCTTTGACCAGCGCCGAACCGACACCGCTTTTCTCTTTCAGACTCACTATTCCGGTTATTTCGACTTCCGGGCCAGTGACGGTGTAGGTGATGAACCCGGTATTCTGTCCGCCGGTTTCTGCCACGAATCCGCCGGTAAAATCATCCACTTTCTGGACTTTACCCCGGCTGACGCAGATATCCCCGCTCCAGGTCCGGGTATACAGTTCTTTTATCCATTCAAAATCCGTCTTTGAGGCGGTGTTAATCGCATATTGTTCAGGCTTCACGGCGGTTTCGTATTTCCTGTTTCGTTATTTTGATATCGTTTAGTATTTCTACATCAGTATTTAGGATTTTCTTGATTTTTGATTTTTGAATCTTGAATATTTACCTCGTTACTTCCTCCGGGCTCGAAATCCGTCCGGTAATGGCGCTGGCGGCGGCTACCGCCGGGTTCGCCAGGTATACTTCCGATTTGGTACTGCCCATCCTGCCGACAAAATTGCGGTTGGTCGTGGAAATTGCCTTTTCTCCCGCGGCCAGAATGCCCATATACCCGCCTAAACACGGCCCGCAGGTCGGGGTGCTGACTACCGCACCGGCATTGATAAAGGTTTCCAGCAGCCCTTCATGCATCGCGTCCAGGTAAATCTGCTGCGTGCCGGGAATCACGATGGTGCGTACCCGGGGATGGACTTTTTTACCTTTCAAAATCTCGGCCGCAATCCGCAGGTCGCTGATTCGGCCGTTGGTACAGCTGCCGATGACCGACTGGTCGATTTCAATCTTGCCGACCTGGCTCACCGGTTTGGCATTGGAAGGCAGATGCGGCATCGAAACCTGCGGCTCCATTTTGGAGACATCCCATTCCATTACTTTGGCATATTCGGCATCCGCATCGCCCTCATAGACCTTGTAGGGGCGGTTGGCACGCGGTTTAATGTAGTCCAGTGTCTTTTGGTCGACATGGAAAATCCCGGCTTTCCCGCCGGCTTCAATCGCCATGTTGGCCATCGTGAAACGGCTGTCCATCGACAAACTGTCAATTGCTTCGCCGGTGAATTCCATCGCCGCGTATAACGCGCCGTCCACCCCGATTTGCCCGATGGTGAACAGTATTAAATCCTTGCCGCTGACCCATTTCCCTAATTTTCCCCTGTAGACAAACTTGATGGTCGTAGGCACTTTCATCCAGATGTCTCCGGTCGCCATGGCCGTGGCAATATCGGTGGAACCCATGCCGGTGGCGAAGGCCCCCACAGCACCGTAGGTGCAGGTGTGCGAATCGGCTCCGATGACCACATCGCCGGGCAATACGATTCCTTTTTCGGGCAGCAGGCAGTGTTCGATGCCCATCTGCCCGACATCGTAAAACATGATGCCCTGTTCCAGCGCAAATTCCCGCATGAACTTGCTCTGCTCGGCGGAGGTGATATCCTTGTTCGGCACAAAATGGTCGGCCACCATCACGATTTTCTTAGGGTCGAAGACCTTTTTTACCCCGATTTTGCGGAATTCTTTAATCGCAATCGGCGCCGTGATGTCGTTGCTCAGAATCACGTCCGCCTGGACATTGATAAATTCACCCGGGACAACTTTCTTTTTCCCGCAGTGCGCGGCCAGTATTTTTTCAGCTAAATTCATTTTTTATTCCTTTATATTTAATTAAATTACTTCGGTTGTTTGATTTGCGGCAGCATCAGGATGCCGAAGGCAATTGCCGTCACTACCGGCGCCAGGATGTAGAGACCCGCCGCTGACGCCAGTCCCACGCCGGCTGCCACCCAGATAGTCGCCGCAGTAGTTAAACCTTCAACCCCACCATGCCGGTGCAGAATCGCGCCCGCGCCCAGGAAGCCGACGCCGGTCACCACGCCCGCCGCAATCACATCCGCGTTGTTCCCCAGGAACCCGTTCAAGGAAATTACACCGAACATCCCCGCGCCGATACTGATGAGAGCCAGTGTTCTCAATCCTGCCGGTTTCCCGTACATTTCCCGCTGGAAGCCAATAATTCCTCCCAGAACCGCGGCTAAAAGAAGACGTGCTGCCAATTCCCATTGTGACGGCATATTTTGCCTCCTTGTCTATTTCCCGGTTTTTCCTGCGGCAATCAGACGGTTGAGGGCATTAACATAGGCTTTGGCACTGGCCACGATAATATCTGTATCCGCGCCGCGCCCGGTATAAGTGGTGCCTTTGCTTTCCACCCGGATCAACACTTCCCCGATGGCATCGATGCCTTCGGTTACCGACTTCACGGTATATTCGGTCAACTTTACATCCGGGATGTTGATAATCTTGTCGATGACCACGCAAACAGCGTCCACCGGGCCGGTGCCGATTGCCGCTTCGGACTTTACTTCACCGTCCGGCGTAATCAATCTCACCGCCGCCGTGGGGATGCCGCGGTCGCCGCAGGTTACCTGTATCCGGTCCAGATGATAGGTATCGGCTACAATCCTTTTATCTTCCGCCAGTATCGATTCGATATCTTTATCGGTGACTTCTTTCTTTTTATCCGCCAGCGCGATAATGGCGTCGAAGGCGCGCTGAAACGCGGCCTCGTCCAGAACGTAGCCCAGTTCCGCCAGTCTCTCTTTGAAAGCGTGGCGGCCGGATAATTTGCCCAGCACTAAACTGTTCGAAGGCAGGCCGATGACATGCGGGTCCATGATTTCATAAGTCCGCGCCATCTTCAGCACGCCGTCCTGGTGAATCCCCGATTCGTGCCGGAAAGCGTTCGCTCCGACAATCGCCTTATTCGGCTGTACGATGAAACCGGTCATCTCACTGACCAGCCGACTGGTTTTATAAATCTGGGTAGTATCCACGCCGGTATTCAAATTAAAGAAATCACTGCGCGTTTTCACCGCCATTACGATTTCTTCGAGGGCGGCGTTGCCCGCTCTTTCTCCGATGCCGTTAATCGTGCATTCCACCTGCCGGGCGCCGTTTCTCACGGCGGCCAAACTGTTGGCCGTGGCCATGCCCAAATCGTTGTGGCAGTGCACGCTGATTACCGCCTTTTTAATGCTGGGTACGTTTTTGAAAATGCCCGCAATCAAAGCCCCGAACTCCTCGGGAATCGAATATCCGACAGTATCCGGCACGTTAATCGTGGTCGCGCCGCACTTGATGACTTCTTCGATTATCTTGTACAGGTAGGCCGGTTCGGTACGGCTGGCATCCATCGGGGAAAACTCGATGTCGTCCACCAGTTTCTTGCCCCGCGTTACCATGCTGCAGGCCATTTCGATGACTTCTTCCCGGCTTTTCTTCAACTGATGCACGAGATGGATTTCCGAAGACGACAGGAAGATGTGAATCCGCGGGTGCGCCGCATTCTTGACGGCTTCGGCGGCCTTATCCACCGCGTTGGCGCTGGCATGGGAAAGCCCGCAGATAACCGGTTTGCGTACATGTTTGGCAATCGCGCTGACGGCGTCAAAATCCCCGGGCGATGCCGCCGGGAAACCGGCCTCGATGACATCCACCCCCAGGCTTTCCAGCTGCCGGGCGATTTCCAGTTTTTCCTGGATATTCAGTGTACCGCCGGCCGCCTGTTCGCCGTCCCTCAGGGTTGTATCGAAAATGATGATTTTATCCATATTAAAATTCCTTTAAATTTCCTTCTCCGTTTACTTCGACTTTTCTTCGGATGCTTCCGCCTGTTTTGCACCTTTGTGCACGGTTTCGTTAATGATGCCGCGGGTCATCGCAATCCGCCCGGTGCGGCAGACTTCTTTCACACCGAACGAGGCAAGAAGTTTCAGCAACGAGTTGAGTTTATCCTCGTCGCCGGTCACCTCCACCATCAAAGAATCGGAAGAAACATCTACAATATTCGCGCGGAAAATATCCACAATCTGGATGACTTCACTGCGGTTGGCCGAAGTGGTCTTCACCTTGAATAAAGCCAGTTCCCGCACGACGATATTATCGCCGGTGATATCGGTTACCCTGGTGGTTTCAATCAGTTTATCAAGCTGTTTTCTGACCTGCTCCACCGACGTGTTTGTCCCGTCCACGACAATGGTCATCCGGGAGATATTCGGCGTTTCACTCTGCCCGACCGTGATGCTGTCAATATTGAAGCCGCGCCGGCGAAAGAGGCTGGCCACCCGGTTCAGGACGCCGGGTTTGTCCTCCACCAGAGCGACTAATGTGTGTTTTGTCGTTGCCATAAAGCTTCCTCCTTCTTTTTGTCCGGTATCTCCAGGAACTCTTCAAGCGATGCTCCCGGCGGCACGAACGGATACACATTTTCCTCCGGTTCGATGCCGAAATCAATCAGGAACGGCCCGTCATACGCCATCGCCTTATCGATTGCCGGAATCACCTCTTCCTTACGGCGGACTTTCAATCCGGGAACGCCGTAAGCGTCAGCTAATTTTACAAAATCAGGCCCGAATAACGGGGATGCCACAAAACGTTTTTCGTAGAGCAATTCCTGCCATTGTCTCGGCAGTCCCAGAAAACCGTTATTTAAAATCGCTATTTTTATCGCCAGTTTCTCCTGGACGATGGTCGCCAGTTCGTGCATGGTCATCTGGAAGCTGCCGTCCCCGTCCACACACCAGACCGTCCCCCCGGGGCGACCCATTTTGACGCCCACCGAGGCAGGCAGGCCGAATCCCATCGTCCCCAGGCCACCGGAGGAAATATAACTGTTCGGCCGGTTGTACTGATAATATTGCGCCGCCCACATCTGGTGCTGCCCGACGCCGGTGACAATCGTGGCTTCACCTTTGGTTGCTTCCCAAAGCTGGTGAATCACGTATTCCGGTAACACCGACGAACCCTCCCGATGCGTATGGTGCGGGTGCTGCCGCCGCCAGGCATCGAGCTGCTGCAGCCATTCGCCGTGCTGCGCTTCGTTTACCGCTTTGTTCAGCGGCCCCAGCACTGATTTCACGTCGCCGACAATCGGCACGTCGACACTGACATTTTTCCCGATTTCCGCCGGGTCGATGTCGATGTGGATGATTTTGGCATTGGGCGCGAAGGTATTTACTTCGGAAGTTGCCCGGTCGTCAAACCTCATCCCGATGGCGATAATGACATCAGCGTTGTTTACCGCCAGGTTGGCAGACCCCATGCCGTGCATCCCCAGCCAGCGGTAGCTTAAAACATGGGATTCCGGGAAGGACCCCAGTCCCAGCAAAGTTGTTACCACCGGTATCTGCGCTTTTTCCGCCAGTTCTTTCAATTCGGCGAAAGCCTGGGAAATAATCACGCCCCGGCCGGCAATAATCACCGGCTTCTGCGCTGCGTTAATCATCGCCGCGGCTTTTTGTATCTGGGCCGGGTGCCCTTTCATCGTAAATTTGTAACTGGATAAATCCACTTTGCCGGGCGCGTGGTATTCTACCTCTTCGGTGAACACGTCTTTCGGCACATCAATCAATACCGGGCCGGGCCGTCCCGTCCGGGCAATATAAAAAGCTTCTTTCACCGTTTTTGCCAGCGCACCGGCTTCCCGCACCAGGTAATTATGCTTCGTTATCGGTAAAGTGATGCCGGTGATATCCACTTCCTGGAAAGCGTCTTTACCGATAAAACGGCGGGCGACCTGCCCGGTCACCGCGACCATCGGCGTAGAATCGAGATATGCGTTGGCGATGCCGGTCACCAGGTTCGTGGCGCCGGGGCCGGAAGTCGCAAAACAGACCCCCACCTTGCCCGAGGCGCGGGCATAACCTTCGGCGGCATGCGCCGCGCACTGCTCGTGCCGTACCAGCACATGGTGGATTTGCGGGAACTGCGGTAAAGTATCGTACAGCGGTAAAACAGCGCCGCCCAGGATACCGAAAACAGTATCCACATTTTCTTTCATCAACCCGTCCAGTAGTATTTGAGCACCCGTCATCTTCATCGGCGTTGTCCCCTTTTATTTTTCAAAAATTGCGCCTTTGCTGGCTGAACCCACTTTTTCGGTATAGCGGCGGAGATAGCCGGTTTTCACGCGCGGTTCGAATTTGGCCACTTTCGCCATGCGGGCGGCGATTTCCTTATCCGTTAATTTCACGTTGATTTTGTGATTAGGAATATCGATTTCAATAATATCGCCGTCTTTCAGCGCGGCAATCGGCCCGCGGCTCGCCGCTTCCGGCGAAATATGACCGATGCAGGCGCCGCGCGAACCGCCGGAGAACCGTCCGTCGGTAATCAGCGCCACCGAATTAATCAGTCCCATTCCTCCGAGCAGTGAGGTCGGGGTCAGCATTTCCCGCATCCCCGGCCCGCCCTTCGGCCCTTCGTAGCGGATGACGACCACATCGCCGGATTTTATTTTTCCCTGCATGATCGCCGGGGTTACCGCGTCTTCGGAATCGAACACCCGGGCCGGCCCCTTGAATTTCAGCATCTCCGAGGGCACTGCCCCTGCTTTCACCACTGCCCCTTCCGGTGCGATATTGCCATACAGAATAGCTAACCCGCCGGTCTGCGAATGTGCTTTCGCTTTGGTGCGGATGACTTCCCTGTCGATTACTTTGACGCCGGCAATATTTTCCCCGATGGTTTTGCCGGTAACCGTGATCAAATCAGTGTGCAGCAGGCTCTTAACTTCTTTCATAACGGCCGGGATGCCGCCTGCGCGGTCCAGGTCCTGAATATGATTTTCACCGGCCGGACTCAATTTGCTGATGTATGGTGTCTGCTGGCTGATTTCGTTGATTTTCTGCAGCGGGAAACTGATGCCCGCTTCGCTGGCGATCGCCGGCAGGTGTAAAACGGTATTGGTGCTGCCGCCCAGCGCCATATCCACCGTGAAAGCATTCTCCAGCGATTGTTGATTGATAATATCGCGCGGCCGGATATTTTTCGCCAGCAGCGTCATAATCTGTTCCCCCGCTTTTCGCGCCAGCTGGACGCGTCTGCCATCCGCCGCCGGAATCGTGCCGTTCCCCGGTAAAGCCATCCCCAGCGCTTCCATCAGGCAGTTCATCGTATTGGCCGTGAACATGCCGGCGCAGCTGCCGCAGCCCGGACAGGCCAGTTCCTCCATTTCCGCCAGTTCAGCTTCGGTCATTTTCTTGCTGGCAACCTTGCCCACCGCTTCAAAAACAGAGATTAAATCAATATCTTTAACTTTGCCGTCAACCGTGATGTGCCCGGTCAGCATCGGCCCGCCGCTGATAAAAATCGCGGGCAAGTTCAACCTGACCGCCGCCATCAGCATCCCCGGCACGATTTTATCGCAATTAGGGATGAAGACTAGCGCGTCGAAGGCGTGCGCCTCCACGACTACTTCGGCAGAATCGGCGATTAATTCCCGGCTGGGCAGACTGAATTTCATGCCGTTGTGGTTCATCGTGATGCCGTCGCAGATCGCGATTGTGCCCATTTCAAAAGGCACACCGCCGGCTGCCCTGATGCCCTCTTTCACCGCTTTGGCGATGATATCCAGGTGCATGTGCCCGGGGACAATCTCGTTGTAGCTGTTGATAATGCCGATGAACGGCTTCTTCATATCGTCCCGACTGACACCGCAGGCATGCAGCAACGCCCGCTGCCCGGCCCGCTCGATACCTTTCTTCACTACATCGCTTTTCATGCTGTTTTCTCCTCAGTTCGCTAAATCAAAAAAAAAGCCGTCCCAGTGGGACGGCCCTGCGCACAAGAGACGAACCCCACTCAATGACTTGAGTATGTAACGATAAGCACGAGGGAGAGCGTCTTAATAATCATATTAATGTAAGATAACATAATTTAAAGGTGCCTGTCAAATGTTTTCTTTGTCTTTCCTGCGAAAGCAGGAATCTTGAGCCCGCAGGCGAAATACTTTCGACTTAAATCGAAATGTACATCTATAGTCCCTGCCTTAGACAAAGCCATGAAATACGATTCAAAATAATAATTCCATCGACAGCCAAACCTAAATGAAAAAAACCTTGGATTCGCTATTAAGTGAAACCAGCAATAACAGTTTATCCCACTTCTGCCAGCATCTTTTCCAAAACCACCGCAACCCCATCCTCATCATTACTGGAAGTCTGATATAAGCAGGCAGCTTTTATTTCCGGAAACGCATTTGCCATCGCCACCGACATTCCACATGCTTGCAGCATCTCCAGATCCGGCAGGTCGTCACCAAAGGCGATCACATTACTTAATGGAATGGCTTGAGAATTTAGTAGTTGGCCTAAGGCCGCCAGTTTTGATGTCCTGTTATTGACAATATTCAGAAATGTTCTCTTATCGGAGGGAAATACGGAAATAACACTGCCAAAATTTTCAGATATTCTGTCCACGACAGCAGTAAGGTCTCGCCCGAATCCGTTTACCGTTATTTTAGTTGGGATTTTAGCAATTGCTGTGCTTACAGACATAACCATATCCGGTGTAGCCGAGTTAAGTTCCCAGAGTTGTTCCGGCGTATCTTGCATGTTGCACCCGAAATCAAACCCGTCGATCTCAACCACAATACGGACAGCAGGTTCCGTCTTGAGTGTGAATTCAACAATATTTGTTGCGATGTCTGCCGGTATTGTCTCCCGGATGAAGCCTGATAATGGAGCTCTGCCCTTGGCACTAGCTCCATTGGCCATCACTAAGGAACAAGCATCGGACAGGTCTTTCCCAATCACCCGGCGGGTCGCACGTTCGGATCGTGAAGTCGCGATAATCACCGGGATCCCACGTCTCATGCA
>Ga0187855_10000890_pt1 | contig 24931 bp, 22 predicted proteins | sample June2016WEW_8_10_2_FD_132969 | JGI IMG/M metagenome (GOLD analysis project Ga0187855, IMG submission 132969) | Peatland microbial communities from SPRUCE experiment site at the Marcell Experimental Forest, Minnesota, USA - June2016WEW_8_10 | ecosystem: Environmental > Terrestrial > Soil >...
CGAGTCATCGAAACGCCGTCCATTCTTAGACTACTCCGACATCTCGCCGCCGTCAATGCATTCGGACGAGCCGCACTCCGCGCCAGGCATAATGGACTCCGCTCCAGACCGTCAGCGCGGCGGTTGGCCAGACCAGAGCAGCCGAAAGCGTTGCCAGAAGCGAAGTTGGGGCTGCGTTCCGGGCCAGGAAAGCCACTGCGGTCAGAATCTGGACCGCGGTGCTGGCCTTGCCCCAAACACTGGGCGGAAACGCACGCAACTGCGTGACCAAAAGAGCCACGCTCGAGGAGCTCAGAATTAACAAGTCGCGTCCGAAGATCACCACGACCAGCCACCAAGGTACGCTGCCGGTAATTGCCAGCGCCAGGTAGACGCCGCTGAGCAGCAGCTTATCGGCGATAGGATCGAGGAAGGCGCCAGCGGGAGTCGCGGCACGCAGCCGTCGCGCCAGGTAGCCATCGATGCCGTCGGTGGCCGCGGCGGCAGCGAACAGCGCGAGCGCCGCCACGTGGCGCTGGTTCAAAATGGCTTGCAGGATGAAGGGCGTCAGCACCACCCGGGCGAGCGTGAAAAGGTTGGGAAGGGTGAGCCAGGTGGGCATCCACTGGTGATTCTAGCAAGTCCTATGCGACGGCTTTGATGCTTAGACATCAAATCCCGATCGTGATATGATGCCCTTATGCGCACCACCCTGACCCTCGAACCCGATGTGGCGCAGCAGATCCGCCGCCGCATGGCCCAGACGAAGCTGCCGTTGAAACGGGTTGTAAATGATGCCCTGCGGGCCGGGCTGTCCCCCAGCCAGAAGGAGACCAAGGTGCGGTACACGGTGGAAACATACCCGTGCAAATTCAAGGCAGGCATCGACCCGAACAAACTCAATCAGCTCCTGGACGACCTGGATGCTGAAGAGTTTGTACGCAAGATGGCGCTGTGAGTCGCGGTGCTCATTCCGGATGTAAATATTCTCGTCTACGCGCATAACTCGCGCGCACGCGAGCATGTCCAGGCCCGCGACTGGTGGGAGAAGACGCTGGCCGCACCGCGGCCGGTCGGCATGCCCTGGGTAACGACTCTCGGGTTCATTCGCGTCGTAACGCATCGTCAGATCCTGGAGAATCCCATGCACGTGAAGGATGCCATCCGGCGCGTACGTACCTGGCTGGACCACCCACATGTGCAGATTCTTACGCCAGGCGACCACCACGCCAAAATCCTGTTTGATTTGTTGGAGCACTTGGGCTCGGCTGGGAACCTGACTACCGACGCGCACCTGGCGGCTTTGGCGATTGAATACCAGGCCGAATTGGTATCGGCTGACAACGACTTTGGCCGGTTTCCGCGGTTGCGTTGGTTCAACCCGCTCCAACTCAAGTAGGCGGACGAGGCGTACGGCACGGCGAACTGAAGTTCGCCCGGCCCAGGGGGCGCCCCTCGCTGAAGCGTGCGCCACGGCGCCGCATGCTATCTTCAAAAAAACGATGCCGCAAAGCCCCCATCGCCATCCGGTCCGCGTGCGCCGCGTGGACGAATGCGCCACGCTTGACGAGATTTTCCGGCACTGTCTGCCGGCGTTTGGCGGCGCGTATCTGCGGCGCATCTACACGATTCTCGATCGCGCGATCGACACGGGTTGCCCACTCACGTTGGCGATTTCCGGCCCGGTCACGGTTTCCGGTCAGCACCTGGCGTGGCTCATCCCGCTGCTCGAAACCGGATGGGTGGCCTACATCAGCACGACCGACGCCGTTTGCTATCACGATGGACACCGCAGCCTGGACGGGCACGCAAACGATCCGATCCACGAGGTCCCGATCCATAGCGACGACGCCGCGCTGCGGGAGCAAGGTACGATTCGCGTCACCGACATGGCGTTCGACGAAGCTGTGCTGCTCGATCAGGATCGCTTCCTGAGCGCTTGCCTGGCGCGGCCGGAGTTTCAGAAGAAGATGACCGGCACGGAGCTGCGCTACCGCCTGGGCGCCTATTACGCGGCGCAGGAGCAACGCAACGGAGCGCCCACTGGGCTGCTCGCTACTTGCCACCGGCTGGCCATTCCGGTGCTGGTCGGGGCGCCGGCGGATGGCAGCATTTTCCTGAATTCGATGAAGCTGTGGGCCATGCGCGAGGCCGGCATCGTGCCGGAGTACGGGTTCGATCTCGACCTGCACGCCGAGGTATTCGAAGCCTGCGCCTATCACCGCTGGGGATTGTTCGATAGCCCGGCGCGCGCGCTGGCCACCTTGATCCTGGGCGGCGGCGTGCCGAAGAATTACAACCTGCAGCCGGAGCCGGCGCTGGGACAGGTGCTGGGTCTGCCGAATGTGCGCGGGTACCAGTTCGACGTGCAGATCGTGACGGCGCCGGTGACGGATGGCTCGCTGTCTTCTTGTCCGCCGGCTGAGGCGGTCACTTGGGGCAAGGTCGATAAGGACACGTATCTGCAAACGACCGAGAGCATGCAAGCGGACTACTCGATAGCGATGCCGTTCCTGGTGAAGGCGCTGCTGGAGAATCATGCGCGGCGGGACGCGTACCGCCTGTTCGAGCAGCGCGAGGCGCTTTGCGAACGGCTGCGCGAAGATGTGCGTGGCAACCGGGAGTGGCTGTTGGAGAGCGTGCGGTATCCGCTGGCGAGGTAGTGTGTTTTGTGCGGCTATAGGCGATCGAGTTCGCGCAGAACCATCTGGGGGCGAGCCCGCACACGAATGTCTTCAGTCAGGTTGACCCACCGCACGGCGCCCGATGCGTCGATCAGGAACTCGGCGGGCCGTGCGATATCCCGGCCGCCCTCGCCTGCGCCGGGGTGCAGCACTCCGTAGCGGCGAATCACTTCCGCTTGCGGGTCGGACAGGAAAAGAAAGCTATAACCCTGGCTCTGGCAAAGCTTGCGCGACTCTTCGTTGGAATCCACGCTGATGGCGGCGATGGCGACGCCGCGCGAGCGAAACTCCGGCAGGCGCCGCTCGAAACCCCGCAACTCGGAGTTGCACAAAGGTCACCAGTAGCCGCGATAGAAAATAAGCAGCACGGCCCGGTTCGTCTTTCGCAGTTCGGAAAGAGCCACAGGCTTGCCGCTAGCGTCCGCCAGCGTGAAGTCAGGCGCCTGCTGGCCCACATGCGGCGCGCCGCTGGAGGATGGCACACGCCGCGAGAATACGAAGTTACCCCAGCAGAAGAGGCCACAAAGCAACACGGCCAGCACGCTGAAAACGACGCCGGTCACTTTGCCGCGATAGCGCTCCGGCTGGCGGAATGCCCTATGGAGCCCGGCCGCCAGCAGGCCGCCGCCAATGAGAAAGAGCAGCAGGTTCGCCCACGGAAAATCGCGCGTAATCGGAAAGCGGACGAAGAAGGGGATGTAGCTGAACACGGCCACCAGCGCGACGGCGAATCCCGCCCAAATCGGAGTGTTCCAGCTACGCTTCACCAGGTGAGATTGTAGCACGCAGACACTTTTGGAGTTTCGCCTAAAGGGTGACAGCTCCATCCACCCAAGAACCGCTCCCCTGACGCTCGCGGCTCTGAAAGGATATTAACTTTGTTTGCCATCATCGTCCCGACCAGTTTCCGAGCGCGGCGTGACATGACCGGGGAACTCCGGCGAGGCGGCCACCCAAATTGGGTGTCTCGGACGGCGCTTACAACGTGCTTCAGAGCAAAGTCGTCGTCTCGGCTCAACTGACCATCTACCTGGGCCGATCCTTCTTAAGCTGTAATTTCTGCGTCGTCTGCAGGAGCGCACTGCCGCCGGCTTCGAGCGCATTCAATACGCGGAACGGCCCCCGCCCGCGACCTGCAGGGGGATCGCGCCAACGTGATGCATCGAGCCGCCAGTCTGCGTCCGGTGGTGATCGACGAGTCGCTCACGGATATCGAGAGCCTGATTACTGGCGCGCGAAATGGGTTACTCCGGGCGGCGTTCAAGGCCTGTAAAGGCGAAACGCCGCAGTAGCCGCGCCCGCATTATCTGTATAGCACCCGGGGGATGTCTCGCCGGTATTACTGCACGAATCTATGTAACCGAGGTAGAGATGCGTAGCTGTGGGTGGTACCGCGAAGAGCTGAGAGTTTCCGCTCCCGGTACCCGTCAGGCCGTCGCCAATAAAGAACACCTGCCCGATCAACGGGCTTAGCAGCTTAAAGTCGGTTTGTATTCCACCAAGAGAGGCGTCGCTAACGTAAAAGCGCAAAGGCGGCGGCGCCGAGCTGGGCAACGTGTCCTCCAGGAACACGCCCACCAGAGCCCCGCTAAAGTCGGTTGTCTCGTAGCCGGAGAAAGGGCCAGTCGGATTGTTGATGTTCGCGCCGAATCCATAGCAATGGTTCCCCATGGCCACGCCAGTTCCATCGGGGCCCCACGGCGCCGAATTGGCGGTACCGTCAGCACACGTCCAGAGCCCGGCTATCCCTGCAAAGGCCAGCACCTGCCCCCGTCCGGCAGGGAAGGTGTAGGCAAAAGGGGTTACGCCATTGCTGCCATCGTGATATCCACCGGCGCGGTAGATATCCATGTTCCCGCTAACGAATAAGATCCCTTCCAAAGTCTGCGCCTTCGCCGAAGCAGCAGTCAGCATGAGGCTCGTTCCGAGCGCCGCTGTCACTATAGACACTCGCATCGCTCACCTCCAATTAAGCCAGAATTTCCATTTTGGAACCCAGGCCGCTATCAATTGTACGCCTGATCTCCGCTTCTGCAACAGTTCAGAGCAAGTTTATCTCTCCCTCTCCTGCACCTTCAGTACATACAGGACGCTTCAAAAACGGCCATACTGGTGAGTACTGTGCCACCAACAGTTCAGGGCGGTTATTTCAGGTCGGGAAGCTGGCTCAGCCGCGGACGCAGGCCCGCTGCGCGATAGGCCTCCAGAAGAGCACCCGCGGCAGGGATGTACTCCGGCGGACCGGCGCGATTGCCGTCTTCGAGCTCGACCAGGTATCGATAACGCTCCAACAGCAGGCGGCTGTGGAACACGCCGCCGGTCCAGGCCACGCGCGCAAGCTCGCCGGACTTCCAAAGCTGCCGGCGAACGGAGGCGGTCAGCAGCGCGAGTTGCTGCGCCGCGCTATGGAGGATCTCGCCCGCGACGGCGTCTCCGGCATTTGCGATTTCGTCCACCAGGGGAGCGAGCGATGCGACGCGCGAGCGCGGCCAAGCCGCGGTGTAGAAGCGATGGAGGACATCGTTGGCGTCCGTGCTGCAAGTGGCTGCGAGGAGCGCACCGGCCAGCGCAGTCGGCGGTCCCCAGCCTTCTTCGGCGCGCAGGGCGGCGCGGAGAGCCTGCCGGACGATATCGAATGCCCCGCCCTCGTCGCCGAAGATGTAGCCCCAGCCGCCTACGCGCGCAGTGCGCCCGTCGGCGTGGCGGCCGAAGGCGATCGAACCGGTACCCGCGACGGTGATGATCCCGGGCTCACCGGCGGTGGCGCCGGCCAGGGCGATTTCGGCGTCATCGGTGACCACCACCACATCGGCGGGAAGCATCTCCCGCAGAACGGCCTGTTTATCCTCCGGGCCGCCGCTCATGCCAAAGCAGGCGGCTGCGAATCGCACGGCGCGCGCATCCAGGCCCGCCTGCGCGCAAGCCGCGGCCACGGAGTCGCCCACCGCGCGCACCAGCTTCTGACGGCCCTCCGCCGCGCTGGCGTGGTTGCACGGACCGCCTGTGCCCAAGCCGAGCACCCGTCCGTCCTCATCGCCGAGCATCGCAGTCGTATCGGATTGCCCGCCGTCTACCCCCAGGAAAAGCCGCATTCGGAAGCAGCGAGTATAGCGCAGTGCCGGTTCAGCGCGGCCCCGGAGCCACCCCCACCTCATGGTGGTGACAAAACAGGAGTTTAAGATTATAATCTCCTTGTATGCTACACCTCGATACCGGCAACACGGGTTTCATGATTCTGTGCTCCAGCCTGGTCATGCTCATGACACCGGGACTGGCCTTTTTTTATGGCGGCCTCGTGGGGCGCAAGAATGTGCTTGCGATCATGATCCAGAGCTTTGTCTCCATGGGATGGACTACGGTGCTCTGGTGGCTCTGCGGGTTCTCGATGTGCTTCAGCGGAGACCTGAAATCCGGCACCGACTATGCCGGCATCATCGGCAACTTTCATTGGGCGTTCCTCAGAGGGATCACTCTGACGACGCCCTCGCCGAACGATACGATTCCACTGATCGTGTTCTGCGCATACCAGATGATGTTCGCCATCATTACTCCGGCGCTGATCACGGGTGCGTTTACGAACCGGATAACGTTCAAGGCCTACACGATGTTTCTGACGGCGTGGCTGCTGTGCGTGTATTTCCCGTTCGTCCACATGGTGTGGGGCGGCGGGATACTGGCATCCTGGGGCGTGAAGGATTTCGCGGGTGGCATTGTGGTGCACAATATCGCAGGCATGGCGGCGCTGGCATCCGTGCTCTACGTGGGTCGGCGGCGCGTGGCCGATAAGGGTCCGCACAGCATCCCGCTGGTGGCGCTGGGCACGGGATTACTCTGGTTCGGATGGTATGGCTTCAACGCGGGCAGCGAGTTTCGCGTGGATTCGATCACGGCGGTGGCGTTCCTGAATACGGACATCGCGGCGTCTTTTGGAGCGGTGGCGTGGCTGGTGGTGGAGTGGTTCAACAGCCGCAAGCCGCACTTCCTCGGCCTGTTGACCGGTGCCGTAGCGGCGCTGGCCACGATTACGCCGGCGGCCGGTTACGTTTCACCGGCGGTGGCAGTGTTGATCGGGACGGTGGCAGGCGTGGTCTGCTACTATGCGGTGGCGTTGAAGAACCACTTCAAGTGGGACGACGCACTGGATGTCTGGGGAGTGCACGGTGTGGGCGGAATGCTAGGGATTATCATGCTTGGCATTTTCGCCTCGACGGCGTGGAACCCGGCATCGTCGGGTGGAGTGGACGGCTTGCTGCGCGGAAATCCCAAGTTTTTTGCCGTTCAACTCGTCGCGGTATCGATCTCTTCCGCATGGGCGTTTTTCTTCACGCTTTTTATGCTCTGGTTGATTAACCGGATCACGCCCGTCAAAGTCACAGAAGCAATCGAGGAAGCCGGCCTGGACGAGGAACTGCTCGGTGAGCATGCTTACACCGTGGAAGTCTAGACGTTAGCTGGAACGGGCGAGAGAATTTCCGGAGCCCCTTCAAACGCTGCATCAACGGAGCGTAGATAAGCGTCGAGCCATTCCATCTGTTCCGTTACCTGGACGAATAAATATTCCGTTACAATGAACGGAAAAGACGAGAACGGTGATGCCGGAAGATTCGAGCCGCGCGTCTCCAGCCTGAGGGACAGGGTCTGGCAAGTTCTGCAGTTTCTCCGGCTCGGCGCACGACAAGAAACCGTTATCCAAAGCCTCATAGGCGATCTTCTTTTCTCCAGTTGCCGCTTGGCCCATTCGTGTCCGTTCAGGCACAGCTTCATGCTCCACGGGGCATAGCTGCAGATCTCGAAGAATAGCGGACCGAAGTCCGCGTCATCAATGTAGAAGTAGTAATGGTTGACGTAGACCGACTTGTCCCGTTCGAACTCGAACCATCCGTTCACCTTCTTCCCGTTGAAGTCTTGGCCTTCTCTTGGGCTACCCCGATGAACACGATGCCATCCCGCAGTGGCCGCTGCTGGCGGAAGTTGTTGGCGATATCGTCCTTCCGCTCCTTGTGGTCGAACTGGTAAATCGGTATGCCTTCCCGTTCCGCCAGCACTTTGACTGCCTGGCGGAATCTCTCAGACACCTGTCCCAACACCACCGGGGATGGAACCGGTTTCCCCAACTGGTCTCGCATGAACGACGACAGTCCGAGTCCGGTTGCGAATTTGCCGATATAGCCGTTCAGGTAGAGGCGGTCGAGGCACTCCGCCTCCAACTTAATGTGCCCGTCAGGAGTTCCGGAATGGTGGCCATCCCAGAATTCTACGCCAAAGCCGGGCATGCGGCTCGTCGGTTTGAGGTCGAAGACCTCGCTAGAATCCTTGTCCAAAGAATTCTGCTCGGAATGAGTCAAGTTTATGCGACTAGCCGTTCTTCCTCGCAATGTGCGTCGATGGTTGCGGTGAGACGGTCGAAGGCAGCGCTGACGTCATTGCTGGCGCGAATTTCGGAATGATTTCGGCGAGTTTGGGACGGAGCAGGCGGGCATATGTCCTTGAGAAGAATAAGACGATGCGCAATCCGTCGGGGTGAGTTGATAGCGTTGGCTGTGGGGAATTCGTTCGATGATGCCGTGAAGCCGGAGGCGACGGAGGTCGAAAAGCCGGGTCTTGCTCCGGCTTTCCGATGGCTCCGAACACCGCTCCAGCCGCACACACGCGAACCGTCTGGAAAGCTGGTTGTCTTCCGGCGGGCAATGACGGGGGTGAGGGACAAACGGTTGAAAGCCACAGTCCTTGGATGACACGGAATGCAAGCGGCTTCAGCAATGGCGGTATGCGGCGTCAGTTGAGCGATCGACCCAAGTCAGCAAGCGGTCTTCCAATATTGGCGGGCGGCCTACTGCACAGCCACTGTGATCCCCGCCTGGCTGCCATTGGCGCCAATGTATACGACCACCGGAACCACGCCGGAAGCCACTCCGTCCGGAATCACCGCGTTCACCTGCAGCGCTCCAGCGACCAGGCCGGGTGCGGCGCCGACGTAAGTAGTGGTCGCCGTCAGGTTACCGATCATCACCTTCGGGGCCAGAATCGGAGCAGGCAACGGCAACATGCCTGGCTCGATTAGTCCATCCACGCCCGGCGGTGTGGTCTGACCTTGACCCGTGGCGAAGATTTGGATCACGGCGCCTGGGCTCACCGGATTGCTGGCGGTGACCAGATGATCGTACCTGTCGAGAATGGCGCCCGGACCCGTGCCGGATGCAGCAGCGCTGAATATTCCCGGAGCGCTGGGAAGCACCGGCAACGTCACCGCTGTGGAAGTGCCCTCTCCGAAGTCGACCTTGACCATCGCGCTGGATGCGCCAGCCAGTTCATAGGGGACGATCGTATTGATCTGGCTGGCGCTGGCGTACAGCACAGGTCCGGGATATCCGTTGAACGTCACCTGGACATTCGCGAGAGTGGTCCCGATGAATCCGGCGCTATTGATGGTGGCGCTTTGGCCGGGCGTAGGCCCCAGGAAATTACCGAAGACCGCGACGATCTCGCCCGGCGAAATGCCGCCGCCCAGATAACTCGCGGCGTTGACGACTTTGTCGATGACTGGCAACGGCGAAGTCACCGAGAGAGTGACCGCGATCGTGATTTTCCCGTTGATGACGATCGTGCCAGTATAGGCACCGGCTCCCAAATTGGCGGGGTTCACGGATACCGTGAGCGTGGCCGGCGTATTCCCGGAGAGCGGCGTCACGGAAAGCCAACCGCCGCTGGAAACGGCGGCCGTGAATGCAATCGCGGGGGACGCCGAGATGCCCACCGTCTGTGGCGCTGGAGAGGGATTGCCGCTGGTATAGGCAAATGTTAGCGAATTCGTCGTGACAGCGAAGGAAGTGGCCGAATCGATTCCCATTACAAACGGGCCGTAAAACTGGCCGCTCAGAGAAGGCTGTACCACGCCGGATGTCACCGGAAAATTCTGCGAAATCGTCAGGCCGGCGACATAAACCGCTCCCGATGGCGTCATCACGATGCTCTGGCCCAGATTGTTATCGGAACCACCAAAGCAGGTCGAAGACGAGAAGGTGCCGCCATCCGGGCTGATGATAGTCAGAAAAGCATCGGTGGCTGAGACGACCCCGACATATGCCGTGCCCGAGACGCTCGGCTGCACTGCCAGGGCTTCCACCGGGTTGTGCGGAAAGCCCGACAGCGAACTCCAATCGCTAGCCGCGGTGCCTCCGTTGATTCCAACGGCAATGCCGCTGCCCGCAAAAGCCACATAGACGTTATTGACGGCATCCACCGCCACCAGGGCCGGCGTACTCCCTATGCTTCCGAAATCGGCCTTCGTCCAACTGCTCCCGCCGTTCGACAGATAGTACAAACCATTTGGTGTGGCGGCATAGAGAGTGCTCGTGTTGCCGATGGCCAGACCCGTCATGATCGGCGGAGACGTCAAACCTGGGAAGTTGTTTACCGCTACCCACGTGGCCCCGGCATCCGTGGTTTGAAATACGCCGCTGGAGCTAGAGCCCGCGTAAGCCGTGTTCATATTGTTCGGATCGACGACCACCACAACGCCGAGCTGATAGCCATAAGGCGAGAAACTAACTACCGGCACTGGCACTGTGGTTGTCTTCCAGGACGCTCCGCCATTCGTGCTGTATATCAGTCCGGCGCTCGATCCGGCATACACGGTGGAGGGGTTGGTCGAGGCGATGGCCAGCGATCCCGATACACCCACCGCCTGGGCCAACGTCGTCCAACTTGCGCCGGTGTTGGTGCTCTGGAAAACCTGCCCGTTGCCGATCGCATAAATGTTCGCGGAGTTGTTCGGATCGAAGCCGATGGCGTCGATGGAGTTCGTGGTCAGTCCCAGCGTCGACCAGGTAGCGCCGCCGTCGGAGGACTTGTGGATTCCACCGCCGGTGGGGTTAACCGCGGCGCCGCCGGCATAGAGATTGCCGCTCGCATCAAAGGCTAGGGCGGTGACCTGATCGAAATTACCGGCCAGCGCGGTCGGAGACCAGGTCGAGTTTGCGCCACTGAGGCTGCTTTTCATCAGCACCGCCGGTCCGCTGGTTTGCGCGCCCGCGATCGGGTTGGCGGACGGGAAGTCGATGCATTGGGTGGTGCCGGTCACATACGCATTTCCGTTCACATCGACCGCAATGCCCGATCCGCGCTCGGGAAGCACGTTGCTCCCCACGCCGCCGATGTAGGTTGCATATACCGGAGGCAGGTTGCCGGCGGAGTTCAGCTTCAGGGCAAAGCCGTCTGTGAGTCCTCCACCATAATGGGTCTGGGCGGCGCCGGCGGTGACCGGAAAGTTCGGATCGTTGGTCATGCCGGTCACGTAGGCATCGTCCTGCGAGTCCAGCGCGATGCCGAAACCTACGGTTTGCAGGGTGGCGCCGGAACTGCCAAAAATAACCGGCCCGTAACCGATGCCACCGCCAGGGTTCACTTTCAGCACATAAGCTTGCGCCGGCGCGGGCGACAAGGCATTACCGGTAGAGCCGGTGACGTATGCGTTGCCGCTGCCATCTACGGCGATGCCGTAGCCGATGCCGGCGGGTGAGGGCACGAACATGGAATAAACAAACGCCGAGCCCGCGGCGTTGATTTCGGTCAGGAACCCGGACGCCGGACTGGATCCGTTGGTCACCGGGAAGTTGGTGCCGGCCGCTTCCTGGGCCGTTCCAGTCACATACGCGTTTCCGGAACGATCCACCGCAATGGCGCGACCCCAATCGTTGCCGTTTCCGCCCAGATACGTGGAGTAAACCAGCGCATTGCCGGCGGCATTCACCTCGGCCACAAATGCGTTGGTCAGACCATGGAGGGTCCGCTGCGGCGCGCTGGCAGACACGGGGAAGTTGACGGAACCCGTGAATCCGGTCACGTATGCATTTCCGGAACTGTCCACCGCAATCCCGCCGCCGACATCGGTGAGTGCGCCGCCGAACACCACCGAATATAGCAGCGTGGTTCCTGTGGAATTCATCTTGGCGACAAATACTTCGGTGCCGCCACCTTGTGCGCCAGCCGTCAGCCTGGCAGGCGGTCCAGGGAAGCCGGCCGTGCCGCCGCCGTTGAAGCCGGTGACGTAGACATTTCCTTGGGAATCCACGGCAATCGCCGGATAGCTCGTGGTGCTCGCGGCCGCCGAGAGGCCATACACTCCGTTGGTGCCCAGATAAGTGGCGAAGCTGAGAACCGGATCGATCACCAGCGGCTTGCGCGCGTCGTACCCGGCAATTTCGAATGCTACGCGGTGGTGGGATCGCAGCACATACCGTCCCTTTACGGATTGCCGCACACCATCGCGTAACTGATAGATGACGGGCGGGCGCTGCCGGATCTCGCCCGTTCCGGCGGTCAGCACCAGGCCGCCATCGCTATCCACGCGCATCGAATCGACGCCGTCGTATTTGAGCCGAATAGCTTTGGGATCGGCGCCCGGCGCCACCACCAGATCGTACTCAAGCTGGGACTGGTTGCCATAGAAAACCACGTCCACGCCGGGATACAGTCCGCGATAGTGCACCCGAGCGTAGTTTGGAGCGTCCGTGACCCACTTGGTTGGATCGTTCCCGAGGAAATAGCTGCTTCTGGCGGCCTGCCGCTCTTCTCCTACAAGGGCCGCGGGCCTCGCGCCGGAAAATCCCATCCGGATAACCGCGTGCCCGGCCGGTGTGGCGGGCGCAGCCTGAGATTGCAGGCTCAGGACAGCCCCGGAGCTGGTCAGAAACAGAGAATAGCCCTGCCTCTGTGACAGAAACTTCACACGGCGGTCCGCCTGTCCTCGATTCTCCTCAAAGCTCATCGGCAGCTTGCCGTAGTTGTCCCGCAACGTAGATCTGACTAAATCGGCAGCGGAGAGCAGCGCGCCCGAGGACAGCAGCGCGATAGTCAGGTTGCGCGCATTTCGCAAGTACTTCGATGCATGTCCCATAAGCATCCGATAGGTCGCAGCAAGACGTGGCACCACGTGCGCGGCTCGTTGCGCTGGGTTGCTGGAGCACCTCCTCAACTATGGTACGCGGAGGTAGTCGCCAAATCCAGTCTGGAATCGGAGCGACGGCCCGTGCTCGGGCGGGTCACGTCGCCTTTTGACTGCGCGCCCGTTTGACTATCTGCAAGAAGCGCCCCGCCAATTCGCGAATCCAATCCGATTCACGCCGCCGGACAGCTTCCCGATTGATCAAATCCCGGCCGATTCCCACCGCAGCGGCTCCCGCCAGGATGAAATCGGCGGTGTTCCCCTGAGTTACGCCTCCGGAGGCGATCAAACGTATGTGCGGGAACGGCGACTTGAGCGAGTTGATGTAACTCGCTCCGCCGAGCCGTGAACAGGGAAAAACCTTGACGAAGTCCGCGCCCGCCTTCCATGCAGCCATGATTTCGCTAGGCGTCAAGGCGCCTGGAAAGACCACCACATTGTGCTTCACCGCGAACTCCACAAGTTGAATGTCGAGCCCCGGGCTGGTCAAAAACATAGCGCCAGCGTCCAGGCAACGGCGCGCCGTTTCATTGTCGGTAATCGTACCGGCGCCCACGACCAGCTCGGGTCTTTCGCGCCTGAGCTCGGAAATCACCTCGATCGCTCCGGGAACCGTCATCGTGATTTCCGCGATTGGAATCCCGCTGTCCGCAACCGCTTTCACGGCAAACAAAGCGTCCGCAGCGGAGGAAAGACGAATCGCGGGAACGATGCCGATCTCCTCTATGCGCGCCCGGATTGTTTCTTTGTTCATAAGCCAGCCGCTTTCGGAGGCGGAATCAGCGGCCCAGGCGGCGCCGGTACGCGCGTTTTGAGGATCACGATATCCCCGAATCCGACTCTTAGATTCAGCTTCTGCGCCGCCTGTGAATTCTCGCTTACGCTCCGATGGCCGAGGAGCCACCACCGGCGTTCCTCCGGCCCGGGAAAGTCGGAGTTCACGTTGCCGAACTGACTCCTCGCATGGATGTTGTATCGGCCTTCTTCGGGAAGATGCAGCATCATTTCCCCCTGAAGCAGAGTCACTTGGATATCGCCCACCAACCCGTCGATGTTCACTTCCCCAACGTTGTGATCGGCAATTAGCCGGGCGGTGCTGGGCGCCTTGATGCGGTATTCCAGATCGAAGCGGGAGAAAGCCCGAGGGCGGGGGAAATCCGTGGTGATGACTAACTCATCGCCGTGGCGCTCGGCCGCCACGCGCACCCTATCCAGCTCGCTCTTGGCTTTCTCGCCTCCACGGGTATCGTAGTCGGCTTTCGTGGACGTAATTGTAGTGATCTCCACGTCGGGCCGGTCCCAAGCTTCCACGGTTAGCACGCCAATCGATTTCGTCAGCCTGAGCGTGCCGCCGGAGGGGAAGTCTACGCGCTCGGTGTTGCTCACCTGTACCTTTTGTTTGGGTTCGTCCACGGCAAGCAGACGACTGGTTCCGACTCCAAGCACTGCCAATACTCGTATTGTCATGCAGAATCTTTGGCTTGAAGAGCCGCCTGAAAGGCGGCTGCGGGCAAGATTGCCCGCCCCACACCGACGGCCAAGACTAGTTAGTAACACAGTAGTATTATTCATGTGCTCCATTACCAGACTCGTATACGCTGCGCGCCTCTTCCGCGGGCGGCAGATGATCTTTCGGGCGCGCCCACCACACATAAAAAGTGGGCAGCAGGAAGATGCTCATGGCGAGGTCGGCAATCAGGCCTCCTACCACCACGATCGCAAAGGGGCGCTGAGAATCGGAACCGATCGCGTGGGATAAGGCAGCCGGCAGGAGACCGAGCGTGGCTACCAGCATGGTCATCATGATCGGCCGGAGGCGGCGCGTTGCGCCTTCAATCGCGGCTTCCACGATCGGCATTCCTCGGGAGCGCAACTGGTTGATGTATTCGACCATGATGACGCCGGTCTGAATCGAAGCGCCGAACAAGGCCATAAAGCCTACGCCCGACGAGACGCTGAAGTGCGTCCCCGTAATGTAAAGCGCCATAAGCCCTCCCACGCGCGCCACCCCCACGTTCACCAGGTGCAGGCACGCCCATTTGGCGGAACCGAAGGCACCGTAGATAATCAGCCAGATCAGGAAGATAGTCAAAGGTACGATAATCAGCAGCCGCGCGTCCGCGCGTTTCTCGCTCTCGTATTCACCCTCCCAGTTAATGTGATAGCCGCGCGGAAGCTGAACCTGCTTATTCACCTTCTCGATCGCCTCTTCCACGGCGCTACCCAGAGCACGGTCGCGGACACTGTATTTGATAGGGACGTACCGCTCGTTCGATTCGCGATAGATTTCAGAACCTTCGTCCCTCTCCTCGATCTTGCAGAGCTGCCCCAGCGAAACGCGCTCGCCCGTGGGCGCCAGCAAGCGGATGTTTTCGATGGCCTCTTTTGTACTGCGGAACTGCGGGAGATAGCGCATGACCAGGTCATAGCGCGCCTCGCCTTGCAATACCTGGGTGAGAGCGTTTCCTCCCGCGGCGGTGTTAATGGCGTCCTGCACGTCCGCGACGTTGATCTGGTAGCGCGCGGCCTGCTGACGGTCTACTACGAAGTTGTCGTTGGGTTGGCCGGTAACCCGAAAAACTCCCAGGTCGGTGATTCCCCTGACAGTACGCATGACGTTGAGGATCTGTTCGGCTTTGTCCTCAAGAACGCGCAAATCCTCGCCGTAGACCTTCGTGGCAAGCTGTCCCTTGACTCCGCTGACGGCTTCCTCCATGTTGTCGGCAATCGGCTGGGAGAAGCCCCAGACCACGCCCGGCAGCTTCGACAACTCGCGATTCATGGCCGCGATGACTGCATCTTTGTTCTGGTGAAATGCCGGGCGCCACTCCTTCTTGGGCTTCAGATCGGCGAAATACTCCGTATTGAAGAAGCTGGTCGTGTCGCTTCCGTCGTCCGGACGCCCCGTTTGGCTGGAGCATTGGGTCACTTCGGGAAATGAACACAGGATGAGCCGCGCCTGATTGGATAGCCGGATGCCTTCAGTAGGTCCGGTGCTGGGGGCCAGCGTGCCGCGCACCCACAGCGCGCCTTCATCCAGGTGCGGCAAGAACTCCGACCCAATCCTTTCGCCCTGCAACAGCCAGAGACTGCAGCAAACCGCGGCCACGGACACCGCCACCATCACCCAGCGGTGATGTACAGTCCAGGTAACTGCGTGCCGATATAGCTTCGTAACCACGACAAGTATCGGATTCTCCCATTCGCGTGTCTCCTTGCGAAAGGCAAAACTTGCCAGGACCGGAGCGATGGTCATGGAGAATATCACTGCGCCCAAAAGCGCGAACGCCACAGTCCAGGCCATCGGCCGGAACAGCCGGCCCTCCACCCGCTGCAGGGTAAAAATGGGCAGATAGGCTGTAATGATGATGGTGATCGCGTAGAACACGGGCCGCTGCACCTCATGCGCGGCGTCGCGGATTCTGTCACGGACCGACTTAGTCACCCGCTCCTGGTGGCCCAAGTGGCGGACAATGTTTTCCACCATCACAATCGCTCCATCTACGACCATTCCGAAATCCAAAGCTCCCAGCGATAAGAGGTTCGCCGGGACTTGCTTGAGCTGCAGGCAGATAGAGGCGAACAACAGAGAAAACGGAATGGTGATGGCCACGATGAGGGCGGCGCGCACATTTCCCAGAAACAGCATCAGAACGACCGTGACGAGGATGAAGCCCTCCGTCAGATTGTGCAGCACTGTTTCCGTGGTGAACTTTACCAGATCGCTCCGGTCGATGAGCGGGTCGATCGTCACGCCGGGAGGCAGGATATGATCGTTCAATTCCGTAATTTTCTTGTGAATCCCCTTCAACGCCGCGTCTGCCTCGGCGTCCTTGCGCAGCAACACGATGCCGGAAACCACATCGTCGTTATCGACCAGCCGGCCGTCCGCGTGCCGGGTCGAGCGGGCAAACTGGCCCAGGCGTATCTTCGGGCCTTGTGCCACCACGGCAATATCGCTAATGCGGAGCGGCGTGCCGTTCTTCGTCAAAATCACCGTGTTCTCGATGTCGTGAACATTCTTGACCAGACCCACTTCCCGAATATTGATCTGTTGCAGGCCGCCTTCAATGAAGCTGCCACCGCCATTGGCGTTGTTGTTGGTGAGCTGTTGCTCCACCTGGCCGATGCTGAGTCCGTAGGAGATCAGCTTGTCCGGGTCCACCCGTACCTGGTATTCGCGCGTAGGTCCGCCGAAGCTGGCGACATCTACGATATTGGGAACGGCCTTGAAATTCTTCTCCACCACCCAGTCTTCAATGGACTTCAGCTCCATCACGTCGTACGCCGGGTTGCTGGTGTGCAGGGTGAAGAAGAAGATCTGGCCGGCAGGACTCCAATCCGTTTGCATTTGCGGCGCCACGCCGGCGGCCACCGCCGCGGGCGGCAGCGTGACTTGCGAAAGCCGCTCGAGCGCCCGTTCGCGGTCCCAGGCATTTAATTCCTCGTCGTCGAAAATGAGCTTGATGTCGGAGAGGCCGAACAATGAGAACGACCGCAAATGGGTTACGTGCGGCATGCCGTTCATCACGATCTCAACCGGAATCGTGATTTGCTGCTCCATTTGCTCGGCGGAGATTCCCGGCCACTGCGTGACGATCTCCACGTAATTGTCCGCGACGTCGGGATAAGCCTCAATGGGAAGAGCATGGAACGCGGCGATCCCCCCGATGACCAACAGAAGGGCGAAAGCCAAGACGAAGAGGCGCTTGTCCAGGGCAAAGTCGACTACGCGGCGAATCATGGGGTTATTGCTCCACCGTATTCTGAAGGACGAGCGCGCGCGCCACCACCTTGTCGCCTGGCTCTAGTCCCGAGACTACCTCCTGCGTACCGTCGGGGAGCGTAATCCCGGCGACCACTTCCTGCCGCTTGAAGCGCCCGTTTCCTAGCGGCGCATAGACCCACTCACGGTCGTGCAAGTGCAGAATTGCAGTGGCCGGCACTGTGGCGTGCCGTTGCGTGGTTGCGCCGTGAAACGTCGCCGTGACGAACATCCCCACGCGCATGAGGCCCGGGTTCTCAAGTTCCAGGCGGACCTTGGCGGTGCGAATGTTGGGGTCTACGATCGGCAGGATATTGCTGATTCGCCCCTTGAGGACCCGGTTCGGATACGCTACCAGATGTATGTCCGCATACTCGCCGATGTGAACCTGCGCCATGTTGTTCTCCCACACATCGCAGATAATCCAGACGTGCGTCATATCGGAAATGGTGAAAGGGTTCGGCGGCGTCAGCGCCTGGACGCCCGATTGGTTGGTGATTTCCTGGTCGGTGATGGTGCCCGCTACGGGAGCGTAAACCGCGACAATGCCGGTGGGATGGTCGGGGTCGACGCCCAACAGTCCGAGTTGTTCCTTGGCGGTTTCGAGAACCACAACGTTGTCGTCCTCGGCGTTCCGGGCTATTTCCTGGGCGCTCTTGGGAATCGCCCCATGGTCATACAGGGTATTGGCGCGGTCGAGCTGGAGCTTCGTCAATTCTTCGTTCTTCACCGCCTGGCGGTAATTGGAAAACGCGTTGGCGATGTCGGAACTCCGCACTTTGAACAAAAGCTGGCCGTTTTTCACCTCGTCGCCGAGCCGCGCGTCGATTTCCACAATTCGTCCGGTGGCGAGCGACGGCACCGGCACCTGCCGCGAGACGTCGGGATTCACGACTCCGGTCACGTTCAGCTCCGGCGCGGCCACGTGCTCCCCCGCCATCGCCAGGACAAACTGTTCCGGGTGATCCACCTTGAAGTTGTTGGTGTCCAGGTCGGGCATCACGGTTGTGGGGGCCGGACCCGTGCCAGCCTCTGGCGCTTGCTGGGCGGTGACCTTTCGTTCGCAGCCCGTGGCGAGAAGGCCCAGCCCCAAACACACGGTTGCCTCGAAAATAAGTAGACGGTTCATTGCACCACCTCGCGGCCCGCGGCCATGTTCATCTGCGCCGCGGCGGTCAAGTACGAGCCAATCAGATTCAAGTACGCCAAGCGCGTGTCCCGGTAAGCTTTCTCCGCATCCAGGTAATCGAGCAAGGATGCGCCCCCGTTCTTGAACGCAAAAGCGGTCGTGTCGCGAATGTCGGTCGCCAGAGACAGGTACGTAGTCTTGTACGGCTTCAGCAGATTCACGTTTTGGACCAGCGTCCAGTACGCGGAATCGACGTCGTTGAAAACTTGCGCCACGTTGGCGTCCCGCAATCGCTCGTTGCGGGAGATGTCGACCTGGGTTCGCGCCTTTTCGCCTTGGTTCCGGTCAAAGATACGCAGTGGAATCGAGACGCTCACGCCCATGTAAACCGGGATGGGAGGATTGCGCGCAAAGTCGACACTGAACGTCGGATCGGTAGAGCCGTTGGAAACCGCCAACTGGTGCGTGATCTTCGCCAATTCCACGTTCTGCATGGCGGCCTTCAGGTCCGGCCGAGCTTCCAGGGCGATGTTCCGGAATTCCTCGAGAGACCCTAACTGATCGGTAAAATCGAACGGCCCGGAAACGTCGAACCGATCGATCGGCGTCCGATCGTTCAAGAGCATCAGAAGCTGGATCTTGGCCGTCCGCAGATTCACCCAGGCGGTTTCGAAGTCGGATTCGAATTGAACGCGCTGCAGCACCAGGCGATTCAGATCCACTTGCGCGAGGTCGCCCGCCTTAAGGCGTAAGCGGTTTATGTCCAGTTCCTTATCCCAGTACTCCAGGTTCTCTTTCGCGTTCTGCAGAAACGCCTTGGCTTGCAACGTTTGCACGAACGCGCTGCGCAGGTTAAACACCAGACCGCGCTCCTGGTCCAGGTAAGTCGATTCCGCGATGGTTGTGGACTCCCTGGCTTGGTCGCGCCGCAACTCGCGCTTGTGCTGCCGCTCGTGCAGATAGCTGATCGACCCATACGGCTCCGCGTAGGCGAAGGGACTGTAGATGTTCGGTCCTCCGCTCGGCGGCGGCTGCTTCGAGAATGGGTTGATCTGGTCGATGGTTCCGCTGAGATCCGGATTGGGACGAAGATAAGCCGTGATCTCGGCTGCCCGCGATTCGTCGATGTTTAGTTGCGCAGCCTTCAACGTCGGATTAGCGGCCTCGAACTTGTCCTTTATCTGTTGCCAGGTGAAAACAGTCTGGGCAAAAATAGTGGCCGGCAGGAATCCCGCAATGAGAATCCCGTGCCACCTCGTATTTGATATCGCAATCTTCATAGGGTGAAGAGGGATCCGCGATAGAACTAAGAAGGCAGAGTTTGACTTTAGCGCGCCCGGCGACTCACGGCGAGTGATCTTCTATTCAGCGCAGGCGGTCTTTCGATCAATCGCCGATTAAGGGCGCGATCCAGCGATAGCATCAACCCAATCGACGGATCGACAGGTTACTCTTTGTGACAACGGCCCAATCTTTCAGGTGAAGTGCTTGGCTCGGTGACGGTCTGCCATTAAGATTACCGGAGACCCGCATGGAGGAACAAGTAGCAGAAAACCGAATTCGGCTGGTTCTGGTCGACGCTCAAGTTCTATTTCGGGCGAGCTTGGGCCGGTTCCTGGCAACCCAACCGGGTTTTGAGGTGGCGGGCGAGTGTGGCACCGCCGCCGAAGCACTGGAGATCCTGGCTAATTCGCCAGTCGATGTCGTTCTCTCGGATTTGGAACTGCACACCGAGGGCGGAGACGATCTCATATCCGCCGCGCGGAGTGCCGGTTACAAGGGCCGTTTCTTGATCGTCGCGGGCGCCGCCGATGCGCGGGAACTGTCTGCCGCGATCAGGCAGGGGGCATCGGGCATCTTTCTAAAATCCGAGGCTCTGGACCGTCTTGTACAGGCCATCAGGCTGGTGGCGAGTGGCGCAGTCTGGGTCGACCAAAAGGTCATTCAACTACTAGCCGATCGGCTAGCAGACCGTCCCCAATTGGATTATCGAGGGTCGCGGAACCTGCTGACCGATAGAGAAGAAAAAGTGCTCCTGGGAATCCTTGGAGGTCTTACGAACCGGAAGATTGGAGAGAACCTCGGCCTCTCGGAAAGCACTGTCAAATCCGCCGTGCAGCAGTTATTCCGCAAGGCTCGTGTGCGCAAACGAGGCCAACTGGTGCGGGTGGCGCTGGAGGGTTCGTTGTCCGGGGCTCGCGAACTAGCAGAACGGGCACGAAGCGCAATAACGGCAGTAACTCCGGAAGGTCCCCGGTAAACCGGCGTAAACCACGGCTCTTAGATCGCCGTCCGCCGTTGCGGGGACTGCTCCCTTACGGTCGCGGCTCAGTTCGTCGCGGCTCCGTCCAGGGCCCCGCGCGTCAGCAAGCGGTTCACCGGCGCCGAAGCTACGAATCGCGGATTGGATCTGTTTTCGTCGCCCAAGTGCTGTCATAAAGAGCTGCGGTACTGTTCCAGGGCGACCCGCACGAGTTGGCTGCGCGTACGGACGCCGGTCTTGCCGAACAATTGCTGAATCGCGTTCTTGACGGCGCTTTCCGAGATCTCCATGCGCGCCGCTATCTCCTTGTTGGCCAAGCCCTGGACCAGCAATCGCAGAACCTCGGTCTCCCGCGCATTCAATGCAGGGAGATCCCGTTGCTCGGCCGAGGGCGAGCTTGGACTGGCCGCCTCCGCCTCGTCACTAACGTCCGCGATGATTGCGGCTACCTTGGGCGTGGCCCCTTCCTTATAAGTGGAGAACCAAACGTCGGCCGTGAAGGTATCGCCATTGCCGCGGTGCCCGCGGCACTGCATGGACGCCCGAAACTGGGGCGCCTCTTCCCATCGTAAGGCGTGGTGCAGTTCGGGAAGGAACGCGGCAATCGGATTGCCAATCAAGTGTCCGTCCCGCGGCGCCATCAGCTCAATCGCCGCCCGATTGGCGAGTTCGATAAATCCGCGCCCATCGACCGTCACGATCGCCGCCGGGCTCGTCTCCACCAAAGCCTTCAACCGGGCCTCCCCTTCCGTACTCAGCCGCCGGTTACGAATCAACTCGCCAACGAACAATCCACAGCCGGAAAGCGCCAGAGTTTCAAAGCCCAAACGAACGAACGACTGGTCGAGTGAACTAAACACCTCGGCCAAGACCGCGCAGGCGAATCCCAGGAGCGCCACCAGCCACCGGGGTGAGAACGCCGCAACCAGCATGATGGGAAACAAATAGAGAAAACCCAGCGAAACGTAAGGTTTCGTCCACCAGTCCACGACCGCGACTACCAAAATGATTGCACCGCTAATCGCTAAGACGGGAGTTCGGTTCCGCTCTTCCCACAACTGTTCTAGGGGGACCATGTTCCGGAGAAGTGTTTATTATCCCGCGCTTTCCGCCATGCCGGCGTTAATCAAACGATTGGCCGGGAGATTTCGGACTAGCAGTGCAGCAGGGCAGCAGGAGGTCACGCGCTGTCACGCGCTGTCGCGTATGGATACGCGCAGCAACCTCGCGAAAAGCGATGTATCGCCGCTCACATGGCTCAACCTCGACGCCTCGGTCATCTCCTCGGGAGTCGTCGCCCTCCAGTCGATGTAGTGGCCCGCGTGCAACCCGGCCTCGCGAATGAATTCGCGTTGCGTCCTGCCATTGCCTTCGCGAAACGGATGAGCGGCGTTCAACTCGCCGTGAAACCAGGCGGCGCGCCCGGCAAAGGTCGCGGCATCGAGGCCCGCGAGGTAGTGCTCGGCCGCGAGTTTTTCCAGGATCTGCTGCACAGCCGGTTCGAGGAACGCGGCGAGTCCGAAGAGGTGGCCTCCTTTGGATATGTTCACCGTCCGAAACTCTCCCGCCCATTCGTACACGTCCTGGAAGATGTACCGATGAATCTCCTTGAGGTGCGCGACATCGAATCTCCCCGCAACAGGATTGTCGATCGACTCTGCAATACGCTGGTGCGTGCGGCGTGCTTCGAAGCGTTCCAGTAGTTCCGGGTCAGTGAGACCGCGTAGGTTTTTAAAGACGTTTGTGCCGGGATAAAGATACGGGTCCGAATTCCCGGTCATCGAGCTCATTGATCGAACTCCCTACTTCAACCAGCGTCAGCTCACCTGCGATGTATCGCCGATAAAGCGCCTTCGCTTCCTCGTCGAGCTCAAACCCTTCAAGTCGTACAGAAGCCAGGGCCTCTTCGTAGACACCTGTGCGCCGGGCGCGCTCTTTGTCCGTAATTGGGGGTATCGCCAGCGCCATTCTTCTATTCTACTTCGCTCACCCGCCGCTCAGCAGCCCATCGAGAAAGGCCCGCTCCAATGGCCACGATCCCAACACCCGTGTGCCCACGTGGTGAAATGACCCGGCGGTCAGCACCCCGCTGAGGTCACGTGGATTGGGCGCCTGCTTCTCTCGCGCGATCATCTCGCGGAGCATGGACGTGACGTGCTCCAGTTGCCCGGCCAGCTCCGCGGCCCGCTGTTCGGTTTGGCATTCGACGCTGAGCCGCGCTTCGAAGCGGCTGCCCTGCGGCGCCAGCGCAATGCCGATGTCCTCGGCATCCTCCATGCTGCGGGCAAACATGCGGGTGCTTTCCGGCAGATCGCTGCCGCTTTTCAGCAATGCCGGCGGGATGGAGATCCACACCGGCGCATCCGGCAGCGCGAGCCGGCGCCGGCGAGTCGTAGCGGCTTCCAGATCGGTCGCCGCGGAATCGTCCGGACTGACCGCCAGACCCATCAGGTTCGGCCGCAAGGGGAAGAACGAGATTTTGCGGTCGGGGGTGCTCCCGCTCATGCGGCAGGTGGTGTTGCGGCAGGTCCCGCCTTGGTCCCGCGCATAGGATTCCAGGCTGTTCCAATCGAAGCGCCCCTTCGCCACAAAATACTTGGCGCGCGGCGTGAAGCAGGCCAGCACGGCATCGAGATCGCGCTTATAGTCGAACTCCGTCTTCATGACGAAGACTTTGTATTCGGGCTCTTCGGCCGTTTTGGCGCCCGCCAGCATTTCGAGGACGCCGGCTTGGCGCAGTGCGGCGAAATCGATGTAGAAGACCACCGCATCCTGGGTGGGAAGGCGCTCCAGCCACTCCGCCGTAGTGGCGAGCCCGCGGTAGCGATAACGCGCGACGCCCCAGATCGCCAGCCCGCACAGCGCCGCCACCAGTATGATCAGCAGCGCGGCCCGTTGTTTGTAGTTCACGACCCGAGTATCACACAGCCGCCGCAGTTTCGGCGACCCGCGCCGCTTTCCACAGATCGAAATAGGGCCGAAGCTGCTGCATCATGGCGCGGAAGTCCGCAAGCTTCAGCGACTGCGCGCCGTCGCTGATAGCCTTCTCCGGATTGGGATGCACCTCCACCAGCAAGCCATCGGCGCCGATGGCGACTGCCGCGCGGGCCAGCGCCGGCACCAGGCTGCGCTTGCCGGTAGCGTGGCTAGGGTCCAGGATCACCGGCAGGTGCGTCATCTCGTTCAGCACCGGTATGGCCGAGATATCGCACGTATTGCGCGTCGCCGTCTCAAAGGTGCGTATGCCCCGCTCGCATAACAGCACGTTGGGATTGCCGTGGGCCACCACGTACTCGGCGGACATCAGCAGCTCTTTGATCGTGGAGCTCATCCCGCGTTTGAGCAGCACGGGGCGTCCGCAAGCGCCCAGCGATTTCAGCAGCGCGAAGTTCTGCATGTTGCGCGCACCCACCTGCATGACGTCGGCGTACTCCGCTACCATGCCCACGTCGCGATCGCTCATGACTTCAGTGATGATGCCCAGGCCGGTGGCCTGCTTGGCCTTGCGTAACAGCTTGAGGCCCTCCAGCTCCATTCCCTGGAAATCGTAGGGCGAAGTGCGCGGCTTGAAGGCGCCGCCACGCAGCATGCGCGCCCCGGCCGCCGCCACGCCCTCGGCGGTCTCCATGATCTGCCGTTCGGATTCCACAGAGCAGGGACCGGCCATGACGATGAATTCGTCGCCTCCGATCTCCAGGCCGTTGATGCGCAGGACCGTGTGCTCCGGCTTGAATTCGCGGCTGACGAATTTGTAGGGCGCGGAAATGCGCACCGCGCGCTCGACTCCGGGCGTGGCTTCGAGCGACTCCAGGCAGGCCGTCACGTCGCCCACTCCCACCACCCCGATCACCACGCGCTCTTCCCCTTCGATCGAGTGGACCTTGTAGCCGAACTCCTGAATTCGCTCGCAAACGTGTTCGATTTCTTCCCGCGTGGCATGCGGGCGCATCGAGATGATCATGGCTTGAATGCTCCTTCGCGCAAAAATAAAAACCCACTCTTGCGAGTGGGTTGGATTCGACAAAAACTGTGTGTGCTCCCGTCCAACGCCACTCTACCGATTCCGGCTAAACCAGAATCGGAAGCTAAACGAGCTGGCGCAGACGAAAGACATCTTAAAGAGGCAGTATACGTCAATTGGCGAGGGGACGGCAAGCGAGCGTGGCGC
>Ga0187855_10000893_pt1 | contig 24913 bp, 27 predicted proteins | sample June2016WEW_8_10_2_FD_132969 | JGI IMG/M metagenome (GOLD analysis project Ga0187855, IMG submission 132969) | Peatland microbial communities from SPRUCE experiment site at the Marcell Experimental Forest, Minnesota, USA - June2016WEW_8_10 | ecosystem: Environmental > Terrestrial > Soil >...
CATCGCGATCGTAATCTTCTGGGCCGCGCGCAAGTCGCTGCCCGGGATGTTCCACAACCGCACCGCCTCCATCCAGCAAGCTTTACAGGAAGCGCGCGCCGCCAGCCAGGATGCCAATCGCCGCTTGGCCGATATCGAGACCCGTTTGCGACAACTCGACGTGGAAATCGGACGCATGCAGTCCACCGCCGAAAGCGAAGCCGCCGGCGAGGAAGCCCGCATCCAGAAGGCAGCCGAAGACGATGTTCGCAAAGTCGTTGCAGCCGCGGAACAGGAAATCGCAGCCGCCGCCAAGCAGGCCCGCCGCGAACTGAGCAATCACACCGCCAGCCTGGCCGTTGCCCTGGCGAGTAAGCAGATCACCGTCGATTCCAACACCGACCAGGTTCTGGTTCGTACCTTCGCCGCGAAGCTCGCCGGTAAAAGCGACGGCGGAAAGGACGGCCGCTAGACATGGCTTCCGTGATTGGAACCTACGCCCGCGCCTTCGCCGATGTGGTGATGGGCAATGTGGGCAAGTCAAGGAAGGGTCCGCTGGACGCGGTGCGCGCCCTGCAAGAGCTGCACGACATCAAGGCGCTGCTCCAGGAAAGCGATCAGTTGCGCCGGGTGTTGGAAAATCCGTCCATCCCCGGAGACCGCAAACGCGCCGTGCTGGATGCCATCACCGGCAGGCTCGGAACGACCCGGCAAGTCCGGAATTTCATGGCGGTTTTAACCGATCACCGCAGGCTGCCGTTGTTCAGCGAAATCCTGAAACAGCTCGAGCAGGAATTGGACGAGCGGCAGGGCTTTGCGGAAGCCCAAGTGAGCACCGCTCGCCAGCTCAGCGAACCGGAAAAGCAGATGCTCGAAGCCGAGATCGCCAAGCTCACCGGCAAGAAAGTACGAGCAAAGTACGAGCAGGACGCAACGCTGCTGGGCGGAGCTGTAGTACAAGTAGGCAGCACGATCTACGATGGCTCGGTAAAAGGCCAGCTGGAAAAAATCAGGGAGCAACTGGTGGAAGGCTAACGAGCGACCAACGACTGACGACCAATGACTTACGACTTTTATGGCACAAATCAAAGCAGACGAAATCACCCAATTAATCCGCGAGCAGATCGATAACTACGAATCGAAAATCGCGGTCGACGAAGTCGGCACCGTCATCACCCTCGGCGATGGCATCGCCCGTGTCTACGGCCTCGACAAGGTCATGGCCGGAGAACTACTGGCATTCCCGCACGGCGTGTCCGGAATCGCCATGAATCTCGAAGAAGATCAGGTCGGCGTCGTTATCCTCGGCGAGTACACCGAGATCGAAGAAGGCGACGAAGTCAAGCGCACCGGCCGCATCATGAGCGTGCCCGTGGGTGACGCTCTGATCGGCCGTGTCGTCAACTCGCTCGGCCTGCCCATCGACGACAAGGGCCCCATCGCGACCGACAAATTCATCCCCATCGAGCGCATCGCCCCCGGTGTCATCGCCCGGCAGCCCGTGCGCGAGCCCATGGCCACCGGACTGAAAGCCATCGACTCGATGATCCCCATCGGCCGCGGCCAGCGCGAACTCATCATCGGCGATCGTCAAACCGGCAAGACCGCCGTCGTCCTCGACGCCATCATCAACAGCAAAGGTAACAATTTAATCTGCATCTATAACGCGATCGGCCAGAAGCGCTCGTCCATCGCGCAGGTGGTGAAGATTCTCGAAGACGCCGGCGCAATGGAATACACCATCGTCGTCGCCGCGTCCGCTTCCGAACCCGCTCCCATGCAGTACATCTCGCCCTACGCCGCTTGCGCCATGGGCGAGTTCTTCCGCGACAATGGACGTCACGCCCTCTGCATCTACGACGATCTTTCCAAGCACGCCGCTTCCTATCGCGAAATTTCGCTCCTCCTGCGCCGTCCGCCGGGCCGCGAAGCGTATCCCGGAGACGTTTTTTATCTCCACTCGCGTCTATTAGAGCGTGCCGCCAAACTGAGCGACGCAAACGGAGGAGGATCGCTCACCGCGCTGCCCGTAATCGAGACTCAGGCAGGCGACGTTTCGGCCTACATTCCGACCAACGTAATTTCAATTACCGACGGCCAGATTTATCTCGAAACCGATTTGTTCAACCAAGGCGTCCGTCCCGCTGTGAACGTCGGACTTTCCGTAAGCCGCGTCGGTGGCAGCGCCCAGATCAAGGCCATGCGGCAGGTGGCTGGAACGCTGAAACTCGAACTCGCGCAGTACCGCGAATTGGCCGCTTTCGCCCAGTTCGGCAGCGACCTCGACAAAGCCACGCAACAGCAGTTAAGTCGCGGCCAAAGGCTGGTGGAACTTCTGAAGCAGGGCCAATTCAGCCCGCTCCCGTTCTCGAAACAGATCCTGATCATCTTCGCCGGCACCAGCGGAGTGCTGGACGATATGCCAGTAGATCAGGTGAGAGACTTCGAGGCATCGCTTTATAAATACGTGGACACGACCAATCCGGGCTTACTGAACACGATCATGGAAAAGAAGATTCTGGACGACAATCTAAAGGCAGAAATGTCCAGAGTGATCAAAGAAGCCAAACAGCAATTTATGGATTCAAGGCAAGCAGTGACGAAATAGCGGTGGTTTGAAGCGGCGCGGCTTCAGTCGCGCTGTAAGCGCCCTGTTAGGGGCAGGGAAGAGCAAAACGCGAACGACGAATAGCGAACGACCAGCGACTAACGACTAGCGACTAGCGACTAGAAAATGGCAAACGTTCTCGACATCCGGCGCCGCATCCGCAGCGTGGTCAACACGCGGCAGATTACCAAGGCCATGAAGACGGTCTCGGCGGCCAAGTTGCGCCGCGCGCAGGAAGGCGCCATGGCCGCGCGTCCTTACGCGCAGATGCTGACCAACGTTCTCAAGTCGCTGGTTTCGCGCGCCAACATCTACGACCCCGTTTCCGGGGAGCCGCTGCATCCGCTGCTGGCTGAGCGCCCGGAAAAAACGATCTTGCTGATCGTGGTCACCGGAGACAAGGGCCTGGCTGGCGCCTTCAACACCAACATCCTGAAGATGGCATCCAAGTTCATATCGTCGACTATCGAGTCCAAGCCGGACGTGAATATCGACATTGAATGCATCGGCCGCAAGGGCCGCGATTTCATGCGCCGCCGATATCCGATGGCGCCGCCGAGACCCGCCGATGAAACAGTTGCCGATGGAGCGACGGGCGTCTCGCCCGTCCAGCCCGATGCCGCGCCCAAGCGAGCCGGACGAGTGCAGATCGTGGGCGAATACGTCGGTGTTCTCGGCAAGCTCGACTACAATTTTGCGAACACGCTCAGCGAAAAAGTGGTCGCCAGCTACTCCCGCGGCGAGATTGACGGCGTCTATATTCTGTTCAACGAATTCAAGTCGGTAATCGCGCAGCGCCTGGTGGCCGAGCGTGTGCTGCCCATCAAGGAAATCGGCGAAGTCGATATCCACATGGCGGAGGAAGCTTCGGAAGAGGAGCGCAAGCAGAGACTGGAAGCAGCCAAGACGGCGGGCGTCAGCGTCCGGCCATCCGACACCACTGCCGTCGACGAGGCAGCCGCCAAGTTCGGGACCGCGCAAGTCGATTACATCTACGAGCAGCCGCCGGCCGAATTGTTCCGCGGAATTTTGCCCAAATATATCGGCATCCAGATTTTCCATGCGTTATTAGAATCGGTAGCCGCCGAACACGCCGCGCGCATGACGGCCATGGACGCGGCCACCATTAACGCCAGCGACATGATCGATTCGCTGACCTTGATCATGAACCGGGCGCGCCAGGCCAAGATCACCAAAGAGATTATCGAAATCGTAAGTGGAGCAGCAGCACAATAGAGACCGATTAAGAGCGAACGACGAAAAGAAACGACCAACGACCAACGACTGAGACCTTATATTTATGGCAGAAAATATCGGACACGTAATCCAAATCGCCGGCCCCGCCGTCGACGTGCAATTTGTCGAAGGCTCCATGCCCCCCATCTACGAAGCGCTTCGCGTTGTCAGCGACGGCTTCACCGTCCCTTCCCCCATCAACGTCATCCTCGAAGTGCAGCAGCACATCGGCGAAGGCCGAGTGCGCTGTGTTGCCATGGAAGCGACCGACGGCATGGTGCGGGGCATGAAAGCGATTGATCAAGGCGGACCCATTTCCGCTCCCGTGGGCCGTGGTACGCTCGGCCGCGTAATGAACGTAATCGGCGAACCCGTGGACAATCTGGGCCCGATTGCCTTCGAAAAGAGAATGCCCATCCACCGCCTCGCTCCGGCCTTCGACGAACAATCGACGACCGCCGAAATGTTCGAGACGGGAGTGAAAGTCGTCGACCTGATTCAGCCTTTTTTGAAAGGCGGAAAGATCGGCCTCTTCGGCGGCGCTGGTGTAGGCAAAACCGTCGTCATCATGGAGTTGATCAACAACGTCGCCAAGCAGCATGGAGGATTTTCCGTGTTTGCGGGAGTCGGCGAGCGCACCAGAGAAGGCAACGATCTCTGGCTGGAAATGACCGAGTCGGGAGTGATCAAGCCCGGCGTACCCGCCGAGTCGAAAGCGGCACTGATTTACGGCCAAATGACCGAACCTCCTGGAGCCCGCTTGAGAGTGGCCCTAACTGCGCTCACCGTCGCCGAATTTTTCCGCGACGAAGAGGGCAGCGACACGCTGTTATTCATCGATAACATCTTCCGTTTCACCCAGGCGGGCAGCGAAGTTTCGGCGCTGTTAGGCCGCATGCCCAGCGCCGTCGGATATCAGCCGAACTTGGCTACAGAAATGGGCGAGTTACAAGAGCGAATTACCTCCACCAAGAAAGGGTCGGTAACCTCGGTGCAAGCAATTTACGTGCCCGCCGACGATTTGACCGATCCCGCCCCGGCGACGACGTTTGCTCACCTCGACGCCACCACCGTTCTTTCCCGTGCCCTTACCGAGATCGGAATCTATCCCGCGGTCGATCCTCTGGCTTCCACCTCGCGTATTCTCGATCCAAGAATCGTAGGTCAGGATCATTACGATGTGGCCCAGATGGTTAAAAAGACCTTGCAGACTTATAAAGATCTGCAAGACATCATCGCGATTCTCGGCATCGACGAGCTAAGCGAAGATCAGAAGGTTACGGTGGCTCGGGCGCGTAAAATTCAGAAGTTCCTCTCGCAGCCCTTCTTTGTGGCCGAGCAGTTCACGGGTACTCCCGGACGCTACGTGAAGATCGCCGACACCGTGAAGGGTTTCCGCGGTATCGTGGAAGGAAAGTACGACGACATTCCCGAGCAGGCGTTCTATATGAAGGGGACGATCGACGAAGTCATCGAGACTGCCGAAAAGATGAAAGGTGCGGCAGCGTAAGGCATTGCCTGAGAACTGACAGCTGAGAACTGAGAACTGTGCCAGACACATTCCAACTCGAAATCGTTACGCCTTCCCGGCTCCTGGTAAAGGAACCGGCAGAGGAAGCGCAGATCCCCGGCGTCAGCGGGTATCTGGGAATTCTTCCTGGTCACGCTCCTTTGATTAGCGAACTTGGCGTGGGCGAAATTACTTATAAAGCCAGCGGCGCGTCGCACACGCTCTCGGTGGCTTGGGGATTTGTCGAAGTGCTGCCGGACAAGGTGACGATCCTGGCGGAGGCCGCCGAGCGTCCGCCGGAAATCGATATCGCGCGCGCGCAAAAAGCCAAAGAACGGGCTGAGCAGCGCCTGAAGAGCAGCGACCCTCAAGTGGATTACACGCGCGCGGAAGACGCGTTGCAGCGCGCGGAAGCCCGTCTCAGCGTAGCGAAGGAAAAATAGTTCTCGCCGGTCCAAGAACCCCCGGAGAGCCTGCCCTGAGCGAAGTTCCGAAGGGGACGACCCGGTTCTCACGCGCGGCCAGAGGCGCTGGCCTAAGTCTCCCTCATTCCATCCTGCCGCTCTAACCGCTTACAATCGCGAGGCGTGCGCGTGCTGGCACTTTATCGGCGGCGGGAAATGCGGTAGCTTATCAGCGTGGCTTGCAACCGGATCGGGCGCATTCGTGCACTAACCGTCGTGGCGGTTATTGTCGACCTCCGTGGAGGGACACTCGGTGTCTGATGCTACTTCCACTTTGTCCGCGGGAGATTTCGTCGGTAACTATAAAATCCTGGGCCTCGCCGGTGCCGGGGGCATGGGCGTGGTATATCGCGCGCTCGATACCAAGCTGCAACGCACGGTCGCGTTGAAATTCCTTCCTGAGCACGTGGCTTCCAGCAGCGAAGATCGAGAACGGTTTCTGCGCGAGGCCCGCACCGCTTCTTCGCTCGACCATCCCAACATCGGCGCCATTTACGGCCTCGAGGAATCCGCCTCCGGGCGCAGCTTCATCGTCATGGCCTATTACGCGGGGGAAACGCTGGCCGCGAGGATTGGCCGCGGTCCCATTCCCCTGGCGGAAGTGGTCGACATCGGCATCCAGATGGCGGAGGGCCTGGCGGCGGCTCATGCCGGCACGGTCGTGCATCGCGACATCAAGCCTTCCAATGTCATCCTGACCCAGAACGGAGTGGCCAAGATCGTGGACTTCGGGTTGGCGCGCCTGGCCTCCACCACGGGCAGCACGCAGACCATGGGTACGGCGGGAACGCTGGGCTACATGTCGCCGGAGCAGACATTTGGCAGGAGTGTCGATCAGCGAACCGACATCTGGTCGTTGGGAATCGTGCTGGCCGAGATGGTTACGCGGAAGAATCCGTTTCAGCGGGAGACGCCGGCAGCCACGGTGTTTGCGATTTTGAACGAGCCGCCGCGTGCAATGGATGATGTGCCGCTCGATCTGCTGCGGGTAATCTATCGCGCGCTGTCGAAAGATCAGGCGACTCGCTACCAGAGTTGCCGCGAGATGGCGGCCGATCTCAAGGACTTCCGCAGCCATCTCGACCCAGCCGCGCTGGCGGCGCCAGTCGGCAGTCAGCCGTCATCCCGGCTGTCGTCTTCATCGACAGCGGACCTCAGGAAGCAGATTGAGCAAGCCACGCGTCCCGTGTGGGGAGCGACTGCCGCTCAGGCGCCGCAGTGGCCGCGCTGGCTGGCTGGAGTCGGCGTGGTGGCGGCCGTGCTGGCGGTCCTTTCGTTCCTGCCTCCGGTGCGCGACCGGGTGACCACGTGGTTTGGGCGAACGGAAGAGCACATTGCGGTCCTGCCATTTGAGAATGTAGGCAACGATCCAGCAAACGAAGCGGTTTCCGCCGGACTCATGGACAGCCTGGCCAGCCGCCTCACCAATCTCGAAGCGGGCAAGCAGTCGCTATGGGTGGTGCCGACGAGCGAGGTTCGCCGGCGCAAAATCACCGACCCCTCGTCGGCGCTGCGCGAACTGGGAGCGACGGTCGCCGTCGAAGGCAGCCTGCAGCGCGACGGCCAGACCATCCACCTGATGGTGAATCTGGTCAACACCAAGACCCTGCGCCAGATTGGCTCGGTGACGCTCGAAGACCGCGCCGGCGACTTCTCCACGCTCGAAGACGAAGCCGTGGCGCGCTTGGCCAAGCTGATGCGCATCGAGGTCACGCCCGAAATGCTGCGTGCCGGCGGTGGCGCGGTTAATGCCGGAGCCTATGAATCCTACCTGAAAGCGCTCGGCTATATCCAGCGCTACGACAAGGCGGGGAACCTCGACCTGGCCATCGCGTCGCTCGACAGTGCGGTGAAGGCCGATCCGCGCTTTGCCCTGGGATTTGCCCAGCTCGGCGAAGCCCACCGCCTGAAATATCAACTCGACAAAGATACCAAATGGATCGATGAAGCGCTGGCCAATTGCCAGAAAGCGCAGCAATTGAACGATCGCCTGCCGGTCGTCTATGTCACCCTGGGGCACATCCACCGCAACACGGGGCAATACGATCTCGCCTTGCAGGAGTACCAGCGCGCGCTACAGCTCGATCCGCGCAGCGCCGACGCGGTCATCGGCCTTGCTGAATCCTACGAAAGTGCGGGACGCAACGCCGATGCCGAGGCTGCCTACCGGAAGGCGATCGCGCTTCGCCCCGATTCGTGGTCAGGGTACAACAACCTCGGGGCATTCCTGTATGCACAACAGCGCTATGACGAGGCTATTGCGCAGTTTCGTCATGCCATTGCGCTCACTCCAGACAACGCGGCGCTCTACTCCAACTTAGCCGGAGCCTACAGCGACATGGGCGAGAAGCACTATTCCGAGGCCGAGGAGAACTATCGAAAGTCAATCGCCCTTGAACCCAGCTACCCCGCCTACTCCAATCTCGGCTATCTCTACATCAAGGAACAGAAGTATGCCGAAGCTGCCGCTGCGGTGGAAAAGGCGCTGCAACTGAACGACAAGGATTACATGGTGTGGGGCAATCTGGCGTTTGCCTACGAAGGCCTCAAAGACAAGGAAAAAGCGGACAAAGCGCACGACCGTGAAATCGCCCTGCTGGAAGAGGGGGTTCAGAGCAACCCGCGCGACGCCGTGGCGCAGTCGAACCTGGGTCTGCTCTACGCCAAGAAAAAGTTGCGCGAACAAGCCATTTCCAGGATACAATCTGCCCTCGCTCTTTCGCCCGATGACACCACCGTGCTGGAAGCGGTCGGCCAAGCCTACGAAGACCTGGGAGATCGCGCCGAGGCGTTGCAGTACATCGAAAAGAGCGTACAAAAAGGTTACGCCCTTGCGGATCTGAAAACGATTCCAGACCTGCAAGCCTTGCTGTCGGATCCAAAGTTTCGGCCCAGTGCTAAGTAGCCTTCTCAGCCTGAGCGATCTAGGGAGGAACGTCTCTAAATCCAATTTGAAAAAGGAGCCACCCATGGCTGCAGCACGCCACATTCCAAGAACAGAACTGACCTCTAAAATCACCTTTACCAACAACGTCCCGTCGCCGCAAGCCGTCATCGTCGGGTCGGGGGCGCAAGTGGAATTCGCCCTGGCGCCGGGTTCCACGGAAACCATTCAGCTCGTGTTTAACCCCAATCCCCTCGTTCAAAAACCTCCAGTGCCCCCACCTCCGTTTGTCAATGTCACTCTTGTCCCCGGGGCCCCGCCGGACACGCAAGATCCGCCCAACTGTAGCGTCAACTACAATGTAAAAGACGCGAACGGGAATCAACTCGGTGGGCCCTATGCTATCCAGGTGGGCGCGAGCAACCCGCTCATTATCCAGGTCACCTACAGTGGCGGCTCGGGGGATTGCCAACCGGCCTCGGTGATGGTTCCGCTGAATGGCAAGCTCCAGCTCCAAACCACCGACGACAATTCCTACAACGTTATGGGATTAGGAAACCCGCCGTTTAACCCCCCGATCAGCACCGTCGGTGCCATGTCGGGGAGTATTATCACCGCAGCCATCGGGCCCGCTTCGCCGACGCCCTATACCTACACAGTTATCGGGCCCGCCGACCAAGGCAACGGCGGGGGCAACGTGATCATTAGGAGCTCGTAACGGCGCGCTGGGAAGGCCGCGAAGAAACGCCGAACTATGCCGCAGGCGTTTCTCGCGGCCAAAGATTCGTGGAAGAGCCGGCCTTCAGGCCGGCGCTAAAGGCAAAAATGAAGAGGGCTTTAGCCCCCGTGGAGCGCGACAGGGGCCTAAAGTCCATTTCGTCCACCCCATCCCCGCTCTGCTAAACTTTCCTGTTCCTTCTTTCATAAGCGAGGCAATCATGGCGATTCAGCGCGTAGGAGTAATCGGTGCGGGCACTATGGGCAACGGAATCGCCCATGTCTTTTCTCGGTGCGGATTCAATGTCGTCCTTTGCGATGTGGAGCGACGATTTCTGGATCGCGGACTGGCGACGATTGCCAAAAACCTCGACCGCGAAGTGGCGAAGAACAAAATTGCCGACAGCGACAAGGCAGCCACGCTGGCGCGGATCACGCCGGTAGTGGATCGCGCTCGGCTGGCCGACTGCGATCTGGTGATCGAGGCAGCCACCGAGAAGTTCGAGATCAAGGCGGAGATTTTCCGCGACCTCGACCGCATGATGAAGCCGAACCCGGAGGTGATTCTGGCGACGAATACTTCTTCGATTTCGATTACGAAAATTGGAGCGCTGACCGGGCGCGCCGACAAAGTAATTGGGATGCATTTTTTTAACCCCGTACCGGTAATGAAGCTGGTAGAAGTGATCCGTGGTTTGGCAACTTCGCAGGCTACGTTTGACACGGTGCGCGACCTGGCCGTGAAACTCGAGAAGACGCCGGTGGAGGTGAACGACGCTCCGGGATTTGTTTCGAACCGGGTGCTGATGCCGCTGCTGAACGAGGCGATGTACGCTGTCATGGAAGGCGTGGCCACGGCGGCGGCGGTGGATGATGTGTTCAAGCTGGGGATGGCGCATCCCATGGGGCCGCTTACTTTGGCGGATTTCATCGGACTCGACGTATGTCTCGACATCATGCGCGTGATGCAGGATGGGTTAGGTGATCCCAAATACCGGCCTTGTCCGCTGCTGATCAAGATGGTCGATGCGGGCTGGCTGGGACGCAAGAGCGGCCGCGGCTTCTACAGCTACTCGTAGTTTCTTGATTTTTGTCATCCTGAGCGAAGCGAAGGACCCGCTTTTGCTCGCAGTGATCCCGCTTCTTGGGTCGCTTGCTTTTTACGAAACCGTGAACCACCAATTTTCCGCAGAAACACGAAGGAAACGCCCGACACCAAAGTCTTCGTGCTGCTTCGTGTCCTTGGTGGTTCAGAGTCTTGTGGTCGTATAAGAATATGCAAACTGGCCTCAATGAGTTTTTTCCGGAGCGCAAAGCGGGCGGCGACGGCATTTACTATTTGCTGGCGGTGCTGTCCGGAGTGGCGTCGGGATGGCTAGACATAAAAGTTGGCGACCTGCTGCTAACGGCGACAGCGGTACTGACGGCGAACATGATCCTTGGATTCATGAGCCCACGCAGCCCCTGGCGCTGGGTGGTCATCGTCGGAGTGTTCGTGCCAGTGGTCGAGTGGCTGGCCTATTGGTTCCTCACCCAAAAGCCGGAGCGGGCGCAGATCTACGAGTCCTTCCTCGCATTCCTGCCTGGCATTGCGGGCGCGTTCGGAGGCTCGATCAGTCGCGGCGTGGTGGACAATTTGTTTGGGAAAAAGTGAGCAGAAGCGAATTGGGATAAGAGTCTCGGCGACGGGCCGGGATCTGGGCAACTCGGGAGGATAACGATGATGAACGATGGAACGAATCTGCAAGCGCTGGCCACTGGGCCCGCGCGGAGGCAAGTGATCGCCGGGGTTGCAATGGCATTATTCGGCGGCTTAACTCTGGGCTCGTCTAAGTCGTGGGCGGCTGCCGAGGAGGAAATTTCTCACACGGCGGAAGCGATTCACCAAGAGCCTGTTTTCAAAGCCAGCCGGAAGCGCGTCTACGAAGTGCTTACCGATGCCAAGCAATTCGACAAGGTCATTGAGCTGAGCGGGGCCATGCAGTCCATGCACATTGCAGACAAGCCGACGGAGATCAGCCGCGAAGTGGGCGGCTCATTCGCGCTCTTCGGCGGCTACATTACCGGACGGCACATCGAACTTGTGCCGAACGAGCGCATCGTCCAAGCCTGGCGAGTGGGCAACTGGGATGCTGGTGTCTACTCGATTGCAAGGTTTGAGCTCGTCGAGCAGGGAAGTGGGACCCGGATCGTTTTCAACCACACCGGATTTCCCAAGGGCACGGGGGAACATCTGGCTTCAGGATGGAAGTCGAACTATTGGGAGCCGCTGGCGAAATTCCTGGCGTAGCCACCCACAGATAGGATCTCAAAACAACGGCGTTCAGCAGTTCTGATATTTCCAATTGCGCTGCTTGCCTTCGGCGATCCATTCCAGCGCGGTCCCGATCCGCTTCTCCCGCGTCTCGGGCCGTTTGGCTTCGGCGATCCACTCCACATACTCGCGTTTGCAGCTGGGGCTGAACGCCGCAAACACGGCCGACGCTTTCTTGTTCTTCCGCAATGCAGCCGCGAACGCCGCCGACATCTTGACCGCCGGTTTAGCGGACTTTGGCACTTTGTTGCGCGCCGCGACCGGACTCGTGTACTGGCCACTCTCCACCAAGGCTGCGTTTCGCCGGATCCAACCTAGCAGTAGTTTGTCGGAGGGCAGGTCCTTCACGCTGGTGATGCGGCCAAGCGAACCCGCGCCATCCCTGCGCAGAACTTTGGCCGCGCGCAGCACCGCGCCGATCTCAACGCCCCAGAAGCCGAAGCTGCAATGCTCCTTGAACGCCGCCATGTAGCAGAGAACCGCGCCGCGATGCACGAAAAACGGCATGCCCCACTTGATGGTTTCCTCGACTTCCGGACAACCCTTGTGCACCAGTTCCCGCAGGTGGGTCATGATCGGCTGCGCGAACGGCCGTGCCTTCCCGAGATACGCGCCCACTTTCGAGCTAAAGTTCGAGCTAGAGTTTTGACTTGCCATTCCGTTCCGCTCCTGTTTTTCCAGAACCGCAGTCAGTGTATAACCACCGAGGGGTTCTCCTCAAAGGTACCGGCCACCGAAAAACTGTTGCCGTTTCCACAGCCGATAGGGGTAAGCTACGGCTATGGCAGTGTCGGTTTCGGTGCTGGCTAGCGGCAGTCGTGGGAACTGCTCGCTGGTAGCGACCAGTTCAACGCGCATTCTGGTGGATGCCGGTCTTTCCGGCCGCGAGACCTTCAAGCGCCTGAAGGCCCTCGGTGATCGTAATGATGATCGTAATGGTGATCGTAGTAACGGGCGCGTGGAAGAAATCTCTGCGATTCTGATCACCCATGAGCACTCCGACCACGTTGCCGGCCTGCAGCGCCTGGCGACCAAGCTGAATGTACCTGTGTTTTTGACCGCGCCCACGCATCATGCGTGGAGCCGCGCCGTGCGCGACGAAAAAGGCGCGATCCCCGACCTGCCGAAACTGGAACACTTCTCCGCCGGTCGCGGATTCCGCGTGGGCGATATCGAGGTCATGCCCTTCACCATTCCTCACGACGCCGCCGATCCTGTGGGCTTCACTTTCCGCGCCGAAGGCGTGAAAATCGGCTTCGCCACCGATCTCGGCTACATGCCCACGAACGTACGGAACCACCTGCGCGGTTGCAGCGTATTGGTCATGGAGTCGAACCACGACGTCGAGATGCTGCGTTCCGGACCCTATCCCTGGTCGGTGAAGCAGCGGGTGATGAGCCGCGTCGGGCATCTGTCCAATGACGCCCTCGCGGAATTCTTCTCCAGCGACTATGATGGAGGGGCAGAGTACGTCGTTTTGGCGCATTTATCTGAGCAAAATAATCATCCCGAAATCGCGCGAGCGGCGGCTGAACAGGCGCTCGGCGGACGTCAAGGGCTGTGGCACAACCGTGTGCTGTTGGCAACCCAGACGGAAGTTCTCGAATCCATCCGGTTATAGCCCTTTATGAGCGAGTGCGTGGAACCGATGGTAGGGAAGATCCTTGCGGGGTGGCGCTACGATATTTCCGGGCTGGCCCCGGAGATGCGCGGAGACTACGAATCGCATTTTGCCAATTGCGAGCATTGCCGCAGCCGCCAGAAGATTCACCGCATCATCGACATTTCGCTGATTGCCCTGGCATCGGCCTCCGGAGCGGCGTTTTTGTTGGCGTTTGCCGCCGTCCGCTATTTTGAGCCGCGCCACGCCTTCTGGCTGGAACTGGCCGCGCTGTCGGGCTTCGCCTTGTCTGCGCTAATCTGGCTGATCGTGGCCGTGGCGACTCCCGCCCCCACCGTGATGGTCGATGTGGCCAAGCTCGGCGCGCGCCACGTGCACGACCGCCTGCCCGCCGAGATTCGCGAGCGGCTCCCGGAAGAGATACGGGTGAAGCTCACCGGGTCGTAAGCATAACTGCCCCTTTGGATAACCGCAGTATGCGCCCCGCAGTGGCGAGACTATTGCCCTCGCCCGTCCGGTCGTGAATCCCGTGATAGCTCTCACCCTACCTATACCAAACGCCCCCGAGTGCGCTAGCTTCTATTCATGATCCCGTCATGAAGGGAGCCGACTTTGAGCATTCAGGATGAGCAGGAACTGGTTTCGTTAAGAGCCGCCGGAGGCATCGCCCGCATGGTGCTCGATGCGATGAAGGCTGAGGTGCGTCCGGGCGTCACCACACGCCATCTGGATGAAGTCGGCGCGCGAGTCATGCGGGAGCAAGGGGCGCGTTCGGCTCCTTCGATGGTCTACAAGTTTCCGGGCGCGAGTTGCATCAGTTTGAACGATGAAGCGGTGCACGGCATTCCGAGCGCTCGGGAACTCGCGGAAGGCGACCTGGTGAAGCTGGATGTGACCGTCGAGAAGGACGGCTACATGGCCGACACCGCCATCACCGTTCCAGTGGGCCGTGTGAGCAAGCAAGCGGAGCAATTGATGGCATGCGCCGAACGGGCTTTTCACAAGGCGATGCTGGTGGCGCGGGCCGGGTTCCGCATATTTGAAATTGGAAAGACGGTCGAGCGCGAAGTACGCAAGTCGGGCTTCTCGGTGATTCGCGAACTTGGAGGACACGGCATTGGGCGCACCATCCACGAAGCCCCGCATGTGCCGAATTATGCCGACCTGCAAGCGCGGCAGATCATGAACGATGGGCTCGTCATTACCGTGGAACCGATCATTTCCGCCGGCTCGGGGCGCGTATTTACGGACAAAGACGGCTGGACGGTGCGAACGGGAGATCGCGCGCTCTCGGCCCATTTTGAGCATACTTTGGTCGTCACTTCGGGTGCACCCATCCTGCTCACCGCGGGGTAGACTAACCAACGCCGGGATCATCCGTCTGTATATGCAACGGGACGTGTACATGGAAACGATCGCTAAGCAAGGCAGGTTGTTATTTGCTATCGCCATCGCCGCCCTGGGCGCGGAAAACGTGATCTGCGCTCACGTTTCGCAAATCGTGTTCGAAGGGAATCCTAACGGGGTTCCGGTGCTTCCTTATGCCACAAGCCCGTTCATCGCATATCTTGTAGGGATCATTCTTCTCGCCGTCGGCGTGAGTGTGGCGGCCAGCATCCGGCCAGAATTCGCGGCAACCTTCCTGGGGCTCTTCTTTGGCGTATATACGCTGGTCCATCTGCTGCCCATAATCGTCGCCCGTCCCCGCGATCTGAATGCCAGGACAGGAGTATTCGAGGTCTTGGCACTGTGCGCCTCGGCTTTGACACTGTCCGCTTGTCTGAAGCAAAAACGTGCTTCTGCACCGCGCTCCATGGGCGGAACCCTGGTTGCATTAGAGGTCAAAGCGATCAACACCCTGACCGCCTCGGGCCCTTATCTTTTCGCGATTTGCTCGGTTGTTTTCGGCATCACGCATTTGCTCATTCCCCGCGCCATCGCCAGCCTCGTGCCCGCCTGGATTCCCGGGGGCTTGTTCTGGGCATACTTTACGGGCGCCGCGTTCATCGCCGCTGGGATCAGCATCGTCACCGGAGTGCTCGCCCGCTGGGGCGCGTTTTGGCAGGGCGTGATGCTCCTCTTGTGGTTCCTGATGCTGCATGCTCCCAGGGTCGCATTGCATCCGCGAATTCCCGCCGAGTGGTCGAGTCTGTTCGAGGTGTTGGGCATGAGTGGAGGAGCTTGGATTGTGGCCAGTTATGTCATGCAGAACAGCCGCCGGAATGAGCGATAGCAGCAACCCTGCCTGAGATCAGCCATCTATTTTGTTGGTACCTCTGTCATCCTGACCCTGAGCGGAGCCGAAGGGGAAGGATCTCTGCATTTTGTTGGCCCCACGAAGCTCTTTGCAGGGTCCGCACGTCCGTGGCAAAAGGTTCACTACCCGTGCCATCAGCCGGTTGCTCTTGGCCATTTCATCCTTCTATACTTGCGGGTCGCGGCTGACGAAGGATAATCCGGGTCATCATCTAGAAACCATGAAAATTGAATCGGTAACACTGCGTGAAATTCAAATGCCGCTCGTGCATTTTTTTGAGACGAGCTTCGGGCGCATCTATAGCCGCCGCATTCTGCTGGTGAGCGTGGAAGCCGATGGCGTGCGCGGCTGGGGTGAGTGTGTCGCCGGGGAAGACCCGTATTACAGCCCGGAATGGACGGAGACCGCCTGGCCTACGATCAAGCATTATCTGGCTCCGCTCCTGATGCAGGGCGAATTGGATGCGGGCCGGGATTGCGCGGCGCGCTTTGCGCGGGTGCGCGGCCATCGCATGTCCAAAGCGGCCCTGGAAAACGCGGTCTGGGACGCCGAGGCACGGCAGAAGCAGATCCCCCTCTGGAAGTTGCTGGGCGGTACGCGACGTGAGATCGCGTGCGGAGTTTCGATCGGCATTCAGGATTCGCCGGAACAGCTACTGGGGAAGATCGAAACCGAACTGGCGGCGGGATACCGCCGGATCAAGATCAAAGTCAAGCCGGGATGGGATTTGAACGTCCTGGAGACGATTCGCGCCCGCTGGGCCGATATTGTTCTCAGCGTGGACGCGAATTCGGCCTACACGCTGGACGAGATTGAGCACCTGCGCAAATTCGATGCCTTCAATTTGCTCATGATCGAGCAGCCCTTGTGGAACGACGAAATCTATCTGCATTCTCGGCTGCAGAAATCCCTTCGGACGGCGATTTGCCTGGACGAATCGATTTTGAACGCGCGCGATGCCGATTTTGCGCTGGAGATTGGCGCCTGCAAGATCATCAACGTCAAGGTGGGCCGCGTGGGCGGCTTTAGCGAAGCGAAAAAAGTTCACGATGTGACGGCGCGGCACAAGATTCCGGTATGGTGCGGCGGAATGCTGGAATCGGGGATTGGCCGAGCGCACAACATCGCGCTGTCGACGCTCGAAAATTTCCGCCTGCCCGGAGATGTGTCGGCGTCGAAGCGCTATTGGAAAGAAGACATCATCGATCCGGAAGTGGAAGTGCGGGCCGATGGAATGATCGCGATCAGCGATGCGCCGGGAACGGGGTATCATGTGCGGGAAGACTTGGTGAAGAAATTCACCGTGCGGGAAGAGACGTTTCGAGCCGGAAAAGCCTAGTCGGATACAGACTTTTCTGATCAATGGTTTTCGGCTGCCGCCGATCCCTCTTTCTTCAGCAGTTCCACGGCCTGGGCGAACGACAGGTCTGCCGGTACCCGTTTGAAGCCTTCGAAAACCTCCGTCGATTCAATGTTTAGGTTCTTAAATAGCAGTATCTTGCCAGTGAATCGTAACGTCATGCTTGATACTTCCCAGAAATTGTCGCCGGCCTCTTGCTGCTGAACCAGAAAACGGCCGCCCCGGTCGAGGTGCCCTAGAATCCCCCACCCGAAACCGACTTCCTTAAACAGCGTGCCGTCAATGCTGGCGATGCGGTAGCGGACGGCATCGATGAGCACGTAACCCTGCATGCCCGCCAAGACTTCCTCCACATGCGACGGCGGTTGGTAGCCCGGCTTCGGCCGGAAGTTCACTTTGACCAGCGTGTCGCCGGCCCGGCCAATGCCCGCGGAGCCTTTTTCTTCACCCGCGTATTCAAACAGAAAAGCCTCGGGCATGGCGCGCACGATCCGCAGCGTGCGCTCGGCCTCCGCGTGCTCCTGCTCGCGCTTCCTTCTGAGTTCTTCTGGATCAGTCACGAAACGCTCGACGCGCGCCTCTTCGTCCCGCCGCTGTTCCGGCGTCAGAGATTTGCCGTTGTAGGCGATGACCAGGCCGGCCGTGGCGTCCTTGGTCTCGACATACATCTTTGTGGTGGACCCTTTCGGCGTGGTCTTGGTGCCGCGGAACAGGAAATGGGCGCTGTCGTCATTGGACGCCTTGATTTCATTCTGCACCGCCTTGCGCACCAGATCCACGGGATCGCGATATGCAGACACAGACTGACCGGATAAGCCTGCTGTGAGCAGCAGCACGCATGCCGCTTGTTTGATCGCTCGGGCCCGGTTGCGCTTGATCGCGATCGGCGCAAGGGAACTGGCAGTCGCCCTGACTGGAATGAGCATAAGAACCAGTTTCGATGTTAGCAAAACGCGCTGCGATCCGATCCTCACTTTCCGCTCAGTGCCCTCAGTTACTGCCGCAGCGTGATTTCCGCCTGCGCCGGCGGTGCTTTCCAGTCCGAATGATTTACAATCGGTTCATTCGCGGCGAACAGAGCGCGAGCCAGACGGAGGCCACAAGCATGGATGTTCCGCAGACCTCAGAAGTCGCCCATATCGGCAAGTCGGTCGTCATTAAAGGAGAGCTGTCGGGCTCCGAAGACCTGTACGTGGACGGCAAGGTGGAAGGAAAAATCGAACTCCGCAGCCACAGTCTGACCGTGGGCCCGAACGGAATCGTCAAAGCCGACGTGATCGCCAAGGCGGTCGTGATCCAGGGCAAGTTGGATGGCAGCATCAACGCCTCCGATCGCGTGGAGTTACGGAAGACGGCAATCGTGACGGGCGACGTGACCACGCAACGCGTTGCCGTCGAAGAGGGCGCGTTTTTGAAAGGGAAGGTCGAGATTCAAAAAGAGGCCGGAAAGGCAGCGCCCGCCTCTTCCTGAGAGAACGGGCTGATTGCGGCTGGCGCATTTGCAAATGGCATCTGTCACTGACAACGTAATGAGATTCTTTCGCAGTTCCTCGAACCCGGCGGATGATCCCGCAGCGTCTCGCAAGATCACCCGGCGTTCCAGCGGCATGGGCGAAGTCCTGCGCTTGCTGAAATCGCAGGAGGGTCTGTGCGTGCTCGATATGGGTTCCACTTCTCCCGGCAACATCGCGTTTTTCACCGGCCACGGACACAAAAATTACAGCGAAGATCTGCTGCGCTCCTCGCTCGACCCAGCTTTGCGCAAGCAGAATGACGCGGGAAATTCGGTGATCGACAGCAAGAAGTTTCTCGACGAGAACCTACTGTACCCCAACGCTCACTTCGATGTCGTGCTCTGCTGGAACCTGCCCGACTACATGGAAGAGAGCCTGGTGAAGCCGACCATCGACCGTCTCTGGTCGGTGCTGAAGCCGGGAGGATTTCTGCTGGCCTTCTTTCACACCCGCGAAGCCGGCCCCGACTCAACCTGCTATCGCTATCACGTCACCGACACCGACATGCTGGAGATGCAGGAAGTGAAGTTCGCCCCGCCCGGGCGTCCCGCCTCGGAGAAGCAGTCGCCGCGCCTGCAGCGGGTATTCAACAACCGCCACATCGAAACCCTGTTCCGCGACTTCGCTTCGATCAAGTTCTTCCTGGCCCGCGATTCCATTCGCGAAGTGCTGGTCGTGCGCTAAGGCTTCAACCACAAGGACACGAAGCTGCACGAAAGGAAGATAATTCCAGAAGCCTTCCTTGGTGTTCCTTCGTGTCCTTTGTGGTTGAAGCCTTGAATTTCAGCTCGCGCTGATTTCCTTACAGACTGGACACGTTTTCGCATGCGTCAACCGCGCTTTGTGTGCCTTCTGATACGCTTCCATTTCTTCCTTCTGATGCTTTCGCTTTGCCTTGGCCGAAAGCCTGGGCTTGACCTCGTTGCGAAAAAGAAAGGAAGTCCATACCGAATGGGCACGGGTCTCGCGTTCCTTGAGCGTTTTGTAGACGGCGCACTCTGACTCGGCCATAGATGAGATTCGCTAAGAAGATCTGACTACGAAGTTAACTCAGCCATGGCCATCTGGGATAGTTCCTTAGAAGGCCAATCTCACATCTGGCCGAAAAATGCCCGCAAGCGATCGGAGACGTCGGGAAGAAACGTCCTACCATCGACGCTTCCCAACATGAGCACGGACTTTGGGAGAGGAAAACGCGAAGGAAGAACGCTGGCATCGGAGAAATTCATGTGGCGCGCCTCCGGGAATCTCGCGATGGAGCAACTCGCTCGGTCAACCGCGCAAACGGCTCTCCAGTCCTTCTCATTGTTTGTGCCACATTCGAAAACCAGGAGCGGCTTATCGAGGGCTGCGATCGGCTCACCAAAAAACGCGCTATCCAGAACCGCCGCGCGGGCGAACCTTGCGTCCCGTTGCAACGAGTGGGCCGCAGCATTTCCGCCGAACGAGTGTCCGAAGACGCCGATTTTGTTGACCTCAATGTGATTCGCGAACCGCGGATCGCGCCCGAACTGGTCAAGAGCAAAGGAGGCATCGCCACCCCAGGTTACGACCAGTTCCTGGGCCTTGGAGGGGTCGTCAAGCGACCCAACCTTCTCTTCCTCGTTGCCCCGCACCACGCGGCCATCGGGAAATACGACGACATCGGAACTCCCCGTCGGAGTAACCCCCACTACCAGATAACCCCATAGCTCGCCAGATCCTCGGCGAGTGTCGTGTAATGCGCGGGGATGCGGCCCATACCCGGCAACATGACGAGAACAGGCATTGCGCCAGGAGCAACCGGAGCGTCTTCGATTGCGCTAACCTCAATCTCAAGCAGGCGCTTCGGAGGGATGGGATTCATGTTATTGGTTTCGAGTCGGCCCCAAGTGCCCGGAATGTACTCGCTGTGCGGGCGCCGTCCGAAGCAGGATACCAGATGAAGACCATCAGTTCCCGGTTGCGCCGATTGTCCTTCCAATCCGCCAAGCTTCGTCCGACCGGGTGTGGACCGCGCGGAGCCGGGAGGGCGATGGCACGGTCATCGCGACGGTATTGCACTCCCATGCAGACGACGATAGCCAAGACCGCGGCGATTGCCGCGATAACGATAGCGACTGCCGTGACGGCTAGCAAACGCAGGGGGTTTCTTACCATAGAAATCTTCGGGCAACGCAAGAATTGTACAGGCAGGGCAGGGGAAGTTTGGCATTCCTGTTTTCACCAATCTCTTGCTAAGATGGAGAGTCAGGCATCGGCTCCGCGCGACGTTTTCCCGCCAACCCCGCCAGGTCCGGAAGGAAGCAACGGTAACGGGCTCTTTCGTGTGCAGTGGAGCGCCGGTGCCTGACTTTTTGTTTGTGTGGGGATGGGCGTCTTGCCCGGCTCCCCAACAAGTATTCATCGCGACTCTTTCATCATGACCAAGCGCCTCTATTACGACAGCTCTGAAATCCACGAGTTCGATTCCGTGATCGAGGCGGTCACGCCCGCTTCGCCCGAGCAATCACGCCCATCAATTATCCTCAGGGAGACGGCGTTTTATCCCACGAGCGGCGGCCAGGTCCATGACACCGGATGGCTGACGATTGGCGGGACCGGTCAAGACGACGCCCGCCTGCGCGTCACCGAAGTTGGCGATGCCGAAGACGGCCGCATCGTCCACTACCTGGAAGCACCGCCCAAGCTGCCGCTCGCGGGCGCGCCCGTCCACGGCAGTATCGATGCCGACCGTCGCCGCGATCACATGCAGCAGCACACCGGTCAGCATGTTCTCTCCGCCGCTTTTCTGGAGCTTTACCAGATGCCCACCGTTTCGTTCCACATGGGCGACGACTATTGCTCGATCGATCTGGCGACTTCCTCCGTAAGTTCGAAGCAGATTGAAGCCGCCGAGAAGCGGTCGAACCAGGTTGTGTTCGAGAATCGTCCCGTACGCGTCCGCTACGTTTCGCGCGCCGAAGCGGAGAAGCTTGGCCTGCGCAAACTGCCTCCCGCCGAGCGCGACGAGTTGCGCTTGATCGAGGTCGCGGATTTCGACTTGTCGGCGTGCGGTGGAACTCACGTCGGATCGAGCGGGCAGATCGGATCGATTGCGCTGCGAAAGACTGAGAAAGTGCGGCAGGGAACGCGCGTGGAATTTGTTTGCGGATGGCGCGTGGTGTGCATGGCCCGGCGCGACTACACTGCGCTCAGTGACGCGGCCGCGCTCTTCTCCGCGCAACTCTGGGATGTGCCCGAGCAGATTCGCAAAAGCGCCGAAGACAGCAAGCTGTTGCGCAAGCAAAAAGACGATGCGCTGGAGGAACTTGCCGGGCTGATTGCTTCAGCCGATCTCGAGGCGCAGCCGGAGACGAACGGGCGGAAGATTGTGGTGCGGACTTTTTCCGACCGCGACATCAATTTCGCCAAGTTGTTTGCCCAGAAGCTGACGCGAGCGGGAACTCCCGCGATTGCGCTGGTGGCAAGCACGGTCGACGCCATAGGCCTGGTATTCGCACAGTCGGCCGGCGGCTCCGCCGATATGGGAGCGTTGCTCAAGCAAGTGTTGTCGTCAGTCGGCGGCCGCGGCGGCGGTACCCGCGATTTCGCTCAAGGCGGAGTTCCAGCGGGCTCACCTGTCAACGTCGAGCAGCTTTTGCGCGACGCAGCAGTTACAATCGGAGCCTGAACTCATACGATGGAGGGACGCCCGGCTCTCCACGAGCAATTCTTTCAATGTTGGAACCACGCCTCATTCTCGTCAATCTCCTCATCAAGCTCGGCGTGGCCGCCGCCTTGTCGAGCGCGCTCGTCCGCTCCAAGGAGTTCAAGAGGCTCATCTTTCGCGAACATCGCGACACCAGGCACAAGATCTATCTGGCGCTGTGGATGGCGGTCCCCATCGCGATCGGCGTCTGGATTCGCTTCAACGCCCGAAGTTTTCTCGCCGGCGATCTGTCGCTTGAAACCGCTCTGTTGCTGGGCGTGATCGGCGGACGCTTGGCGGGAGGCGTCGGCGGAGCGCTCATGGCGCTGCCAGCCGTGTTGCACGGCGAGTGGGCGAGCATGCCGCTGAATGTGTTTGCCGGAATTATCGCCGGACAATTGCGCCGCTTTGCGCCGGAACAGGAAGACATCTGGTCGTTTTCGCCCTTCATCGATCTCACCCTTTATCGCATGATCCGCCGCAATCTGCCGCGGCCGCGTGTGTTCGATTGGCAGATCGCTTTTTTTGCCACCATCGTTGGCCTGCGCTTTCTACAGACCGAGATCTGGCGCTTTTGGCCGAGTTCGATCTTCAGCCTGGAAAGCCCCGAGCTGTGGGGAAGTGGCGTCACTCTGAACGGCTATCTGGTCGAGAGCGCGATCTATCTCACTGTGGTCATGGTCGTGGGCACGGAACTGAAAATCTTCAACAGCGTACGCATTCAGATCAAGCTCGAAGAACAAGAGCGGCTGCTGCTTCAGGCGCGCATGGCGGCCTTGCAGAATCAGATCAATCCGCACTTCTTGTTCAACACGCTGAACTCGATTTCGTCGCTGGTGCGTTTCGATCCCGACACGGCGCGGGAGATGATCCTGAAGCTGGCAACGATTCTGCGGCGTTTGCTGCACAGCTCGGATTCATTTGTCGCCCTGCGCGAGGAAGTCGAGTTCATCGACAATTATCTGGACATTGAAGTGGTGCGCTTTGGGCGCGACAAACTTCGAGTAGTGAAGGAGCTTGATCCGGCGTCGCTGGAAGCCATGGTTCCGAGCATGCTGCTTCAGCCGCTGGTCGAGAACTGCATCAAGCACGGGCTCGCCCCCAAGGTCGAAGGTGGCAGCATTACGTTGCGGAGCCGGGTCATCAAGTCGCGGCTGGTGGTGGAAGTGGAAGACGACGGCGTGGGCATGGGCGCCGCTCAGTTGGTTACTCAGCCCGAGGGTTTTGGCAGCGGGGGCATCGGCATGGCAAATGTCGCGGAACGTCTGAAGGTGCTCTACGGCGACGCGGCTCGTATGATCATCGAAAATCGCGAGGGCGGAGGCACGCTCATCCGGTTGCGCCTGCCGATTCTGCCTAACCCCGAAGAGCTAATGACGGCTGCGCCAACTGCGCTGACCGCTCCAACACCTTTCGGTAAAAATCTTCGTAAAGCGGAATAATCTTGCTGGAGCAGAATTTCAACTGGGCGGCGGCGCGGGCGCGTTTTCCCATGGCGCGCAGAGCGGATTCGTCGCTCAGCAGATCGATGGCGTAGCGCGCCATGGTGTCCACGTCGCCGACGTCGGCCAGAAATCCGCTGACGCCGTGCTCGATCACTTCCGGCACTCCTCCCGTGCGCGTGGCAATCGGCACCACTTCGCAGGCCATGCCTTCCAGTGCCGCCAGGCCGAAGGTTTCCAGTTCGCTCGGCATCAGCATCACATCGGAGATCGCCAGCTTTTCCCGGATCTGATCCTGCTTGCCGAGAAACAGTACGTGCTCGTGAATGCCCTTTTGCACGGCTAACCACTCGGCTTGCGAACGATCCGGGCCATCGCCAATCAGCAACAGCTTGGAAGGAATCTTCTTGCGCACGCGGTCGAAGATTTCGATCACGTCGAGAACGCGCTTCACCGGGCGGAAGTTCGAGAGGTGTACCAGAAGCCGCTCGTCGTTGGAGACGTATTCGCTGCGCTTTTCCATCCATTCCGGCTTGCGCTCATAGTCGTCGCAGTTCACGAAGTTGGGAATGACTTCGATGTGGTTCTTGATGTCGAAGACTTTCAGCGTGCGGGTGCGCAGGTATTGCGAGATGGCGGTGACGCCGTCGCTCTGCTCGATGGAAAAACGGGTGATCGGAAGATAGGCGCGGTCCAGTCCGACCAGCGTGATGTCGGTGCCGTGCAGCGTGGTGACAAACGGCAAATTGCGGCGCGGCGGAGTGGCCGCCAGCATCTGCTTGGCGAGCATCGCGCTCACCGAATGCGGGATGGCGTAATGGACGTGCAGCAAATCGAGTTCGTAGAGCTGCGAAACCTCGGCCATGCGCGTGGCCAGCGCCAGATCGTACGGAGGATATTCGAACAGCGGGTACCGCGTGACCTCGACCTCGTGATAGTGAATATTAGGCTCGGGGCCGGTCAGACGGATGGGCTGCGAATAGGAGATGAAATGAATCTCATGGCCGCGGCGGGCCAGTTCCAGTCCGAGTTCGGTGGCCACGACTCCGCTGCCGCCGTAAGTTGGATAACAGGTGATCCCGATCTTCATGCGCCTCCCACAATATCACTGTTGGATTCGCGGGAGGAGCTGGGGATGCAGGGACGATGATGAGATCGACGAGGACGAAGCCTGGCGGCGGGCGACGGTGGAAGTCGAGGCTTGGAAGGGATGGAGGGTGAGGCTGGATGTTTACTAGTTAGTAATAGTCGCCGGGCTTCGTGAAAAAAATAAATTTGCAGTTCTTTAGAATCATGGATTTAGCGAAAACTTCCCGCTAGATCTTTGAGTTTTAAGG
>Ga0187855_10000900_pt1 | contig 24724 bp, 29 predicted proteins | sample June2016WEW_8_10_2_FD_132969 | JGI IMG/M metagenome (GOLD analysis project Ga0187855, IMG submission 132969) | Peatland microbial communities from SPRUCE experiment site at the Marcell Experimental Forest, Minnesota, USA - June2016WEW_8_10 | ecosystem: Environmental > Terrestrial > Soil >...
AGGTGCTCGGGGTTGGTGCGGGCCTGCATCGCGGGCACCTGGTGGGACTTCGAAGTGCCCTCGATCAACACCCCGTCGAGCTCGTGGACGCCGGTCCAGCCCTTCGGGGACTTCACGATCAGCATCGGCCAGATCGGCCGCACCGGCCGGCTGCCTTCGCGCGCGGCGCTCTGCAGCTCGCGGATCTCGCCGTGAGCGGTGTCGAGCGCGGCGGCCAGCTCGCCGTCGAGATCGTCGCCCTGAACGATCATCGGGTGCCACCCATACCCCTCGAACAGCTTCGTCAGCTCGGTGTCGCTCATCGAGCTGAAGATCGTCGGGTTGGCGATCTTGTAGCCGTTGAGGTGCAGCATCGGCAGCACCGCGCCGGAGGTGGCGGGGTCGAGGAACTTGTTGGAGTGCCACGCGCCCGCGGTCGGCCCGGTCTCCGCCTCGCCGTCGCCGACGATGCAGGCGACGATCAAATCGGGGTTGTCAAGCGCGGCGCCGAAGGCGGTCGCCAGCGCGTAGCCGAGCTCCCCGCCCTCGTGGATCGTGCCCGGCACGATCGGCGCGATGTGGCTGGGGAAGCCGCCCGGCCAGGAGAAGAGACGCACGAGCTTGGAGAGCCCCTCGCGATCGCGGCTCATCTGCGGCTTCACGTCTTCCAGGCAGCCGTCGATCCACAGGTTGGCGAGGTTGGCGGGGGCGCCGTGACCGGGGCCCGTCACCAGCAGGACGCTCGAGTCGGTGTCGAGGATCATGCGGTTGAGCCCGGCGTACATCAGGTTGATCCCCGGCACCGTGCCCCAGTGGCCGAGCAGGCGGTGCTTGACGTGCTCGGGCTTCAGCGGTTCCTCCAGCAGGTGGTTGTCCTGCAGGTAGATCATCGCCACGGCGATGTAGTTGGTCGCGCGCCGATAGAACGCGAGCTTCTCCGAGATGGGCGACAGCGCTTGGGTAGACAACTTCCCCCCTATTTGGGATGGCCTGCGAGTCGCAGAGACTACACCGAAGCGGCGGGTGGCGCCATGCGCTTGGAGCTCCCCGGTCAATCCCTGTTGGCGACCGAGCGATCGAGGCTTGGGGAGCGCTCAATCGATCTCGACGGTGTAGTCCCAGCCGACCAGCGTGCGGCCCCCAACCGGCGCCCACGAGAGTCCGCCGTCGCCCGTGGGCAGCACGTCGCGGAGCTTCACCGACACCGTCCTGCCGGGCACGACCATCGTGGGCGGCGGGCCCCCGTCCATCGCGGTCATGCGCGGATGGTGGGTGTGCCCCTGATCGTCGAGCAGGGTGAACGCGGCCGGGTCGAGCGGGACGGTGCCGGAGGCGGAGGCGAAGGTGACGATGAACGTGCAGGGGGTGCTCGCCGGCACCGGGAAGCGGCCCTCCTCGGGCACTTCCGGCCCGACCGCGGTGGCGAGCACTCGCCCATGCGGGAGATCCACCTCGACCCCGTCGCCCTGGATCGAAAGCGCCGGGTGGGCGGCGGTGGCGGTGAGCACCCGGTTGATGTGCACCTTGGGCTTCGGCAACCAGCTCGGCAGGCCCCCGTACCTGGCGGAGGGCCGCGAAGCGCTCCCGCCGGCCGCCGAGGCCCGTGCGCTGCCACCGCCGGTGCTCAGCGCGCCGCTCAACGACACGGCAAGCAGAAGCACAAGCAATGTGGCAACGACGGTGATCGGGACGGCGCGGCGGGAGCTGACCATCTCAGTGGTGTTCCTTTGCCGGTCCTTTGGGGTTGGTGAACACGTCCGGTCCGAACGGCGCGAGGCCGGGCTGGGCGGCGTAGCCGATGTGACCTTTGTTGTCCAGCCCCGGCGAGGCGCTTTTCACGTCGAACAGGTCCTCCATCGTGCGCAGCCAGCTGTAGTGGTTGTAGTACACCGTGCTGACGCTGCCCGGCGTGATGTAGGGGCTGATCAGCACGCTGCCGGTGTCGCCGCCGCCCGTCGTCGGGTCGGTGGAGTTGAACAGCGGGTCGCTCGCCGGCGTCCGCGCGCCGAGCGTGATCCCACTCACCGCGGCGGTGCTCGCCACAGGTTCTCCTGAGGCGTTGACCAGCGCGAACGAGCCGCTGTCGACGAAGCCGCCGCTCTGGTTGGGGGCGGTGGCGTTGACGAACGAGTCGTTCACTTCACCGACGAACGCCCCTTCGGGGATGCCGGCGCCGCTCACCGAGCGACCCTTGTCGGTCGCCACGATCGAGTTGTCGGCGATCGTCGTGGCGCCCTCGGGGGCGTTGGCCGCTTTGTCGGTGCGCGGCCCCGGCACGTGGCTGCCGCCGCCGAGGATGCAGCTGCCGCTGGGCAGCGACGGCACGGTCTGTTCCAGGCAGCTGCTGGGACGGTCGATGTATGCGTTGTCGCCGGGGCCCGGGTAGAGCTCTTCGCCATGTTCGTTCTTTTCAAGCGGCGTGTTGGGGCCGGTGGGCTCCCAGTTGAGCTGGTTGCCGAACAGCGTCTCGCCGGCGGAGTCGTCTTCCAGCGAGGTCGCCGCGTCTGGCGCGACGAGCGTCGAGTTGACGAAGCTGTTGCCGGAATATGTGAACGGCGGGAAGCCCTCGTCGAAGGTGACGTCGATCAGCCCGCCTTCCTTGAACGCCGGCGATTCCTCGATCTCGGGGATCACGTGTTCGAGGAACAGGTCGGCCGAGTACAGCCCGCCTGTGTAGTTGACCGGCGCGTTCGGCGTGGTCGGGTTGGAGAAGCCGCCCGAGAGGTTGTTGCCGTGACACACAGCATCGTGGCCGTCGCTGCAGTTGTTGGGCGAGATCCAGCTGAACGCCGGCGTGGTGGCCGCGCTCTGCAGGTCGTGGTAGAGGCCGCCCGTCGAGCTGAAGAGGTTGGCGATGTGCGCTTCGTTGCAGTCGCCGGCCGCCCTGATCGATTCAAACCAGGGGAAGGGGAAGTGCTTGGGCACGTACTGGTCGGTGCCGTTGGCGCTGCCCGGGTTGGGGAAGGATTTGCTACCGGTCGCACCCGGTTCGGCGTACGGCGCGCCGCAGTATTCGCTGCCGGCGTCGTGCGCGGGCCCGCTTTCGTCGGTGTTGCCGAGATCCTGGGCGTAGCCCTTCCAGCTCACGTGCGCGGCGTCGAGCTGGTTGAACAGCGTCGGCACGCTCGCCGGGTAGACGCAGCCGTTGGAGCCCGCCGCCGCGTTGGGGCCGGCGGCCGATTCCATCTGCCCATAGTTGGGGTTGGTCTTCAGCTTGCCCGAGGTGTTGAGTGTCCCTGAGAACTTGTCGTAGTAGGGGCAGTCCGCCTGCGTGTCGGGCTGCGTGGCCTGGCCGCTCACCATCGAGACGTAGTTGTCGAGGCTGAAATGGCCGGTGCCGTAGTAGTTCTTCAACAGCACCCCCTGTTCGGGCAGCGTCTGCCACAGGAAGGTGTTGCTGTTGAGGCCCGTGAAGCTCGCGTCGTATGACTTGTTCTCGAGGATGATCAGCCACACGTGCTTGATCTTGCCTTTGCCCACACCGAGGCCGTCCCCATAGGATTTGGGCGCTTCGCCGGCGAGGGCGCTGGCCGACACCATCATCAGGACAGCGACCAGGGCGGTCACTGCGATCGCTATGGTCGTCAACGCTCTGCGACGGCCGGGGGACTTTGCACTCATCGCTGGGGTCATCTCCTTTTGCGCACGTGGCGGTTTATGCGGCTCGTATGCGTGAGTGTTTCCCGCCCGCCGCCCCGCCCACGTGTTCATCTCGTGACCCGTCTGTGAACAAATCGAGAACGTAGCGGCGCCACCGACTGGTGTGATCCTCAGTCGGGACGCTTGCGCCTCTGAGGATGCGGCGTCTCGCCGCGGGCCAGCATCGCCACGAACTGCTCGATCCGCCGGGCGCGCGTATCCGCCCGCTTGGCGTTGTCGATCCGGTACAGCACGGCGTAGCGGTTCTGGCTGGTGAGCACCTCCCACATCGCCCGCGCCGCCGGCTGCGCCTCGAGCGCCGTCGTGAGGTCGGCCGGCACCTCGATGCCCGCCTGCCCCGCGTACGCCTGCCCCCAGCGCCCATCCGCCTTCGCTCGCTCCACAGCAGCGATCCCGGCAGGGCGCATACGGCCCTCGCTCGTGAGCCGCTCCACGATCCCCACGTTGCGCTTCGACCACGCGCTGCGCGGGCGCCGCGGGGTGAAGCGCTGGCGGTAGATGCGCTCATCCAGCCTCCTCACCTGACCGTCGATCCAGCCGTGGCAGAGCGCCTCTTCCAGCGCTTGGTCGTAGGTGAGGCGGGTCGGCTCGGTGGTGCCCTTCTTCGCCAGGCCCAACCACACACCCGGGGAGCGCTCGTGGTTGTCCGCCAGCCACGCCACCCACGCCGCCGCATCGATCACGATCAGCGCCGGCTGGTCGTCCGCCCCCGTCATCGCCTCATCTTTGTATCGCCGCCGCCTCGTGGCGAGACTATTCGCGCTTGAGCGCTCGCACCCACATGACGCTTTCGCGGGCGTTCGAGCAGGTGCGGAACGGGTATGGCACCACCTTTGAAGCGCTCTCACCTGGTGGATAAACACGGAACCCGGCAGCGGCCGCCGGGCGGCACGAAGACGGCAGCGCACCCACGTCGACCACATGTACGAGCGCCGTCGCCTCGCCTTCGGGGGGGAGGGTCACCGTGCGCGGGCGCCCGGTCGCTTCCCGCTTCGCCGAGGCCCCGATCTGGCGCCCGCTCAGGCTCACCGCCGAGACGCCCGGATATCCCGCCAGTGTGCAGGTGCTCCCAGAGAGATTCACGAATTCGAGTTTGTAATAGAAGTTGCCGGCCGCTCCCGAATCTTCTGGGTTCAGCCACATCACCAGCCCCGCCGTCCTGCACCGCGGGGCTGCCGCGGTTTGCGCGTTTGCGGCCGGTGCGGCCGGGTGGGACATCGGTGGTGTCATTCGCGCTGGAACGGGTGCAGGCGTGAGCAAGAGCGCGGCAACGGATGCGGTCAAGGCGAGCATCGAGCCCCAATCGTACCCGAAGCCGTGCCGGCTGGCCTCTACCCGTTGCCCTCAACGCGATAACCTGCCTGCCCCAATTTCTCAGAAGCCTCAGCAGCCAAGTTGGCAAGCGCGGTGCCGACAAGTCTCTCTACGTATGCGCGAATACGAAACTGCGCGGCGGCGGACATCTCCGGATACACATCAAGCAGGCCAAGCACAAGTTTGTCGCCGTCGTCAGGCGACTCCGAGAGCCGGTCAAAAAGCACAAAGGTCTCGGCTTCGTCGTTGGAGATTGAGACGGCAATTTGGATGGAAACGTCGATTGCAGCGTGGGCTGGCGGTGATGACCTGAAGCTGCCGCCGGCTGCGGCATTGCTTACCGACAAGATTGCTCGATACCCGGTGGGCACAGAGCGAGGTGGTCCCCCGTATCTCCCTAAGCTCTTTGAGACTCCGGGTGGAAGCTCAATCGCGTCGAAGACGTCGGAGACAAGCGACTGCACCTCCTCTTGCAGGCGATTCCCGACCGCATCGAGCTCCTCGTGCATCAGCCCACCTTGGGCACTCAACAGCGAACTCAAAATGTTGAGCGCGTCCGCAGACTGCGGGGCAAGAGCGGTGCGCATCGCCTCGATCACCATCCCCACCGCAGAGCGAGCCGCCGTTGCCACGAACAGAATGAACGGTGCACGATTGCCTCGATCTGCATCTTCTAGAGATCTGAAGTAGGGAATCCGCTGATCCGCCAGGATCAGGAGAGGAACAGACGCCGCACGATAGAGGTAGGTTGACGCAACGGCACGCGCAACGCGTCCGTTGCCGTCGGCGAATGGGTGGATTGCAGCAAGGCAATAATGGACGTAGGATGCCTGAGCCACAGGATGCGCCGCGGCAAACGCCTCCGACCCCATTTCGTTGATCAGGCGCGCCATTTCGGGGGGCGTGGACTCCACAGGGGCGTACGGATGAATCGAATCGTCTCCCAACCGCACGTGGTTTGGATCGGGCTTGTACCTGCCGCGAGGCAGGGGTCGCTCCTGCGGCCCAACCAGGGTTTGCACGGTGTATGTGTCCTGAGGGCGAGTGAGCACCTCGTGCAGGTGTCGAATCCAGACCTCCGTCACTGGTCGAGAATCGGTCACAACATCCATGACTAGCTCATATGCCTCCAGCTGCGCTTCGAAATACGAGCGCGCATCGGGCTCGCGTGCGTCGACCGTCGCCTGCCAGGTGGCCGCTTGAGTCGCGACCGTCATCGTCAAGCCGCGATCGGTCTTGTACAGGCCCTCGATGGCACCGGTATCGAAAGCCGCGACCCGCACCGCCGTACGCACAGCGAACTCCAAAACATCATTTGAGAGCGCGCTCGCCTTCAGCGAGTCAAGCTCCGATCTGGCACGATCCCAAAGCTCGGGCCGAGGAATCTCCTGCGGCCACTCGACAAAGGAAGGGATCGGCTCGTACGTCGCGTCGACGGCGGCAAGCTCTTCCGCAGAGAGGGGGTCGTTGGCTCCCACCCGCCCATCTTAGGCTGCTTGACCCCCCAAGACCCGGACGTGGCTTCGGAGCCGGGTCGCGAGGTTTCGCTCTACGAGAGCGCCGTCTACCACGAGTAGGCCGGCGAGCCCACATAGCCAGGCTCCTCCGACGAGCTCGCCAAAGCGCGGTCTGGCCTGCGCTACGGAATCATGTAGCGAGCAGGTCGACGATGAAAACCAGCGTCGAGTTTGGCGCGATCACCGGCGGACTTCCTCTGCGGCCATAAGCAAGCGCGGCCGGGATGATCAATTCGCGTCGCCCTCCCACGCGCATACCCACAAGGCCCCGTTCCCAGCCCTTGATAACTTCACCTCGCCCGATGGTGAACGTGAATAGTTCGCCGTCTTCCCACGAGCTATTGAAAACCTTGCCGTCGCTGTACAAAGCACCGACGTAGTTGACCGTCAGCTTACGTCCGTCCTTGGCCTTGCGGCCCGTGCCTTTGATGATGTTCCTGATCACCAGCCGCTTCGGGGCAGGGCCCTTGTGGCGTTTGATCCTGGGCGGTTTGGAGAGCGGTCCATGGCTTGGCGTCCTGACCGACCCGCGAGCCGCCACGGGCGCCGCCAGCGCGCAGAGCAGAGCCGGCAGTCCGAAAAGCAGCAGCACGGCGCGTCGGCGCAAGGCTCGCAAACGACTGCCCCGCTGGCTCTCCCTTGCGTGCACCGGAGGAAGGATACAAAGCTCAGGGCGAGCAAAGGGAGCGGGGACCGCCGCTTGCTTCAAGCCTCTTTCACGTCAGCCAAGGGCTCACGGGCGCTGCGGAGTCCAGCCACCGACCGCTGGGGATGGCGCGATGCCGCTAGCCAGACGTGGGTCGGGTACCGGGGCACCGGCGTGGGTGTGCAGCGGGATCACCCCCGCCCATGCGGGGAGGGCGTAATCATCCTCGTCGTCGAGAGGCGGCCCAGTGCGGATCTTCGCCGAGACCTCGTCGAGGGGAAGAGCGAGCACGTGAATGGCCTTCAGCTCCTTGACGGTGGGCGGTCGGATCTCCTGCCAGCGTCCTGGAACGAGGCGTTCGGTGAAAGCCTGCATCGCCTTCATGCGCAGATCGAGATCCTCAACTGGCCGAGTGCTGCCAAACACGACGACCGAGCGGTAGTTGACGGAGTGATGCGCTGCCGAGCGGGCGAGCACCACCCCGTCGAGCAGTGTCACCGTCAGGCAGGCCGGCGCCCCGGCGCGCAGCGCGCGAATCGTGCGGCTGGCGGCGGAGCCATGGACGTACACCTCATCGCCGACGCGTGCGTGCAGCGTGGGGATCACGAACGGCTGGCCGTCGTGCGTCCAACCGAGGTGCGCCACCATCGCCTCGTCGAGGATCGCGTCGATCGCCTCGCGGTCGTAGCGGCCACGGGTGGGCTTACGACGGAGCTTCGTGCGTGGAGAAGGGACGACTGGCACGTCCGCACACGTTAAGCCAATCTTGGCTCCCCGCATAGGACCAAGCAGATGCCAGAATCCAGGGCCAATGGATCTGCACCTCGATCTGGCGAGCGCCCCCGGGAGATCGCTGCGCGCGCGGGTCGAGCACGCGCTGCGCGAGGCCGTGTGCGGTGGGCGCTTGTATCCCGGCACACGTCTGCCCTCCACGCGAGCCCTATGTGCAGAGCTCGGCGTGTCGCGAGGCGTGGTGGTGGACGCCTATGCACAGCTGGCCGCCGAGGGCTATCTGCAGACGCGCCGCGGGGGTGGAACGACGGTTGCCACGACGCTCACACGCGAGCGCACCTCACAACCCGAAGTCAGATCGCCGCCGACGGTCCGCCACGACATGAATCCCTTCCGTCCCGCGCTGAGCGGCTTCCCGAGAGCGGCGTGGTCCTCGGCTTACACGCGGGTACTGCGCGAGCTGCCCGACGAGCGCCTGGCCTACCCCGACCCCGCCGGCGCTCCCGAGCTGAGGGCCACGCTCGCCGCTCACCTTGGCCGGGTGAGGGGGGTGCGCGCCGACCCCACTCAGATGGTGGTGACAAACGGGCTGCGCCAGGGCATCGAGCTGTTGTGGTCGGCCCTCGCGGCCGGCGGCATCCGACGGGTCGCCGTCGAGGACCCCGGCTGGCATGGCATACGCCAGACGGCTACAGCCGCCGGGCTCGAGCTTGTGCCGCTCCCGGTTGACGACGACGGGCTGATCGTCGAGCGCCTCGATCGGGAGAGTGTCGACGCGGTGGCGGTGGCGCCCGCGCACCAGTACCCCACCGGCGCGGTTCTCTCACCAACACGTCGTGCCGCGCTCGTGACGTGGGCACAAACGCGGGATGCGCTGATCGTGGAGGACGACTACGACGCCGAGTACCGTTACGACCGCCAGCCGATCGGCTCGTTGCAGGGCCTCGAACCCCGTCGCGTCGTCTACGGCGGCTCCACGAGCAAGACCCTCGCCCCGGCGGTGCGCCTCGGCTGGCTGGCCCTCCCGGAGCATCTCGTAGAGCCGATCGCCGCCCTCCAGCTTCTGCGCGGCGGGATGCCAGCACCACTCGAGCAGCTCGCGCTGGCCGACCTGATCGAGCGCGGCGAGCTCGACCGCCACCTGCGTCGCCAACGCCGGTCATATCGCCACCAACGCGACGCGCTGCTGGCGGCGCTTGCCAGCCAGCTGCCCGAGGTGAGCGTCCACGGCGCCGCCGCCGGCCTGTACGCCGTGCTGCACCTCCCCGAGGATCTCGACGAGGAGGCCGTGCTCGCGGCCGCACGGTCGAGAGGCATCGCCCTGGAGGGACTCGCCGCCGACGCTCCCGCACTCGTCGTCGGCTACGCCAACCTCACCGATGCCGCCGTCGAACCTGCGGTAGCCGCGCTCGCGGCGAGCATCACGCAGGCCGCCACGGAAGCTGCGCGGAGCCCATCCGGCTCAGCGCCGGCCGCCCGTTGATGAGTGAATAAGGTGGACCACACATGAGTCTCACGCGCCTGGCCCGCGGCGCACGCATCGTGATCTGCGGCGCGGTCTCCCAGTACAACACCATCGAGGGAATGCGCGGGCCGGCGAACTACATGGCGCTGTTGGTCGCGCGAGCGTCGATGACGGGCATGGTCGTATTCGACTACGCCGCGCGCTACGGGCAGGCGGCAGCGGAGATTGTCGGATGGATGCGCGAAGGCCGACTGGTCTCACGCGAGGACGTCGTCGAGGGCGGCGTGAGCGCCTTCCCCGAGACACTGCTCAAGCTGTTCAGAGGCGAGAACATCGGCAAGCTCGTGCTGCGCGTCGGATCTGACTGAAATACGGCCCCGGCTCCACCGTTCGCGGACGAGTCCCCAACCGGGTACCGTGGCGGTGCCATGCGCACTCCCGATCCCCAACGGCTTGGCGGGCTTGGCTGGGCACAGCGCACCGCGGGTCGCCTGACATCCCGTGAGCGGGGCAGGCTGCTCGCCGCGATCGCACTCGGTCAGTGGGAGAACGTGATCGGTCGCGCGAAGCTGGCGCTCGGACGGCTCCCGCCGGGTGCCGCAAACGTCGATCTCGACACGTTCGCGGTGCCGGATTCGCGGTTTGCCCGAGAGGCCGAGCAGGCGTGCGCCGAGCTGCCGGCGGCGCTCGTGGGGCACTCCTACCGGACGTGGCTGTTCGGGCGCGCACTCGCCGCCCTCGACCGCCGGGAGCTCGATGTCGAGCTGTTCTACTGCGGCTCGCTCCTGCACGACCACGGCATCGCCCAGCCCACCCAAGGCCGCGACTTCACGCTCGCAAGCGCCGACCGAACGCTCGCCTGTGCGACCACGGCCGGCGTCAGCGACGAGCGTGCGCAGACTCTGGCGGATGCCATCTGCGTACACACCACACCCGGCGTCGCCGTCGAGCGCGACGGAGCGCTCGGCTGCTACCTGCAATGGGGCGCGATGGTCGACGGCGCCGGACTGCGCATCTGGGACGTGGCGCCTGGGAACGTGACGGAGATCCTGCGCCGCTATCCGCGCATGGACTTCAAGCAGCAGCTCGTCGCGATGATCCGTGCCGAGGCCGCCGCGCTGCCACAGGGACGATTTGGTCTCCTGATGCGATGCGGCATGCCGCTGGCGGTGCGTATGGCGCCGTTTGAGAGCTGAGCGTCACTCAGGCTCCAAAAGCCTGCGGGTGGCAGCGGCGACATCGCGTTCTAGCCAGGAAGGCAGCGTCCCCCCGTCGCGCATGTAGCGGCGGATGGTCGCGTTGGGCAAATCGACGACGGCGCGGGTAACACCGTCCAGTGCATGCGCGTCGCTCCGCCCTCGCAACGCTTTTGTCAACGCCGCGATGGCCGTCTGGAGCGGTGCATTGATCGCTTCCAGGCGCGCACGGAACAGGTCGTCGGGAGCGGCGTCGAGTAGGTCGTCGCGGCGCAGTGTCAGCAGCAGGCGCGCGTCCTCGGGCTGCTCTCGGGCGAAGTTGATCTGCGTGCCTGCCATCGCCACGGCAGCCTCCAGCGGGTCGGGGTGTGCCGCCGCCACCAGCGCACGGCGCTGGAAGCCCTCCAGCGCCCGCAGCCAGGCTGCCGCGAGCACTCCGTCGCGACTGCCGAAGCGGTGGTAAAGGGTTCCTACGGGCGCGCCGCTCTCACGCGCGATCGCCGCGACCGAGGCAGCTCGCGGCCCCTCGCGCAGGACAAGGGTCCGCGCGGCATCGAGGATGCGATCGGTGTCGTGCTTTTGCGGCGGCGCCATTGATGTAGTATGATCACTCTATATGGAGCAGTTGCCCTACATTGATGAGCATTCCATAACCATCGATGTCACGCGCGAGCGCGTGTGGAGCGTCCTGGCACAGGCGCTGCGCAGGCATTTCGGCGGAAGCGCGTCCGCGCCGCTGACGCGTCTGCTGGGGGTCGCCCCAGCCGAGGCACGCGGCAACTGGCGCGAAACGGTCCACACCGGGGACACACTGCCCGGCTTTGCCGTGGCGGAGACCCGCCCCCCGGAGCGCCTGGAGCTGCGCGGCCGGCACCGGTTTTCCAGCTACACGCTGATATTCGAGCTGGACGCGATCGGCGCCGCGCGCTGCACCCTGCGCGCCCAAACGTGGGCGGAGTTCCCAGGCCCCGTCGGCCGCGTCTACCGCGCCTTCGTGATCGGCAGCGGCGGGCATCGACTGATCCTCAAGCGCCTGCTGCGCAACGTCGCCCGACACGCATGACCGCGGTTTCGAGTTGGGGCGCCACCGCGCAGGAGCGCGCGATGCCGATGGCATGCGATCGCCTTCTCGCCGGCACCCGGGTGCACCGTGCCACAACGGTCGACGCCCCAGCTTCCATGGTGTTCCGCTGGCTCTGCCAGCTCAGGCTCGCCCCCTACAGCTACGACCTCGTTGACAACCTCGGGCGCAGAAGCCCGCGCGAGCTTGTCCCCGGTGTCGAGCGCCTCGCGGTCGGGCAACGTTTCATGGTGATCTTCTCGCTGGCGTCTTTCGCCTACGACGAGCACATCACGCTGCGCAGCCACCGCGTGGCGGTGACTTACGCCGTGCTCTGCGGCGAGGGCCCCACGCGCCTGGTCGCACGCGTTGTCTTCGATCCACCTGGAGGTCGCCTCGGGGCGGCGTTGATCGGTCAACCGCTCGCGCTCGGCGACCTGATTATGATGCGTAAGCAGCTGTTGACGCTCAAGGCGCTCGCTGAGCGCGATGGCACAGCACAATCCGCTCAGCCACGCTGATGGAACATCGATCTTGAGTTTCTTCCTGCCTTGGTCGGCAGAGCAAGGGCTGCGTCGATCACTCGTTGCGGGGCGTCCCACATGAGCATGTGGCCACACTCGGCCCACGTCTCCACGGTCGCGTGCGCCGGGAGCTGGTCGGTGTGGTGCGAGGTTCGCCGGCGGGCGATCCGATCCTGCTCACCCCATACGACGAGTACGGGGATATCGCTGGGGATCTGCTGACCGCCCATAAACCGCAGTCGGCGGGTTTGCCTGAAGTGTTCGGGGAAGTGTTTGGACGTGAGCACGGTTGTGACCATCGCCACGGCCTCATCGGCTGGGACGCTCGCGGGCTGCGCGGAGATCTGTCGTAGCGAGATGCCCCGTCCTACTCGGGTGTGCAGTGGTCTGGTCGCCGCCCTCTGGCCGAGGATCTGGCCAACGCGCCAGTTGATCGCAAGGATCGCGTCGGTGATCAGCGGAGAATGCTTTTGCCACAGGCCCGCAGGTGTGAGCGCCAGGACGGCAGTGGCGCGCCCGAGCTTGGCGAGCTCGAGAGCTGTCCATCCTCCGCATGAATGACCGACGACGGAGACATGCTCCAGTTGGAGATCGTCCAGGAGAGCGGCCACCTCTACTGCCCACTCCGGTGGCGTGAAGGAGTTGGGTGGCGACTGCCCATGCGCCGGTAGATCGACGCTGAAAACCTCCCGCTCACTGGAGAGGCGAGGCAGCAGTGGCTTCCATATGCTGCGGGAGCTGTTGGTTCCGTGGAGGAGCACGAGTGGCGCTCCGGAGCCCTCCCGATCGAACGCAAGCATGTAAACACCTGTATACCGCATGCCTGGAGAATCCGTCAAGAACCGCCTGTTGGAGGCAGCCATCGCCTGCCTGCAGCGCCAGGGCTACGCGGCAACGACAGCGCGAGACATCGCCGCCGAGGCCGGCGCCAACCTCCGCTCGATCGGCTACCACTATGGCTCCACCCGCGGTCTTCTGCTCGCTGCGGTCTCGGCCAACTGGCGACGCTGGCTGGCGCCGCTGGTCGCCGCCGCGAGCAGCGATGCTCCCCCGCCAGAGGAGCGCCTGGTAGAGGGCCTGGCCCTGTTCAGCGCCGCCCTCGCAGAGAACGCGCCGATGGTGCACGCGTGGCTTGAAGCCGTGACCCTCGCCCCCCGCGACGTCGAGCTCCGGGCGACACTCGCCGCAAATCAACAGGAGTTCCGCGTGGCGCTCGCCGCGAATCTAGCCGCGGCCGGCCAGCCGGATGCCGACACGCGGGCGGAGGCGATCATCACGGTATGCGATGGGCTGATTGTCCACTTCCTGCTCTACGGAGACGCACGCCGCCCCCGGGACGTCGCGCGCGAAGCAGCAGCCGCGCTCTCACGGCTCGGTGAGTAGTTGTACGGTCGAACGGGAGCGGCGGACCCTCCTCGACTGTATTCACGTGCGCCCGTGACGGCCTGAGAGACTACGGGGGAAATGGCACCAGCAGACCGTCGCAACGCCGCAGCCGAGGATCTCGCGCATGCCGGCGGGCGCAACGCCGAGGTTGAGATCGTGGAGTACAACCCCGCCTGGCCGGCTGCCTATCAGGCCGAGCGTGAGCGGCTTGCGCCACTGCTGCCCCCCGGAGTGCAGTTGCACCACTTCGGGTCCACCGCCGTGCCGGGTTTGGCGGCCAAGCCGGTGATCGACATGATCGTGCTCGTGGACAACCTCGACACCCCGATCGTGGCGCTGGTGGAGCGCGGCGGCTATCAGTACCCGCCGGCTTTCAACGCAACGCTCATCCATCGGCGCTTTCTGTGCTACCCGACGGCCGCCCACCGCACCCACCACCTGCACCTCGTGGACGAGCCGGGAGAGCTCGAACGCCGTCTGCACTTTCGCGACCGCCTGCGTGCCGACCCCGTGCTTGCAGGTGAATACGTGGCGCTGAAGCGGGCGCTCGCGGAGCGCTACTCCGATGACCGCGAGACCTACACCGAGGCCAAGAGTGAGTTCGTCAAGCGGTACACGCCTGACGGCGCCTGCCAATGAGCAGCGGTGTCCTTCCAATGCTGACCCCGAGGCAACTCAAGGTGTCGCGCGTGAGACGCTAACCCTGTGGCCATGCGCCAGTGCCCGACCGCTATGGAGATTAGGGCGCATCGAGCCGCTCGCGTTCGAGCCGGTGGCGGGTCGCTGTGTGGCTCATCGGGTGTGCGCTGCCCCCGCGCGACCCGTTGCTCGTTTCAGTGACGCTGTCGGTAGCGATGAGCGCGTGGGGGCGTCGTGTGGTGCTCGCGCCTGCGAGAGTTCGTCGGCGCCCGTTGCTGGGCGGTGCCGCCGGACGAGATGATTGCGAGCCTGCCGCGACCGTGACGGGGCTGGGCCGGGATCGAACGCCCACACTGTCGCCGTCGCCATTGAGGTTACTGCAAAGGCTGCGATCGAGGGCGCCAGCGCTCGCCGTAGCAGCGCGTTGCGCCGGCCTGCCGAACGGTTGAACTGACGCGCTGTCTCGGTGGCTCGACCGCGTCCATCAGCCGGCCTCCAGCGCATCGCTACCAAACACCGCGTCCACCGCACATCTAAACGCCCGCCAGCTCGCCCGGCGGTCCACTGCGGCGCGCTGGCCTGAATTCGAGAGCGAGTACACCCGCCGGCGCCGACCCCCGACGACTTCCCAACGGCTGACCAGCAGGCCCGACGCCTCCAGGCGATGCAACGCCGGGTAGATCGTGCCCTCCGCCAAATCGAATTCGCCTCCGCTGCGACGCCGCAGCTCTTCAGTCACCCCATAGCCGTGCAGCGGGCCGCCGCTCAAGACCGCCAGCAGCATCCCATCGACATGCCCTTGAACCTCACCAAGCGCCATACCAAGACAGTCTATGCATAAGCCGTCGAGGCGTCAACCCCGAGCCGGCTCGCCCTCGCTCTCTTGTCGCACAGTCGTGCCAAACATTGACCGTCCCGCCGCTGCGGCACCCGCCAGATCCGCCTGTTCTGCATGGGAACGCCAACGGCCAGCCCGAGATGGCACAGTGAGGCTGTCACGTCATCAGAACGGTCGCCCAGGCTGGTCGTGGGTCACGGAGAAGATGCGGCGAGATGGTGGCCGTACCTGTAGGCATAGGCCATCACCACGCCCTTCGCCTCCCGACTGTCCTGGTGGGTGGTCCCCGCTCGTGCGCGAGAGCCGGGCAGTCCACTTGATTGGTCAGCAGCGTCGCTATCGCACGGGAACCCGAGCGAGCACATCCGTCGTTGCGTGGCCCCCCGGTCACAGCAGCTGGCTCGCACCGCAATATATGAGTGTGCGGGGTCGGGACCGGAAAGACGAGGAGCTTCTGCGGGACGCGGAGCGCGATCCTGAGGGCTTTGGGCTCTTCTACCGTCGTCACGAGCGCTTGGTTCTCGGGTTCTTTGTGCGGGTGACTGGCCGTGGCGACCTGGCACTCGATCTCACGGCCGAGACGTTCGCGCAGGCACTGGAGTCGCATCGGGGATTTGATCCTTGCAGGGGGGAGGCGCGGGGCTGGCTGCTTGGCATCGCGAGGCATGTGCTGGCGGCAAGCCTCACCCGTGGTCGAGTGGAGGCCAGTGCGCGCTCCCGTCGCGGGATGGCCTCGCTGACGCTAGACGAGCGGCTCATCGCCTCGATCGAGGAGACGGCGAGCGTCGTCGCCGAGGGGGTCGTCGAGGAGTGGCTCTCAGCTTTGAGCTTCGAGCAGCGCGTCGCTGTGCAAGGACGCGTGATCGATGAGCGCTCATACCGTGAGCTGGCGGCGGAGCTCGAATGCTCGGAGGCGGTGGTGCGCCAGCGGGTGCGTCGCGGGCTCGCGTTGATACGAAAAGGCATGGAGGGAGCACGATGACTGACGGGGTCGACGACATGGATCGGTCCGGCGCACTCGTGCCGGAGCTCGAGCGCGCGCTCGTGGACTCCGCGCGGAGAGGTCCACGGCTCTTCGTAGTGGGTGCCCGTGGGCGTCCTGCGAGTGCGAGAGTATGGTGGCGGTCCCCGGTGCTCGCCGCCGCGCTCGTGATGGTGGCGTTTGGGGCAGCCGCGCTCGCAGCTCAACAGCTCTTCGTGAGCGGCGCACCAGTCGCTCTGCCGCGCGGCGTCCCTCTGCAGCCACGAAGCGGACTGGGCGTTCCACTGCCTGGCAGCTCTCCGGCGATCATAATCCAGGTAAGCGACCCAGCCGGCGGACCGATGTGGGGCGCACGCTTCATCGCCACAACACGCGGATATGGGTGCCTGCAGTTCGGACGTGTCGTGCGAGGAGAACTAGGAGAGATCGGCCAAGACGGCACGTTCTCCGACGATGGCCAGTTTCACGCCCTCCCGGTCGACTACCTAGAAGGCCCGTTCCCATGTGCCCCCCTGGACGCACGCGGACACGCCTTCGCCGGGGTCTTCATCGACGGGACACCCGCCAGCGGACAGGTGGTCGAACAGTCGTGCTCAGCACCCGGCAGGCGTATCACTCCCGCGATACCCGTGTGCCCGTCACAGGACGAGCGGCTCGTGATGACTGGGATGGCAGGACCCTTGGCGCGCACTGTCACATACGCTGAACCGGACGGGCACCTCCACACGGTCGTCACGGCCGGAGCGCAGGGGGCATACCTGATTGTCATGCAAGCCCCCGCGAAGCTAGGACTTGAAGGAGGCGAGTACGAGCCCGGCGGCCCAGGATCCGGGACCATCCGCAAGATCACGTATGCCGACGGGCAGGTCTGCCGGACCGGGCAGGACGCGGACCGAACGGCTCGCGCTTGCCCCAACGTTGGCGAACAACCGATCGGCCGGCCCGGCATCACGGCAGCCAGCGTGGCATCCCCGGTGTCCGTGGTACTGGGAGAGCGAGCGGTGCACTTCCGCTATAAAACGGAAGTGCTGCCGACGTTCGTCATCAGTTTCCGCGCGCGCGTCGCCGTAACCAATGGCTCGTCGGAGTACCTCGTCTCGCTCACCTGCGGCGACATAACGCAGGAGGGGCCTGTCTTATCCGATGTCCGCCGCGGGCAGATCGTCACCCACGACATGCCCCAGAACCACTGCCGCGGCACCGCGCACATCCGCGTCCTCTACGCGTACGGCGGACATACCGACGGACTACCGTTCTACATCAACGGCGCCCATCTCCTCGTGGGCACACGAACCCTCAACGCAGGCTAGCGTGGGCGCACAAAAGCCACAACCCTCGCGGGATGGACGATAAGCGATTGCGGCGAGCCGCTGTGCTCCCCCGTCTTGGTCGCGGGTCATTGCGGGGTCGAACCCTCGTCCGGCACCGCATCAGATCCGCCGCCCGCAGCGATGACGCCGGCGGCACCGGTGGCCGGCCCCCGTTTTTCGGTCCGGCCCTTGTGAGAGTTGGTGGATTGAGCCCCGTTCTTGCGGACACGGGTTGACTGGTGGAGTGTATGTGATGTAGCGGTCGGGCCGGTGGGCATGTGGGCAACGCAAAGCGTTGTCCAAGCGTGGTGGGCAGCTTGCTGTCCACCACGCGGCATGTCCACGGGCCTTGGGGGTGGCGTGGCGGGGTGGGGCGTGTGGCTACGCGGCCTCGCGTTCGAGGGCGGCGGCAGCGACGGTGGCGGCGAACGCGATGGGGGTGCGCATCCCGAGCGCGGAGTGTGGGCGGCGCTGGTTGTAGTCCTCTTGCCAGTCACGGATTACGACCTTGGCCTCGGCCAGGCAGGAGAATTCCTCGACATCCAAGAGCTCGTCACGGACTCGGGAGTGGAAGGACTCAACGAACGGGTTTTGCCACGGCGAGCCGGGCTCGATGACCGCGGCCCCGGTGCGTGAGAGGGTGCACCAGTCGCGGAGCGCGTGCGCGGTCATCTCCGGCCCGTTGTCCATCCGTAGGAGCTCCGGGGCGCCGCGCTCGCCACAGAGGCGCTCCAGCGCCTGGACGACCGTCTCAGCGTCGATGCTGCGCTCGACGAGCATCAGCAGCGACTCGCGTGTGAACTCGTCCACGATGTTCATCAGCTTCAGCGCCTTGCCGTCGGCGGTCTGGTCGAACTGGAAGTCGAACGCCCACACGTGATTCGGGTGCTCGGCGCGCAGCCGCTTGGCTGGGACGGTCGAATCCCCGAGACGCCGGCGCTTGCGCTTGCGCACTGGGACCCGCAGCCCCTCCTCGCGCCAGATGCGCTGCACCCGCTTACGGTTCACATCCCATCCCAACTGGCGTAGATGGTGGTGCGCGCGCCGCTACCCCCACCGCGGCCGCTCACGCGAGAACGCGCGCAGCTCGGCGCGCAGCTCCTGATCGTCCTCGGCCCGCTTGGGCTCGTAGCGCTCCGTGGAGCGATGCTGCCCCACCACCCGGCATGCCCAGCGCTCGCTGACACCGAGACGGTCGCGCAGCATCGCGATCGCCCGACGCCGGCGGACCGGGCCTACCAATTTCCCGACGAGATCTCCCTCAGCGCCCGGTTCTCGAGCGCCTGATCAGCCACGATCGCCTTCAAACGGCCGTTCTCGCGCTCCAACTCCTTCAACCGCTTGACATCGTCGGCCTTCATCCCGCCGTACTGGTCGCGCCAACGATGGAACGTCTGCTCGCTGATCTCCAGCGCCTTGGCGACCTCCGGGATCGTCTTGCCCTCACCGAGCATCCGCTCGGCCTCCCGCAGCTTGCGGATGATCTGCTCCGGCGTATGCCTACGTCGCTTCATCATGGAGTTCCTTTCTCGCCCATCATCGCGGGCGCAAGAAACTCTCACAAGGGCCGGACCGACCTTAAAGACCGAATAGGCGCGCTCACGGCGAAAGGCGGGAGGAGCACCACCCGTCGGTGGTGCGCTCGTAGAGCAATCGGTCGTGCATGCGGTCCGTCGCCTGACGCCAGAACTCGATCGCCTCGGGCACCACCCGGATCGCACCCCAATCAGGCGGGCACTCCGGTGGAGCCTCCATGTGGCTCATGAGATGGGCGTGCCGCGCGCGCAGCGACTCGAGGTCGTCGATCGGCTCGCCTTGACGTGAGACGAGGGTCTGCACCTGATGGGAGGGGTCGCGCTCCGCAAACAGCCCCACCGCCAGCTCCCGCTCGGCGACGAGCGCACGTCCGGCCACGTGCACCTGTCGTTCGACCTGCGGCCAGAAGAAGAGCAGCGCGACGTGTGGGTTGTCGGCGATCTCGCGCGCTTTGCGCGTCCACAGCGCCGAGGTGAACACCAGCGCGTCCTTCTCCACGCACTTGAGCAGCACCGTCCGAGCCGACGGACGACCCCCCTCCCCCACGGTCACGAACGCGACGGAACCAGGCTCGGGGACACCGGCGGCACCCGCGTCCGCGAGCCAGCGCTCGAATAGCCGAAGCGGCGCCTGCTCGTTTCGATCAAATTCCACGCTGCCTGAAAGATTATTGCCTGTCCGAGCTCGGCGGTCACGACAGCGGCATGAGCTACGTATAGATGTTTTTGGGATACATCAACGCCGCGCCTCGCCGATCAGCTCCCCAAGCGACCGTCTTTGACGGCCCTCCCCCTCCATGTTCTCCGGGGCCAGCCACGCCTCGAAACCGCGCCGGATCGCCGGCCACTGATCGTCGGTGATCGCATACCAAGCGGTATCGCGGTTGTGGCCCTTGACCACCATATGCTTACGAAAGACGCCCTCGAAGGTGAACCCGAAGCGCGCCGCGGCACGCCGCGAGGCGGCGTTCAGCGCGTTGCACTTCCACTCCAGGCGGCGGTAGCCCAGATCGTCGAACACATGGCGCATCAGCAGATAGATCGCCTCAGTTGCGGCCGTCGTGCGCTGCAGCTGCACACCAAACCAGATGTGCCCGATCTCGATGACGCCGAGCTCCGGCGTGATACGCAGATAGGAGGCAACGCCGAGGGGCCGCTCGTCGGTGGCGCGTACCAACGTGAAGTAGAGCGGGTCGGCCGATCTCTCAGCCCATGTCAGCATCTGGCGCAGGTGGCCTGGGCTCTCATAAGGACCGTCGGGTAGGTAGGTCCAGATGGACGGGTCGCCCTCAGGTGGGTGGGAGATGGAGAAGAGTGGCACGGCGTCGCTCTCGGCATTGACCGGGCGAACCAGGACGTGAGCGCCGCGCAGCAACATGGCGCTCGGCCGGGGAGCCGCTTTCCAGTCGAGCTCCTCGCCAAGCGGAAGGTCAGCGGGGGGCACTTTTGACCTTCGCGCGGCCTTGAAGAACACGGCGCTGCTGAGCCCGATGTGGATCCCGGCCTTGATCCGCGCCCGCCAGCCAGTCCAGTACCGCGCTGCGGGAAAAGCGCCAATGACCACCGACCTGCCGGCCGGGAAGATCGCCACCCTGCGCGGCGGCCAGCACCGCCGGCTCATCGAGCTTCAGCAGCGCCGCCGTCTCCCCGGGGGTCATCACTTCATCGCCGCTCTCGCGCAGCGCGGCGCGACCGACCACGAGCCCATCGTCGGTCAGATGCTCGCGCACTGCCTCGCTGACGAGTCGGCGCTTGCTCTTGCCGGACGCCGCGACCGCGCGCTCCAGATGCCGCGCATCCTCGTTGGGGAGCCGCACGAACAATGGACTCTCATCCGCAGACATATCGATGATGATATCAGTTGATATCACAACGTGGGTGATTCTGTTAGCGTTCGGCGTGGTGGACGAGCATCCCTTCCGGACGGCATGGCGCACCCGCGAGCTCGATGCGTGGATCGAGAATCTCTCAGACGAGATCGTGCTGCACTCGCCCGTCGTGCGAACGCCGTTCCGGGGACGCTCGGCGGCAACCGAGTTATACGGGGTCCTGTTCGAGACATTTGGTGAGGTGCAGATAACGGGCGAGCTCACCGACACCGACTCTCACGCCTTCTTCTGGCAGGCAAGCGTCGCGGGCCGGGTCATCGAGGGTGCCGATCTCCTGCGCTACGACGCGCGGGGCAAGATCACTGAGATCAGAGTGCTGATCCGGCCGCTCGTGGACATCGCCACATTCGCCGCGGCGGTCGGTCCACCACTGGCAGCCAAGCGGAGTCCCGCGCGCGGCGCGCTCGTCCGGCTGCTGATGCTGCCACTCAAAGGCCTCCTCAGCATCGCCGACATCGTGGCATCCCGCCTCATCGAGCTCCGCTGACGCTTGCACCTGACGATTATCGAGCCCACCGGGCGGCTAAGCGAAAACAGTAAAGAGCGTAAGCGCGGACCACCGCCAAGCGTTGTCAATGGTCCGTGACACCGCCCCAAGATACCTGGGGCTACGCGTCGAAGTGGCGCACAAACCGCGCCCTGTGCTGCTGGTGCTCATAGCCCGCAGCCTGCCAGAAGCCCATCGCTCCCCGCTCATCGTCGGCGACGATCGCGGTGAGCCTGACCGCGCCGCGCTCGCGCAAACGCCGCTCCCCTTCTCTGAGCAGCATCGTCGCGAGCCCCTCGCGCCGATACGCCGGCGAGACCGCCAGGCGGTAGAAGCTCCCACGCCAGCCGTCCCATGCCGCGATCAGCGAACCAATTACGCCGCCGGCATGGTCGGCGACCAGCAGCGCCCGGGGATCGGCCCGAAGCAGCCGAACGACCCCGTCGCGAGAGTCGGTGACGGTCGGCACGCTGTCCGCCGCAACCCACAGGTCGAGCACGGAAGAGATGTCGCCCTCGGTGGCGTTGCGGATCATCCAGTGATCGTGGAGGGTCATAGCAGCCGCTCTTGTGCCGCGCTCACGGTCGTGGGACCTGGGCCGTGAGCCCACACACGTTGGTGAGGACGCCGGCGTCGATGTCGAAGTGGCTGGCGAGCGCTTGCCGTCCGGTTGTGGTGAGACGCAGTGCGCGGGGAGCACTGCGGGGGATCAGCCAGCCGCGTGCGCGAAAGTTGTCAAGTAGGGCGGCGCCGAGCGCGCCGGCGAGGTGATGGCGACGCTCGGTCCAATCGAGACAGGCGCGTACGAGCGGCCGCCGGCTCGCTCGCAGGGTCTCGCTGTCGATGTCAAGCGATCGCAGACGCCGGGTGCCCGCGGGAGTGAGCACGATGCCCTCGGACGTGACGTGCAACGTGCCGTCGGCCGCCAGCCGGTCGTAGAGCGCGGTAGCAACCGTTCCGGCGAGGTGGTCGTAGCAAGTGCGGGCAAAGCGCAAATCGAAGCCGACATTCGGTGCAGGCAGTATGGCGGGCGCAGGCGCAAACGCCATCAGGCTCTCCAGCATCGCCGCAACCTTTTGGTCGGCGAGCCGGTAGTAGCGGTGCCGGCCCTGCGCGTCAACCGCCAGGAGCCCGCCGTCACTCAGGCGGCCGAGGTGCTGACTGGCAGTGGATGGGGCGATCTTGGCGAGGCGAGCGAGCTCGCCGGCGGTGCGCGCACGCCGGTCCATGAGCGCCTGCAGCATCGTGGAGCGCGAGCTGTCGGCCAATAGCCCGGCGACGTCGGTGATATCGATTGCGCTTTGCATGCTGGAGCGCCTCATCGTAGCCGGGCATATTTCGGCGCAAAGCGAAACGATGCGAGCGAGACTGCGGCCATGCAATCAGGACGAGGTGACCTCCAGACAACTCGCCCATCAGCCGCCGAGGAACATCAGGGTATCTGGCCGAGCATCCTCTACTTCGGCACGCCGGTCGCGCTCATCACGACGCTGAACGACGATGGGACGCCGAACATCGGACCGATGTCCTCCGCATGGGCGCTTGGCTATGTCGTGGTGATGGGCTGGGAGAGCACAGCGCACACCCTCGTCAACCTCGAACGTGAGCGCGAGTGCGTGATCAACTTGCCCGGGCCGGACCTCGTTGAGCAGGTCGAGACATTGGCCCCGCTGACCGGCCGCAACCCCCCGGCCCCCCACAAGGCCAATACGTTCCGTTACGAGCCGCGCAAGTTCGAGGCCGCCGGCCTCACGCCGGTCGCCGCCGAGACCGTCAAGCCCCCGCGCATCGCCGAGTGTCCGCTGCAGCTGGAGGCGAGGGTCACGGCAATCCACGAGCCCGCAACCCGTCCCGACGGCGAGCACTTCCGGATCGTCGAGACCCACGTCCAGCGAGTTCATGCACTCTCGAGCATCGTCAAGCCCGCCACCAACCACATCGATCCTCAGCAGTGGAGTCCGCTGCTGTACGTGTTCCGGCACTACTTCGGCACCGGCGAGGAGATCGGGCGCAGCTTCCGCGCCGAGGACTGACCGCGCCGTCCCGAGCCTGGAGGTAGACGCGCACGCGCGGGCGATCGTGCAGACATCTCCCCCATGTCGTATGCTGCCGGGCGGCCGGAGCACATATCCCCTCCGGTTGGCACGAAGCTCAGCGAAGCCGGTGTGATTCCGGCGCTGTCCCGCAACTGTGATGGCCCCTTCAGGGCCTAGCCAGGTCGCCTGACTCGTGTCTGCGGATCATCCCTCGGAGGAAGGGTGGTTCGTCCAGGCCACCCGGTCTGGCGAGCTGACTTTTCCTTCGCCTAAGCGCGGAGGTTTTTTTATGTCCAGAGGTTCTGCTGTGTGGCTCGCCGGGGTCCTCGCGGTGATGGCTGTGGCAGTGGCCGGATGCGGCTCGAGCTCGAAGGTGGGCACGTCCTCGACGACGATCAGCGCCGCCTTTCCCGTGTCCGTGCACGGCGCAGACAGTGCGACGGTCATTGCGCGCGCTCCGCGACGCATTGTCTCGCTGTCGCCCACCTCGACGGAAGACCTGTTCGCGATCGGTGCCGGCCCACAGGTCGTGGCGGTGGATGACGAGTCCGACTACCCGGCAAATGCGCCACGGACGAAACTGTCGGGCTTTCAGCCCAATGTCGAAGCGATCGCGGGCTATCGCCCGGACCTCGTTGTGATCTCCGACGAGAGCCCCGCATCGCTTGCTCCTGCTCTGCGCAAGCTCGACATCCCCGTGCTCATCAACCCAGCCGCTCGGTCGCTGAGCCAGGCTTACTCGCAGATAGGACAGTTGGGGCTCGCCACCGGACGCGATACGCAGGCAGGCAATTTGGTCAAGCGGATGAAGTCACGGATCGCCGCGAGTGTCCGTTCGGCAGATGGCTGGGGTCGGGGCTTGGGCGTGTACGAGGAGATCAACCAGGAATACTACGCAGCGGCCTCTGGAACCGTGGCCGGGCAGCTGTTCGCATTGTTCGGGTTGCGCGACATCGCCAATAGGGCGCCCGACCCGCAGGGCCTTGGCTATCCACAGCTCTCGGCAGAGTACGTGGTGGCGGCCAACCCCGACATCGTGCTGCTCAACGACACCGTCTGTTGTGGTCAGAGCGCCGCGTCGGTGGCCCGCAGGCCGGGATGGTCGCAGATGACCGCCGTGCGCTCGCACACGATCGTCGCTTTGAACGAAGACGTCGCCTCGCGTTGGGGGCCGCGCATGCCCACCCTGGCCGCGGAAATCGCGCGCGCCGTGACAACCGCGCACGCGGCCGGCCTATGACGACGGGGCCCAAGACAGTGAGCGCTTCATCGTCCGCCTCGGCTCGTTTTCTCGGAAGCCGAGAACGGCGTCGCACCTCGGAGTTGGACGCAGGGCTGCGCCTGCGGTGGGGGCTGTTCGGGGCGATGGTGCTGAGCGTCTCCCTGCTGGCCGGGCTGGCGATCGGTCCGGCGGGCCTGAGCATCGGCGCGATCCTCGCCGACGTCGCCGCTCGGCTGCCCGGCCTGCACATCGGACGCCGCCTGGATCCTCTAGATGCGGCCGTGCTGTGGCAGATACGCGCCCCGCG
>Ga0187855_10000901_pt1 | contig 24721 bp, 23 predicted proteins | sample June2016WEW_8_10_2_FD_132969 | JGI IMG/M metagenome (GOLD analysis project Ga0187855, IMG submission 132969) | Peatland microbial communities from SPRUCE experiment site at the Marcell Experimental Forest, Minnesota, USA - June2016WEW_8_10 | ecosystem: Environmental > Terrestrial > Soil >...
ATCGCCGCCGCACGCATGCGCCGGCGCCTGGAGGAGGAGCTGCAGGAGGACCCCGAGTTTCAGCGGCTGCTCGAGGAGGTTGTGCGGCGGCGGCTCGATCCCGCGAGCGCGGCGGCGACGCTGCTGGAGCGGGTGGGCGTGGGTCAGGTGGATATGGCGCCGGCCGATGCCTCCTGAAATCCGGACTGGCAACATCTCCGCGCGCTGCAACGTAGGCATCATTCTATTTGAAAGGTTCTTAAGTTCGCTGCACTTGGGAGCGGTTTGGTGTAACGTGCAAAAGGCAAGCGGAGCGGTGGTCGGAGGGACGACCGGGAGACGAGATGCCAGCAGGGAGATTGAGAGCTGTCAATGATGTGCCCGCCAATGGTTCGGGCGCTCCCGGCGACCGAACTTGGATGCGGGGCTCATCGCCGCTGAAGGGCGCGATCCTCGGGCTGGTGCTGGAGCGCCCCGGCCACGGCTACGACCTCGGTGCTCGTCTGCGCGCTCGCCTCGGCCCGTCGTGGGCGATTGACCCCAAGCGCCTCTACCGGATGCTCGACCAGCTCGAGCGGGCCAGCCTGATCTCGGGTGCGGTTGAAATCGATCCCGATAACCCACGGCTGCAGCGCACCGTCTACAGCGCTACTCGGCTGGCCCCCGACGCGCTGCGGATGTGGCTGGAAACGCTCGCCCCGCGAGAGCCCACCCGTGTGGAAATCCAGGCGAAGGTGGCGGCCGCGCGCGAACAGGACGCGCCGCAGCTGCGCCAGGCGCTGCTCCAGTATGAGCGCGAGTGCCTGGAGCTGCTGCGCCAGAGCTCGGGGCCACCGCTGCCGGTGCGCTCGTGGATGGGGTTGGTGATGGACATCGTGCGTGACGCCTCCGACTCACAGCTGCGAGCCGAGGTTGAGTGGGCTAAACGCACGCGCCGGCGGATCGAGGAGCATGCGCCGCGCGCCGAGTAGCAGCGCCGGCGCCGCGCCGCTGCTGCGCTTCGAGCAGGTCAGCAAGGGCTACCCCGATGGGTGCCGCCGGATCGAGGTGCTGGAGCGGGTCTCCTTCGAGGTCCACCGCGGCGAGCACATCGCGATCCTCGGCTCGCGCCGCACCGGCAAGTCCACGCTGCTGCGGCTGGTGGCGGGCATCGAGACCCCGGACGAGGGCCAGATCGACTTTCAGGGTCACAACCTGGCGCGGATGGGGACGCTGCTGCGCCAGCGGCTGCTGCGCGACCAGATCGGGCTGCTCGTCAGCGAAGACTGGCATCCCGCCAAGGGCGAGCGGGTCGTCGATCTCGTGGCGCTGCCGCTGGTGAGCGACGGGGCCACGATGCGCGAAGCGCGCAGCAGGGCGCGCAAGACGCTGTCGTGGGCGGGCGCCTCCGACTGCGCCGACGACCTCGCCGCCCCGCTGGCGATCGGTGAGCGCCTGCGGGTGCTGCTGGCCCGCGCGCTGGTGCGCCGGCCGCGTCTGCTGCTGGTCGACGAGCCCGCGTTGGTGCCGAGCCTGGAAGGGCGCAAAGCGCTGTATGAGCTGCTGCGCGACGGTGCGCGCGAGCACGATGCGGCGCTGCTCGTTGCCTCCGAGGACACCGAGGTAGCCCGGGGAACGGACATCTTGATGTCGCTGGGCGGCGGCGAGCTGGTGCGGGTTGGCGGCGAGCCGGCGAAGGTGGTGCCGTTTCCGCCCCGGCACCTGCCGCGGCAGCCCGGCGGGCTGGAGCGCTCAGGGTCGTGAGTGGGGGCGCGGGGCTGGAGCTGCGCGAGCTCGTCAAGCACTACCGCAGCGACGCGGAGATCGTGCGCGCGGTGGACGGCGTCTCGCTGACGGTCGCCCCCGGTGAGCTGGTGGCGTTGTACGGGCCCAGCGGATCGGGCAAGACTACGCTGCTGCTGCTCACCGCCGGCCTGCTCGTGCCCGACAGCGGAAGCGTGTGGTTTGGCCCGCGCGAGGTGAGCAGCCTGGCGGCCAGCGAGGGCGCGCGCTTTCGCCGCCGCGAGGTTGGCTTCGTGTTTCAATCCTTCCACCTGATGGCGGGCGCCACGGCGCTCGACAACGCCGCGCTGAAGCTGCTCGGAGATGGCTGGACGCTGCGCGACGCCCGCCGCGTGACGCGTCCGTGGTTGGAGCGTGTGGGGTTGCGCGACCGCGCCGCGCACACGCCCGACCGGCTCTCGATGGGCGAGCGTCAACGGGTGGCGATCGCGCGTGCGCTCGCCGGTGAGCCCCACCTGCTGCTCGCCGACGAGCCCACCGGCAGCCTCGACTCAAAGCGTGGGCGAGAGGTGCTGACGCTGCTGCGCGACCTCTGCCGCGAGCGCGCCATCCCCGGCCTGCTCGTCACCCACGACCCCCAGGCGCGGGCGTTTGCGGATCGGGTGCACACGCTGCGCGACGGCCACCTCACCGAGGGCCTCGACGCGGAGCTGGCGATGAGCCTCGCGTGAAGGTACGCCTCCGCCCGCGCCGGACAAGATGAGTCGCCCCAAGCTGAATCTAACGATCCTCGGGTTGCGCCCGAGCATGCTGTTTCGCTTCTACGCCTGGCGCCTGCGTCGCCACACCGCGCAGGAGCTGCTGGCCGGCGGCGGGATTGCCGTGGGCGTGGCGCTGGTGTTCGGGGTGCTGGTGGCCAACGGCAGCTTGATGGGCTCGGCGGGGAACCTTCTACATGGGTTGGTTGGTTCGGCCCGTCTGCAACTGGTGGCGCGCTCCAGTGACGGCTTCGAACAGAAGCTCGCCGACTCCGTCCGCGAATTGCCCGGCGTGGGGGTTGCGGCCGCGCTCCTGCGCGAGGACGCGATCGTTGCCGGCCCCCGCGGCCGGGAGTCGGTGCAGCTGGTCGGCGTGGATCCCAATATCGTCAAACTGGGCGTGCTGGGCAGCGGGGAAGCCAGCCCCGAAATGCTGCAGCTCACGCGCGGCTTGGGACTGCCGGCCGAGGTGGCGAGCGCGATCGGCGTCCGCCGGGGCGACCCGTTGGCGCTGCTGGCGACCGGCGAGTCGCACCCGACCTCGGTACGCGCCGTGCTCTCCGGCGGGCCCGCCGGGGTGGCCAGGTACGGCACGGTGGCAATCACCCTGCTGCCGCTCGCACAGGAGCTCACAGGTAGGCCCGAACGGGTGACCGAAGTGCTGGTGCGGCCGCTGCCCGGTGACGAACCGCTGGTCGCCGGGGAGCTTCGACGCCTCGCCGGCGGACGTCTGAACGTCGAGTCGGCCGACAACGAACTGCGCCTGCTCGCCACCGCATCGAAGCCGACCAACCAGTCGACCACGCTGTTCGCCGCGATCGGCGCGATGGTGGGCTTCCTGCTGGCTGTCAACGCGATGCTGCTCACGGTCCCCGAGCGCCGGCGGTTCATCGCCGACATGCGCATGCAGGGCTTCGACTCCGCCCAGATGCTGTTGATCCTGAGCTTTCAGGCGCTGCTGCTCGGGTTGATCGCGTCACTGGTGGGGGTCGCCCTCGGCGAGGAGCTGTCGCGCACCCTGTTCCACAAAGTGCCCGTGTACCTCGCGGTGGCGTTTCCGATCAGCGCCCACCAGATCGTCCACCTGGGCACGGTTCTGCTGGCGCTTGGCGCGGGCGTGGTCGCGACGCTGCTGGCGGCTTTGCCGCCGTTGTTTGATCTGCGCTCGCAGCGGCCCACCGACGCCGTGTTTCGAGAAGGGCGCGGGGAGGTGGGCATTGGGAGGCCCGTCGTGTTGTGGCTGGGGGTCGCCGGACTTGCTCTGATCGCGATCGTGACCGTGCTCGTGCTGGTGGCTCCGCAGCTGACGGTGATCGGCGGGATGGCGTTGGCACTGGCGGCGGTCGCCCTGATCCCCGCGATCTTCGCTGCGGCCGTCCGGGTGCTCTCACAGGTGGGCGAACGGATCCACGGAAGCATGCTGGTGATCGCGGTGACCGAGCTGCGCTCGACGGCTTCGCGCTCGATCGCGCTCGCCGGGGTAGCGGCGCTGGCGGTCTACGGCAGCGTCGCGATCGGAGGTGCCAGGCAGGATCTGTTGCACGGTCTTGACAATGCCTTCGGGCAATATCTCGCCACCGCCGACATTTGGGTTACGAGTGGCGGCAACGATCTCACCACCAACTCCTTTCCCGCGGCCGGCGCGCCGGCGGCGATCCTGAAGGCGCCCGGCGTCGCCTCGGTGCGCGACTACCAGGGCGCGTTTCTGGATGTCGGCGATCGACGCATGTGGATCATCGCCAGGCCCGCCAACGACCCCACGATGATTCCCTCCAGTCAGATGCTGCACGGCAACCTCGCGCACGCCACCGCGCTCTTGCGCCATGGCGGCTGGGCCGCGATCTCCGAAGGATTCGCCTCCAGTCGCGGGCTGCGGGTGGGCAGCTTCTTCACTCTGCCCACACCTTCGGGCAGTGCCCGCTTTGGCGTGGCCGCGATCACCACCAACCTCGGGTGGCCGTCGGGCTCGGTGATTCTCAACACGAGCGACTACAGTCGCGCCTGGCAGACAGTTGACCCGTCGGCGCTCGAGATCAGCCTGCGGCCCGGCGTGTCCCCCGCACGGGGCAGGCGCGAAGTCGTGCGGGCGCTGCGCGGCCACCCGGGGCTGGGTGTGCAGACACTGGCCGAACGGGAACACCAGTACGATCAGAACGCGCGTCAGGGCCTGCAGAACCTCGGCGCGATCGCGACGCTGCTTTTGATCGCCGCCGCGCTCTCGGTCGCCTCGGCGCTGGGCGCGGCGATCTGGCAGCGGCGCGCGCGGCTGGCGTCGTTGCGGATTCAGGGCTTCGACTACCGCCAGCTGTGGCGCGCGCTGCTGCTTGAGAGTCTGATCCTGTTGAGCATCGGTGGCCTCGATGGCGCCGTGCTGGGGGTGTACGGGCACGCGCTGGCCAGCCGCTGGCTGCAGCTCACCACCGGCTTCCCGGCGCCCTTCTCGTTGGCGGGTACGCAGATTTTGGAGACTTTCCTACTGGTGGCGGCGATGGCTCTCGCGGTCATTGCCATACCCGGTTTGCGCGCGGCGAGGGTGCCGGCGGACGTGGGCCTGCAGGAGTAGAGAAGCTCGTCAAGTGGTCGGGGGTGCCGGCGAAATGGGCTCCCCGGAGTAGAGAAACCTGCCAAGTAGCCCCTGCCCGCGCGCAGCGAGAGTGCCGGCGGACGTGGGCCTGCAGGAGTAGGAAACTTCTCAACTGGTTTGACCGGCCCCAAAGGTTCGTTTCCCCTCGGCGGCCGGGGCAGGGAGGCGCGGATGGACAAATGTTGCGGGATGTCGTCTTCCCGACGCGCCAAGCTGTACTGGTGGCTGGAGGCAGAGCAACAGCGACGGGGCTGGCTGGGGAGTTCGCGGGAGCGGCACAGCGCTACTGGTTGAGAGTCTTTCCGCGCGTCTGCCGGGAAGTCGGCCAGTGGCGTGGCAGAGCGGGAGCGATCCCCGATCCGGTGCTGCGCCAATCGGCGCTGGAGAATCTGCAGACGGAGCGGATGAACCTCGACGGCGCGGCGGCCTTCGCCGCGTTTGCGCCCGCCGCCCGCCGTCCAACCGTGGTGCGCGCCCAGGTCGCCTTTCAAGCGGCCTACGACTACGTCGATACGCTCGCCGAGCAGGACAGCCCCAATCCGGTGCGCAACGGCGATCGGCTCCACCGCGCGCTGCTGGACGCGGTCGATTCCACCCCCCGGCGGATCGACTATTACGCGCATCACACCCACCGCGACGACGGCGGTTATCTGGGGACTCTCGTCGAATCCTGCCGCGCCGCGCTGAAGCTGCTTCCATCCTTCCCGTCGGTGGCGGCTCCCGCGCGTAGAGCCGCCGCGCGCATCGCGGCCTACCAAAGTCTCAACCAGAGCGAGTGCCATGGTGGGCACGCGGCGCTCGAGCGTTGGGCGCGCGAGCGCAAACTGCCCGGCAGCGATCTGCAGTGGTGGGAGATCGCTGCCTCCGCAGGCTCCTCGCTCGGGGTCTTCGTGCTGATCGCCGTCGCGGCCGAACAGGCTGTACGCGCCGAGGATGCGATCGCGATCGAAGCTGCCTACTTCCCCTGGATCGGATCGCTGCACACGCTGCTCGACAGCCTCGTCGACAGACGCGAGGACGCCGCCGCCGGTCAGTGCAGCCTGCTGGACTACTACCCCTCCTCGCAAGATGCCGCCACCGGTCTGGCGCGACTGGCGGTCGAATCGCTGCGTCAAGCCACCGCCCTCCCAAACGGGTGCCGCCACTCGCTGGTGCTGGCGGGCATGGCCAGCCACTACCTCTCCGCACGCGAGGCGACGCTGCCGGAAGCGCTTCCGGCGACGCGTTCGGTGCTGGCGGCGATCGGTGGCCTGGCGGCTCCCGCGATGCTCGTGATGGGCGCCCGTCGAGTGGCCGAGCGTGGTTGATCGCGCCCCGCATTGCGACGCCGAGACACCGCAAATCAGAAACAATAAAAATGACTTTGTATAGTTGGTAGATGGATCGTTGCAACGGGCATTAATTACTCGCAACGCGACCATTCTTGTTGCGACTTTTCGTCCGCCGGGGTGTTAGTCATGATGTGATGGTCCCATCGATTGGCGCCCCTGGCGTCGACCGCTGGTTCCACGTAACAGATTGATCCGCACCGCCACATCTCTTCGTACACCTTGTAACGCCACTATCTCCTCGTAGCCGGATCCGCTTCGCCACATCCCTGGATTGCCTCGCCACATCCCTTCGCTCTAAGGCCGCACCGCACCAAATCAAAAGCCCGCTGCGCCAACCAGAAGTCCGCACCGCGCCAACCAAAGCCGGCCCACCGTACCAACCAAATCCCGCACCGCACCAACCAGAAGCCCGCACCACCAAACCCGCCACCAACCCACGATCACTATTTCCAAGCCTTCAGCCATGTCAAAACCATTGGATCCCGAGCACCCCGGCAGGTTCTCCTCCTCGCTGGTGGCGGGCTTGGCGATGCTCACGTGCTTCACCGCCGAGCACCCGGTAAGGGGGATTGCCGACATGGCTGAGGAACTCGATTTGGGGCGCTCCACCACGCACCGCTATGCGACCACGCTGGTGACGCTCGGATATCTCGAGCAGGGGCCCTCGCGTAAGTACCGGCTCTCCTCGCGTGTATCGGACTTCGGGCTCTCGCTGCTCGACTCGATGGTGGTGCGCCGGGTGGCGCGCGAGCACCTGCGCGAGCTGCGTGCGCGGACCGGTCGCACCGCGAGCCTGGGAGTTCTGGGGGGGGCCGAGGTTGCCTACATCGATCGCTGGCAGGGGTCACGTCAAGGCCAGTACGCGGTCGACGAGGGCATCGGGCTGGGCACGCGGTTGCCCATCCACTGCACCGCCGCGGGCAAGGCGCTCCTGGCGCGCCTGCCCGAGGCGGAGCAGCGGAGCCTGATCTCCGGGCTGCGCCTGGGGAAGCGCACACCCAAGACGATCACCACCAAGACGGCGTTGCGGGCCGATCTCGAGCAGATCCTTGCCGATGGCGTGGCGATCGAGGACGAGGAGCTGCTCGCGGGCCGCCGCGCGGTGGCCGCCGCGGTGCTCGACAAGGAGGGCCACCCGGTCGGTGCCGTCGAGTTGGCGGTGCCGGCAAAGGCCTACAGCCGCGAGGAGCTGCTGGCTCAGCTTGGGCCCAAAGTCACCGCCACGGCTCGGCGGATCGCGGCGGCGCTGACATGAGCGTTCCCAAGCACCTCGCCGGGCGCCTGCGTCAGGCGCGCTGGCACCGTGTCGAGGACGGACTGTCACGGCGCACTGTCGTGTGCGGCGCCGAGGTGCTCCCGGCCTGCGCGTTCCTTGGGTTGCGACCGCGACCCACGAGGCTGGTGATCAAGAGCTCTCGCGGCGTGGGGCCGAGGCGGCCGTCCAAGAACCCGCTGGCAGGCTCGCGGAGGGTGGGGCCTAAGCGCCGAGGGCTCGCGCGATCACCATCTGCTGCACCTCGTCGGTGCCCTCGCCAATCGTGAGGATCTTCGCGTCGCGGTAGAAGCGGCACACGGGGTACTCCTCGATGAAGCCATACCCGCCGTGGATCTGCACCGCCTCCTCGGCACAGCGCACCGCCAGACGGCCGGTCTTGAGCTTGGCCTGAGCGGCGGTGAGCGTGAAGTTGCGCCCTGCGTCCTTCTCGCGCGCGGCCTTCTGCACGAGCAGGCGGGCGGCGGCGATCTCGGTTGACATGTCCGCCAGCTTGCCCTGAATCGCCTGGAACTTCGAGATCGGCTTGCCGAAGGCCCTGCGCTCCTTGGCGTACTTGAGCGCCTCGTCGAGCGCGCCCTGCGCGAGGCCCACGCCCATCGCCGCCACGCCGATGCGCCCGATGTCGAGCACGTTCAGGAACTGCTTGAAGCCCTGCCCGCGGAGTCCCAGCATGTGGGTCCGGGGCACCTTGCAGTCGGTGAAGCTCAACGGCCGCGTGTCGGAGGCGTTCCAGCCCATCTTGCGGTAGGGCTCGCCCTGCTCGTAGCCGGGGGTGCCGTTGGGGATCAGAAAGTTGGAGATCTCTTTCTCCGCCCCGGTTACGGCGGTGATGCTGACCACTCCCGAGATCTCGGTTCCGGCGTTTGTGATGAACTGCTTGGCGCCGTCGATCACCCACTCGCCGTCGCGCAGGCGAGCCTGCGTGTGCGTGTTGCCGGCGTCCGAACCGGCCTCCGGCTCGGTCAGCCCGAACGCGCCAAGCTTTTCTCCGGAACACAGCTGGGGCAGCCACTCGCGCTTCTGCTGCTCAGAGCCGAACAGGTAGATCGGCTGGGTGCCAAGCGAGGTATGTGCGCACAGCGTGATCGCGACCGAGGAGTCCACCCGGGCGAGCTCCTCCACCGCCAGGGCGTACGCCAGCGAGTCGCCGCCGCCACCGCCGTACTCCTCTGGGAAGGGAATCCCCATCAGGTTGAGCTTCCCCAGCTGAGCGACGATCTCGTAGGGAAATGACTTGGTGCGGTCGAGCTCCTCGGCGACTGGCGCGACCTCGCCCTCCGCGAATTCCTTGACCGTCCTGCGGATCAGCTCGTGGTCGGGGGAGAGGTCGAAGTCCATGGCGGCATTCTCACAGAGCGCGAAGGAATACTCTTTTTAGACCCCTACCAAATAAGACTGAGTCTCGTTCTCGTTTGGTATAGGCCCGAAAATAAACATACACACTGCCCCGAGCGTAAATGGATGGGCACGCACGCTGGCTGTGGGTGCGGGTTGCCAGGGAGGGAGTGAGGAGAGGGGAGAGGGGAGAGGGGAGGAGAGAGAGGGAAGGAAGGAAAGGGAGGGAGGGAGATGGCGGTGGTGGTGGCTACCGGCAGTAGGACTTCGCCAGCTCCACCAGCAGCCGCACGCCGTAGCCCGAGGCGCCCTTGGGCGCGTAGCCGCGGCCGAGGTCCCAGGCGGAGCCGGCGATGTCGAGATGCGCCCAGGGGGTCTCGCCGACGAAGTTGGAGAGGAATGCGGCCCCCACGATCGTGCCGGCCTTGCGCCCTTCCGGGGCGTTGTCGAGGTCGCCGTAGGTGCCTTTGATCAGCTCGTCGTACTCCTCGTGCAGCGGCAGCCGCCACACGATCTCCCCGGTCTGCCTGCCGGCCGTCGCGATTCGCTCGGCGAGCTCGTCGTCGTTGCCGATCAGCCCCGCGTGGGTGGAGCCGAGCGCGATGATCACAGCGCCGGTGAGCGTCGCCAGGTCGACCAGACGTTCGGCCCCCAGCTCCACCGCGTGGTGCAGGCAGTCGGCCAGCACGAGGCGACCCTCGGCGTCGGTGTTGTTGACCTCGATCGTTTTCCCGTTCGCCGCCGTCACGATGTCGCCGGGCTTCACCGAGCGGTCGCTCGGCAGATTCTCGGTGGCGCCCACCACGCCGAGGAGCTTCACCGGCAGTTTCAGCCGCGCGATCGCCGCCACCGCCTCGACCACCGCGGCGCCGCCGGACATGTCGAACTTCATCTCGGCCATCTTCGCCCCGGGCTTCAGCGAGATGCCGCCGCTGTCGAACGTCACCGCCTTGCCTACCATGCCCAGCAGTGGGCCGCTCGCCTCGGAATGCTCGTAGCGCAGGACGATCAGCGCCGGCTCCTGCGCCGAACCCTGCGCCACCGCCGCGAACGCGCCCATGCCCCGCGCGATGATCTCCTCGCGTCCCTCAGTCTCCACGGTGAGCCCGTCGACCTCCTGCGTGAGCGCCCGCGCGTGCTCGGCCAGTGCGGTTGGGGTGAGGTCGTTGGCGGGCCGGTTCTGCAGGTCCCGCGCGGCGTTGACCGCGGCGCTCACGATCGCCGCCTCTTCGACGGCGCGCTCGAGCGTCTGCGCATCCGCGCTCGGGCAGGAGACGATCAGCGCCTCCAGGTGCTTGGGCGCCCCGCCCTTCTCCTCCTCTCCCGACGCCGACTTGTGACGCTCGAAGCGGTAGTCGGCCAGCACGGTGCCCTCCACCAGCGCCGCGCACATCGCCGGGTCGTCCCTGGACGCCTGCCAGCAGAGCGTCTTGGTGGACAACTCCAGCGCGCGAGCCTGTGCGCCGGCCGCCGCCACGCGGACGCGCTCGGGGGTCAGCTCCACGCGCTTGCCCAGGCCCACCAGCAGCCAGCGCCGCTCGCCGTCGTGTGCCACCGCCAGCGCCTTCGCGCTCGCGCGCGCCTCGCCGGAGGCGATCAGCCGCGCGGCCTCGGCGGGCAGCCAGGCGGGGGCGTCCTCGCCCTCGAACACGCCCACCACGATCGTGTCGGCATCGGTATCAACGGCGCTTGCGGTGGTTGCCGAGACGTTCACCGCCCGCACCTTATCCGTTGCGCGTCATACAGGCGTCACCGCGTGTGCGCGCCACGCGGATGTTGCGCGTCACACAGGCGTGGCGCGCGCTCCACTAGCATTGCGAATGCCATCGTCGTCCACCGAACCTCAGGGAGCTTGATCAGATGCCAAAGACCGTGATTCTCGGCGCCGCACGGACGCCGATCGGCAAGATGGGCGGAGGGCTCTCGACGCTGGATGCAACCGAGCTGGGAGGGATCGCGATCGAGGCGGCTCTGGAGCGCGCCGGGGTCGAGCCCGAGCAGGTCGACCACGTTGTGATGGGTCAGGTGCTGCAGGCCGGCCAGGGCCAGATCCCCTCGCGCCAGGCGCAGATCAAGGCCGGGATCCCCAAGGAGGTCTCCTCGGAGACGATCAACAAGGTGTGCGCCTCCGGGCTGCGCGCGACTGTGATGCTCGACCAGGCGATCCGCGCCGGCGACGTGCAGGTCGGCGTGGGCGGCGGCATGGAGTCGATGTCGCGCGCTCCCTACCTGCTCCCCGGCGCGCGCTTCGGCTTTCGCATGGGCGACGTGAAGGCGCTCGACGCGATGGTGCACGACGGTCTGACCAATCCCTTCTCCGGCAAGCAGATGTTTGTCGAGGCGACCGCCGTCGCCGATGAGCTGGAGATCACGCGCGCCGACCTCGACCGCTGGGCGCTGCGCTCGCACGAGCTCGCTTTGAAGGCGACCGACGAGGGGCGCCTCTCCGAGGAGATCGTCCCCGTCACCGTCAAGGGCAAGAAGGGCGACACCGTCGTGGAGATCGACGAGGGCCCTCGCCGCGACACCTCGCTGGAGAAGCTCGCCGCGCTGCCCGGCCTGGTCGGCAAGGATGGCTCGCACACGGCAGGCAACTCCCCCGGTGTCAACGACGCCGCCGGCGCGCTGGTGGTCTCCTCCGAGGAGTGGGCGGCCGCCAACGGCCGGGAGGTGCTCGGCGAGATCGTCACCCACGCGCAGAGTGGCGACGACTTCGCCTACCTCGCCCGCACGCCCGCCTCCGCCGCGACCAAGGCGCTGCAAAAAGCCGGTTTGAGCGCGAAGGACATCGACGTGTGGGAGATCAACGAGGCGTTCGCCTCGGTCACGCTCAACTCGATCCGGATGCTCGGCATCGAGGAGGAGCGCGTCAACGTCAACGGCGGCGCCGTCGCGCTCGGCCACCCGATCGGGGCCTCCGGCGCGCGCATCCTCGCCTCGCTCGTGCTCGAGCTGCGCCGCCGCGGCGGCGGGCTAGGCTGCGCGGCGATCTGCTCCGGGGGCGGGCAGGGCGACGCGGTGATCGTCAGGGTGTAGATGTCTGAGCGCGGCGCGGCGTTCTTCGACCTCGACAGGACGTTGATGGCCGGCTCCTCCGGCATCTTCTTCGCGCGGGCTGCCTACGAGGCGGGGATGATCACGCGGGGGCGGCTGCTCGGCGACCTCTACCAGAACCTGCGCTTTCGCCTGCGCGGCTCGACCGACGACTGGGCCGACGAGGTGCGCCGGCGGGTCGGCGAGATGCTCGCGGGCGTCGCCGTGCGCGACCTGCAGCGCATGTCCCCCCGCGTGCTCGCCGGGGTGCTGCCTCGGCTGTACCCGCAGATGCTCGAGCGCGCCTACGCCCACCAGGACGCCGGGCGGCCCGTCTATATCGTCACCGCCGCCTCGCAGGAGATGGCCGATCTGCTCGCCCACGTGCTGGTGTTCGACGGCGGCGTTGGTTCGCGCCTTGAGGTGCGCGACGGTCGCTACACCGGCCGCGCCGACGGGCCCTTCAACTACCGCGAGGGCAAGGTGCTCTCGCTGCGCGAGCTCGCTTCGCGGGACGGCATCGACCTCACGGCCTCCTTCGCCTACTCCGACTCCGAGTCCGATCTGCCGATGCTCCGCGCGGTGGGGCACCCCGTGGTCGTCAACCCCGACCCCGACCTCTCGCGCATCGCCGCCGCGGAGGGCTGGGAGGTCCTGCGCCTCGACCGCCTCGGGCGGCGTTTGAAGATCGCCGTCGCGCTCTCCGCCGGCGCCACACTGGCCGGTCTCGGCGGGGTCGTGCGGGGGCGTGCCGTCAGCCGCGACGCCGCGCGGGCATAATCTGGCGGCAGCAGGTGCCGTTCGCTGGCCGCCGCGGCGCCGTCTTTCGCCTCCGCAACTGCCACCCCCTATCCCAACCATGTCCTCCACCCCAACCCACGGCAAGATCCGCGTCGTCGTCGCCAAGCCCGGGCTCGACGGGCACGACCGCGGCGCGAAGATCATCGCCCGTGCGCTGCGCGATGCGGGCATGGAGGTGATCTACACCGGCCTCCACCAGACGCCCGAGCAGATCGTCGAGACCGTGATCCAGGAGGACGCCGACGCGGTGGGCCTCTCGATCCTCTCCGGCGCCCACATGACGCTCGTGCCGCGCGTCGTCGCTCTGCTGCACGAGCAGGGCGTCGACGATGTGCTGGTGACCGTCGGCGGCACGATCCCCGCGGAAGACATCCCCGAGCTCAAGCGTTTGGGGGTGGCCGAGGTCTTCACGCCAGGTGCGCCCACGCAGGCGATCGTGGACTTCATCCGCGCCGGCGTGACCGACGATTGATTGACTCGTCAGTCAACCGCTTAAACCGGTAGCATTGTCGCGTCCAAGACACCCATGAGGAGATCGACCGAATGAAGATTTGCGTCCTTGTCAAGGAGGTTCCGGACGCCGCCGTCGAGAAGCGCATCGACCCCTCGACGGGGCGCATGGACCGCAGCGGGGAGAAGAACCTCAACCCCTACGACACCCACGCCATCGAGGCTGCCATGCAGATTCGCGAGGGCGGCGTGGCGCCGGTGGAGGAGATAGTGGCCGTCACGATGGGCCCGGAGAGCGCCGTTCGTGCGCTGCACAAGGCCGTCTCGCTCGGCGCCGACCGCTCGGTGCACCTCACCGATCCGGCGGTCGCCGGCTCCGACGTGGCCGCCACCGGCTATGCGCTTGCCAAGACGCTGCAGCGCGAGAGCCCCGATCTGGTGCTGCTCGGCCAGCAGTCTGACGACGGCGAGTGCTACACGATCGGTGCCGTCGTCGCCGAGCACCTCGGCATGCCGTCGCTCACGCAGGTGATCAAGATGGACGTCGCCGACGGTGCGTTGCGCTGCGAGCGCCAGGCCGAGTACGGCTACGACACCGTGCAGGTCGGCCTGCCCGCGGTGATCTCCGTCGGCGACGCGATCAACGAGCCTCGCTACCCCTCGCTGAAGGCGATCATGGGCGCCAAGAAGAAGCAGCTTGACACCGTTGGTGTCGGCGACGTGGGGATCGACGCCTCGAAGGTCGGGGGCGATAACTCCGCCGCGCAGTGGGTCGCCGCGAAGGCCCCGCCCGCGAAGGCCGCCGGGGAGATCATCGAGGACGAGGACACGGGAGAGACGGTCGAAAAGATCGTCGCCTGGCTCGACGAGAGGAAGCTGATCTGATGCCGAACATCCTGGTTTACGCGCTGCACTACGAAGGCGCGATCAACAAGAACTCGCTCGGCGCCGTCTCCGAGGGCGCGAAGCTGGCCGCGCAGCTCGGCGGCGAGGCGCACGCGATCCTGCTCGGCGAGAGCGTCCCGCATGAGCTGGCGGCCACGCTCGGCAAGTACGGCGCCAAGAAGGTGCTGGTCGCCGAGGGCCCCGAGGGTCTCGCGCAGCCGCTGGTCGACGCGATGGCTGCGGCGATCTCCGGCGGCTCGGGCTCCGGCGGCTCCGGCGGCGACTACAAGTACGCGCTGTTCGGCGGCGGCCTGCTCGGCTTCGAGATCGGAGCCGGCCTCGCCGCGCGCCTCGGCGCCGGCGTCGCGATGGAGGTCACGGGAGTGCGCGCCGAGGGCGGTGAGCTGATCGCAGAGCGCCCGATCCTCGGCGACTCCGCGATCTCCGAGATCAAATACCGCTCGCCCGTCGGGATCATCATCGGCCGCCTCAACGCCTTCGAGATCAGCGACGCCAGCGGCGCGGACGCGCCCGTGGAGCAGCTCTCCTTCGAGCTCTCCCCGCACGCTGGCCAGGCGAAGATGATCACCCGCGGCGAACAGCGAGGCGCCGACGTCGACATCGAGGGCGCCTCGATCCTCGTCGCCGGCGGGCGCGGCCTCGGCAAGGCGGAGGGCTTCCAGCTCTGCGAAGACCTTGCGGCGGCCTTCGGCGGAAACACCGCCGTCGCCGCCACGCGCGCCGTGGTCGACGCCGGCTGGTACCCCTACGCCGCACAGATCGGCCAGACCGGCAAGACGGTCTCACCGAAGCTCTACCTCGCCGCCGGCATCTCGGGGGCGATCCAGCACAAGGTGGGAATGCAGTCCTCGGAGAACATCGTCGCGATCAACAAGGACTCCAATGCGCCGATCTTCGAGTTCTCCGACCTCGGCATCGTCGGCGACCTCAACAAGATCCTGCCCAAGCTGACCGACGCGGTGAAGGCGAAGAAGGCCAGCTAGGCGGAGATCGAGGGAACTCGAGGCGATGAGCCACGCCGACCCGAAGGGAGCATCTGAGCACTATGTCCGGGCATAACGGTTCCAGCAACGGCAGGGTCGTCCCCGCGGCCTACCCGCCGCCGGTCGACTCCAAGAAGGAATTCGTCAAGCGGGGCCTGGACCCCGAGGACGAGCTGATCGAGGTCGGCGTGGCGATCGTCGGCGGCGGCACCGCGGGCCTCGCCTGCGCGAACCGCCTGCTGCAGCTGTTGGGAGACGATCCAGAGACGATGGAGCGCCTCGGCGAAGTGCCGGTCGCGGTGATCGAGAAGGCGAAGACCTGCGGCGGGCACAACCTCTCCGGCGCGGTGATGAACCCGGGTCCGCTGCGGGAGCTCTTCCCGGAGCTCACACGCGAGCAGTGGCGCCAGGAGGGCTTCGCCTTCGGCGAAGTCAAGAAAGAGGCGATCTACGCGCTGCCCAACAGCAAATCGAAGATCCGCATCCCGCCGCCGCCGCCGCTGAACAACCATGGCAACGAGGTGATCTCGGTCTCCGCGCTGGCGCGCTACCAGCAGCGCGTGGCGGAGGAGGCCGGCGCCTACATCCTCACCGAGACGGCCGCCACGCAGCTGATTGTGGAGGGTGGGGAGGGGTCCGATTCGGGGCAGGCGGCCCGCGTGGTCGGGGTGCGCTCGGGCGACAAGGGCCGCGGCAAGGATGGCGAGGAGCTCGGCAACTTCGAGCCCGGCACCGACATCAAGGCGCAGGCTACGGTGCTCGCCGAGGGCTGCTGGGGCCACGTCACCGGCGCCGCGATCAAGGAGTTCGACCTCGCCGCCGGGCGCGAGCCGCAGGGCTGGGAGCTCGGCGTCAAGGAGGTTTGGAAGGTCACCAAACCGCTCGACCGTGTGATCCACACGCTCGCCGGGTGGCCACTGAAGATCTCCGCCAAGTACGGGCAGATCGGCGGGTCGTGGGCGTACCCGATGAAGAACGAGAAGACCGGGGAGGACCTCGTCTCGATCGGCTTCATCGTCGACCTCGACTACGCGGACGCGACGACCTCCGCGCACGACCTGCTGCAGGAGATCAAGCTGCACCCGCTGTTCAAGGGGATCCTCGAGGGCGGCGAGCGCGTCGCCTGGGGTGCCAAGGCACTGCCGTCCGGCGGCTACTGGGCGATGCCGAAGCTCTCGATGCCCGGCGCGGTGCTGGTTGGCGACGCCGCGGGGATCATGAACCTCGCCTCGCTGAAGGGCGTGCACTACGCGGTCAAGTCGGGGATGCTCGCGGCGGAGTCGATCTACGCGGCGCTCAAGCGCGGGGAGTCGTCGTTCGAGAACTATGAGCACGTGGTCGAGGACTCGATCATCGGCAAGGACCTGTGGGAACAGCGCAACACCCGCCAGCCCTTCCAGAAAGGGCTGCTCAGGGGCGGCCCGATCGTCAACCTGATGATCGCCACCAAAGGCCGCTTCCCCGGCGGGCGCTGGGCGCTGCACCGCAACGACGCCAAGCCGATGTTCATCGGCGACAGCAAGGACTCCTACCCAAAGCCCGACGGCAAATACACCTTCGACAAGCTCTCCTCGGTGTTCATCACCGGCAACGCCACCCGCGACGACGCCCCCAACCACATCCGCGTGCAGAAACACGTGCCGCGCGAGGTCGCCGAAACGTGGCGCTGGATGTGCCCGGCAGGCGTCTACGAGATCCCCGAGGACGCACCTGAGCACGGCATGGTCGACGTGACCGTCAACTACACCAACTGCGTGCAGTGCGGGGCGATCACCGCCAAGGGCGGGCGTTTGACCACGCCCGAGGGGGGCGACGGGCCGCTGTACCAGATACTCTAGGCGCCCCACCAGAGCTTCCGGGCCATGCGGGAATGTACTGGCTCGTCTGAAAAAGTCAATCCATGCGTGTGCTTGCGCAACCACGGCCCCTCTCGGAGTGTTAGGGAAGAGCGATGTCAAGATCGATCCTCTCAATGGCTGTGAGCACGGCGGCATTGCTGGCGCTTCCGGGAACCGGCACAGGCACGACTGCCCCGACCACCCCGACCCTCAGCGCCGGCGTCGAACAGTGCGTGACGGCGCCGGCCCAGGCGGCCCGCTCGGTGACGTTCACGGGGCAGATGGAAACAGTCGCGGGCGCACACCGGATGGCGATCGAGATCGTGGTGCAGGAGCACACGATCGAAGAAGAAGGCTTCCACACGCTCACCAGCGCGGGCCTCGGATCCTGGCAGCGCTCCGAAGCGGGGGTCAAGATCTACAAGGTGCGCCAGGCGGTCACCGACCTCCCCGCGCCCGCCGTCTTCCGCGCGATCGTGCGCTACCGCTGGATGAACGAAAAGGGCGTGATCATCCGCCACGACGAGCGCCGCACCCCCCTTTGCAAGCAGCCCGGGGAACGCGCCAAAACCGGAACGACGTCGCTCGCTACAATGCACTTAGCATGAAGACCGCGATCCACCCCACATACACGCAGGCCCACGTGCGCTGCACCTGCGGCAACGAGTTCACGACGCGCGCCACGCGCGATGAGATCCACGTCGAGGTGTGCTCCAACTGCCACCCGTTCTACACCGGCCGCCAGAAGCTGGTGGACACGGGAGGGCGCGTCGAGCGCTTCCAGCGCCGGATGGCGAAGGGCCGCCTGCGCCAGGCGCAGAGCGCCGCCGCGGCCGGTCAGAAACAGCCCGAGTAGCCGATGGCCACCGCCGTTGCTCCACCGCAGGCGGCGGCCGGGAATGACACCGACGGCCAGCTGGTAGCCCAGCGCGACGCCCCGCTCGGCGGCCAGGCGGTACTGGAGGGCGTGATGATGCGCGGGGTCTCCAACTGGGCGGTGGCGGTGCGCAAGCCTCAAGAAAAGGAGCCCCTCGGCGAGATCGAGGTGACAAGCTTCCAGCTGAGCTCCCCCCTGCGCCGTCACCGCATCCTGCGCCTGCCGATCGTGCGCGGCGTGGTCGCGCTGGGCGAGTCGATGGCAATCGGCTTCCGCGCGCTGAGCGTCTCCGCCAACGCGCAGCTGCCCCCGGCCGAGAGCACGGGCGACGGCGACGGCCCCGGCGCCGGGCAGGAGGGCGCGGAGGCAGAGTCCCAGGAGATCCCAGGCGCGGTGTGGTTTGGGACGATCGTCATCGCGATGGTGTTCGCGATCGGCCTCTTCTTCCTCGTGCCGGTGGGCATCACCAGCCTGATCAAGGGCCAGCTCAGCAACTCCTCCGTGCTGTTCTGGCTGGTGGAGGGCCTGATCCGCACTGCGATCTTCCTTGGCTACATGCTGGCGCTCTCGCGCCTGAAAGACCTGCGCCGCGTGTTTGAGTACCACGGCGCCGAGCACAAGACGATCTCCTGCTACGAGGCGGAGCTGGAGCTGACGCCGACGAACGCGCAGCGCTTCTCGCGCCTGCACCCCCGCTGCGGCACGAGCTTCCTGCTGGTGGTGATGATCGTGGCGATCTTCGTATTCGCTCCGATCGGCCTGCCAGCCTGGTACTGGCTGGTGCTGACACGCATCATCGGCGTGCCGATCATCGCCGGCATCTCCTTCGAGATCATCAAGTTCGCCGGGCGCAACCGCCGCCGCCGCTGGGTGCAGGCGCTGATGTGGCCGGGATTGAAGCTGCAGCTGCTCACGACCCGCGAGCCCGACCTCCACCAGCTGGCGGTGGCGATCGCGGCGCTGGAGGCGGTGCTCGTCCACGAGACCCCGGGCGAGCTGAGCGCCGCCGACCTGGTGGGCGTGGAGGTCGTGGCGTAGGGGCCTCAGACGGCGAGGATCTCCTCCGGCGTGAGGCGGACATCGAGACCATCGACGGCGAAGCCGCTGCAGGACACGCCTACCAGGAGGGTGTCGTCGCTCGCGCCGGGGATCAGCGCGCGGTGCCGGATCAGCTCGCTCAGATCGCGGCGGTCGAGTGCGTGCCGCTCGCGCCACTTGATCGAGCCGACGAAGTCGATCCGCCCGCTGCCGGTCGGTCCGCGGCCGCCCACGAGATCGACCTCCACGCTGTTGTCGCGGTTCCAGAAGGAGCCGAGGAATTCGGCGCCGCCGAAACGCGGGTCGGGGAGCAGCGCCTGGATCGCGTCGCGAACCAGCGGCTCGATCGCACGGCCCGCAAACGAGGGCCAGGACTCGCGGATCTGCCGGAGGACGAGATCGCCGCGGCCTCGCTCGATCGTGGGGATGCTGGCGCGGACGAAGCGCAGCCAGAAGCGCAGGTAGGGGTCGGAGACGTGGTAGCGCGAGAGCTTGGGGCGCGGCTGGGCGGAGTAGGGCAGTGCCTTGTCGATCACGCGCTTGGCGATCAGCGTGGCGAGCGCCGTCTCGAGTGTCTTGTTGGATATCTGCGCCCGCTGCAGGATCGCCGTGAACGTCCGCTCGCCGGCCCCGATCGCTTCGAGCGCGTCACGCGCTCGTAGCTCTGCCGGGAACTCGGCCCCCAGCGAGCGCTCGCCGAGCACGATCAGCGGCGACTCGGGGTTTTGCAGCTCGCGGCGCAGGAACTTCCAGAGATCCTCGCCTCGCCGCCAGATCTCCGCGAGCCGCGGAAAGCCACCAATCGCCAGATACGCGTCGAGCGCGGCGGTGGCGGACAGCCCCAGCATCTCGCCGATCGCCGCGGGGGAGAGTGGCCCGATCGTCATCTCGGTGAGGCGTCCGTACAGTGGCCGGCCGTACTCGCCAAGGGCGCTCATCATCGATATGTCGGAGCCGATCAGCAGCAGCAGCACCGGTAGGGCCTCCAAGCTGCGGTCCCACTGCTTCTGGACGATCGCCTCAATCGCCGGCTCGCTCTCGATCAGGAACGGCAGCTCGTCGATCACGAGCACGAGCGGCCGCGCCGGGGAGGCGCCGCTGGCGGCGATCGTCAACGCGGCCTCCCACGAGCCGATCGGTCCCGCCGCGGCGACGCTGGCGGCGTCCGTACGGGATGCCGCCAGCTGCTCGGTGAAGCTGCGCAGCTCCTCGGTGGCACCCTGGCGTGAGGCGGTGTAGAAGATCGCGTTCGCTCCACTGCGGCGGATGAACTCCTCGACCAGGCGCGACTTGCCGATCTGCCGCCGCCCCCGGAGAGCGAGCATCCGCCCTGCTCCCCGCGTGCGCACCTGGTCGAGATGCTCTTGAAGGGCGAGGAGTTCGGTCTCCCTGCCGACGAAGTGCCTCGCGCCCATGGATGAAGTGCTCATAGATGAAGTGTAACCAAGTAAACACTCCTCGACCACACTTTTGCAAACCACACTTCAGGTCGCAGCCCGGTGACGTCCGCTGCCGCCAGGGCCCCCGCGCCGCCGCCGCCGGCCGCCGTCCGCCTGTCGCCCCCGCGCATGCTGGCCACGGCGGGGCACCACATAGACTGGACCGGATGATCGAAGACCTCGTCGAGCAGATCGAGGCGCGCTTCGCCGAGCTGGGCGCGCAGCTGACGGACCCCGCCGTGATAAGCGACCGCGCGCGCTACGCGGAGGCGGGGCGTGCTTACAGCCAGCTGGAGCCGGCGGCGAAGCTGGCCGCGCAGTGGCGTAGGGCGCAGGATGATGCGGCGGGCGCGGAGGAGCTGCTGAGCGAGGACGGCGAGGACGCGGAGGTGCGCGAGCTGCTGAGCGGCGCCCGCGAACGCAGCGAGGGCCTGGAAGAGGAGATCCGCCTCGCGATGGTCGAGGAGGACCCCAACGACGAGAAGAACGTGATCGTCGAAATCCAGGGCGGCGCCGGCGGCGATGAGGCGGGGCTGTGGGCGGGCGACCTCTACCGGATGCTGACCCGCTACGCCGAGCGCCGCGGCCTGCAGGTGGAACCGCTGGAGTCGGGCGAGGGCAAGTACACGTTCGCGATCAAAAGCGCCGGCGGAGCCCGCTCATCCGCAGGCCCCCCACCCGGCGGGGGCGCGTACTCGATCTTCAAGTTCGAGGGCGGCACCCACCGCGTGCAGCGCGTGCCCGCGACTGAGTCCCAGGGCCGCATCCACACCTCGACGGCGACCGTGGCGGTGCTGCCCGAGGTCGAGGACGTCGAGGTCGAGATCGACCAGAACGACCTGCAGATCGACGTCTACCGCTCGACCGGCCCGGGCGGCCAGTCGGTAAACACGACCGACAGCGCGGTGCGCATCACGCACAAGCCCTCCGGCATCGTGGTGGCGATGCAGGACGAGAAGTCGCAGCTGCAGAACCGCGAGAAGGCGCTGCGGGTGCTGCGCGCGCGCCTGTACGAGCGGGCGCTGGCCGAGCAGCAGGCCGAGCTGGCGGCGGACCGCCGCGCGCAGGTCGGCACGGGCGACCGCGCGGAGAAGATCCGCACCTACAACTACGGCGAGCGGCGCGTAACCGACCACCGCATCAAGCTGACCACGCACAACCTCGACGCGGTGCTGGAAGGCGAGCTCGACGAGCTCACCCAAGCATTGCAGTCCGACGAGAAGCGCCGCCGGCTGGAGGCGCAGACCGCGGCACCGCAATGATCCGCGCGCACAGGGGGTGGGGAGGGGCGGCCCCCCAAGGGGGCCGGGGGGCGGTGCTCGCACCTCATTCCGAGGCCGGTGCGTACTTCAAACGCGCCCCGCCGATACAGGCGGTGAGCGCCAAGGACGCGCTCGACGGAGCGATCACGGCCTTCGGCGCAGCCGGCGTGGAAACCCCACGCCTCGACGCCGAAGTGTTGCTCGCGCACATTCTCGGTGTGGATCGTGCCCGTCTGCTCACCGACGACGACCTCACCGTGACCGGCCCCCACGTGAGGCCATACCAGGAGGCGGTGCGCCGCCGCGCCGTGCAGCGCGAGCCGGTCGCCTACATCACGGGAGTGCGCGGCTTCCGCCACCTCGAGCTGGACGTCAACCCCAGCGCGCTGATCCCGCGCCCGGAGACCGAGCTGCTGGTGGAGGCCGGCCTCGGCTTGCCGCGGGAAGCAAGCGTGCTCGACGTGGGCACCGGCAGCGGCGCGGTCGCCCTCGCGCTGAAGGACGAGCGCCCCGACCTGCGCGTGACGGGCAGCGATGTCAGCGAGCAGGCGCTGGAGCTGGCGAGGGCCAACGCGAACAAGCTGCGGCTGAAGGTGACATGGATGCACGCCGACCTGCTGGAGGGAATGCCCGAAGAGTGGGACGCCATCCTCTGCAACCCCCCGTACGTGGCCTTGTCCGAGCGGGCCACGCTCGCCCCAGAGATCCTCCGCCACGAGCCCCCCGGCGCGCTGTTCGCGGGCGCCGCCGGCCTCGACACGATCCGCGCGCTGCTCAACCAGCTAACCAACCGCCCACGCGTGCAAATGGCGGCGCTGGAGGTCGGCGCCGGGCAGGCAGACGCCGTGGCCGAGCTGATGCGCGCGGCCGGTTTTCCCACCGTCCGCATCGAGCGCGACCTCGGCGGCATCGAGCGCGTGGTGGTCGGGACGCGCGAGGGCTGACGGCTCCAGGCTCAGGCGGCGACGCCGTGAGACTTGCCCGGAGCTGCGGGGACGGCAGGAAGAAGCGGTGAGCACGGCTAGGTTTGCGGGGTTCAGGGGTCGTCGCGCGACCTGGGCTCAGGGCCGCGCGGCTAGGTAGCTGCGCAGGAGGGGCTCGGGGATGATCCAGTCGCCGCGGTCGCGGTGTTCGGCGATTCCGGCCTTCTCCATCATGCTCAGGGCGCGCCGGGCGCCGGCCGAGGCGGTGCCGCTGTAAGGGCGGGTGCCGCGTGCGACGCGCAGGGCGATTGGGTAGGCGTGGGCGGTGGCGCGCAGCCGTTCGACGATCTCCTCGTGGCGCAGGCGGTCAGCGTGCATCGCGAGGTCGTAGCCGCCCTGCACATCGGCGAACTCGATCGTGTCGCCGGCGCGGCGGGCGAGGGTCACGGTCAGTGTCTCGCGGGCGATCAGCATTGTCGTGCGCGGGTGTCCCTCGCTGAGCGTCACGATCTCACGGACCGTCCCCTCCGCGGCGTTGAGGTCGAGCTCGCGGTAGCGGGCAGCGATTCCCTGCTCCCACTCGCTCGGCAGGATCGGGCTGAGCGCGCGGAAGCTGCCGAATTGGCTGAGCGCCCTGCGTGTTGGGCCGAACAGGTCACGCATCAGGTGCTCGATGCTGCCCGCGAACAGCACGCTCACCAGTGGCGAACGCTGCAGCTGAGAGCGCAGCTGCTTGCTCAGCACGTCCGGGTCGCCGAAGCGGTGGGGCGTGGCGGCGATGTCCTGGAACTCATCGAGCAGCACGGCGATCCGCCTGCCGTCGCTTTCGGCGATCCGCTGCGCGAGGGCGATTGTCGCCGCGAGCCCGGCGCCCGTTGCCCGGCCTGTGGCGGGCGTCGCCCACGCCAGCTCCACGTTCTCGCCGAGGCTCGTGCGCAGCTTCGCGGTCATCGCGGCGGGGAGCAGCTCCCGCAGCTCGCGCCCGCCCTCGCGCGCGCGGGCCAGCGCCTTGGCGACCGGGCCGCGGTTGGCGATGATCGACTGCGCCAGGGCTCTCGTGAGCGAGCCGAGATCCTCGTGATCCCACAGATCGACCTGCGCGGTGTAGAGGCCCGACGCCCTCGTCTGCGCAAGCGCGGCCAGCGCAACCGTGGACTTGCCGGTGCGTCGCGGGCCAGCCATCACCACGTGCGTGCCTGCCCCCAGGCGCGTCGCGAGATCGCGCACGTCGCTCGCTCGGCCGATCAGCAGGTCTGGCCGGACGGGGTCGTCGGTCGGGAACAGCTCGCGGATATCACGCATCCCGACCTATTATAGGTCATGTTGTGACCTAAGACTGCTGTCACGGGGGGCCCCAGCGCGGCAGTGAACTCAGGCGTCAGCGACCGTTGACGATTCCAGGTTCAGGCGGCAACGCCGCGAGACTTGCCCGGAGCTGCGGGGATGCGGCGCAGCTTGTCAACGGGCGCGAATACCAGCCGGTCGAGGATCGGCTCGAGGGGCAGGGCGGATATCTCGACTATCGCCGCTCCGTCGTCAAGCAGATCGAGCACGGTGCCGCTGGCGCCAGCAGGCGCACTCTCGATCGCCTCGGTCAATTCGACCTTATCGAAGGGAACAATCTCGTGAGCGGGGCAGCCCTCTACGACCACATGATCTCGTCGAAGTGGCGGATGAATACGATCACGCAGCCGGTGAACAGGATCAGCGCCAGCGCCCACAGGGGTGCCCCGAGAATCAATGCTGCGTCCATGGCGACGCCCATCAGCAAGGCAATCACAATGTCGTAGCGGTCGACGATGTCAAAGCCGGTCATGACACGAGCCTAGCAATGAAGACAAAGAACATCAACAGGCCGCCGGCCATTCCCAGCATAAAGCCGATTCCCAGCCCCCAGTTGATCCGTCGCACGAGGGATGCGGGCCTACTGGGGATGAACAGAGCTACGGCTGCCGGCAGCCCTGAGAAGAGTACGGTGCAGCCGCCGAGGAAGGTCGCCCAGGCGAGCAGGCCGTTGGCTACGGCAGTCCCGCGGTGGGCAGGCTGGGACTTGACAACTGGTCGCCGGTGTGGTTATAGTCGTGTTGTCTTGATGTTCCAAGTGTGGATCATCGAGTCAAGACATAGAGGATCGGGTTGGGTCAGTCGCCGTCCGTGGTTGACCTTTGCTGGAGCGCTCTTTGGGC
>Ga0187855_10000913_pt1 | contig 24530 bp, 21 predicted proteins | sample June2016WEW_8_10_2_FD_132969 | JGI IMG/M metagenome (GOLD analysis project Ga0187855, IMG submission 132969) | Peatland microbial communities from SPRUCE experiment site at the Marcell Experimental Forest, Minnesota, USA - June2016WEW_8_10 | ecosystem: Environmental > Terrestrial > Soil >...
GGACAGATGAGGCGAAGGTCAAACTGGAATACGCACAGATCAAATATGCAGAGGCCAAGGCCTTGTTGGAGAAGTGGCCTGTGAAAGCTGCGGCAAACTAGTGGGCAGGCGCTTCCGCCTGCCAACACCTCACTGGCCGGATTCCCGGTGTAATTCCTCCCAGCGGCGCAGCAGTTCTTTACCCTCCTCAGCCCGCCCGGCCTGTATGAGGGTGCGGCCCAACAAGTAATGCGCCGATGCATTGCGCGGGTCCATTTGTAAGGCTCGGCGCAGCATACGCTCGGCGTCGGACAAGTCCTCGGTCTTGAAGTAGGCCTTGCCCAGCAGAATGTAGGGCCCGCTATAAGTGGGGTTCAGCCAGATGGCCCGCTCGAGAGGCGGAATGGCGTGGACCCAGTCCTCGCGGCGCGTGTAGGCGTCGCCCAGCCGGTAATGCGCCATCGCGAAGTCGGGATTGAGGGCAATCTCCCGATTCAGTTCCTCGACCGCGCGGTCGATCTGGGCGCGATAGATGGCGATTTCGCCGAGCATGTAATGCGCTTCGGGAAGTTTCGGCTCGCGCGCCACAGCCGCGTCCAACTCCTTCTGGGCCTCGTCTTCGAGCTCGAGCCGCATCAGCATCTGGGCCGTGAACAAGCGTGCCGCTCCGGAATCCGGCGGAACGCCGAACACGTCCGCGAAGGCTGCTCTGGCCTTATCGATTTGAATCGCGTGCAAGTAGCTGTTCCCAAGCATGTAAGACAACTCGTTGCCGCGGGCGCCGGCCGCCCGCGCCTTCTCCAGCCAGGGAATGGCGGCGGCCACGTGCCCCGAGAGATACTCACTCTGCCCAATCATCCGGACTGTCTCCGGATACTTGGGGCTGCTTTCGGGTATGGCCGGCAGGGCTTGCTGGAGGGCTTTCGCCGCCGGCACATAGTCGTGCAGGCGATAGGCGATCAGCCCACGCAGGTACGCGACGCCGGGCGCCGCAGCGTCCGCGCCGGCCAGCGCCTCGCGGGCCTCCTGCAGCTTCCCGGCCGCGATCAGCGCTGTGGCGCGCGCGGTGGGACTTTCCGGCGCCTGCCAGAGTAGCAGGCATATGAGCAGGTGTCCGACCATTTACTGCGCCAGCTCCTTCTGGCCCTCTTCGGTTCGTCCGGCGCGCAGGAGCGTCTGCCCCAACAGGTGATGGGCCGACTGGCTCCGCGGGTCCATCTGAATCGCGTGACGTAAGGCCCGCTCGGCATCATCCAGGTCCCCGCGATTGAGATAAGCCTTGCCCAACAAAACGTAGGACCCGCTGAAATGCGGGTTCAGCCATATGGAGCGCTCCAGCCACGAGACCGCTTCATCCCAGGCGCTCCGCCGTGTGTACGCGTCGCCGAGCCGGTAATAGGCCATGGCGAAGCCGGGATTGATGTCGATCTCCTTCTGCAATTCGGCGACGGCCTGCGCCGCGTCTCCGCGCGCGAGCGCCACTTCTCCCAGAATGAAATGCGCCTGCGGGATGCGCGCGTCGAGCTCGAGCGCGCGTCGCGCCTCCTTTTCCGCACCCTGCGTCATTTGTTCGCGCAGCATCATCTCCGCAGTCATCAAGTGCGCCGCCGCGGAGCCGGGCGGAACCTGATAGACCGACGCAAAGGCTTGCAAGGCCCTTTCGTCCTGATGTTCTTGAAGGTTCGCGTTCCCCACCATGAATGTCGCGGCCAGCGCCCGCGACCCGCCCGCCGCGGCCTTCTCGAACCAGGGAACGGCGTCCGTGAATTTCTTTTGCAGGTAAAGGCTCTCGCCCAACAGGAAGGCGGATTCTTGATACTCCGCGCTTCCGGCCGTTTCTGTCTTCAGAGCCTCGCTGAACCGTTGCTCCGCATCGGCATAACGATGCTGGTTGAAGGCTTCGACCGCAGCCTGGTGGGCGCCTACCTGGAAGAGCAAGATGAGCAACGGTCCCGTCATCGCGGGTTCCCCTCCGCCGGATGCATCCGCTCGAGCCGGGCCTTGGCCGCCTGCAGATTGCGCCTGGCAACGTCGAGTTGCGGATCGATGCGGAGCGCGGTTTCGAACTCCGGCACGGCTTCCCGGAAGCGGCCGAGCCGCGCCAGCAAGGCGCCGAGGTCACTGTGAAGCACAGCATCGTTCTGCCGGATACGCAGTGACTCGCGCAGGCGTGCGGCAGCCTCGTCCAGATTGCCGGCGGCGGCCAACTTGTCCCCCCAGAGCCGCAACACTTCGCCCAAATGTTGCTGGGCTCCCGCGTCATCGGGAGTGTCCTCGAGCACTTTGCGGAACTCGGCCGCCCCCCGCTCCCACTGTTGCTGCGCCGCGAGCGCGCTCGCCAGGTTATAACGCGCGTTGGTATACCGCGGGTTCGCGAGCAGCGCCCGTTCAAAAAAACTCGTAGCGGCTTTGTTGTCGCCCGTGGAGAGCAGCGCAGCGCCCAGCGTGTTCAGCGCCACCGGCTTATCCGGCTGTGCCGCGACTGCGCCGCGCAGGTACGGGATCGCTTCCGCGGCATTCCCGCGAGCCAGCATCAGCGCGCCCAAATTGAACTGCGCCGTGAACTCGCCGGGATATTTGTCGAGCCGGTGGCGCATGATAGCTTCCTGAAGTTCCATGCGGCGGTCCTCGCCGCCGCGCGGCAGGACCTGCAACCAGAGGTGCGCCATTTCATCTGTGGCTTGGTTGCCGCCGCGCACGCGCTGTGGCGGGTGGTTTGGATTCCGCGGGTTGCCGTCCGAGTTGTCATAGTGGTAGCGCATGGAGACGACCGCGCCTTTCGGCAGGAACACGGGCTCCTTGTAGCGGTATACGGCCTGCCAGTTCGCGTCCCAATCCGGAATGCGGATCAACCATTTCCGGCTGCCATCGGGAAGCGTGGCGTAGCCTTCCAGCAGATGTCCCAGATAATGGGCGTGCGGGTAGACCGCCAGGATGTCCACGTCCATCGGCAGGATGAAGTCGTCGCTTACCGGAGAATCTTTGGCGCCGGCCGGAATATCGAGGGCGCCATCCTGCTCGATCTGCACTAACATGGGAAACTTGGTTCCGGGGCGATCCGTGAAATACAGCCCGACGGACGGCTGCACCAGTTCAGGTTTCCCCGTCGGCTGCATGTGCACATTCAGGACGAGGTCGGTGGCCGGGTCCGCGCGCCACGCCATGCCATCCGGCTCGACCCAGGGAGTGCCGCCGGGCTTCCAGAACAGGAAATGGCTGTCGGGATCGAACGTGTCCGCCTCAATGTTCAGGTCCATGCCGCCAAAACCGGCGCCGGGTGCCTTTTCCTGCATGCGCGCCGAGCGGGTGCGGTCGATGAGCACGTTGGCGTGATGCACGGCGCGGGCATTGCCCGGCCGGATCTCGATCGCCTTCACCCAGCGCGTGCCCGCCAGCTTGAGCGGCAGCACGAAATTCCAGTAATCGTCGGGACCGTCCGCGCGCAAACGATATGGGGCGGATGCCTCGACGACCAGGTCCGGCGCGCCAAGCTGCCATCCGGGAGTGAATGCGGGCATGGGCGGAGCGTCCGATGGGGTGCCGGCTTGGGCGCCTTGCTCGACCCACTGCTCGATGGTCCGGATCTGGTCGTCACTGAGGCGCCGCTCATCTTGAAAATCGCCGTGGCCCGGTTCGGGCAGCCAGGGCGGCATATAGCGCCGCTGGATTACGGAGACGATTTGGGGCCCACGCTTGCGCACGTCTTCATAGGTGAGCAGCGGAAAAGGCCCCGGCTCACCCGGACGATGGCACGGCGCGCAGGAATGATAAACGATGGGCGCGACGTGCTTGTAGAAGGTAATGGGCTCGGCCTGTGCGGCGCAGACTCCGACCGCCAACGCGGCAAACAGCCGGTGCATTGATTTATTATGGCAGCCTACTGCATTGGCCGCTAGAGCAGTAAAGCAATCGGCATCTTAACATACATGAATGAGCGCACAACTCTTGACGCATTGCGCGTTTTCGAAACCAACCAACAAGGGCCGGCAAGCCGCTTGCCGCATCGGCCTTATCTTAGCGACAAGAAGCGTATAGTCGCTTCACCCCGGATCGGCGCCGGCGCGAACGGCCAGGCGCATCAGGCCTGCTCAATTTGGCATGATTCCCGAAGCGCGCTGCGGCTTCTACTTCTGTCCGGATTCTGTTACAAAACTGCGACGACTCCAGAGAAGCATCCAATCGAAACGAATCGAGTTCCTTGGGGAACCGGTGCGGGCGAAATTCACTGCCTGGCCAAAATGGGATTTCAACTCGTTTGCTGAAAGTAGATGTCTTATCGGTGGATCGCGTTGCACTTGCCATTCCGCTTTAGTTGAACGGTGTTGCATCGCTGCCGGCGAAGAAAGCTCTCCGAGGGAGGTTCGAACCGCGGCCATTGCGCCGTCCAGGCCGCCGATGCGAGCGAGCCGGTAATTAACGGACTGTTCTGGCGCGATTTCGAAGAATTCGCCGCGCCAAGAACTTTATAGAAAAACGGTATTTTCTTTGCGGCCAATTCGCGCGCTGCCCATTGACAAAAGGTTTGGGAGGCGTTACAGTTTACTGCGTATTTTGGATCTTATGGTCGGGATTTTCGGCCCGCCAGCCAGCGACTGGCGCGCTGGCCCTTCCATAAGTGCTGGTCCGCTGTTGCGGCCCGGCGCGAGGCGGTTGCAAGCGGCAAGGAAAAAAGGGATAAAAACGTGAACGCCTTGAGGCGCAGGCTTTCACTCGCATGTTCATCCGGCTGCCTCTGCGGTCGCGGCTTCAGCCCGCCATAACAACGAAGGAGACGAGAGATGAGCATTTCTATTCGCAGGCTTTTGACCGTGTATTTTGTCCTGACTGTGTCCGCCGCTGTGGCCTCAGCCCAGTCATATCAGTTCAACGGCGCTGGATGGAATAATGGCATAGAATCGACCTATAGCACCGAGCTGCGATGCTTCGGCAGCGATAACTGCCTCACGGTATTTTGCAATACCAATGCGCCAGGGACGACATTCACAAACTTGGAGGAGAATTCGGGATTTACTATGTTCGACGTAACGGTTCCCTGGTATGCGACACCCGGTGCGTACAATGTTAGCTGTAGCGACGGATCCTACGGCACGCTCACCGTGTACGAGACGTACCCGATTATTAACGCCGGTGGCGTAGTTAACGACACCTACGGAGGAAATACCGTCACAGTTGGCACGTCCGGCTATCTGAGCGTTTACGGTATTGGCTTGACTGCCGGTGGGAAAACGCCTAGTCCGACGATTTCGGTTGACGATCCAACCCACATTGTACTCACGTTGAGCTATGCCGGCGACCTCCAGGTAAACCTGCATTTCAACATATTGTCAGGCGCATCCAGTGGCACGCACTCCCTTTATATAACAACGGAAGCCGGAAAGAGCAACGCAGGAACATTCAGCGTCGTTCAATAGCGGTCTTGCATGCCTAGGAAGGCCGGCAGAGCGCATGCCGTGCCGGCCTTGTTTCAGCGGCGCGCTGAATCCGGCAATCCTGGTTGGATATTCCGCGGCATGAAGCGCAGGATATCTCCTGGTGAGGCCGGCACGGGCTTCAGCAATTGGTGCGGCGGAAGTCACCGCTTGCCCACATTTGGATCGATCTTCGCGGCCAGCGCCATTTCCGCCTCCGCTTCGGCGGTCTTCTTCTCCTGCTCCAATGCCACTCCCAGGCTGTAGTGCAGAGAGGCGAAGAGGGGGTTTACGCCGATCCCTTCGCGATAGATCTTGATAGCTTCTTCGTACTCGCCTTTCGCATAAAGCGCGGCGCCCCAATTTAGATAGGCTAAAACGTAATCGGGATCGATTTCCAATGTGCGCTGGTACTCGGAAATCTCCTCCGCCTTGCCCATCGCGCCATAGGCGAGTGCAAGGTTATAGTGGGCGCCGGCGTCCCGCGGATAGAGCTGGGTTGCAATGGTCAGAATTCCGGCGCTAACGGTCGGATTCCCGCCTTGCCCATACGCCGCGCCGAGCCAGGTCAGGGCACGCAGAAGGTGGGGATAGATCTTCAAGGCTTCAAGCAATTGGTTGACGGATTCCTGCTGCTTGCCTTGCTTCCGCAGATCCATCGCCTTATTGAATACCGCTTGCGCCTCCTCGCGGAAATTCCGCGGCATTCGCTGAAGCATGACGTACTTCCCGTTTGCTTCGACGACATCGGAGACCTCTCCGGGCTGGAGCTTCAGCGCTGGCGCGGACCACGCCGGATCGAGCTTGCTTGTGTCCAGATCCCCCAGATAGCCGCCATTGTTCCCGCTGCCGCGGTCGACCGAATTGGCCCGTGCAAGTTCGAAGAAAGATCCTCCCGATAGAAGCTGCTGCCGGATGGCCGACGCTTTTTCCCGGTCGTCCATGACAATCGTGCGGAGATATAGATGCCTGGGAATAATCGTGGTTCGCCATGCCGGATTATGCGCCGCCACTTCGCTTTTTTGTCCAGGCTGGACGCGAATCCAATGTTCCGCTATGACAAACGCGCCGCGTGTCTCGTTCGCCATGTGACATACGGCGCAGCCTGTGACCCGATTCACCGGACACAAAGCCGCATGCTTCGTTACCGTCGCGCTATGGCATCGCAAACACGTTTTTTCGGCCCGGTCGACCAGCACAGCACGGGGCGCGTCCTGATGCGGGTTGTGACAGTTTATGCACGTGATCTCGCCCGCGCTTTGACGCCAGCACTCGCTGTTTTTCAGCGCGGTCACTTGATCGGAAATCAGCGTGTCGTCCGGCATGGGATCTTCGATGACACTAGAGCCTGCATGGCATTGCGAGCACGGCCCCATGCGCGCGGGAACAGGCAGTTTTTTCGGGTTCAATATGTGGAGGTCTCGCGCGTGGGCGCTGACCGCCGCTAAATGCGGCTGGCCTGGGCCGTGGCAATTCTCGCAAGCCACGCCGGTCTCGACGCGGGTTCCGTGAGTTCGCGGCTCGCCGTGGCAGCCGAGGCATCTCTTTTCCAGATACGGAGTCAGCACCCGGCCCATGGCCGTTTCGTAGGTAGTGGGCTTCTCTTCGGGAAACCCGAGCGAGAACGCCAGCTTGTCCCCCTCCGCATAATGGAAGTACCGGGCTTCGAGCAGGCGCGCGACCGGCAGAGGCGAGCCTTCCAGAGCAGGAACGCGAAACAGAAAACTGAGGCCATGGCGGTCGCCTCCGACCATGGAATACACCGGAAACTCGAGCTGTGGGCGGCCTGGCATTTGCACTTGATATTGCAGATTCTGGCCGGTTCTCTTGACTGCGTACTGGATTTCAGGCGCCGGTCCCTCCGCGTGCGTTTCGAAGGAATTCACCGGGAGTTGCCGGTCAATCGCAACGCCCCGCCAGGTCCGTGCCATGTTCGTGCGGAGGTGCGACTGAGCGATGTCTTTGTGGCAGCCGGCGCATGCGTCGCGCCCCACGTAGCCGCTTCCGCCGGCGCTCGCGAGCGGCGAGACCAACAGCAGCAGGTAGATCAGACGCACGGGCGGGGCAGACCATCGGCCCTTGTAGTCTGCCAATCTCATCCCAGACCCATATCTCCAATGACAGTCGCCACTCTATTGGCCTTCGCCCACAATTCTATCCACAATCCCGCTTGGCTTCAATCCTTGGAAGGCGGAGATCGAAACAGGTACGCCGAAACTCCCCGAAAGCTTGTGGACGAAACAGCCTTCCAGCGTGCGCAGGGTTGCTTGGCGCGCGGGCATGTTGCCGGCGCCAGCGGAGCCAGCAGCCGGTGCGTTTCCGTATTTATCGCAGCAAATAAAAAGGCCGGCAGGGCGCGCGCCCTACCGGCCTCGGACAGGTTAGGAGGTCCATCCCTCAGCTAGAAACTGATCTTCCCGGAGAACTGCAGCGTCCGCATCCCGGTGCCGTTAGCGCCGCCGAAGGCGATACCGGTAATCTGGCCGACATGGGGATCCTGAATGTTCGTATTGGGGCCGCCCAGGTTAGTGTGGTTGAAGAAGTTGCGCGAATCCATGCGGAGCTGGAATGCCGCGCGTTCCGTGATGTGGAACTGTTTGCTGATTTGGAAGTCCGTGTTGATGAAATGCGGACCGATGAGCGTGCCGATCGGGTAGTTGCCGAAGGTGTATGACGCCGGGTCCAGATAGGGGCCGGACGTACACACCTGGTCGGGGCAACCCGCGATCCATTGGTTGCGGTTCTGCGTCGACGGATACACACTTCCGCTTCCCACATCGGGACGATTATTGGGGCCGGCATTCGGCTTCACATTGGGACCATAGTTGTTGCCCAGGCTCGGCGACAAGGGAAGGCCACTGTAGAACGTGGTGACACCGCCGAGGATCCAGCCGCCCAGAACGAAATCCACCGGCCTGCTGACGGAGGAACCGAATTTCCGGCCGTGGCCGAAGGGGACATCGTAGTTTTGCGCCACGGTGATCTGATTGTGCGGTATGAAACCCTCGTTTCCATACCCGCTAGCCCCGTTCTGGGGGCCATAGACGAAATAATAATTCGCGTCGTAGTTCGTGTTCCCGTCGGCGTCCCACGTCAGGACCCGCTGGTAGGTGTAGTTCCCCTGGACGGTCCAGCCCGCCATGGCCTTTACCGTAACCGTCGACTGGAATGAGTCGTATTCGGCGTTGGCGCAGTTGCAATAGTAGCTTAGGTCCTGTCCCCATCCGTACAGAGCCTGGTAGGGCCGTGCCGCGTATGGCTGGCCGTTGTTTGGAAAGTATTCAGGTTCGTTCGGGTTGATGCTATTGCCATTACCGTCGCCTGTCCAGCCATGGCGAGTGACATTACCGACATACCCCGCAGTCACCGCGACCTTGTCGTTGACCTGCCGCTGCACCGTCGCATTGTATTGGTAGACGACCGGCATAGTCATAGTGTCGGGCCGGAACTTCGCGTTGATCCCGTTAGGGAGCGGGAAAGTTCCATTGGAACTCACCGTGATGGGGGCTAGCGTCGTCGGCCCTTGGGCCAGAGTAAACACGTCCCCGAACGGTTGGTTTGCCGGCAGTGCAATCTGTTGGTTGGCCAACACGGGCGGATTCTGCGTGACGTTGTGCCCAAACGTGGAGCCAAAGGTTCCCAGATTGTACGACCAGCCATAGCCCGCACGCACGACGGTTTTCTTGTTGAGCTGGTAAGCCAACCCGACTCTGGGCGCAAAATCGTGCCAGTTCGCGGATTGAATGCCATGCATGGAAACGCCGCCTTCGCCGAAAACGTACATCAATCCGTTGGCCAAATCCAACGTGGCGCCATTGCCCGCGGCATTCACGCTTTCCGGGAGCACCATTTCCCAGCGCACCCCCAACGTGGCGGTGAGCTTCGGCGTTACGCGCCATTGATCCTGGCCGTACCAGAATAAGCGGGGCTGGTGCTCCTGGGCGTTGGTGCTGGAGCTGACATACCGGCCGAAGCCGGTCACTCCTCCCAGCAGAAAACTGGCCATTCCCAAACCGTCGATCGGGCCGGAGCCGGGTGAGGCGACGTAGCCGGTGTAGCCGTCACCGAATGTCAACTCGCCGGCGCGGTGGGTGTCGCTGGGAACCCGCAAGTTCATGGCATAGCGAAGATCCGCGCCGAATTTGAAGGTGTGGTTGCCATGAATCTTGCTGATGTTATCGACGAACTGAATCTGCCGCTCGCTCTGGGTCAGCGGGCAGTTGCATTGATTTACGCCGAGACCATATCCTAGCTTAGCGTCGTTGCTGGGATTGTTGATATCGAAGTAGGGCATGCCGGAGGTGTAGGTCTTGTCCAAGTTCAAGCCGGGGATGCCCGCCTCGGCGGCCGGCTGCGTTCCAAAGCCATTAGGCACGTCGCTAATGCCATACCGCATGTACCCCAGCCGGAATTCATTAATCAGGGTCGGACTGACGGTGTAGGTCCAACCGGCCGCAAGGCTCTGGTCCCTGGAGTAAGAGGATCCCGCATAGTTACCGAAGTTGGGGCCGCCAGCCTCCAAGCCAAAGGCGCCGGGCGCCGACTCGGTGAATTGGGCGTAACTGTAACGGCCGAAAATGGAGTTTTTCGGGTTGAGGTAATAATCCCAGCGGGTGTCCCACAGGTTGCCCGCGATCGCGACGGCGCCGCTGGCGTCGTAGTTGTTGGCGTAGGTGGTGCCGGAAGAGTTGGTATTGGGCGACGGCCAATAGGCCATGATCGCCAGAGCCTGCGAGCTGAGCCGGTTGGCAGGGATAATGTTACCCGCGAACGGCATGCGGCCCGTGCCATCCGTCTGGTTGCCGGTGGCCGGATCGTAGATCTGGTAGTCCGGACTGGCAGCCAGCCATTCACCTAAATTGGCGCCGGTACCTGCCTTGATGCTGTTGACCAGCGTAGCCGACGGCACGGTAGTCAGGACGGACCCTCCCTGTGACTGACGGTTCAATTGCGTGTCGGCGAAGAAGAACAATTTGTCCTTGATTATACGGCCGCCGATCGATCCGCCAAACTGGTTCTGCCGGTATGTTGTGGTGTAATTCCCGTCAGGCCCTAGCGGGACGTTCTGGCTGAAGGGGTTTCTGGCAAAGTCCTGGAATCCGGGAGAGTTGATCTGCAGGTATTCGAAAGCATCCCCATGGAAATCGTTGGTGCCCGACTTGGTCGAGTAGCTTGCTACTCCACCGCCCGTGTACTCGAATTCGGCATCGAATTCCTGGACGGCTTGCTTCACCTCCGCGATGGAATCGAAAGTCGGGTTAATCACAATAATGCCCAAGATGGGATCCTGGTTGGTCGTTCCGTCCAGTTCGTATCCCATAGTGGAGAACATTTGGCCGTTGGAGATCATCTGCACGCTGTTCTGCGGGTTTTCATCCGAGGCGTGCCCCCATCCGAACGGCGCCGTTCCCGGATTCAGTAACTCGAGGGCCTGCATATTGCGCCCCACGCTGGGCAGTTCTTCGAGTTGATGAGCGTCAAAGGTTTGGGCGACGTCGGCGCGGTCGGCCTGCAGCAAGGGCGCGGCGGCGGTTACCTCCACTTCCTGGGTGACGTTGCCGACCGTCAACGAGACGTCGTAGCGGGCGACTTGATCGACCAGCACGGTAATCTGGTTGGAAACGGTCCTTTGGAATCCAGCCGCCTCGATCGAAACCTGGTACTGGCCTGGAATGAGTTGCCCCTTGGTGTAGTTGCCAGATTCGTTCGTCATCACCTCGGATTTGGTGCCCTTTTCGGTATCGGTGATGGTGACCTTCGCATTGGCCACCGCTGCGCCGGAGGGGTCCGTCACGGCACCCACGATGGTGCCAAAAACCTGTTGCGCACTGAGGGTTCCGCTGAAGCAGAACAGCAGCACGAAAGAAACGCACACAGCGTACACGGCTAATCTGCGCGAACTAAACATGGTTCCTCTCCCTTTTGGAAACGCCAAGCCTAACCTAATTCAATTGCCCAGCCGTGCGCCCTCGCACGGAGAATAGTTGCGATGTTCGAATAATAGATCTTTACTAGGAGGAGAGCAAGTGGAAAAATGGTTTGTTACGGTTAAATTTAATAACTAGTTTATTTTCATAACGTTTCACATGCCTGTTACAGGCCCACCCGGGCTTGTTACAGTCGTGTACTTAGCAGTTTTCCAGAGGGTACATTGGCACACGCGGGCTACCGTGAGGACCGCCACCAATCTGATTCTTGGCTGGAGTGCAAGTACCGATACCAACCTTTCTGCGCGATTGAAGTGTCCGCAGGAGTGGAAAGTGAACGGGCCTGTCCCGCTGATCGGGACCTTTTTGGCGGCGGTCGCAGTGGGGCGGCGGGCGTGAAGTCGAAAACCCGACGGGTCGCTGTAGGGATCGCGGTTACCGCCGCGCTCCGGCCGAGATCTGTGCGAGCGGATTTCCGCGTGCGGTCCCACCTTGGAGGAGTGCTCTTGTAGTGCATTGACAGGGCTAAACCTGGTTGCGTATGGTTTGATACTGTTTCTCCAGCGGGGGGCGCCTGATAACCGGAGCCATGGTGAAATGCGGGCGCGTGGGCCTTGAGCCTTGACTGGCCACGACGGACCGCCCGGTCCGCTAGCGCTGCAGCGGGTTATTAGGGGAGCCGCTCAACCTAGCGCGGCGTAGAGCGCTTCCTTCCACCGCGGCACATCGATGGTCCAACAGATATTTGCTTTGCGTCCGCCCGCGAGGACAGGCTTCCAGACTGCCCGATTGCGTTCGTCGGCCGCCACGCCGAGGCGGTCCACCACGGTCATGCCGCGGGTCAATTCGCTCGCGGTCTCCACATCGAGCCAATGCTCGCTGGCGCTGGCACGGACGGAGGGATCGAGCGCGATCGCCATGGCGACCGGGTCGGGCAGGCAGATGCCGGTCTCGCCGGTCTGGATGTGGTACGCCTGCATAGCGGCGCTGTTCGCCTCGATAGCGAAGCGGGCCAGGGGCGTGCCGAGCTTCTGGACGTAATCGATATCGGCGGGATTCAAGACCGCTGCGCCGCGGCAAAGGTGCCAGCCGGCGAGCTCGATGGGCAGACCGGAGCGCACCACGATGCGCGCGGCCTCGGGATCGACCCATATGTTGTACTCGGCCGCGGGCGTGACGTTCCCTTCGCAGCAGGGGGCGCCGCCCATAACGACACAGCGGCCCACGCGCGATGCAATCTCCGGCGCGCGAGGGCGATGTTGGTCAGGGGACCGAGGGTGACCAGCGTCAGCCCGGGATGGGCACGAATGGTCTCGACGATGGCTTCGACAGCGTGCGTGGGTTCGGGCGCGCGGCGCGGCGCCGGATATCCGCGATCGCCCAAACCGTCCTTGCCGTGGAACCATTCGGCGTGGACGTATTCGCGCAGAAGCGGCTGTTCCGCGCCAGGAAAGACGGGCACGCCGGAGCCACAGAGTTCAGCGACGTAGAGCGCGTTGCGGGCAGCCTGGGCGACGCGTACGTTGCCGGCGACGATGGTGATGGCGCGCACGTCGACATCCGGGGCGCGCAGCGCCATGATCAGGGCGACGGCATCGTCGGAAGCCGTGTCGGTATCGATCAGGAAGGGCCGCGGCAAGCGACCAGGATAGCAAGGCGAGCAGGGCTCGTACGGCTCGCCTGCGCCGGCAAGAGTGCCAGGGCGGCAGGCAGGAGTGCCTGCGCCACGGAGCGTGTTATTTATAAAGGACAATGTCCCTTATTCGAATAACCCTCGTAGCGGCCGCCTTGCTGAGCGCGGCGTGCGCCCGCCGGCCGGTCCCATTGCGCATCGCCGCGGCCGCCGATTTGCGCTATGCGCTGGACGATGTAACGAAAGCTTTCCGCCAGCGCAACGGCGATGTTGCGATAGAGCCGGCCTACGGCTCCTCTGGAACATTTTACGCCGAGCTGTTGAACCACGCCCCGTTCGACCTGTACTTGTCGGCGGATCTGGAGTACCCACGCAAGTTGGCGGCGCAAGGGCTGATCCAGCCGGGGAGCGAATTCACGTATGCCGTGGGGCGGATCGTGCTCTGGACCGGCCGCGCGTCCGGGATCGATGTCGAGCGCTTGCAGATCGGCGCGTTGAGTCTGCCCGCGGTCCATCACATCGCGATTGCCAATCCGCGGCATGCTCCTTACGGACGCGCGGCCGAAGCGGCCCTGCATTCGCTCGGCGTTTACGACGCTGTGAAGGACAAGCTGGTGATGGGAGAAAACATCTCGCAGGCGTTCCAGTTAGTCGCGAGCGGCGCGGCGGAGGTGGGCATCGTGGCGCTTTCGCTGACGCAGGCGCCGGGCGCAGCCGGCCATGGTCGATACTGGGTGGTGTCGCAGGATGCTTATCCCCGCCTCGAGCAAGGCGGCTGCATCTTGCAGTGGGCCCGGAATCCGGCGGCCGCGCAAGCGTTCCGCGCATTCCTGCTGGCGCCCGAGGGCCGCGCTATTCTGAAGCGTTATGGATTCTCGGGAGACTAAATGGAATGGCAAGCGATCTGGCTGAGCCTGCGGCTCTCGTTCTGGACGACGCTGATCCTGCTGGCCGGCGGACTGCCCGCCGCATACTGGCTGACGTTCTCAAAGCGCAAGTGGAAATTCCTGGTGGAGGCGGTAGTGGCGTTGCCTTTGGTGCTGCCGCCCACCGTACTGGGATTCTACATCCTGCTGGCCATAGGCCCGCACAGTCCGGTTGGGAGGCTTTACGCGGCAATGACCGGCGGCATGCTGCCGTTTTCGTTTGAAGGGCTGCTGGTCGCCTCGGTGCTCTATAGCCTGCCGTTCGCGGTGCAGCCGTTTGCATCCGGCTTTGCGGCGGTGGACCACAGGTTCATCGAAGCCTCGTGGTGCCTGGGCGTTTCGCGGCCGGCGACCTTCTTCCGCGTGATCGTGCCGCTCTCGATCCCCGCCATTTTCACCGGCATGATTCTAAGCTTTGCGCACACACTCGGCGAATTTGGAGTGGTGCTGATGGTGGGCGGCAACCTGGCCGGCATTACGCGCACGGTGTCGATCTCGATCTTCGACGATGTGCAGGCCCTGAATTACCAGTCCGCGCTGAACACCTCGCTGCTGCTGCTCGGCGTTTCCTTTCTGGTGCTGGCGGCCACTTACGGACTGCGGCGGAGGGTCTGGGCCGTATGGCCGATGAGCTGAGCGTCGACATACGCAAGCGGTTCAAGGGTGGGCCGGAGATCGCGGCAGCGCTGAGTCTGCGGCTGGACGAGCCGTCTGTGACGGTATTGTTCGGGCCCTCCGGGGCTGGGAAGACCACGGTGCTGCGGGCGATCGCCGGCCTGGAGCAGCCGGACGCCGGCTCGATCCGCTGCGGCGACGAAGTCTGGTACGACGGCGTGCGCGGGTTCCAACTCGCACCGCAGAAGCGCCGCGTGGGGTATCTGTCGCAGGACTACGCCGTTTTTCCGCATCTCACGGTGAGAGCGAACGTAGCATATGGGCTGCACCACTGGAACGTGGACGGCCTGCTGGCGCGGTTCGAATTAAGCGAATTGGCAGACCGCCATCCACGGCAGCTTTCCGGCGGTCAACTGCAGCGAGTGGCTCTGGCGCGCGCGCTGGCACGGCAGCCGCGGCTTCTGCTGCTGGATGAGCCGCTGTCGGCGCTCGATGCGCCCACGCGGCTGCGCATGCGCGGCGATCTGCGACGACTGCTGGCGGGTGTGCGAGTGCCGGCGATCGTGGTGACGCATGACCGGACCGAAGCCCTGGCGCTGGGCGACTCCATCGCCATCATGATCGATGGGAGACTGCGCCAGGCGGGCGCGGTGGAGAGCGTCTTCGATTGTCCGGCGGATGCGGATGTGGCCGAGGCCGTGGGCGTGGAAACCATCTGTCCCGCGCGCGTCGTTTCGCGGGACGCAGGCCTGGTGACGGTGGAGATCGGGTGCGCGCGCCTGGTGGTCGTGGATATCGCCGACTCGCATTCGGACGTGTTCGTTTGCATTCGCGCCGAGAGTGTCACTATCGAGCGGAGCGTGTCGGGCAATCCCACCAGCGCCAGAAATCACCTGCCGGCGCGGATTGTCTCTGTGATGTCCGAGGGGCCGCTGGCGCGGGTAGTGCTGGATTGCGGGTTCCGGCTGACGGCGATCGTGACCCGGCAATCGGAGGAAGAGTTACACTTGCGGGAAGCAGAGCAGGTCACCGCGGTGGTGAAGGCTACGTCGATACGTCTCGTGCCAAGGCCAGGCCAGAAGCGGCACACTAGCGATGTGCCGGCCTGATTTGGATGGAAGTTCAAATTTGAAACTTCGCGCACAGCAATCGCAGTGGGATCAACTTGGCCGGATCGACCCGCTCTGGGCCATCCTCACCCGGCCTGCCTGCCAACACGGCTGCTGGGATGTGGAAGAGTTTTTCGCTACCGGCGAGCGAGAGATTACCGAGGTAATGGCACGGGCGGCCTCGTTCGCGCTGCCCGCCGCGCGTTCCACCGCGCTCGATTTCGGCTGCGGTGTAGGCCGGCTGACGCAGGCACTGGCGGTACACTTCGAGCGTGTGACCGGCGTGGACATCTCACCCGTCATGGTCGAGCAGGCCCAGCGATATAACCGCTATGGCGAACGGTGCCGCTACGTTTTGAATAGAGAGAACAGATTACGAGTGCTTTCGGATAGGTCCTTCGACCTGGTGTACTCGCGCATTACGCTGCAGCACTTGCCTCCGCGCCATATCCGAAGCTATTTGCGCGAATTGGTCCGCGTGCTGCGCCCGGGCGGATTGCTGATATTCCAGTTGCCCGCGAGTTATCGCAGCCTGCGGGTGCGCTTGTGGCGTGGCGTCTACCGCGTCGTGACACGCCGTTTATTGCGTTTGGCCACCGTTATCGAGATGTATGGGATTCCGCGCCAGCGTGTGGAAACGTTGCTGAGAGAATGCGGTGCGTCGGTGCTGGCGGTGGAAGAGGATGATGCTGCTGGCGGAGAGTGGCTAAATTACCGCTACTTCGTGACGAGGTGAGGTTTCTGGCCTGACCGCGGCGGCATCGGATACGCCGCTTCTCGCGCGAACCTGCTGGTGGCCGGTGGTATAGTCACGCTGATGCCCTTGCGGAACTGGCTGGAGAATAGCGCCAGGAAACCGCCTGCCGGCGCGCATTGTTGCGGTGATCGGGGAAGGGCCGCTGGCGCGGGTAGTGCTGGATTGCGGGTTCCGGCTAACGGCGATCATGACCCGGCAGTCAGAGGAAGGGATGGACTCGACGGAAGGGGAGCCGGTTATCGCAGTGGTGAAGGCGACGTCGATCCGGGTGGTGCCACGCTGGTTGCGGTTCAATTAATATCTTCGAACGCTTGGCCTGGCGCATCCTCGATGAGATCCAGCGCCGTCGACAGCGCCCGATTCAATTCGCCGATCAGGGTTTCATTGAGCCGTCCTACGTAACGCGTCAACATGTTCTTCGGGAGGCTCACCAGTTCGTCGCAGTGAATGCTCGACTCTGCTTTCAATCCTTCATCCGGACCGATGCGGACCTGAGTGTTCAGCCCATCGTGCCGGGAGTAGACGGGGGCGCAAATCACCGTGGAGAATTTCGTCCGCAGGAGAGCCTGCCGGCTCACGATCGCGAAGACCCGCTGGCGCTTGGGATCCTGCCTTCCAGGCTTCGTTACGAGATAGAGCTCGCCGCGGTTCATGGCACACGCTGATACTCAAGCACGTCCATGGCTTCGGCGTTCAATCGCTCGGCATTACGATTGATGATCTGGATGTCGCGGGCTTCCCGCCGGGCTCTCTCCAAGCGAGCCAGGTAAGCGCGGGCCGCGCGCTCGACAAATGCGGAGCGGTTCGAGTCCAGGCGGTCGATGCGCGCCAGCAGATCCTGCGGGAGGGTGATGGATGTCTTGACTCTCACAAGACAAGTATACTACCTGACATGGTACAGTGCAGGGTATGTCGCCCTTGCGGAGACGGCTGGAGAATTATTTTGAGTTCCAGCGCCTCGGCACGAATTGGAAGACGGAAATTCTGGCGGGCTTGACGACCTTCATCACGATGGCGTACATCGTCTTCGTGAATCCGGCGATCCTACACGAAGCCGGCATGCCGCTGGGCGCGGTGACGGCGGCTACCTGTATCTCGGCGGCTTTTGGCAGCATCATGATGGGGATTGTAGCGCGCTATCCGATTGCGTTAGCGCCGGGCATGGGGTTGAACGCCTACTTCACCTATACGGTCGTCAAGGGCATGGGGATCGCCTGGCAGGCCGCCTTGGGCGCTGTGTTTCTCTCCGGGCTGGCTTTCCTGATTCTGACCGCACTGGGCGTGCGGCGGTTGATTGTCGCGGCGATTCCATTCGAGCTGTACTCCGCTGTGGCGGCCGGCGTGGGCCTGTTCATCGCCTTTATCGGATTCCGTAATGCGGGGTTGATCGTGCCGAATCCCGCGACCGTGGTGGCCATGGGCAACCTGCGCGACCCGCACACGCTGTTGGCCGTCTTCGGACTGCTGGCCATCTCGGCGCTGTTGGCGTGGCGCGTGCCGGCCGCCATGCTGGTGGGAATCCTGCTCACCACCGCCGGGGGAATCGCCGCCGGCCTGGCGCCGTGGCATCCACAAAGCTACAGCTTCCTCGACCTCTCCGCCACCTTCCTGAAGCTGGACGTGCGCGCCACGCTGCGGCTGGGGTTCTTCGAGATTGTCTTCGTGTTCCTGTTCATCGATATGTTCGACAACATCGGGACGCTGGTGGCCGTGGGCAAGCGCGCCGGCCTGTTCACCCAAGCGCATACGATCCCGCGGGTGGATCGCATTCTGTATGCGGACGCCAGCGCAACCGTGGTGGGGTCGCTCACCGGCACTTCCACAGTGGTGAGCTATATCGAGAGTGCGGCTGGAGTAGCGGCGGGAGGCCGCAGCGGCGTGACCGCTATTGTGACGGGATTGGCGTTTGTCGCCGCGCTGTTCGTCGCACCGGTGGTCGGCGCCATTCCCGCGGCGGCCACGGCGCCCGCCCTGATCGTGGTGGGCAGCCTGATGATGACGGCCATCGGCGAAGTGGATTGGAAGGACCCGGAAGTCGCCGTGCCCGGGTTCCTGACCATGCTCGCCATACCGCTGACGTTCAGCATCGCCAACGGTCTGGCATTCGGGTTCATCGCCTACACCGTGCTCAAAGTCGCCCGCGGCAAGTTCCGGGAAGTGAACTGGCTGGTGTACGTGCTGACGCTGCTGTTCATCGCCCGCTTCCTATACTTGAAGGGGGCTTGATGAGACGTACGTGCGTTGCGGTCTCAGCGCGGAGACGCCAGAGTCAGACCGCACGCCGCAGAGCGTGAAACAGCACCAGGACCACAATCGAGCCGATTACCGCGACAAGCAGGCTGTAGAGGTCCAGGCCGGTGACGCCACGGCCGCCGAACGTGCGAAACAGGAATCCGCCGACGAACGCTCCCACGATACCCAGGAGGATGTCCCGAATCAACCCCTCGCCTTGTCTGTTGACGATCTTGCTGCCGATAAACCCGGCCAAAAGGCCGAGGATCAACCACGCCAAGAAATTCATCTGTTCTTTCCTTTCCAGCCCGGAATGCCGGGCGGTTGCTCGTAGAGCAAGCATGTTACCAGAATCCAGGGCCCGCCACTTCAAGCCCGATTGAACGCGTCTGGCAAAATAGGGTGCGGCGATGCCGTGGGAGAGCAGCGCACCCAACTCCGCCGGCTGGCAGACCGATCCCCTTTTGGCGTAAGTCACGAACGCGACAGCGAATCCAGCGGGAGAATGCCGGCGTAAAGGGCCATCGTGAAAGAACCCGCGCGATTAACGGCCATATACGCGCGAAGAAACTAGATGTGAAACGAAGAGGAGCGCGCAAAGTTGGCCGATATCACCATCGGGTCGCTCGTTCCGTCTGCAGAAGAAGATATGGTGATTGATCCAGGGTGATGATGATCGCCAGCACGTCGTCTGAAAAAGCCGCGAGCCGCTCCGCGGAGGGCGGGAGCGATGCCCGTCGGGCAGGCGGGCATCGCCGTGGTGACATACTGAAGGGCTATCTTGGCCGGGCCTTATCAGTTCGAAACTGACCGTTGCTGGTCCGGCGTCAGTCAGTATGCGCCGCGCCTCTGCGGCTGTCAATGGATAGTGGGCGAAACCCTATGATGAAGCGGTACCAGATGGGCCATCGGTCAGGGTAGACCTTGCGGACCATTACTCCCGGCTGGCGCGGGCATGCGCGAGTCTTTCATTCAGTTTGGGATCTTGTTCGTACATCGCCAGCGCAGCCACGGCATCGGCTGAGGCCGGACCTTCGCCGGTCCGCACCAGATCGAGCAGGTAATCGATGGCCGCTTCCCGGCGCAGCAGCGCGAGGGCCAACAGCAGGGTGCGGCGGAGCGGCCGGCGGCGCGGGCGCTCGACGGCGGCGCGCAATACTTCAAAGGCGCTCTCGAGGCGCGAGTCACCCAGGGCCAGGGCGGCCGCCTCCGCGATAGCTTCGTGGTCGTGATCGAGGAACTCCGCCACGAATGCGAGCGAATTCGACGGGGACGCGCGCAGCAGGCCGGCAAAACACTCGCCCAGCACCTCCGGCTCGTCGCCGCTTAGCGCTTTCAGCCGCAGCAGCAGCACCCCACCGGGGAGGCCCGCGGCGGAGATGGCCCGCACGGCGCCGATGCGCGCATCGCGCTCGCGATCGAGCAGCAACGGCAGAATCTCCTCCAACGCTTCTGGGCATCCCGTCTGCGCCAGGCCTATGGCGCTCAGTGCGCGCACCTCGGCGGCGCTATCCGACGGACCGCCATAGCCGGGCTCCATCTGGACGTGTCGAAGGCCGCGCCGGAAAACGGAGGGCGAGGGATGCTCCAGTTTGCACAGTGCCTTCAGGATTTCGATTTTGGCCGCACAGCGCTTGTCGGTCGTCTCGGGATTCACGAGAAATCGCTCGAAGGCGGCTACCAGTTCCGCGGTCAATTCGACGGCGTTCCACTCGCCGGCGATGCGCGCAGCCTTGGCCGCCAGGAGGTTCATTTTGCTGTTGAGATACGTGGCGACTTCCACGCGAGTTTCAGGCGACGACGTTTGGCCGCGCAACTCGGCCAGGCGGTCGAGCTTCTCTTCCAAGGATGGGATCTTGCGCGCCACCACACGATTTTACGCCTCGCGGGCACGCGGCGGTTGCGGGCGCTTTTCTGTTAAGCTCAAATTTAAACGCCTTTGAGAGCCTCTTATGCCTAAACTATCGGTTCGCGATCTCGACCTGAAAGGTAAGCGGGTCTTCATACGAGTGGATTTCAATGTTCCATTGGCGCCTGGCGGTCAGGAAATCACCAGCGATAAGCGCATCAAATCGTCGTTGCCTACGATAAAGTACGCGCTGGAGCAAGGGGCCGGCGTGATCCCCGCCTCGCACCTGGGTCGCCCGAAGGGCAAGCCCAATCCGGAAATGAGCCTGAAGCCGGTGGCCAAGCGCCTGGCGGAGTTGCTGGGCCGGCCAGTGAAGATGGCGCCCGATTGCATCGGCCCGGAAGTGGAAGCCATGAAACCGGCGCCGGGAGAAGTGCTCCTGCTGGAGAACCTGCGCTTCCATCCCGAAGAGGAAAAGAACGATCCGGAGTTCTCGAAGAAACTGGCGGCGCTGTGCGATGTGTACATCAACGACGCCTTCGGCTCGGCGCATCGCGCGCACGCCTCCACCGTCGGAATGATCGCGTATGTGCCTCAAGCGGCCGCCGGCCTGCTGATGGAGCAGGAATTGATGTACCTGGAGCTGGCGACGAGGAACCCTCCGCGGCCCTGCGTCGCGATCCTGGGTGGCGCCAAAGTTTCCGACAAGATCGAAGTGATCTCCAACTTGGGCAAGGTCGTGGATAAGCTGTTGATCGGCGGCGCCATGGCTTACACCTTTATGAAGTCGCAAGGCGAGCCGGTGGGTAAGTCGCTGGTGGAGGACGATAAGCTGGATCTGGCGCGGAAGCTCGTGCTGGAGCTGAAGGACAAGCTGATCCTGCCGGTGGATCACGTGGTGGTATCCGAGATCAAGGAAGGTGCGCCGAGCGAAGTGGTGGAGGTCATCCCGGACGGCAAGATCGGCGTAGACATCGGACCTTTGACCATCGATCATTATTCACATGTGATCCGCACCGCGAAGACGGTGATCTGGAACGGCCCGATGGGCATCTTCGAAAAGAAACCGTTCGACAGAGGCACGGTGGCTTTGGCGAAAGCCGTGGCGGTTTCGGGCGCGACTTCGGTGGTGGGCGGCGGCGATTCCGAGAAGGCCATCAAGGCGGCGGGAGTGGCGGACCAGATCTCGCATATTTCGACCGGCGGCGGCGCATCGCTCGAGTTTCTCGCGGGGATCGAACTGCCCGGCGTAGCGGCGCTGCCTGAGAAGTAGTTGCCTGTAGCCGGGCGTGAAAATTGGCAGGCGAAAGCGCCTGCCCCACTGTACAAACTGTGCCGCCAGGCCCTCATCGGGGAAATGCGGGCGTCGGGAGAGGGCCCGACTGTAAGCCATACTCGCGGGTGCGTAGCCCATCCCGCGCGTTGTTGAACGGATCCGGAAGCAACCTGGGCAATCCTTCCGCACGGGTGGGGTGGGCAGATAGGCGACACTTCGAAAAACTGCCGATAGTGGTGCATTTGTCTGCAAGTTATTGTATCCGTGTAGGATAGTGTTCACTGCCCAAAAGCACAGGCGTTGCATAACGTTTCATTTTGTTTCATTTTCGCGATCGTTTTCACGATTGGCGTTCAAGGCCTGCCGATAGCGCATGGCTTTGTAGTCGGCTTCCATGCAGGCGAAATTGCGCAAGAATTCCTCCTCACCCGGCCCGAGCACCGGCTCCGGGAGGTTCCAGCCGGGCTTGGGGAACTGGGGCCGCTTGAGGATGGCCGTGGCGATTCGGAAACGGACCACGGGCGGCGTATTAGGATCGTCGAGGAGCGCGCGGAGGGTGGCCAGGGCGTGGACGGTGAAGTCCTTGAGTTGGTCGCGCAGGGTGGGTAGTGTATCAGTTTGAAAAGCCGGTAGTGTCTCAGGTTCCAATCTCGGGATTTTGGAAACGGACCTCGGGTTATTGGCCACGCCGACAAATGCGGCGCGCAGATAGTGTTCAACCTCACCTCCGCGCGACAGTCGGCTCAAGCTATTCTGAAGAACGTGGGAGGGAGATTTGCAGCATGTCAAAACTTGTCTACGGATTGAGCCAGTCCCTCGATGGCTACGTCGACCACACGAAGCTTGGGCCGCCTGTACCCGCGGCCTTCCGTCACTTCATCGAGCTGGTGCGTGGCCTGACGGGCCTCATCTACGGTCGGCGCATGTACGAGATCATGCGTTATTGGGACGAAGATCTTCCCGATTGGGACGCGGAGGATCGCGACTTCGCGGTGGCGTGGCGGAGCCAGCCGAAGTGGGTCGTGTCGCATTCCCTCAAGTCAGTCGGCCCCAACGCCACGCTTGTCGCGGATGACTTCGAGAAGGCGATACGCGGGCTGAAGGCTGAGCTGGCTGGCGAGATTCAAGTTGGCGGACCAGTCCTGGCGCAAACCCTGACGGAGGCCGGTCTTATCGATGAGTATCGACTCTATCTCCGCCCCGTCGTGCTTGGTGGTGGCACGCCATTCTTCGCCGGTCCCCGACCGCCGCTCCACCTGGTGGCCAGCGATTTAATCGCCGATGACTTGATTCGGTTGACGTACGTTCCCGCTTAATCGCGCGACTTGCCCGACGGAATTGGCGCTCAGAAATTCAGCCTCGTCGGAGAAATCTGTGGGTCACCGATACGCTCCAATGGGCACCGGAAGCTCGGCTCGTGCAGCCCGGGAACCCGATGTGGGATAGCGCGGCTTCAGCTTTTCCTGTTCGTAGCCAGTTGCGTTTCGAATTAGTTTGCCCTCTCCGGTCGCTACGCCGTCGATCGTGGGTTTAGGTGGATAGCTGGCAACCCAGCGCGCGCTCAGCCTCAAATTGCATGCCGTCAATCCATGTTGTATACTGAACGGAATGGTTCAGTATTGCCAGACCCACTTCGATGCCTCGTTCGGCGCGCTCTCGGACGCCACCCGACGCGGCGTTCTGGAGCAACTCGGGCGTGCGGACGCTTCGATCTCGGCTCTTGCCGAGAACTTCCACATGACCCTCACGGGCATGAAGAAGCATGTAGGCGTCTTGGAGGAAGCGGGGCTCGTCACCACGGAGAAGGTCGGACGAGTGCGGACCTGCAAGCTCGGCGTATGCGCACTGCAAGAAGAGGCGGCATGGATCGAGAGGTACCGTCAGCTCTGGGCCGCACGCTTTGACGAGTTAGACAAGGTTGTCGAGAAATTGAAACGAAAGGAAAGAGTCGATGGACGAAAGAAGAGAAAGTGACGCCACCCCAACGAAGAACCACACGACGGTGGAACGGAGGTCCGAGCGCGAACTCGTCGTCACACGCACGGTCAACGCGCCTGCGCGCCTGGTGTTCGAGGCGTGGACCAAGGCAGAACTATTCAGGAGGTGGTGGGTACCAAAATCGTATGGGCTGACCCTGCTTTCCTGCGAAATGGATGTTCGCGTTGGGGGGCAGTATCGTTTGGTGTTTCGCCACGAAGATTCGACGATGGAGTTCTTCGGCACGTACCTCGAAGTGACACCGCACTCGCGCCTCGTTTGGACCAACGAGGAAGGCGATGGCGGCATGACCGTCACCACGGTGACCTTCGATGAAAACGCCGGCAAGACGTTGTTGGTCGTGCACGATCGCTATCCCTCGAAGGAAGCGCTTGACTCCGGATCGACGGCCGCGATGCCCGAGGCGCTCGACCAACTCGACGAGCTTCTCGCCAGCCTGGGATCAAGTACGGAGACAAAATGACGCGGTCAATCCATCAATCAACGAAGCGCGCGGCCGGCCGCGAGGGTAAGAAAACCGCTCAAGGCAAGACCCCGGCGAAGCTGCTAGTCGCCATGACTGGCAAGGCAAGCGCCGCGAAGACCGCAACAGGCGCCGAACCCGTGTTCGCGTACATCGCTAGCTTGCCGCAGCCGCAGCGCGGCATCGCCGAGCGCATCGATGCCCTGGCGGCCAAAAGTTTGCCGGACATCCAGCGAGCGGTGAAGTGGGGCATGGCGTACTACGGGGTCGAAGGGGGCTGGTGCTTCTCATCCGGCGCCTTCGTCGGCCATGTGAAACTGATGTTCATACGCGGCACGGAGATCAAGCCGGAACCGCC
>Ga0187855_10000916_pt1 | contig 24474 bp, 19 predicted proteins | sample June2016WEW_8_10_2_FD_132969 | JGI IMG/M metagenome (GOLD analysis project Ga0187855, IMG submission 132969) | Peatland microbial communities from SPRUCE experiment site at the Marcell Experimental Forest, Minnesota, USA - June2016WEW_8_10 | ecosystem: Environmental > Terrestrial > Soil >...
AATCCCTGCTGATCAGGACGGCCCGGGAGGTCGCCGGGCAGCTGGCCGGCCAGCCGGCGGCGGCCTCGGCGTCGGCCCGGGGCGCAGCCCGGGCCGGGCGTCCAGTGGGCCGGGCCGGGCGTCCAGCGGCCCTGCCTGCCCGACATGCCGCGGGCCAGGCTCTGCCTGCCGACCACCTGGCCGACCTCCCCGCTGCCGAGCCGGGCGGGTGGTGACGGCATGGACCACACCCTCGTCAAGCGACTCCGCGGCGAAGTGGGAGCCCGGCTGGCCGAGCAGCGGCGGCTGGACGCGCCGGCCGGCCTGCCGCCGATGTCCGGCGAGGACGAGCGCCAGTTCGCGCGGGCCCTCATCGCACAGGTGCTGGAGGATCACGCCCGCAACGAGATCACCGCGGGCCGGGTCCCGCCCGACGCGCAGGAGGAGGAAGATCTCGCCGCCGCGATCCACGCCGCGCTGTTCGGCGTCGGGCGGCTCCAGCCGCTCCTGGACGACCCCTACGTCGAGAACATCGACATCAACGGCTGCGACCGGGTGTTCGTCGGCTACGCGGACGGGCGCGAGGTGATGGTCGAGCCCATCGCGGAGACCGACCACGAACTGGTCGAGCTGATCCAGGTGCTCGCCGCCTACTCTGGCCTGTCCAGCCGGCCCTTTGACAGCGCCAACCCGCAGCTGGATCTCCGGCTGCCCGACGGGGCGCGGCTGTCCGCGGTCATGGACGTGACCCTGCGTCCTGCGGTGTCCATCCGCCGGGCCCGGCTGGGCAAGGTGTTCCTGGCCGACCTGGTGGGCAACGGCACGTTGCTGCCGGAGGCGGCGGCCTTCCTCGCGGCCGCGGCCGCGGCGCGGAAGAACATCATGATCGCCGGGGCCACCAACGCCGGCAAGACCACGCTGCTGCGCGCGATCGTCAACGAGATCATGCCAGGTGAACGGCTCATCACCGTGGAGCGGGCCCTGGAGCTGGGCCTGGACCATTTCCCCGAGCTGCACCCGAACGTCGTCGCGCTGGAGGAGCGCCTCCCGAACATGGAAGGCCACGGCGCCATCTCCATGGCCGAGCTCGTCCGGCGATCGCTGCGGATGAACCCCAGCCGGGTCATCGTCGGCGAGGTCCTTGGCGACGAGATCGTCACCATGCTGAACGCCATGTCCCAGGGCAACGACGGCTCGCTGTCTACCATCCACGCGAACTCCTCGCTGGAGGTGTTCAACCGGATCGCCACCTACGCCATCCAGTCCGCCGAGCGGCTGCCGTCGGAGGCCACCCACATGCTGATCGCCGGAGCCATCGACTTCGTCGTGTTCGTGGAGAAACGCAACGAGTACCAGCTCGGCGGCCGGCTGCGACGGTTCGTCAGCAGTATCCGGGAGGTGACCGGCGTGGATGGCCGGGTGCTGTCCAGTGAGGTGTTCTCAGCCGGCCCGGACGGCCGCGCGGTGCCGCACGCGCCGGTCTCCTGCCTGGGAGAACTGGCCCAGCATGGGTACGACCCGGCCGCGGGGCGCTGGTGAACAGCCTGCAGGCCGGCGCCCCGCTGCTCGCCATCCTGGCCGGCGCGCTGGCCGGCACCGGCCTGCTCGTGTTCGTCATGGCGGTCCGCGGCCTGCAGCCCCGGCCGCCGGGCCGCCGGGCCGGCTGGCTGGAACGGCAGATCCGGCAGATCGCCGGGACCCGCGGGGCGCTGGCCCTGCTGGCCGGCGCGCTCGCCGTGGCGGCCACCCGGTGGATCGTGGCCGGGATCGGCCTGGCCCTGCTCGTGCTGGCCTGGCGGACGCTCGGCGGCGCGGCGGGGGAGCGGCGGGCCATGGTGCGGCTCGAAGCCCTGGCCACCTGGACCGAGTCGCTGCGCGACACCATCGCCGGGGCGGTCGGCCTGGAACAGGCCATTCCCTCGTCGCTGCGGGTGGCCGCGCCATCTCTGCAGGAGCCGCTGGCCCGGCTGGTGGACCGGCTGCACACGCGGGTGCCCATGCCCGAGGCGCTGCACCGGCTCGCGGATGACCTGGACGACCCGAGCGCGGACCTGATCATCGGTGCGCTGATCATCAACGCGCGGCTGCGCGGACCAGGCCTGCGGGACCTCCTGGGCGCGCTGTCCACGGCGGTCCGGGAGGAGCTGGATGTGCGCCGGAAGGTCAACGCCGAGCGCCGGTCAACCCGGCGCAGCGCGCAGATCGTGGTGCTCGTGTCCGTCGGCCTGGCCCTGGGGCTGGCCGTGCTCAACCCGGGCTACGTGCACGTCTACGACAGCCTGCTCGGCCAGCTGGTCCTGGTGATCGTCGTGGCCCTGTACGCGGCGGGCTTCGTGTGGATGCGCAGGCTCGCCACGTTCGATGCACCGGAGCGCCTGCTCGCCGGGCCGTCACCGGCCCCCCCCGGCTCGGCCCTGCCCGGCTCGGCCCTGCCCGGCTCGGCCCTGCCCGGCTCGGCCCTGCCCGGCTCGGCCCTGCCCGGCTCGGCAGGAACTGGCGGTTCCGCAACCGCCGCACGACGCGGAGGCGCATCATGAGCGCGGTCCTGACCTTGGGGGCGGTAGCCGGGCTCGGCCTCTTCCTGCTCTTCGTTGCCCTTGTCCCGCGGCGGGTCAGCCTGTCCAGGCAGATCGCCGCGCTGGACGCGGCGCGCCCGCCGATGAGCCGGGTGGTCAGCCGGGTGGTGGACGAGCGAGAGAGCGGGGCCAGCCGGTGGCTGGGCCGGGCCCTGGCCGCGTTCTGCGCCGAGCAGGGCTGGCAGTTCCCGTCGCTGCGGGCCAACCTGTCCCTGATCGGGAAGGCGTTCGAGAACTACCTGGCCACAAAGGTCCTGCTGGCCCTGCTGGGCTTCCTGATGGGTCCGGTGTTCCTGCTCGTCCTGAGTGCGGCCGGCTTCCACGTGTCGTTCATCCTGCCGGTCTGGTTCGGCCTGGCCCTGGCCGCGGTCTTCTTCTTCCTGCCGGACCTGGAGGTCAAGCAGAAGGCGGAGGCCCGGCGGCGCGACTTCCGGCACGCGATCGGTGCCTTCCTCGATCTCGTCTCCATGAACCTGTCTGGCGGGCGGGGCGTGCCCGAGGCGCTGATGGCGGCGAGCGAGATCGGGTCCGGCTGGGCCCTGTGGCGGATCAGGGACGCGCTGGCCAACGCCAGGATCAGCGGCCAGACACCGTGGCAGGCCCTCGGCCTGCTCGGCGAGGAGGTGCGGGTCGACGAACTCCGCGACCTGGCTGCCGCGCTCAGCCTGGTGGCCGACGACGGCGCGAAGGTGCGCGAATCGCTGAGCGCCCGGGCGGCCAGCCTGCGCCGCCGGGAACTCGCTGACCTCGAGGGCCAGGCCGGCGAGAAATCCCAGTCGATGCTGGTCGCCCAGATGCTGCTGTGCGCCGGATTCCTGATTTTCCTTACCTATCCGGTCGTGGGGGTGCTGCTGAGCGCATGACCCCGCCGGTCAAGCCGACACGCCACACGATGGAGGCACGATGACTTATCTGACCACGGCAATAACGGTTTTCAGGGCCGTCCTCGGCGTCCGCCTGGGCTGCCTTCGGGCGGCGGTCCGCGATAACGACGCTGGCGCGTCCGCGGTGGAGTTGGCCATTATCACCGCCGTGATTCTCGGTATCGCGGCCGCGTTGCTGCTCGTTATCAAGGACTTCGTCACTACCGAGAGCGCCCAGATCCACGGCTGAGGAGGCGCTGACCACCGTGATGCCCCGCTGCTCATCCCGCGTGCTGTCGGGCCGGATAGCCTGCGTGCTCCAGTCGCTGCGCTCCGACCGTGGCTCCAACGTGGTCGAACTCGCCGTGCTGGCCCCCGCCCTGATGATGATCTGCATGCTCATCCTGCAGTTCGGGTTGTGGTTCAACGCGCGGCAGGCGGCCCTGGCGTCGGCTCAGGCGGGCGCGCTCGTGGCCCGGGAAGAGGCCGCGACCAACGCCGGCTGGATCGGCGCCGCGCAGGACGCAGCCGCGCAATATTACGGGAACCTGCACACGCATCTACTGAGCAAGATAAGGCCGCGTGCCTATGGCGATCCGGCCACCAATGTATTTGTCACCGTGAGGGGCCCGCTTGGCTATTCCGTCTTTCCTTTCTTCGGCCTCGACCTCACCATATCGGCCACCGCCGGCGGCCCGGTGGAATGCTTCCGGCCCGCGGCCCGCGGCAGCTGCGGATAATGCCCCGGTGGCGGGGATCCGGCGAGCGCGGGTCCATGTCGGTCGAGCTGGTGGTCATCGCCCCCGGCCTTATCGGCCTGCTGCTGCTGGTCGGCGCGGGCGGCCGGGTCGTGGAGGCGCAGGGGCACCTCGACGGCGCGGCCCGGGACGCCGCCCGGGCCGCATCGCTGGCGGTCTCACCCGCCCAGTCCAGCCAGCTGGCGCTGCAGGCGGCCCAGGCCGACCTGGGCACTACGAGCTGGTGCGCCCCGGGGACCGTCCAGGCCCTGGTGGCGGGCTTCCCGGCCACCGGCCAGCTGGCCATAGCGGGCGACGACGTCACGGTAACCGTCCAGTGCGATGTGAACATGAGCCCGTTCACCGTGCTGGGCTTCAACCCCACCATGGTCTTCTCCGGCCGGGCGGTGGCCCCGCTGGACGCCTTCGTGGAGCGGAACGGATGACGGCGCTGCGGCCGCTCCGCCCGGGGCCTGGTGAGGAAGGCGAGCGAGGCTCGGTCGCCGTGTTCACGGTGGTCTTCGCCGTAGCCGTTGTTTTCCTGACCGCACTGATCGTGGATGGTGGCATCGCGATGAACGCCAAGGAACGGGCCGCGGACATCGCCGAGCAGGCCGCCCGGGCCGCCGCTGGCAACATCGACATCGCCGGGCTGCGGGCGGGCGGGGTCGCCGCGATCGGCCCCGGCGCTTGCGGCCTCGCGGCCGGCCTGGTCAGCGCCTACAGCCAGCAGGACAGCAGCGGGGTGGACCGGGTCACCGGTGCCGCCATGACGGGCTGCGTCGCCACCGTCGGGACCGAGTCCGCCACGGTCGCGGTGACGATCACCACCCAGCCGCTCGTCGGCGGGATCCTGGGTAGCTTCACCGAGACAGCCAGGGAAACGGCGACCGCGGAGTGCGGCATCGCCCGGGGGGCGGTCTGCTGATGGCGCCGCCCATGAGCCGCGCCCCGCGGGCCGCCGTCCGGCGGCGCCGCCGTTCCGTGGGCGACCTGCTGATCGGGCTCCTGGCCATCGCCGCGCTGGCGGCGCTCACGGTGGGAGTGCCGTTCGCGCTGGTCACCGTCTTCGGGCTGCCGATTCCGCACACGATGCCCTCGCTAACCCTGCTCACCCGGCAGCTGACCGTCACCGCGATCTTGAGAGTGCTGTCCGTGCTGGTCTGGCTGGCCTGGATCCAGCTGGTCTGCTGCGTGATGGCCGAGATCAGGGCCGCGGTGCGCAACGCCGGTATGCCCCGGCGGGTCCCGCTCGCCGGAGGCACTCAGGCGCTCGTACACCGGCTGGTCACCGCGGCCCTGCTGGTCTTCGCGGCTAGCGCCGCGCTCTCACCCGCCTTGGCGCATCAGGCGCCGGCCGCGGCGCACGCGGCCACATCGAGCGGCGGCCGGGCTACCGGATCCCCGCGAGCCACGGCATCCGCCCGACCGTCGGCAGGGCGCCAGTCCGAGAGCCGCCAGTCCGGGGGCCGTCCGCCACAAGGCCGCCCGTCCGAGGGCCGCCAGTCCGAGGGCCGTCCGCCACAAGGCCGCCAGTCCGAGGGCCGCCAGTCCGGGGGCCGCCCGCCACAAGGCCGCCCGTCCGAGGGCCGCCCGCCACAACGCCGCGACGGCAGTCCGGCCCACCTGGCCAGCCCGCCGCAGATAGCCCACGCGCCGCAAGCCGGGAAACTCTACGTGGTGAAGCCGCCCGTGGGCCGGTTCCACGAGAGCCTGTGGGAGATCGCGCAGAAGTACCTGGGCGACGGTCGGCGGTACCGGGAGATCTTCGAGCTGAATAAGGACCGGATCCAGCCGGATGGCTCCCGGCTGACCATTGCCAGCCTGATCCGGCCCGGCTGGGTGCTGCAGATGCCCCGGGACGCCCACGGCCCCGGCCTCGAGGCCGTTCCCGCCGGGGAGAGCCGGCCCGCCCCGGCCACCCCCGGGCCGGCCCGGATCCCGGTCCTCGCCCCGCCGCACCGGCCTGGGGAGCACCGGCCCGGGGAGCACCGCGCCGGGGAGCACCGGCCCGGGGAGCACCGCGCCGGGGAGCATCGCGCCGGGGAGCATCGCGCCGGGGAGCACCGCGCCGGGGAACATGGCCACACGGGGGGGCGCGACCACCCAGGGGAGGCCGGCCGCGCCCGGGGACCGGCCACCGCCAACGGCTCCGCCGCCGCCGATCTCCTCCACCCTGGCCACCTCACCTACCCGGACGAGCTGGCCGCGGCCGCGCTGCTGGCCAGCGGGATCCTGGCCGCCCTGGGGCGGCGACGCCGTGAGCAACTCTGGTATCGCGCCTTCGGCCGCCGGGTAGTCGCCCCGGAGGGGCATGCGGCGCTGGCTGAATCCGCGTTGCGGGCCGGCGCGTACGAGCCGTCCGCCCGGCTCCTGGACTGCGGGCTACGCTATCTCTCCCATGCCGTGTCGCTGGCCGGCCGGACCCCACCGGCGGTGGTCGCGGCGCACCTCAGCCACGAGAACCTGGACCTGTGGGTGGCGCCCGCGGACCTGGACGCCCCCCGGCCGTGGACCGCGGTGGGGGATGGCCAGGTATGGCGGCTGCCGTTCACCGAGCTCGGACGGGTCGACGTGGACGAGGCGGGCGACGCCCTGGCCCTGTTTCCCGGCCTGGTCTCCATCGGTACCGACGGCAGCGGGCGGGTGCTGGTCGACCTCGAGGCCGCGCACGGGGTGATCTCCGTGACCGGGCCGCAGGCCATGATCACCGCGGTGCTGTCCGCGATGGCCATGGAACTGGCCACCAGCCGCTGGTCCGACCGGCTGCACCTCACGCTGGCCGGCTTCGGAGAGGACCTGACCGCGCTGGCGCCAGACCGCGTCGCCGCGGTGCCCACCCTGGACGAGGCGCTGGCCGCCCTGGAAGCCCACGCGGCCGACGTGACCGGGGCCATGGCCGCGTCGGGGGTGAGTTCCGTGCTGGAGGGCCGCTCCCTCGGCGTCAATCCGGACGCCTGGACCCCGCACTATCTGATCAGCGCGGTGCCGCCCAGCCCGCGGGAGCGCAGCCGGCTGCTCACGCTGGCGCGGGTCGGCCGCGCGGCGGCGGCCGGTTACGTGGTCGCCGGGGACGTCCCCGGCGCCTCCTGGGCCTGGGAGGTGACGCCGGAGGGCCGGCTACTGGCCGTGGGGCTCGACTTGGATGTGCAGGCCCAGATCATCCCGGCCCGGCAGCACGAAGCTGTGGTGGGCCTGTTCACGGCGGCGGCCCGGCAGGAGGGTGTGCCCCTCGGCGCGCCGGATGCCCATGCCGCCCCATCCCAGCAACTGGAACCCGGGAGTGAACGGCCAGTGGACATCGCCATCCTCGGCCCGGCATCGGTCCGGGCGCCCGGCGTGCTGGCACCGGACCGGGTCGCCCCGGTCACCGAGCTCGTGGTCTACCTGGCCACGCATCCCGGGGGGGTACACCCCAACGTGCTCACCGCGGCGCTCTGGCCCCGGGGGGTCGCCGCCGAGGTCCGGGACGCGGCCCTGGCGCGGGCCACCGAATGGCTCGGCACGGACAGCATCGGCCGGCCGCACCTGGCTGCGGACGCGTCCGGACGACTCAGGCTCGGCACCGGGGTCCGGGTGGACTGGCAGGTGTTCCAGGCTCTGGCCGGGCACGCGGAGCTGGTGCCGGCGGGCAGTACGGAGGAAGTGGACTACCTGACTCGGGCGCTTGACCTGGTACGGGGCAAGCTGCTCGACGGCCGGCCGCCTGGCCGGTACGCCTGGCTGGCTACCGATGACCTCGACTATGAGGTCAGCGCGCGGGTCGCCGACACCGCGCACCGGCTGGCCGTACTCCGGCTGGCCACCCGCGACCCCGGGGGGGCGATGGACGCCGCGCGGGCCGGGCTCCGGCTTTCCTTCGACGACGAGATGCTCTGGCGCGATCTGCTCCGGGCGGCGCACCAGGCCGGGCAGGAGGACCTCCTCCGCGCCGTGGTGGAGGAGGTCTGCGCCCGGACCGCCCTGGATGGGGTTTTCCTCCGCATGGCCCCCCAGACGGAGTCCCTCATCGACGACCTGTACCCCTCCTGGCGCTCCACCGTCCTGCCCGCCATGTCCCCATGAGGGCTGTCCCAAGGGCATGGTCGCCACTCTCAGGGACTCAGGCATCCAGGCCCCGGTCCCACGAGTCACACGGGCCCCTCCTGCCGACTTTTCCCGCGGAACGTTCGCCGTAACCGGACAAAACGCCCGCCAGAACGCACGTCGCGCGGGAAACGTGGGCGGAGAAGTGGGCGCCGTCCATGATCAATGTGACCCATGGTGCTGGCGGTACGGACCCGCCTTCGAAGGATCCCGGGAGGCCGCAGCCCCGGGCCCGGCTGTGCGTCAGGAGGAGCGGGGGGCGGCGAGCCAGGTATCGATGCCGGCCAGCAAACGGCGTGCCACCGAGGGCGGCGCGGCCGAGCCGCGCACCGACATCCGGGCCAGCTCCGCCAGGTCTGCATCGGACAGCCCGTGCGCCAGGCGGGCGATCTCGTACTGTGACGCCAGCCGCGACCCGAACAGCAGCGGGTCGTCCGCGCCCAGGGCGACCGGGACGCCTTCGGCCAGCAGGCCCGGCAGCGGCACGTCCGCCGGGTCCGCGGCGACTCCCAGGGCTACGTTGGACGCCGGGCAGACCTCCAGCGTGATCTTGCTGGCGGCGAGCCGCTTGGTGAGCTCGCTGTCGAGCACCGAGGTCACACCGTGCCCGATCCGGTCCGCGTGCAGCTCATCCAGGCAGGCCCGGACGCTGGCCGGGCCGCACAGCTCCCCGCCGTGCGGGGTCAGCAGCAGGCCCGACCGCGCCGCGATCCGGAACGCCGGGGCGAAGTCGCCGGCCGCCCCGCGCCGCTCGTCGTTGCTCAGCCCGAACCCGATCACCCCGCGCCCGGCGTACTGGGCGGCGAGCCGGGCCAGGGTCCGTGCCTCCAGCGGGTGCTTGGTCCGGTTGGCCGCGATGATGATGCCGATGCCGACCCCGGTCGCGGTGGCCGCCGCGTGCGCCGCGTCCAGGACCAGCTCCACCGTGGGGGTGAGGCCGCCGAACCGCTGCCCGTAGCCCGAGGGGTCGATCTGGATTTCCAGCCAGCCGGACCCCTCGGCCCTCTCGTCCTCCGCCGTCTCCCGCAGTAGCCGGTACACGTCTTCCGGAGTGCGGATCACAGACCGGGCGATGTCATAGAGCCGCTGGAACCGGAACCAGCCCCGCTCGTCGGCGGCGGACAGGTGCGGCGGCCAGGCTGCGGTCAGCGCCTCCGGCAGCCCGATCCCGTGCTTGTCCGCCAGGTCGACCAGCGTGGCGTGCCGCATCGCCCCGGTAAAGTGCAGGTGCAGGTGCGCCTTGGGCAGGGCTGCCAGCGCCCGGATCGGCTCCGCTGGCGGCCGCGTCATCGCTGTGCTCCCGAGAACCTCTGTGCTCCCCACGACTTCAGTGCTGCCAAAACTTCGGTGCTGCCCAACGCCAGCCCGCTGCCCAACGCCAGTGGTGCCCAACTTCAGCGGGCCTCGCTGAGCAGCTTGCCCATCCGGCTGATCCCTTCGACCAGGTCATCGTCGCCCAGCGCGCAGGAGAGCCGGAAGTAGCCTGGGGTGCCGAACGCCTCGCCGGGCACCACTGCCACGTCCGCGTGGTCCAGGATCAGCTCGGCCAGCTCGGACGAGCTGGACGGCCGGAACCCGGCGATCTCCTTGCCCAGCACGCCCCTGACCGATGGGTAGCAGTAGAACGCGCCCTGGGGCAGCGGGCAGACCACCCCGGGGATCTCGTTCAGCATCGCGGTCATGGTCTGCCGCCGCCGGTCGAACGCGGTGCGCATCTCGGCCACCGCGGACAGGTCGCCCGAGACCGCCTCCAGTGCGGCTGCCTGGGCCACGTTGCACACGTTCGAGGTCGCGTGCGACTGCAGGTTCGACGCGGCCTTGATCACGTCCAGCGGGCCGATCATCCAGCCGACCCGCCAGCCGGTCATTGCGTAGGTCTTGGCCACCCCGTTGAGCACCACGCAGGTGTGGGCCACCTCGGGCGCCATCACAGGCACGGACGAGAACCGTGCGTCGCCGTACACGAGGTGCTCATAGATCTCGTCCGTAACGACCCAGATGCCGTGCTCGGCCGCCCACCGGCCGATCTCGGCCACCTGCTCCGGCGGGTACACCGCGCCGGTTGGGTTGGAGGGCGACACGAACACCAGCAGCTTGGTCCGGCTGGTGCGGGCCGCCTCCAGGTCCGCCACGCTGGCCAGGTAGCTGGTCTGCTCGTCGGTCATCACGGGCACCGGCACGCCGCCGGCCAGCGCGATGGACTCCGGGTAGGTGGTCCAGTACGGGGTGGGCAGGAGCACTTCGTCGCCCGGGTCCAGCAGCGTGGCGAAAGTCTCGTACACCGCGTGCTTGCCACCGTTGGTGATCAGCACCTGGGCCGCGCTGACCTCGTAGCCGGAGTCCCTGGCCGTCTTGGCCGCGACCGCCTCACGCAGCTCGGGCAGCCCCGGCGCGGGCGTGTACTTGTGGAACCGCGGGACGGCACAGGCCCGCTGTGCTGCCTCGACGATGTAGTCAGGAGTGGGGAAGTCGGGCTCGCCCGCCCCGAACCCGATGACCGGCCGTCCGGCCGCCTTGAGCGCCTTGGCCTTGGCGTCTACGGCGAGGGTGGCCGATTCGGCAATCGCGGCGACCCGGGCTGAGATACGCGGATGATCTGAAGTCATACCTACCATGGTGGCACTCCACGGATAGTGACTGCATCGCGATTACCGGTCAGCAGGGCCAGCCGCGGAGATCCGGGCGGGCAGATTCGCCCGGTCCGGCCAGATGGTTCGACGGAGGCCCCCCGGCAACGTAGACTTCATCAACTGGTGGTGGTCCGCCCGGTGACGGCTGCACTCCTGCACGGGATCGCGGCGGGATCTGGGAGGCAGAGGGCAGTAGCTCAATTGGCCAGAGTCCCGGTCTCCAAAACCGGTGGTTGGGGGTTCGAGTCCCTCCTGCCCTGCGAGAGCGGTCCGCGTCCGACGCGGGCCGGTGGTATCAGCTGGTTCACCGATCAGCGTTGCTTCAGGTGAGGACATGGCGACTCAGACGCGTGGCGAGGTCTCTAAGGGACGGCCGAAGCCCGGAGGTCCGGTTAAGGACACCCGGACGTCTCCCGCGCTTTTCCTCCGCCAGATCATCGCCGAACTGCGCAAGGTGATCTGGCCGACCCGCAAGGAGCTGATCACCTACACGACCGTGGCGCTGACCTTCATCGTCATCATGATCGGGATTGTGACCGTCCTGGACTACGGGTTCACCAAGCTGGTTTTCGGGGTCCTGGGCTGAACCGCAAGGCAGATCATGGCGGGCAGGTAACGGCACGGAGGTTAGCGGTACCGGAGTTGCGGAACCGTAGTTAAGGGTTCGCGAGACCGGGGGTTCGCAGCACCGGGGTGCGGGGCCGGGGGAGGTCGCAGCCATGCGGGGGGTGGCGACGCCAGGGAAAGTTCCTGGTGCTGGTCCCGCCCGGAACAACTTCGGTACCGCCAGGAAGAAGCGGAGAGAAAGAGCTATCGTGTCCGAGTTCCAAGTGCACGTCGGTGATCAGGTCGAAGATCAGGCCGGCGCAGACGTTTCACCCGATGAGGCAGCGGGCCAGCCGAGCGGCGAGGCTGCGGCCGGGACTGTGCTATCCGGCGACGACGCCCTGAGTGACGACGCCGTGAGTGAGGCCGCCGCGACCGGGGTCACCTCGGACGATGAGGCTACCGCCGGCGACGAGACGGCGCCCGCGGGCGGCGAGGCCGCCAGGACCACCGAGGCCGAGGCCGCCGGCAGCGAGACCACGGAGGAAGGCGAAGCCGTCGGCACCGGGGCAGACACCGGGGCAGACGCAGAGGCAGAGGCAGACGCAGACGCAGACACCGGGGCAGACACCGGCGCAGACGCAGAGGCAGACGCAGAGGCCGACGGTGAGGCAGAGGCCGCACCGGAGGACGACGACCCTGTGGCCTTGTTCAAGGCGGAGCTCCGGCTCCAGCCCGGCGACTGGTACGTGGTGCACTCCTACGCGGGCTACGAGAACCGCGTGAAGGCGAACCTGGAGAGCCGCACCCAGTCGCTGAACATGGAGGACTTCATCTACCAGATCGAGGTCCCCGTGCACGAGGTGACCGAGATCAAGCAGGGCAAGCGCCAGCAGGTCTCAGAGAAGGTGCTGCCCGGCTACATCCTGGTCCGGATGGACCTCACCGACGAGTCCTGGGCCGCGGTCCGGAACACGCCCGGCGTGACCGGCTTCGTCGGCCTGTCCAGCCGTCCCTCTCCGCTCAGCCTGGACGAGGTGGCCTCGCTGCTCGCCCCCGAGCCCGAGGAGAAGGCCGCGCAGACCGAGGCGGTGCGCCGGTCCTCCGTGGAATATGAGGTCGGCGAGTCCGTTACGGTGATGGATGGCCCGTTCGCCACGCTCCCCGCGACGGTGAACGAGATCAACCCCGACACCCAGAAGCTCAAGGTGCTCGTGTCCATCTTCGGCCGGGAAACCCCGGTCGAGCTCTCCTTCGACCAGGTCTCCAAGCTCTAGAGGGCTCTAGCCCCCAGGTCTGACCAGGCCGGACTGATCCGCTCCAGCAGGAAAAGGAACCGCAGGAAATGGCTCCCAGGAAGAAGAAGATCGCTGCCGTCGTGAAGGTGCAGCTGCAGGCGGGTGCGGCCACCCCGGCCCCGCCGGTCGGTACCGCGCTCGGCCCGCACGGCGTCAACATCATGGACTTCTGCCGCCAGTACAACGCGGCCACCGAGGCGCAGCGCGGCAACGTCATCCCGGTCGAGATCACAATCTACGAGGACCGCTCGTTCTCGTTCGTGACCAAGACCCCGCCCGCCGCCGAGCTGCTCAAGAAGGCCGCGGGCGTGGCCAAGGGCAGCGGCGAGCCGCTCACCGCCAAGGTGGGCTCGGTCACCGCGGCCCAGGTTCGCCAGATCGCGCAGACCAAGATGCCCGACCTCAACGCGACCACGATCGAGGCGGCCGAGAAGATCATCGCGGGCACCGCCCGGTCGATGGGCCTCACCGTCAGCGGCTGACCCCCTCAGCGGCTGACCCCTTAGCGGCGGGCCTGTCAGCGGACGGGCCCGGACGACGCCCGCCGGGGCGGGGCATAACCACCCGGCGGTTTTCGTTGCGGAAAAAGAACTTCCGTGGCCCGCGCCGCGGAACTCTCAGCAACCAGTGGCAGGGCCACGCGCTGGCCCCATGACCACGACCTCCACAGGAGAATCAAGGAGAACGAGATGAAGCGCAGCAAGGCCTACCGTCAGGCCGCCGAGAAGATCGACCCGGAGCGGCTGTACAGCCCCGCTGAGGCCGTCGGCCTGGCCAAGGACACGGCCACCACCAAGTTCGACCCCACCGTCGAGGTCGCCCTGCGGCTCGGCGTGGACCCGCGCAAGGCGGACCAGATGGTCCGGGGCACGGTGAACCTGCCCAACGGCACCGGCAAGACAGCCCGCGTGCTGGTCTTCGCGACCGGCGACCGGGCCGCGGAGGCCACCGCCGCGGGCGCCGACTACGTAGGCTCCGACGACCTGATCGAGCGCATCCAGGGCGGGTTCCTGGACTTCGACGCCGTCGTCGCCACCCCCGACCTGATGGGCAAGGTCGGCCGGCTGGGCCGGGTGCTCGGCCCGCGCGGCTTGATGCCCAACCCCAAGACCGGCACGGTGACCACGGACGTGGCCAAGGCCGTCACCGAGATCAAGGGCGGGAAGATCGAGTTCCGGGTGGACCGGCACGGCAACCTGCACTTCGTGATCGGCAAGGCGTCGTTCACGGCCCCCGCGCTGATCGAGAACTACGCGGCCGCGCTGGACGAGGTGCTCCGGCTCAAGCCGTCCGCGGCCAAGGGCCGGTACCTGAAGAAGGTGGCCATGGCCACCAGCATGGGGCCGGCCATCCTGGTCGACCCGGCCAAGACCCACGGGCTGATGGAAGAGCTGGAGCCCGCATCCGCTTAGAGCGCGTCCCGTAGGACACGCGGTGGCTGGCTAGCTCCCCGGCTTTCCGTCCGCGCCCGGCAGGTTTCCTCCGCAACGAGGACCTGGCCGGGCGCGGTCATTCCCGGCCCCGGGGGGTTGTCCCGCCGGGTGGGCCGATTTGGCCGCGGGGCGGAATGCCCCTACAGTTGAGCCGAAGCCAAAGACCGTCGGTTGTCGTCGCCTGCCCGCTTGCTTATTTGAGCTCGTGGACCAGGGGACGGCCGAAGGACCCGCGTCAGCGGGCGACCCGCGCAGGCGTCCGAGCTGAATCACCGTGACCAGCCTTTCGCGGCTGGCGGTGTCCACGCCCTGGTGCCTTCGCGCCGGGGCGTTTCGCATGTCATGTGCTCCCTCACCGGCGCCAGAGTCGCTGGGACGGCCCCTGCCGGGGCGGTCCCGGACCAGGAAAGGAGGCCCATGGCGAGGGAGGACAAGGTGAGCGCGGTCGCCGAGCTCACCGACCGGTTCCAGTCCTCGGAAGGGGCGGTGCTGACCGAGTACCGCGGCCTGACCGTGAGCCAGCTCGCGGAATTGCGCGGAAACCTCGGCGGCAGCGCCACCTTCACGGTGGTGAAGAACACGCTGACCAAGATCGCCGCCACCGAGGCGGGGGTGGCCAGCGAGATCGAGTCGTTGCTGAGCGGCCCGTCGGCGATCGCCTTCGTCCAGGGGGACGTGGTCGAGGCGGCCAAGGGGCTGCGCGACTTCTCCCGGACCAACCCGCTGCTCGTGATCAAGGGCGGCGTGCTGGACGGCAAGGCGATCAGCCCGGCGGACATCGAGCGGCTGGCTGATCTCGAGCCGCGCGAGGTGCTGCTGGCCAAGCTGGCCGGCGACATGAAGGCGTCCATGGCCAAGGCCGCGGCCGTGTTCAACGCGCTGCCGGTGCAGATGGCCCAGCTGGCCGAGGCGTTGCGGGCCAAGCTGGAGGCCGAGGGCGGCGCCGCCGTGCCGGCCGCGGGCGATGGCGGCCCGGAAGCGCCCGAGGACTCCGCCCCGGCGGAAACCCCGGACGCGCCCGCGGACGACGCCCCAGCGGCGGCGGCCCCGGCGGCCAGCGAGTAAGCAACCCGACCACAGCTGGCCGCCTTCGTGACCAGCGCATGACCAGCTGGGCGCCGTAGCGGCCAGTGAAAAGCAGAGAGGAAGAAGCACCCATGGCGAAGCTCAGCACTGACGATCTGCTCGACGCGTTCAAGGAAATGACGCTGCTCGAGCTGTCCGAGTTCGTGAAGCAGTTCGAGGACACGTTCGACGTGAAGGCCGCCGCCCCGGTGGCGGTCGCGGCCCCGGCGGCGGGCGGGGCCGGTGCCGCCGCGGAGGCACCCGAGGAGAAGGACGAGTTCGACGTCATCCTCGAGGGCGCGGGCGAGAAGAAGATCCAGGTCATCAAGGAGGTCCGCACGCTGACCAGCCTGGGCCTCAAGGAGGCCAAGGACCTCGTGGACTCCGCGCCCAAGCCGCTCCTGGAGCGGGTCAACAAGGAGGCCGCGGAGAAGGCCCGGGCCGCCCTGGAAGGGGCCGGCGCGTCGGTCACCGTCAAGTAACGACCCCGTTACGACCTGTCGTGCGCCGGGCTGCGTGAGGGCGCGGCCCGGCGCACGCGTGTCCGGGAAGGGCCGCTTTACGGCGCCGGGCGGTTGCTGGGCGGACAGGTCCGGCAGGGGCCGGAAGGGCGGGCAAGGGCCCGGAAGGGGCGGACAGGGGCCGCCAGGGCCGGAAGGGGCCGGAAGAAGGCCGCTGAGCCGGTCCGCAAGGCGCGAACCCCGGCTGGGCAGGATTGCTGCACCGGGTGCCTTTTTCGGCGCCGCGCCGGGCGGCGCAGCAGGGGCCTCGGGGCACTCCCGCAGGGCACCGCGGGTGATCGGGCAAGGCGCGCGGAATAGAACTGCTAGGCTTACCCGTTGATACAGGTAATCACACGCATACTCGACTGTGGTGTTCGTCACATCACCGATATGACGAGACCACGTGGCGTGGACTTGACGTTTTGCCACGAACGAGCCATGCTGCGGAGCAACCGTGAACCTCAGAGTGAGATTACAGTTGACGAGCAGTGTAGCTGTCGGCTAGACTGCCAATTTGCGCTGCACTCTTACGTCCTCGGCATCCTCTAACCCCTAGCGGCGCGGCCGCAGGGCGTTTCGTGTGCGTGCGGTGAGTAGTCGGCCACAAGCTCGGAAGGACCCCTGTTGGCAGCATCGCGCAGCGTCTCGGCCGCCAGTACAGCCCCTCGTCGCGTTACCTTCGCCCGCTTCAAGGAACCTCTTGAGGTTCCCGGCCTCCTTGCCCTGCAGACCGATTCGTTCGACTGGCTGCTGGGCAACGAGCGCTGGCGTGCGCGGGTGGACGCGGCGCGCGAGGCGGGAGTCAAGGAGGTTCCGGAGCAGTCCGGTCTCGAGGAGATCTTCGAAGAGATCAGTCCCATCGAGGACTTTACGGGGACCATGTCCCTCTCGTTCCGGGACCACCGGTTCGAGCCGCCCAAGTACTCCGTCGAGGAGTGCAAGGACAAGGACATGCACTACTCGGCCCCCATGTTCGTCACGGCTGAGTTCATCAACAACAGCACGGGCGAGATCAAGAGCCAGACCGTCTTCATGGGCGACTTCCCGCTGATGTCGCCCCGGGGCACCTTCATCATCAACGGCACCGAGCGTGTCGTGGTGTCGCAGCTCGTCCGTTCGCCCGGCGTCTACTTCGACCGCCAGGTGGACAAGACGTCCGACAAGGACATCTTCAGCTGCAAGGTCATCCCGTCCCGCGGAGCCTGGCTCGAGTTCGAGATTGACAAGCGGGACAGCGTCGGCGTCCGCATCGACCGCAAGCGCAAGCAGAGCGTGACCGTTCTGCTCAAGGCGCTCGGCTGGGACGACGCGAAGATCCTGGAGCGCTTCGGCGAATACGAGTCGATGCGGGCGACCCTGGAGAAGGACCACACCACCGGCCAGGATGACGCTCTGCTCGACATCTACCGGAAGCTGCGCCCCGGCGAGCCCCCGACTCGGGAGTCCGCGCAGGCGCTGCTGGAGAACCTGTACTTCAACCCGAAGCGGTATGACCTCGCCAAGGTTGGCCGGTACAAGATCAACAAGAAGCTCGGCCTGGGCCTGCCGATCCGGCAGGGCACGCTGACCGAGGACGACATCGTCGCCACCATCGAGTACCTGGTCCGGCTGCACGCTGGCGAGGACGAGATGAAGACCGGCGAGTCGGTCATCCCGATCGAGACCGACGACATCGACCACTTCGGGAATCGCCGCCTGCGCACCGTCGGCGAGCTCATCCAGAACCAGGTCCGGCTGGGCCTGGCCCGGATGGAGCGCGTGGTCCGGGAGCGGATGACGACCCAGGACGTCGAGGCGATCACGCCGCAGACCCTGATCAACATCCGGCCGGTGGTCGCCGCGATCAAGGAGTTCTTCGGCACCAGCCAGCTCTCCCAGTTCATGGACCAGACCAACCCGCTGGCCGGGCTGACGCACAAGCGCCGCCTGTCGGCGCTCGGCCCGGGCGGCCTGTCCCGTGAGCGGGCCGGGTTCGAGGTCCGGGACGTCCATCCGTCGCACTACGGCCGGATGTGCCCGATCGAGACGCCGGAAGGCCCGAACATCGGCCTGATCGGCTCGCTGTCCTCGTACGCGAGGGTCAACGCGTTCGGGTTCGTCGAGACGCCCTACCGCAAGGTCAAGGGCGGCAAGGTGACCGGCCAGATCGACTACCTCACCGCGGACGAGGAGGACCGCCACGTCATCGCCCAGGCGAACACGCCGCTGGGCCCGGACGGGGAGTTCGAGGAGAGCCGCATCCTGGTCCGCCGCAAGGGCGGCGAGGTCGACTACATCGGCCCCGACGAGGCGGACTACATGGACGTGTCGCCGCGCCAGATGGTGTCGGTGGCCACAGCCATGATTCCCTTCCTCGAGCACGACGACGCTAACCGCGCCCTGATGGGCTCGAACATGCAGCGCCAGTCGGTGCCGCTGCTCCGCAGTGAGGCACCCCTGGTCGGCACCGGCATGGAGTACCGTGCCGCGACCGACGCCGGGGACGTGATCGTCGCGGAGAAGGCCGGCGTGGTCGAGGAGTCCTGCGCGGACTACGTGACCGTGGGCAATGACGACGGGACCAGGAACACCTACCTGGTGGCCAAGTTCCGCCGCTCCAACCAGGGCACCTGCTTCAACCAGAAGCCGGTGGTCGCCGAGGGGCAGCGGATCGAGGTCGGACAGGTCATCGCCGACGGGCCGTGCACCGACCAGGGCGAGATGGCACTCGGCCGCAACCTGCTGGTCGCGTTCATGCCCTGGGAAGGCCACAACTACGAAGACGCGATCATCCTGTCCCAGCGGCTGGTCCAGGACGACGTCCTCTCCTCGATCCACATCGAGGAGCACGAGGTCGACGCCCGGGACACCAAGCTGGGCCCGGAGGAGATCACCCGGGACATCCCGAACGTCTCCGAGGAAGTGCTCGCGGACCTGGACGACCGCGGCATCATCCGGATCGGGGCCGAGGTCGTCACCGGAGACATCCTGGTCGGCAAGGTCACCCCGAAGGGGGAGACCGAGCTGACCCCGGAGGAGCGGCTGCTGCGGGCCATCTTCGGCGAGAAGGCGCGGGAAGTCCGCGATACCTCGCTCAAGGTGCCGCACGGCGAGTCCGGCAAGGTGATCGGCGTCCGGGTGTTCACCAGGGAGGACGGCGACGAGCTGCCGCCTGGCGTGAACGAGCTGGTCCGCGTCTACGTGGCCGCTAAGCGGAAGATCACCGACGGTGACAAGCTGGCGGGCCGCCACGGGAACAAGGGCGTCATCGCCAAGATCCTGCCGATCGAGGACATGCCGTTCCTCGAGGACGGGACCGCGGTGGACATCGTGCTGAACCCGCTCGGCGTCCCGGGCCGGATGAACGTCGGCCAGGTGCTGGAGACGCACCTTGGCTGGGTGGCCAAGTCCGGCTGGGAGATCGACGGCGAGGACGAGGACTGGAAGAAGCGGCTGCGCGCGATCAGCGCGGGCGAGGCAGAGGCGGGCACGCCCGTCGCCACGCCGGTGTTTGACGGCGCCAGCGAGACGGAGATCACCGGCCTGCTCGGCAGCACCCTGCCGAACCGGGACGGGGAGCGGATGGTCGGCAGCAGCGGCAAGGCGCGGCTGTTCGACGGGCGCACCGGGGAGCCGTTCAAGGACCCCATCGCGGTGGGCTACATCTACATCCTCAAGCTGCTCCACCTCGTGGACGACAAGATCCACGCGCGGTCCACGGGGCCGTACTCGATGATCACCCAGCAGCCGCTGGGCGGTAAGGCACAGTTCGGTGGTCAGCGGTTCGGGGAGATGGAGGTGTGGGCCCTCGAGGCCTACGGTGCCGCCTACGCCCTGCAGGAACTGCTCACGATCAAGTCCGACGACGTGCTCGGCCGGGTGAAGGTCTACGAGGCCATCGTCAAGGGCGAGAACATCCCGGAGCCCGGCATCCCGGAATCGTTCAAGGTCCTGATCAAGGAAATGCAGTCGCTGTGCCTCAACGTCGAGGTGCTGTCCAGTGACGGCGCCGCTATCGAGATGCGAGACACCGATGAGGATGTCTTCCGCGCAGCGGAAGAACTCGGTATCGACCTGTCCCGGCGTGAGCCGAGCAGCGTTGAAGAGGTGTGAGAGCGCACTGGGCAGCCCGGGCCTGACCGTCCGGGTTGCCCAGGGGCACCCTCATCCGAACTACCCCAGGGGATAACACACGTGCTTGACGTCAACTTCTTCGACGACCTGCGTATCGGCCTGGCCACCGCTGACGACATCCGCCAGTGGTCCCATGGCGAAGTCAAGAAGCCGGAAACCATCAACTACCGCACCCTGAAGCCGGAAAAGGACGGGCTCTTCTGCGAGAAGATCTTCGGCCCGACCCGCGACTGGGAGTGCTACTGCGGCAAGTACAAGCGCGTCCGGTTCAAGGGCATCATCTGTGAGCGCTGCGGCGTCGAGGTCACCCGGGCCAAGGTGCGCCGGGAGCGGATGGGCCACATTGAGCTCGCCGCGCCGGTCACGCACATCTGGTACTTCAAGGGTGTGCCGAGCCGCCTCGGCTACCTGCTCGACCTGGCGCCCAAGGACCTGGAGAAGGTCATCTACTTCGCCGCGTACATGATCACGTACGTGGACGAGGACGCCCGCGGGCGTGACCTGCCGTCCCTCGAGGCCAAGATCTCGGTGGAGCGCGGCCAGCTGGAGCAGCGTCGCGACAGCGACATCGAGTCCCGCCAGGGCAAGCTGGAGAAGGACCTGGCCGAGCTGGAAGCGGCCGGGGCCAAGGGCGACGCCCGCCGCAAGCTCCGCGAGAGCTGCGACCGTGAGTGCCGCCAGATCCGCGACCGGGCCCAGCGTGAGATCGACCGGCTCGAGGAAGTCTGGAGCCGGTTCAAGAACCTCAAGGTCCAGGACCTGGAGGGCGACGAGCTGCTGTACCGCGAGATGCGCGACCGCTTCGGCCGCTACTTCCGCGGTGGCATGGGCGCCCAGGCCATCCAGGAGCGGCTGGCCAGCTTCGACCTCGAGAACGAGGCGGCCAGCCTGCGCGAGACCATCCGCAGCGGCAAGGGCCAGCGCAAGGCGCGCGCGCTCAAGCGGCTCAAGGTGGTGTCCGCGTTCCTGTCCACCCGGAACAGCCCGATGGGCATGGTGCTGGACTGCATCCCGGTCATCCCGCCGGACCTGCGCCCGATGGTGCAGCTCGACGGTGGCCGGTTCGCCACGTCCGACCTGAACGACCTCTACCGCCGGGTCATCAACCGGAACAACCGCCTCAAGCGGCTGCTCGACCTGGGCGCGCCCGAGATCATCGTGAACAACGAGAAGCGGATGCTCCAGGAGGCCGTGGACTCGCTGTTCGACAACGGCCGCCGGGGACGTCCGGTGACCGGCCCGGGCAACCGGCCGCTCAAGTCGCTGTCTGACATGCTCAAGGGCAAGCAGGGCCGGTTCCGGCAGAACCTGCTGGGCAAGCGGGTCGACTACTCCGGCCGTAGCGTCATCGTGGTGGGCCCGCAGCTCAAGCTGCACCAGTGCGGCCTGCCCAAGGAGATGGCGGTCGAGCTGTTCAAGCCGTTCGTGATGAAGCGGCTGGTCGACCTGAACCACGCGCAGAACATCAAGTCCGCCAAGCGGATGGTGGAGCGCGCCCGCCCGGTGGTCTGGGACGTGCTGGAAGAGGTCATCACCGAGCACCCGGTCCTGCTGAACCGGGCGCCGACCCTGCACCGGCTGGGCATCCAGGCCTTCGAGCCGCAGCTGGTCGAGGGCAAGGCCATCCAGATCCACCCGCTGGTCTGCACCGCGTTCAACGCGGACTTCGACGGTGACCAGATGGCGGTGCACCTGCCGCTGTCCGCCGAGGCGCAGGCCGAGGCGCGGATCCTGATGCTGTCCACCAACAACATCCTCAAGCCGGCCGACGGCAAGCCGGTGACCATGCCTACCCAGGACATGGTGATCGGGATCTACTGCCTGACCCGGGCGGCCGACGATGCGCCGGGCCAGGGCCGGATCTTCGGCTCGATTTCCGAGGCCACCATGGCCTACGACACGGGCGAGCTGGACCTGCAGGCGAAGATCCAGATCCGGCTGGCCGACGCCACCCCACCGCGCGGCTTCACCCTGCCGGAGGGCTGGTCGCCGGGCACCCCGTTCCGGCTGGAGACCACGCTCGGGCGCTGCTACTTCAACGAGACCCTGCCCACGTCGTTCCCGTTCGTGAACTACGAGGTCAGCAAGAAGCAGCTGTCCACGATCGTGAACGAGCTGGCCGAGACCTACCCCAAGGTCGAGGTGGCCGCGGCGCTCGACGCTCTCAAGGACGCCGGGTTCCACTGGGCGACCCGGGCCGGTGTCACGATCGCCATCGAGGACGTCATCGCCCCGCCGAACAAGGCGGAGATCCTCGACGCCTACGAGAAGCGCGCGGACAAGGTGCAGCGTGAGTACGAGCGCGGCCTGATCACCGACGACGAGCGCCGCCAGGAGCTCATCGAGATCTGGACGCACGCGACCAGCGATGTGGCCAAGGACATGGAGGCCGCGTTCCCCGAGACCAACTCGGTGTGGATGATGGTCAACTCCGGCGCCCGTGGTAACCCGATGCAGGTCCGGCAGATCGCCGGCATGCGCGGCCTGGTCTCCAACCCCAAGGGCGAGACCATCCCGCGGCCGATCAAGTCGAGCTTCCGCGAGGGCCTGTCCGTGGTCGAGTACTTCATCTCGACCCACGGTGCCCGCAAGGGCCTGGCCGACACCGCCCTGCGCACCGCCGACTCCGGGTACCTCACCCGGCGCCTGGTGGACGTGGCGCAGGACGTCATCGTCCGGGAAGAGGACTGCGGCACGGACCGGTCGCTCGCGATGAAGATCGCCGAGCCGGGCCCGGACGGGACGCTGCGGAAGCTGCCCAACATCGAGAACACCGGCACCGGCCGGGCCATCGCCGAGGCTATCGAGGTGGACGGCCAGGTCGTCGCCGAGGTGGACACGGACACCAGCGAGACGCTGATCGATCTTCTGGTCAACGCCGGGGTGAGTTCGGTCAGGACGTTCAGCGTCCTGGTCTGCGAGGCCAAGATCGGTGTCTGCGCCAAGTGCTACGGGCGCTCGCTGGCCACCGGCAAGCGGGTGGACGTGGGCGAGGCGGTCGGCATCGTGGCCGCGCAGTCCATCGGTGAGCCGGGTACCCAGCTGACCATGCGTACCTTCCACACCGGCGGTGTGGCGGGGCTGGACATCACCCACGGCCTGCCCCGGATCCAGGAGCTCTTCGAGGCCCGGATCCCCAAGGGCATGGCGCCGATCAGCGAGGTCGAGGGCCGGGTCAAGGTCGAGGAGACCGAGAAGACCCGGAAGATCATCGTGATCCCCGACGACGGCGGCGAGGAGATGGCCTACCAGGTGCCGATGCGCTCCAGGCTGCTGGTGGCGGACGGCGACCACGTGCACGTCGGCCAGCAGCTGATCCAGGGTGCGATCAACCCGCACGAGGTGCTCAGGATCCTGGGCTCCCGTGAGGTGCAGCTGCACCTGGTCCACGAGGTCCAGGAGGTCTACCGGTCGCAGGGTGTGTCCATCCACGACAAGCACATCGAGATCATCATCCGGCAGATGCTCAAGCGGGTGAACGTGCTCGAGTCCGGCGACACCGACCTGCTCCCTGGCGAGCTGGTGGAGCGGCCGCGGTTCGAGAACGTCAACCGCAGCGTGGTGGAGCAGGGCGGCACGCCCGCCTCGGGCCGGCCGGTCCTGATGGGCATCACCAAGGCGTCGCTGGCCACCGAGTCGTGGCTGTCCGCGGCGTCGTTCCAGGAGACGACCCGGGTGCTGACCGACGCGGCGATCCACGCCAAGTCGGACCCGTTGCTGGGCCTGAAGGAGAACGTCATCATCGGCAAGCTCATCCCGGCCGGTACCGGCATGCCGCGGTACCGGAGTGTGCGGGTCGAGCCCACGGATGACGCCCGCTCCTCGGTGTACCCGGCCACCGCCTACGAGGAGGCCCCGAGCTACGCGTTCGGTCAGGGCTCCGGCGAGGCGATCCCGCTGGAGGAGTACGACTTCGGCTCCTACAACAGGTAAGCGGTCGCCGCTCGCACGACGGGCGGTAGCACAACGCGAGGCGCCCGGCAGCGATGCTGCCGGGCGCCTCCGCGTGTTTAGACCCTCACGCTGCGGACAGTGGCCTTCGTAAGGATCCACAGGGGATTAACTATCCGGCATGGTGAGGAGCCAGAACATGGCGACTGAAGACAAGGCGGCCAACAAGGTCACGGAGATCAAGGGCAAGGCCAAGAAGGAGACCGGCAAGGCCATCGGCAACGAGCAGATGGAGGCCGAGGGTAAGACCGATCAGGCCAAGGGCAACCTCAAGCAGGCTGGCGAAAAGGTCAAGGACGCCTTCAAGAAGTAGACCCCCCGGACCTTATCGTCCGGCACAGCAAAGCCCGGGTCGGCTGGCCGACCCGGGCTTTCCCCGCCCCCACGCGGTCCTAACGGACGGCGCCGAGCACCCCCGCGGCCGCCAGCACCACCTCGACTCCCGTATCGGCCAGCGCCACCCGCCTCGCCCCCCGGTCTACCGCGGCCAAGCCCACCATCGTCGTGGCGTGGAGCAGATCGACGGCCGCCCCCGGACCCAGGGTGAGTGAACTCTCGGGCTCAGCGGCCCGCAGGGCCCCCGCCGTCAGCCCCGCCTGGACCAGGTGGCGAACCCCCAAGACGCGCGCCACCCCGCACGCCCGCCGGCCAGGCCGGGCCCGCTCCCCGGGCGACTGCCCAGTAACCGGGTCCC
>Ga0187855_10000917_pt1 | contig 24466 bp, 17 predicted proteins | sample June2016WEW_8_10_2_FD_132969 | JGI IMG/M metagenome (GOLD analysis project Ga0187855, IMG submission 132969) | Peatland microbial communities from SPRUCE experiment site at the Marcell Experimental Forest, Minnesota, USA - June2016WEW_8_10 | ecosystem: Environmental > Terrestrial > Soil >...
CAGGCCTTCGAAGCCGGGATCGCCGGTGGGCAGCAACACGCTCTGCAGTTCGCGCGCGGCCTGCAGATCGTCCTCCATGAGCCGCTCCCGAAGGGCCAGTTGCTCGTAAAGCCTGGCGTTCTCCACGGAGCTCGCGATTTGCGGCGCCAGCAGCATCAGCATCCGCACGTGTTCGTCGGTGAAGAACCCGACACGCTCGCTTTCCAGGTCCATGACGCCGGAGACGCGGTCCTGCGCCATCAGCGGAATGGCCACTTCCGCGCGAATATCCGGATGCGAGGCGATGTACCGCGGGTCTTTACTGGTGTCCTGCACGCGCACGGGCGCTCGCTGTTCCACCGCCGCGCCGGTGATGCCCTTTCCCAGCGGAATGTTGTCCAGGTTCACGCGCTGGTCGTACCGGATGCTGAAACGGTGCCGCAACAGCTTGCGCTCCGCATCCACGAGCAGGATGTTGAACGCATCGTAATCGATCAGGCCGCGCACGGTGCTGGAGATTTTGCTCAGCAGCTCGTCCACATCCAGGATGGACGAAAACTCCTGCGAGATGGCGGCCAGCGCCTTGAGCGTCCGGTTCTGCCGTTCCACTCGCCAATAGAGCCGCGCATTATCGATGGAGATGGCCACCCGCGCCGCAATCAGCCGTAGCAGGGCGCGGTCGTGTTCGGTGTAAGCGTTGGGCCGCGTGGATTGCACATCGATGACGCCCACCAGCTTGCGCCGCGCGATCATCGGCACGGCCAGTTCCGTGCGCACCGCCTCCACCGCATTGAGATAGCGCGGGTCGCTGCGCACGTCGCCCACCAGCACCGGCTCCCGGGTCAACGCGGCCGTCCCCGTGATTCCCTGTCCGAGCCCGATCGACCAGTTCTGGACCACGTCCTCGCGATGGCCGAGCGCGTAGCGTATGCGCAGTTCGCGGCGCTTCTCGCTATACAGCAAGATGGCGAACAGCTCGCAGTGGATCACCCGCTTGACTATCTCCGAAACATTGGCCAGCAGCTCGTCGAGATCCAGCGTCTGGGATGTGACCGCCGACACTTCCAGCAGGAAGTCCAGCAGTTCGGACCGTTCGCGAAAACGGATGGCTTTGCTCGTGGCGATCACTTGCCGGCAGCCTCCACAATTTTCACGCTGGCGCTGGCGCCGATGCGGTTGGCGCCGGCCGCGACCATGGCGCGGAAGTCGTCCAGCGTGCGAATGCCGCCCGCGGCCTTCACCCCCATCCGCGGCCCCACGGCGTGCCGCATCAGCACGACATCCTGCACGGTCGCGCCGGCCGGTCCGAAGCCCGTGGAGGTCTTCACAAAATCCGCGCCGACCGCCTGCGCCAGGCCGCAAGCCGTGGTCTTCTGGGCGTCGTCCAGCAGCGCCGTTTCCAGGATCACTTTCACGATGGCGCCCGCCTCGTGGCACACGCGCGTTACGGCTTGTATATCCAGCTTCACTGTGTCGACATCTCCCGAGCGCATGGCGCCGACGTTGATCACCATATCGATCTCGCGCGCGCCCGCCCGCAACGCCGCCGCGGCTTCCGCCACCTTGGCCTCCGTGCTGGTAGCGCCCAGCGGAAAGCCCGCCACCGTGCAGACCTTTACCGTGGAACCGGCGAGCTCGCTGGCCGCTAAAGGCACCCAATATGGATTGATGCACACCGTGGCGAAGCCATATTGCCGCGCCTCGCCGCACAGCTTGACGATGTCCGCGCGGGTGGCTTCCGGCCGCAGCAGGGTGTGATCGATCAGCGACGCAACCCGTGGCGCAGGCACTCCTGCCTGCCCGCCGGCACTCTTGCCGGCGTCGGGGGTTTGACTCTGCCCATATTGCGACTCGATCCGCGTTATCTTCTCAATACGCGCCGCATGTCTTCCGCCGGCGAAAGCAGTCTCCAGCCAGGTGCGTAAAACATCCTCCGCCTGGCTCGCGGTCAGCAGCCGCGCGCCCAGCGTCAGCACATTGGAATCGTTATGCTCGCGGCTGTTTCGAGCGGAGGCCTTGTCGTAGCAAAGCGCCGCCCGTATGCCTGAAACCTTGTTGGCGGCGATGGAGGAACCAATGCCCGCGCCGTCGATGATGACGCCGCGCCGGGCTTCGCCGCGAGCCACCAGCTCGGCCACCTTCAGCGCGATATCCGGGTAGTCGGCGGGCTGCTCGTCAAACACGCCGACGTCCCGCGTCTCCAGTCGCATGCTCGCCAGCAAGGGCTTCAGGGTTTCCTTAAGACGAAAGCCGCCGTGATCCGCACCCAACGCAACGATTTTCTCGGGCGACGCCGCGGGGGCCGTCTGGCCTTCCGCCAGCTCGATAATGCGGATCGCGCGCGCTTCGGCCAGTTCGCGCGCCGAAGGCGTGAATATTGCGCCGGCCGGCACACGCAACTCGCCGGACCGCGGCACATCTTCCGAGGTTACCCAACGCATAGACCCGAAACCGTCGTAGAATTCGAAAAGACCATTGTAATGAAACCGCGCGCCTGGCCGCTCTTCCTTCTGTTCGCATGCACACTGCGCGCTCAGCTTTCCGCCCCGGCCACGGGCGCGCGCGGCGATTTCCTGTCGCAATTACTGCATCGCGGCGAGATCGGGTTCCCTCTCATGCTCCTGGGAATGGCGGTGGCGTTCGGACTGGGCGCCGTGCACGCGCTCTCACCCGGCCATGGCAAGACCATCGTGGCCGCCTACCTAGTGGGCGCACGCGGCAACTTCAAGCATGCCATTTTTCTAGGGGGCATGGTCACCTTCACGCATACTATCAGCGTGTTCCTCCTGGGGCTGACCACTCTGTTTCTTTCCGAATACGTGTTGCCGGAGAAAATATTTCCCGTGCTGGGCACGATCTCCGGCCTTTCCATCGTTTGGATCGGGAGCCTGCTGCTATACCGGCGCGCGCGGCGGCTGCGGCATCACCATCACGAGCACAACCATCACCACGAGCACCATCACGATCATGATCACGTCCACCCGCACAGTCACCTTCCCGAAAGCGACGTGACGCTGGGCAGCCTGATCGCGCTGGGCGCCAGCGGTGGCCTGGTTCCCTGCCCGTCCGCGCTGGTCTTGCTGCTCAGCTCGATTGCGTTGAGCCGCGTCGGTCTAGGACTGCTGTTGCTGGTCGCCTTCAGCGCCGGCCTCGCCATCGTTCTGATGGGAATCGGGGTGCTAGTGCTTTACGCCAAGAACCTGCTGCCGGATAGCCAAAAAACCGCCGCGCACCCCGCGTTTCGCATCATCCCGTTGGTCTCGGCGGCGTTGATCGTATGCATCGGCCTGCTCATGACTGGGGTTTCGCTCGGATGGATTCTACCCAGCCGCTTTGCCGGATGACGCGATCCCCATGAAAATCGGTGGCGCAGCAATCGCGCGTGCCATGTCCCCGACTCATCGGGACGCACGCTTTGCCGGACAGCGCCCCGGACCCACTGCCGGCCGCCCGAATACGACCGCGCTCACTTCGTGCTGTAGGGCGGAGTGCGCACCGTTCGCACATGTCCCTGCGGCCCTTGGTCCTCGATTTTCGAATAATTGCCTCGCTAGGACGACCTCCCGTTCGCCAGCAACTAACCCGCTCAGTCGCGTACCCGCGAGCCAATGTCGTATCATGAGGTCGTGCCGCCCACCGAACAGCAGGCGCAAGATAGCCTGCGGGTGCTGACCATAGGTCACTCGAACCACTCCATGGAGAAATTCCTGGAACTGTTAGCACTGCATTCCGTGCAGGTGGTTGCCGATGTGCGCTCAAGCCCGTATTCCAAATACGCTACCCAGTTCGACCGCGAGTTCCTCATGGAGGCTTTGCGCGCGGCGGGGTTCCAATACGTTTACCTCGGCAGCGAACTGGGCGGGCGGCCACGCGGCGACGCTTACTACGATTCCGGGGGCCATGTCCTATACGACAAAGTAGTCGCGTCACCCGGCTTCCAGCGGGGCATGGACCGTCTGGAGGGCGGCCTGCGCCAGTACATCGTGGCTGCGCTGTGTGCTGAGGAGGACCCCACCGGGTGTCATCGCCGGCTGCTCGTGGGCCGGGTGCTGGGCGAGCGCGGCGTTGCGGTGGACCACATTCGGGGCGATGGCCGTCTCCAAACCGAAGCGGAACTGGCCGCCGCCGAGCCGCACAGCGACCAGCTTAATTTGTTTGAGGAAATCGAGGCGTCGTGGAAGTCCGTTCCATCGGTTTCACCCAAAAAACGGCAGACCAGTTCTTCACTCTTCTAAGAAGCGCGGGAATCCGGCGATTGCTCGACGTGCGGCTCAACAACGTGTCGCAATTGGCCGGGTTCGCGAAGCGGGAGGACCTGCGGTATTTTCTAAAGGAGATCTGCGGCGCGGACTACTACCATGAGCCCCTGCTGGCGCCCACGCAAGAGATTCTGGACGAATACAAGAAGAATAAGGGGCCGTGGCACGACTATGAGACCAAGTTTTTGGCGCTCATGGCGGATCGAAGGATCGAAGACAGAATCAATCGCGCGTTGTTCGCGGTTCCCACGGCGCTGCTCTGCAGTGAGCCAACCGCGGAGCACTGCCATCGCCGTTTGGTGCTCGAGTACCTGCGCGATAAGTGGGGCGATCTCACGATCACCCACTTGTAAGACGTCTCCATGCCCTCGCTCGACCTGATCTGCCTCGCAAATTCGTACAAGTGGAGCTACCGGTGCCTGGCTGGCCTGCGCGTGGACGGAGGCGGCTGGGTCCGGCCCGTCTCGGACAAAGAGCACGGCGCGCTGCAGTATAGCCAATACCGGCTTCCCGACGATTCCGAGCCGCATCTGTTCGATGTGATCCGCGTGGGGCTATCGCATCCCCACCCCGCGCCCTATCAGCCGGAAAACTGGCTTGTGAACAACTCGGCGTGGACGCTGTTGGAGCGCCCGGCTTCGGCGGACCATGTGCAAGTAGTCACTGCCGCGGTCTTCCGCGGATCTCTACTCTTCGGGAACGCGGGGCGGTCGGTGCCGGTCGCGCAGTTCCGCAGCCGTGCGGCGCGGGAGTCGCTGGCGCTCGTGCAACCCACCGATATCCGATGGCGGACCGAGTTCAGTATGTATCAACTGCGTAACGTGGCGCGCGTTCTCTTTCGCCTCGGGGATGTTCCATACGACCTGCCGCTGACCGACCCAGCTTACGCTGGACCGCTGCTGAGGCGCGCCGAGGGCGACTATCGCTCTCCCGATCTCGGAATTCCGGAAGATGCCACGGTCCTCCTCACAATCAGCCTTGGCGAACCCCTTGACGGGCTTTGTTACAAGTTGGTCGCGGCAGTGCTGGTTGTCTGACCGGCCTGGGCCAGTCGCTTCCGGCGGTCACACGCCTGCCTCGCGGCTTAATTAACTTAATGACACACGCGCTCGACGCGGTCCGGTTGCCGGGGCGGGATAAGGAACTCTCGGCGCGACGACACCGGCAGGTCGCGGCGGGCAGCCCCGGAATTCGCTGGCGATCTGTCGGGCTGGGTGGCGCGCCTGAACCCTTGAGTCCAGCCCGGCTGAAACCGGTGGTTGGCAGGCGAAAGCGCCTGCCCCAGATCCTTACAGCACTTCCAGAATCAAACACTTCAGATAAAGCGTCTCCGGCACGGTCAGCAGAATGGGGTGATCCTGGCTCTGTGTGCGGCGTTCCAGCACGCGTAACTGGCGCCCGGCGTCCAGCGAGGCCTCCGCCACTAACTCCAGCAACGCCGCTTCACTCAGATGGTGAGAGCAGGAGCAGGTAACCAGAATGCCGCCCGGACCCAGCAGCCGCAGCGCGCGCAGATTGATCTCCTTGTAACCGCGAGTGGCGCCCTCCAGACTGCGGCGCGACTTGGCAAAAGCCGGCGGATCCAGAATCACCGTAGCGAATTGCCGCCGCGCGGATGAGTACGCAGCCAGCAGATCGAAGACGTCTGCCTCGCGAAACTCGATATTGGAGATGCCGTTGAGCCCGGCGTTCCGCGCTGCCGCTGCGAGGGCCGCCGCGGAGCTGTCCACGGCCTCGACAGACTCGCAGCGCGAAGCGAGATGCAGCGCAAAGCCGCCCGTGGAAGTGAAGCAATCGAGCGCTTTGCCCCGCGCGTAGCGCGCCGCGGCGTTGTAGTTTTCGCGCTGGTCGAGAAAGATGCCGGTCTTCTGCCCGTGCAGCAGGTCGGCTTGCAGGCGCAAACCGTTCATCGTCACTTCCACGCTGTCCGGCACTTCACCATACACCACGCCGGATTCGAGCGGCAGAGCTTCCTTGGCCCGCACCGGCGCGTCGTTGCGCGCCACGATACCCCGCGGCGAAAACAACTCTACCAGGCTGGCTACGATCCAGTCGCGTGCGCGGTCCATGCCCTGGTTGAGAGTCTGCAGGACCAGGCAGTCGGCGTAGCGGTCCACCACCAGGGCCGGCAACAGATCGCCTTCGCCGTGCACCACGCGATAAGCGTCCGTGCCGGCCACCACGCGGCGGCGATGGCGCTCGGCCGCGGCCAGGCGTTCGGTAAAGAACTCGCGGTCGATCTCTTCGATACGATGCGAGAGCAGGCGCAGTGCGATTTGTGACGACGCGCTGAAGTGCGCGGTGCCGATGGCGTGACCGGCGGGATCGAATACTTTAACCGAGTCGCCCGCCGCTGCGCCACCCGTGTCGAGGACGTCGCTGACAAAGATCCAGGGATGGCCGGACGCAACCCGATCGGCTGCCTTCCGGTTTACCCGCACTTCGTGCATGGATTATAGGCCGCGGCGCAACTCCTCGTTGTTAGGCAGCGCGGAAGTATTCCATCCGCCGCCCAGCGCCTGGATCAGCAGGACGCTCGAAGTCAGACGGCGCGTCAGCAGGTCTACAGCCGTCTTCTCATTGGCTAAAGCAGTCGCCTGCGCCGTGATGACCGTCAGGTAGTTGACGGTGCCCGCTTTGTATTGATAGGTAGCAATAGTCAGGGAGTCCTGGGCAGCCTTCACCGCCTGATCGACCGCGATAGCTTCCTGGCCGAGAATGCGCAAAGCCGCCAGATTGTCCTCGACCTGCTGAAAGGCGGTCAGCACGGACTGGCGGTAATTCGCCACGGTGGCATCGTACTGAGCCTCGGTCATTTTCACCTGCGCGCGGCGCTTGCCGCCCTCGAAGGCCACCTCGGACATTTGCGCTCCCAACGACCAAAAGCGGCTGGGCAGCGAAAACCACTTCGTGATGTTCGTGGCTTCAAAACCTCCGGAAGCGCTCAAGGTCAGCGTAGGGTAGTACGCCGCTACCGCAATGCCGATCTGCTCATTCGCCGCGGCCACCGTGCGCTCGGCGGCGGCGATATCGGGTCTGCGTTCCAGTAGAGTAGAAGGCACCTCCACCGGCACGACGGGCGGCGGCGTCTTTAGCAACTCGGCGGGTATGGTCACGGCCGATGGCGGTTTGCCGGCAAGGATGGCAATGGCGTGTTCGAACTGCGCGCGCGCGACTCCTAAGTCGATCAACTGCGCCCGGGTAGTGTCTAACTGCGTCTGCGCCAGCGCCACATCGCCCCCGGAAGCCACGCCGGAGTTGTAACGGTCCTTGGTCAACTTGAGATACTCCTCATATGACGTGACCGTGCGCTGGAGTAAATCGATGTCGCCATCGCTTCCATGCAGATCGAAGTAGTCTTCCGCCAGCTCGGACTGGTATGAGAGGCGGGCGTTCTCCAACAATGCGAAGTCCGCCTGTGCCGTTTCCTGGGCCGCGTGCACGCTGCGGCGGACGCTGCCCCAGATGTCCGCCGTCCAGGAAGCGCTGGCAGCCGCGGTGTAAGTCGTAACGACGCTCGGACTAGCCGACACCAGGCCCCCGCTGACGAAGCCTCCCGACGATCGAGACGTGGTGATCGACGGCCCCGCCGACACAGTCGGGTACAGGCCCGCCCGCGCAATGGCCACGGCGTAGCGGGCCGCCCGGAAGTTCGCTTCCGCGGCAAGGACGTTTTGATTCGAGATACTCACTTGCTCCTCCAGCGCGTTCAGCGCCGGATCGTTGTAGATCTCCCACCACTTGCCTTTAATCGCGCCGTCATTGGGCTGCGCTTCCTTCCAGCCGTCTGGCAGAGGCTCTTTGTAGGCCGGTGTCTGCGGCGCGGCCGGACGCTTGTAGTTCGGGCCGACCATGCACGCGCTGGACAAAAGCAGCAAGCCGGCGAAAGTGAAGAGCAGAGAGCTTCGCATCAGATTTCGGATCCCAGCGGCTCGGTTGTGGGCGGTTCCTTGTGGCGCACGCGATACCACCAGTGTTGCAGCCGGTCGAAGTAGAGATACACCACCGGTGTCGTATAGAGCGTCAGCATCTGGCTCACCAGCAGCCCGCCGATAATGGTGATTCCGAGCGGACGCCGCAACTCCGATCCGACGCCGCTGCCAAGCGCCAGCGGCAGAGCTCCCAGCATGGCGGCCATGGTGGTCATCAGGATCGGGCGGAAGCGCAACAGGCACGCTTCGAAAATCGAGTCGCGGGAGTTCTTGCCTTCAATCCGCTCGGCGGCCAGCGCGAAGTCGATCATCATGATGGCGTTCTTCTTCACGATGCCGATCAACAGAATGATGCCGATCATAGCGATGATACTCAGATCCGTGTGCGTGATCAGCAGCGCCAGCAGCGCGCCTACACCGGCCGAAGGCAGGGTGGAAAGAATCGTGATCGGGTGAACGTAGCTTTCGTAGAGAATTCCGAGCACGATATAAACCGCCGCCAGCGCGGCCGCGATCAGGACCGGCTCGTTGCCGAGCGAATCCTGGTACGCCTGCGCCGTTCCGGCGAACCGGGTCTGGATGCTGTGCGGCAGGCCTACAGAGGCCGCCGCCTTGGTAATCGCTTCTACCGCATCTCCCAGCGCCACGCCCGGTTGCAGGTTGAAGGAGATGGTCGTCGCGGGGCCAAGGCCCTGATGCGTGACCGCCAGGGGCGCGGTGGTCGGGGCGTAATGGGCTATGGCGTCTAAAGGAACCTCCGTTCCGCCCGGCGATTTCACGAAAATGTCGCGCAAGGACAGCGGATTCTGCCAGAATGGAGGCGCCGCCTCCATCACCACGTGGTATTGATTCAGCGTCTGATACATGGTGGATACCTGGCGCTGGCCGAATGCGTCGTAGAGCGTGTTATCCAGCAGTTGCGAAGAGATGCCGAAACGGGCCGCTGTCTTGCGGTCGTACACCACCAGGGACTGCAGACCGCGGTTCTGCTGGTCGCTGTTCACGTCCGCGATGATCGGTAATGTTTTCAATTCCGCCAGCATGCGCGGCGCATACGTCGTAAGATCCTGCAGATTATCGCACAGCATGGTGTATTGATAGAGGGCCGCGCTTTGACGTCCGCCGATCCTTAGATCCTGCGAAGCTTGCATGTAGAGGGTGGCGCCCGGTATGCGCGTCAGTTGGGGCCGCAGCCGCGCGATGATCTGGTCCACCGAGGCCTTTCTCTCCTGCAACGGCTTCAGTGAGATAAACATGCGCGCCTGATTGGCGGTGCCGCCGCCCCCGCCGCCGCCGCCCCCAGTAAATCCGTTGACCGTGTCGACGCCCTTGTCCTTATCGATGATGTCCACCATCTGGCGCACAATCCGGTCCATGGCCTGAAACGAAGTATCCTGGTCGCCTGTAATCTGGCCCATCATGCGTCCGTTGTCCTGCTGCGGGAAAAAGCCCTTCGGCACGCGCACAAACAGGTAACCATTCAGGGCAATGGTAGCGAGCAGGATGGCCAGCGTGATCGGCGCGTGGTCCAATACGACGGTGAGCGTTCTCCCATACATATTGATATTCCAGGTGAAGAACCGCTCGCTGGTCCGGTACAGCCAGCCATGTTCCTGGTGCTCTTTCAACAGGTGCGCGCACATCATCGGCGTGGTAGTGAGCGACACCACCAGGGAAACCGTAATGGCCACCGACAGCGTAATCGCGAACTCGCGGAAGAGGCGTCCCACAATGCCTCCCATCAGCAGCAATGGAATGAAGACCGCAATCAACGACAAACTCATGGACAGTACGGTAAATCCAATCTCCTTGGCGCCTTTGAGCGCCGCCTGAAATGGATGCATGCCCTGTTCCAGATAGCGCGTGATGTTCTCAATGACCACGATCGCGTCATCCACCACAAAACCGGTGGAGATGGTCAGCGCCATCAAAGACAAGTTGTCGATGCTGAAGTGCAGCAGGTACATCACGCCGAACGTCCCAATCAGCGATACCGGAACAGCCACGCTGGGAATCATGGTGGTCCGCACGTTGCGCAGAAAGAAGAAGACCACCAGAACCACCAGCAGCACGGAAATCAGCAGCGTCCTTTCTACGTCGCTCACTGAAGCGCGGATGGTCACCGTCTGATCCATGGCCACCTGGATATGGATGGATTGCGGAATGGACGCCTGCAACAGCGGAAGCAGCGCGCGGATACGGTCGACCGTGTCGATGATGTTGGCGCCCGGCTGCCGGAAGATGACCACCAGAACCGACGGTTTCCCGTTGGCATAGCCCGCGTTCCGCAGGTCTTCCACGGAGTCCACCACTTCGCCTACGTCCGAGAGGCGCACCGTCGTTCCGTTGTGGTACGTCACGATCAGCGGCGCATAGTCGATGGCCTTGAAGATCTGGTCGTTCGCGCCCACTTCCCATATGTGGTTCGCGTCGGCGAAGTGCCCCTTGGGATTGTTGGCGTTTGCCGCGGCCAGCACGCCCCGCACCTGCTCCAGTCCGATGCCATACTTGTTCAGCGCCGTTGGATTCAGTTCCACGCGCACACCGGGCAACGCGCTTCCCCCCACCGACACCTGGCCCACGCCGGTCACCTGCGCCAGCTTCTGCGCCATGATGGACGATGCGGCATCGTACATCTGGGCCTTGGAGAGGATCGGCGAGGTGAGCGCCAGCAAGACAATAGGAGAATCCGCCGGATTCACCTTCCGGTACGTAGGGTTACTCGGAAGATTGGCCGGCAGATAGCCGCGCGCCGCGTTGATGGCCGCTTGCACGTCGCGCGCCGCCGCGTCGATGTTCCGGTTGAGATCGAATTGCATGGTAATGCTGGTCGATCCCAGGCTGCTCGACGAGGTCATCTCAGTCACCGACGCAATACGGCCGAACTGCCGTTCCAGGGGTGTGGCTACCGAGGAGGCCATCGTTTCCGGACTGGCGCCCGGCAAGGATGCCGATACCGATACGGTCGGAAAATCGACCTGCGGCAGCGGCGATACCGGAAGAATCCGGAAGGCTACCAGACCTGCCAGCGCGATCGCGATGGTCAGAAGCGTGGTGGCGACCGGACGCCTGATAAACAACTCGGAAGGGTTCATGGCCGTGTGGGGCAGGTTGGCAACCTGCGGCGGGTTGCTAACCCGCGTCTATGGATTTGGCGCCGGTTGGCGGGGTACACTCTGGGTCGCGCGCAGGATACCATCCTGCCCCACACGTTGGGCATCATTGGGCCCCCACGGGCTCCGCGCCCGGATCGACCTGGCGATGTTCCTCCTGGTGCGAGAATCGCCTCGCCAGGCGGTCGAACCACAGATAAATCACCGGCGTCGTGTAAAGGGTCAAGGCCTGGCTGAAGATCAGCCCGCCAATCATCGTAATGCCTAAAGGCCGGCGCAACTCCGAGCCCACCCCGCTGCCGAACGCCAGCGGCACGGCGCCCAGTAAAGCCGCCATGGTGGTCATCATGATGGGACGGAATCGCAGCAGGCAGGCTTGATAAATCGCCTCCTCCGGCGGCCGGCCCTCCTTGCGCTCCGCGTCCAAGGCGAAATCGATCATCATGATGCCGTTCTTCTTCACAATGCCGATCAGCAGGATGATGCCGATCAGCGAGATCACGCTGAAATCCTGGTTGAAGAGCGAGAGAGATAGCAGCGCCCCAACGCCCGCCGAAGGCAGCGTCGAAAGAATCGTGATCGGATGGATATAGCTCTCATACAACACCCCCAGCACGATGTAGACCGTCACCAGCGCCGCCAGAATCAACACCGGCTCGTTCGCCAGCGACGCCAGAAAAGCTTCCGCCGTTCCCTGAAAATCCGCCTGCACGCTGGGGGGCATGTGCATCTCGGCCTTCACCCTGTTGACGGCGTCCACGGCTTCTCCAAGCGAACCGTTCGGCGCCAGGTTGAACGAGAGGGTAATGACCGGGAACTGCCCCTGGTGGTTCACGGTGATCGGCGCGCTGGTCATCTCCAGATGCGTGAAGGCGCTGAGCGGCACCTGGCCGCCGTTCGGAAATGCCGAGGCGGATTGCGGCGTCACGCCAAACACGTTGCTGGAAGCGATGGCGGAATTGAGTGTGCTGGACGCCGTGGAGGCGCTCGCGAGCGAGGACGAGGAGCCGCTCTGTGGGCCGAACGTCTGGGTGGCCGCCGATCCCCCCGAAACCAGTCCAGTCGCGCTCGACGAAGCCCCCATCCCCGTCCGGATATAAAGGTCGCGCAGGTTGAGAGGATTCTTCTCAAATCCAGGCTGCAATTCCAGCACCACGTGGTATTGGTTCAACTGCGTGAACATCGTGGACACCTGGCGCTGGCCGTAAGCGTCGTACAGCGTCTGATCGATCTCCGAGGGCGTGATTCCCAGGCGGTAGGCCGTCTCCCGGTCGAACACCAGCTTCGCGCGCAACCCCAACACCTGCTGATCGCTGGCCACATCGCGCAACTCCGGAAGCTGCTTGAGCTTCTCGATCATTTGCGGCGCCAGGCGGTTCAGCTCGTCTGCTTGCGCATCTTCCAGCGTGTACTGGAACTCCGTACGGCTCACGCGGTCCTCCACGCTGATGTCCTGCACCGGCTGCATGAACAAGGTGATCCCCGGCACCGCCGCCAGTTCCGGCTGCAGACGCCGAATCACGTCACTGGCGTTGATCTTGCGATCCTCGAGCGGCTTCAGGTTGATCTGAATACGGCCGCTGTTCAGGGTGGTGTTGGTGCCGTCGATCCCGATGAACGAAGACAGACTCTCCACCGCCTGGTCGTTCATGATGATCTTCGCCAGAGCTTGCTGCTCGGTGGACATTTCGCTGAACGACACGGTCTGAGCCGCTTCCGAGATGCCCTGGATGACCCCAGTGTCTTGAATCGGGAAAAAACCCTTGGGAATCCGGTAGAACAAGAATATAGTCACCAACAGGGTCGCTACCGCCACCAGCAGCGTGATGGTCTGGAAGCGCAGCACAAACTGCAGCGTTCTGCCGTAGAACGCGATGATCCCGTTGAAGCCCCTCTCGGAAATCTCGTAGAAACGCCCCTCGCTTCCCTTCGGCCTGTGCTTCAGCAGCTTGGAAGCCATCATGGGCGTCAAGGTCAGCGAAACCACGGCGGAAACCAGGATCGTGACACTCAGGGTCACCGCAAATTCGCGGAACAGGCGGCCCACGATATCGCCCATGAACAACAGCGGGATCAGCACCGCGATCAGCGAGATAGTCAGCGATATGATCGTGAACCCGATCTGTGCGGATCCGCGCAGCGCCGCCTTCATGGGGGCTTCGCCCTCCTCGATATAGCGCGTGATGTTCTCGATCATTACAATAGCGTCGTCCACCACGAATCCCGTTGAAATGGTCAACGCCATCAAGGTCAGATTGTTCAAGCTGTAGCCCAGCAGGTACATCACGCCCAGCGTGCCGACCAGCGAAAGAGGCACCGCCACGCTGGGAATAATGGTGGCCGCCACATTGCGCAGGAACAGGAACATCACCAGCACCACCAACACCACTGTCAGGCCCAGCTCGAACTGCACGTCCGCGACCGATGCCCGAATGGTGTTGGTTCTGTCGGTCAGAATCTTGACATGCACGGATTGGGGCAGGTTCGTGGTCAACTGCGGCAATAACAGCTTGATGCGATCGACCACCGCGATGATGTTGGCGCCCGGCTGCCGCTGAATGTTCACAATGACGGCCGGAACGTCGTTCATCCAGGCAGCCTGCCGGATGTTTTCCGTGTCGTCCACCACGTTGGCCACGTCCGTCAATTTCACCGGCGCGCCATTCCGGTACGCCACGATCATGGGCTTGTATTCGGCGCTGGAAAGCAACTGGTCGTTCGCGCCGATTTGATAGGACTGGTGCGCGCCATCGAAGTTCCCCTTCGCCTGGTTCACGTTGGCGGCTACGATGCTGGTGCGGAGATCCTCCAGGTTGATGCCGTAGGCGGCCATGGCCGTCGGGTTGGCTTGAATCCGCACCGCCGGCTTCTGGCCGCCGCTGATGCTCACCAAGCCGACGCCCGGCAATTGCGAGATCTTCGGCGCGAGGCGCGTATCGGCGAGATCCTCGACAGACGAGAGCGGCATGGCGTCCGAAGTCAGCGCCAGCGTCAGTATCGGCGTATCGGCCGGATTGGATTTGCTGTAGAGCGGAGGAGTGGGAAGATCCACGGGCAGGTAGGTTCCCGAGGCGTTGATGGATTGCTGCACCTCCTGCTCGGCCACGTCGATATTGAGGCTCAGGCTGAATTGCAGCGTAATCACCGAACTTCCATCCGAGCTGGTGGAGGTCATCTGCTGCAAGCCCGGCACCTGGCCGAACTGCCGCTCCAGCGGCGCGGTGACCGACGAAGCCATCACGTCCGGACTGGCCCCCGGATAGAACGTGATGACCTGGATGGTTGGATAATCGACCTCCGGCAAGGCCGAAATCGGCAATTGCTTGTAGGCCACGATGCCGGTCAGCATGATCGCCACCATCAGCAAAGACGTGGCGATAGGCCGCAGAATGAATATCCGGGACGGACTCATCTAACTTGCCTTACGGGTCCCGCTGCCATGCCCGGATTTGCCGCCCCCTGGGGCGTTGCTTGCGGGAGCGCCGCTTGGGGGAGCGCCGCCTGCGGGAGCGCCGCCCGCCGGGGAACTGCCGCCGCCCTTTGCGCCGGCTGCGGTGTCGCTGGCGATGTGCGCCGTAACCTTGGTGCCTTCCTGCAATTTGTCGACCCCGGTCATAACGATCGTGTCGCCGGGTTGCAAGCCCCCGGTTATTTCGCTGTCATTGCCTTCCACGGTGCCGATCGTAACTGTGCGCACCGTCACGGTCGAGTCCGGCTTCACCAGATAGACGTAGGTGCTCTGCGAGTTGCGCTGGATGGTGGCCGTGGGCGCCGGCGTGACCCCCTGCTTCATCTGGACCAGCAATCGCACGTTGATAAACTGGTTCGGAAATAGCTTGTAGCCCTTATTGTCGAAGTTGGCCCTCCAACGCAGTGAGCCGGTGGTTGGATCGATTTGATTGTCCACCGTCGCCAGATATCCGTGCGCCAGAAGGACGGTCATAGAGCGATCGAAGGCGTCCACGGCCAGCTTCTGCCCAGCGTTCAGCTTTTGCAGGACGACCGGAACCTGATCCTCGGGCAGCGGGAAGAGCACGCTGATCGGATCCATCTGGGTGATCACCAACATTCCGTTGGTGTCCGCGGCGTGTACGATGTTTCCGGGGTCCACCAGGCGCAGGCCCACACGTCCTGTGATGGGAGACGTAATATGGCTGTACACCACATTCAGCTTCGCGGTTTCAATCATCCCTTGGTCCGTTTTCACGATGCCTTCGTCTTGTTTGACAAGGGCCTCTTGCGTGGCCAGTTGTTGTTCGGGTACGGCATTTTGGGTCACCAACGTTTTATAACGCGCCAGATCGATGCGCGCGTTATCCAGCAATGCCTGGTCCCGGATCAGTTGCCCTTCCGCCTGCACCAGCGCGGCATCGTAGGGCCGCGAATCGATCTCGATGAGAGGAGCGCCTTTCTGAACGATGTCACCTTCTTTGTAATGCACTTCCATCAATTGCCCGTCTACCCGGCTCCTCACCGTCACGGTATAGATCGGGAGTACTCCGCCGAGGTTCACGAAATAGACGGGAATATTGCCTTTGCGCGCTTTGGCCGCGACCACCGGTATGGCGGCAGGGCCTTTCTTCTTCGCTTGCGCGGCGGCTGCCGCGGCTTGCCCGGCCTTTATCTGCCGCCAGACAATATACCCGCCGACAGCCAACAAAGCGAGGATTAACAGCCAGATCCAGAGATGCCTGGAATGCTTTGGCGCATGCTTGGGTGCTTGCTTGGGCGCCTGATAGGGCCCCGGCTTGGTCAGAGTATCGGGCGGCGCCGCCGGGTCGAGGGCGGACGGGGGATCCTGGTGCATATTCTCTTCAGTATAAGATGCTGAAAAGCCATGCGAATGTTACAGGTGGGCAGCGGTCCGGCATGCAGGGCTCTTCATAACACTCCACCGAAGCGACCCCGCAAAGCCAGCGCGGCCAGCAGACTCACGGCGCAGAACCACGCCAGCCAATTTATGGCGAAGCCGAAAACATCGATGGCGCCCGCCGGGTAGGACACTTCGATCCAGCGCACGGCGCCCGCCGGCAGCCGCGACTCGCCAGGATACCGCAGCCAGTCGAACAGCGACGAAACGCGCCGTTCGGAGATGTATCGCAATCCGGAGCCGGCCTGCACAGCTTTGACCATCGACGCGCCCGCCACGTGCAAGAGCACGCTGCCCGGAGCGGCGCCGATGGCGCGCACGCGCCAACAGACCTGGTGCTGATCCGTAAGGCGCACGGTCGGAGTCTCGACTGCGATGCCGCGGCCCTCGAGGGAAGGCATCGGCATATCCAGGCCGGCTACCCGGTTTAATTGCGCGGTTACGATTGCGGACTCGCCCGCCGCCAGCGGACGGTGTGCGTACACCGCATCGAGCGCGATCAGCAAAACCAGGGTCGGGACGATGGTGAGCGCCATGGGGCGCAACAGCAGCGCCAGATACCGCGCATTCCACAGCAGCAGTTGCTTTTGTGCCCTGAAGATGAGCGCCGGCTCATCGCCGTACAGCCGGAAGGCATAGAGTGAAGCGCGCAATTTGCGCTTCACCAGTGCGAGCCGTTCCTGGTCGGAGAAGCGGCCAAAGGCCCATGCCAGGGTGGCGCCGGCAGCCATGGCGATGGCCGTCAGGCTCCAGGTGTGCGCCGCGGAGAGCATCAGTCGATGTAGCCCAGCCCTTTCAGCTTGTGAAGGATTTCCGCATCCGACTCGGCGTCCGCGAGCTTCGCGATTTCCTTCTCCAGCACGTGCTCGACGAACTCCTCGGGCGAGCTGTATCCTCCCGCTGCCGCGACCTTCTTCACCTTCATCCAGAGATCTTTTTTCAACTTGACCGTCATATCTGTCGTGGCCCGTGGCGCAAGCTTCAGCGTGCCGCGCCGGCACTCCTGCCGGCGCAGACTGGCAAGCTTCAGAATACCGCGCGCCCCCGCATTCCCTCCGCCGGCCGAACGCCGAACTCGTGAAGCAGCGTCACGGTCACATCCCCCAACCACAGTCCGGAGATCTTGGTTTTCCGGTTGCTCAGAAACACGCCTGGCACCAGTTCCGCCGCGATGCAGTGGTCGCCCTGCCATTCATCCTGGTTGTCTTCGATCCAACCTGGCGGCAGCGCGCCCAGCGCGCTTTGCCACGAAGTGCGGTACCCGTTCGCCCAGCCGACGATCAGGTCGGGTGCCGCTTCGACGGCGGCTCCGTGGTAGACGTCGCGCGCGCGATACACATTTGCCACAACCCGCTCACCGTCGATAGGATCGCGCAGACTTTCCAGGCGGCGCGCGATCTCCCCAGCCAACTGGCCGCTCTCGGAATGCGGGACGATCCCGCGGCGCTCCCGTCCCGCCAGGTTGAGGTAGATCGCGTTGAGCCCTAGCCCGTAAGCCTTGGTCCGGGACCAATCTACGTGCGCGAACATCTCGCCCTTCCCCAGGTTGGCGGCGTTATCGAGCGCCAGGAAGCCCTCGTTGAACAGCCAGGTATTCAAATTCACCGCGCGCCGGAACGAGCCGAAGCCGTGATCGGAAATCACCAGCAGCGTAGCGTCCGGCGCCTCTCGCATCACGCGGCCGACCTCGCCATCTACGCGCTTGTATGTTTCGAGCAATTCGTCGTCATGCGTTCCCCACGACACATGCGAATCCTGGTCGACACCAAGGTAATGCAGGAACAGCACTCCGCCCGTGAAACGGCCGAGCTCATGGTACAGCATGCGAAACTGCTCGTCGCCCACCGTGCGGAGCTGCTGATGGAATTCCACGCGATCGAGCACACCCGACCGCAGCGCCGCGGTGTCTTCCGCGATGCCCTGCGTATAAAAAGGGCCGATCGCATCCGCCAGCTCACGGCTATACGATGCCGGCGTCGAGATGGGCAAGTCAGGCCAGCCGGGATCGATGTTCACAGGCGAGACATAAAGGCCCAACACCGGGTGCAGCGCCTTCACATAGACGCGGAACATGCCGGCGGCGCTTTTGAGCCCCGGAACGATCCCAAACCTGACGCGGATCCAGCCGGACCACTCCCTCTCGCGCAGAATGAATCGCTGGCCCTCCACTTCAAATAGCGCCGCCGGGTTGACGGGATCTCGGCTGACCGTCATGGTGACCGAAGTTACCGCGTGATCTTTCCGCAGCGTGTTGTCTGGCCCTTCGATCCTCAGCGAGACGCGGTCGCGCTCGACGCCTACCTGCACGATGCGCCCACCCGGGACCTCACGCGTGTCTTCCAACGGATCGTCCGTGAAATAGCTGAAAGTCCCAAAAGTGCCGCGCATGTCCGGCGTACCCATGCCTGAGAGCGTGCGGCTCTTCGAATCGAGCGGCGGAAAGTTGTTCGGCATGCGCAGCAGCGTGGCCGGCACGCCGGCTTCGTCGAGCAGTTGCCAGAAAGCCTTTCCGCGTAGAAACCTCCGCACGTGCCCGCTCGAAAGCGGCACCAGGTACGGGCCAATCGAAAGCGTGTGGCGCGGCGGCTCTATATCGGCCATGGACGACAGCGGCTCCATGGTCTGCGGATCGCGGTGTATGAAATCGAACACCCCGTGGCCGCCCGGATCGAGTCCGGTGATGAACGTAGACCAAGCCACCGGGCTCTGCGGCGGCACGGTCGTCGCCAATCGCTGGAAGTCGCCGCTGCGGCGCAGGTGGTCCAGGTTAGGCAGCGCTTCCCAATGCCGTTCGAGGAAGCCAGGGTCCATCGCGTCGATGCCAAGGACGATGATTTTCTTGCCGGCGGCGCGGCTGGCCTGATGGCTGCATCCCGCGAGGGTCAGGCAAACGCCCAGGACCAGCGCGGCGCGATTCATAGCAGCGGCTTCCCCTCCATCCACGCGGGTGGGCGCAGCCCGAAGAGACTCAGCGCGGTTGCGGCGAGATCTTCGATGCCGGGATCGCGGGCGTCGATCTTGCGATTCGCGAACAGCACGCCGGGCACCAGCACAGGATCGACACAGTGATCGCCGCTCCAGGCTTTCGGGTTGTCTTCGAGCACACGCGCGGCGACCTTACCGACCGCGCCTTCCCACGAGCAGCGATAGCCCTCGTTGTAGCCCACGATGAAGTCCGGCGCAGCGTCGAGATACGGCCCGCGATAGAGCGACCCCGTTGCGTAAACCGCGCGGATCGGAATCGCGCCATCATCGTCGCGCAACGCGGCCAGCTTGCGAATGATCTCCTGCTTCAGGCGGGGGGCTTCCTGGCCGGCATCCACGATGCCCTGCGCCTCGCGACCCTCGATGTTCAAGTAGAAGCCGCCCAGACCTAGCGCATACGCCCGCGTCCGGCTCCAGTCCACTCCCTCGAAAAACGATCCGCCTTCCCGCCCGCCATTCTTCAGGTACAAGTAGCCGTTGTCGCGCAGCCATGCGTTGATGTTCACGCCCCTGCGGAACGCGCAGAAGCCGTGGTCCGAGAGCACGAACAGCGCGGTGCCGCTATCGGCGTACGGCAGCGTCTCGCCGACCAGCGCGTCCATCCGCCGGTACATCTCCTCGATCGTACCCGCATGCCGGTCCGCTGTCGCGAGGCGCCGGTAAAACATGTGTTGTATGCGGTCGCTGGTATCGAAAACGCAAGCCACCACCCCGCGGCGCGTGCTCTCCAGGGCATCGCGGAACATCGCTTGGCGCTCCTCGAAAATGCTGTAGGCCTGGCGCAGAAACGCGTCCTCATCGATCACCCCCTCGTTCAGCGCCCAGGTGTCTTCGGCCATGCCGGCGGTCGCGTAAGAGCCCAGCAGGTTCGCCAGATACACGGCATAGTAGGACGGATGGCTGATCGGCAGCGCCGGGCGTTCCGGATCGATATTGATCGGCGACATGTAGAGGCTGAACTCCGGCACGGTTTCCGTCACCAGAAAACGCGCCATGCCGATCGCTTTGGCGCCGATCGCGGTACGGAAGGTCAGGCGCTGCCAGCTTGTGTATTCGCCCGGATCGAGCCGGCAATGGCGCCCTTGCACGCGGAGTTCGAACGCCCCGTTGTGCGGCGTCACTCGGAACGGAATGCGTAGCGTAGGACTGCCTTCGACGAAGGTATCCTCGGGCCCTTCGATCTCGCCTTCAAAGCCATCCGCGACGCGCCGCAGCGGGTAGCGGCTGCCGTTTTCGTAAGTCGCCGTCGCGATGCGCGTGGTGAACTGCGAGAAGCTGCCTTGGGTGCCCTTGAGATCCGGCGTGCACATCGCGGAGAGCAGCTTGCCATCGAACTTCTCGGGCGGAAACGTAATCGGCACGCGCAGGATGGTCGATCCGATACCCTGTTCGCCGAGGATCTTCCAGAACGGCCGGCTCTTTTGGCGCAGTTCCAGCACCGGCCGCGAGAGCGGGATGCGAAAGCGTCCCAGCCGCAGAACATGCTCCGGCTTTCCGACGCGCGCGGAGGAGAGCTGCGGGAGGTACGACTTCAGGCTGCGGTCGAGGAAATCGAAGATGTTGTGCTTGGCCGGGCTCACGCCCGTGGCGAAGGTGGACCATGCCACGGGCGACAACGCAGGAAAGGTGGTGCGCAGCCGCGTATAGCTGCCCTCCGCCGCCAATCGGGCCAGATTCGGCAGCTTGCCTTCCGCCATCAAGCGCTCGGTCACGCGCGGATCGAGGCCGTCTAGCCCCAGAAAGATAATCTTCTTCACTCGCGCGTGCCGGAAGCCTTTGCGGCGGCGCACGGCGCGCCAAGCCATGCGAAACGGCCAGAGCAGGAACGAGAAGATGCTGAGAAGGAATCCAGCCAGCAGCGTCAGAAATGAGCCGAGGAACGCAAATCCCGCCCCAGGGCCGATGTAGGCCAGTTGCACGGCATGCGGCCCGGCATGCGGTTGAGAGTAGGCCAGTGCCACCGCCGCGATGGCCAGCGCAAACTGTGAGAAAGTCGGTTGGCAGGCGAAAGCGCCTGCCCCACGTGCCTGCAAAGCCTTCAGGAGCGAGGTGGGACAGACGCTTTCGTCTGTCAAGGAGCCACGCCCCTTCACCGCAGCTTACCTTCCACAAACGGCACCTCGAAGACCTTCTCATGCAGGATAGGTCCATGCCCGAAGTACCCCTCTTCACCAAATAATTCGCCGTGATCGGAAGTAATCGTAATGTAGGTGTTCTTCGGAACGATATCGAAAAGCTCCTCGACCACCGTGTCGAGATACTTCACCGCACGCACCTGGCGCGCGCGCAGCTCATCCAGCTTCGATTGATTGAAGAAACGCTGCCTCCGCGCGACCAGCTTGCCTCCCACGATCTGATCGTCGAGGTGTTTGAAAACGCCGTGAACACCATGCACCAGCGGCCACTTGGCTTCAGGCTCATCGGGAAGCGCATAGGGATAATGCGTTTCTCCGACATTCAGCAGCCAGAACGAAGGCCGCTTCCCGGAGAACCGCATCTCGCGCACCATCGCCCGCATGTCGTTGTGCTTCTCCATCAGCCGGAAGCTGTCGAAGCCCTGGTTGACGGGTGTTTTCGGGTTCAGCACCGGCAGCGAGACCCTGGCATGCGTGGCATAACCGAGGCCTTTCAGAAACGGCGGCAGATAAAGCTGCGGCACCAGAGATTTGAACGACAGGTCGGAACGGCCAAGCCGCTCGTTGAAGCGCACAAAATCTTTTTTGTAATACTCGGACGCGAAAACATGCTTAGGACTCAGGTGCGGCATGAGTCCCATCAGCAGGTTGAAATGCGAGGGCGCGGTCCAGGAAGCGTACGACCATCGCCGCTCCACGCGGCCCAGCTTGCGCATGACCCGCGGCCTGGCCTTCAGGAAGGAATCGTACCGGCAGCTATCGAACACTACCAGGACGTAGTTATTATCGGTGGCTGCCACGATTCATGTTAACGCAGCCGCGCCGGCTTCAGCGTCCATCCCCGAGACGTACCGTTCGAATTCGAGGTTGGAACGAACGCACGGGAAGAAACTCGCCGCGATCAAACCGGCAAACTGAGCCGCACAAATCTGTGATAAAGTCGGCCCTTGCTATGACGCTGAACGGTTATCTCGTCAAGAGCACCATTGTGGCTGCGCTGGGCGGCCTGCTTTTTGGATTCGATACAGCGGTCATCGCCGGCACCACGCATGCGCTGACGGTAACCTACCACCTCACGACCGGCACGCTGGGGCTGACTGTCTCCGCCGCGCTCTGGGGGACGATTCTGGGCGCCATGTTCGCCGGCATTCCGGGCGACCGTTACGGCCGGCGCGACAGCCTGCGCGTCATGGCCATTCTGTACATGATCTCGGCTCTCGGATGCGCATTCGCCTGGGACTGGTATTCGCTGGTCTTCTTCCGGTTCATCGGCGGCATCGGCGTCGGCGGCTCTTCCGTGCTCGGCCCGATGTACATTGCCGAGATCGCTCCGGCGAAATGGCGCGGCCGCCTGGTGGGCTTGTTCCAGTTCAACGTGGTCTTCGGGATTTTGCTGGCCTATTTCTCCAATTACATGATCGGGCTCGCGGAATTTGGCGCCGCCGAATGGCGCTGGAAGCTGGGCGTTTCCGGCATCCCCGCCGCGCTGTTCATGCTGATGCTCTTCGGCATTCCGCGCAGCCCGCGCTGGCTGGTGAAGAAGCGCCGCGTGCCGGAAGCCAGAGAGGTCCTGCGCCTCACCGGCGAGGAGAATTACGAAGCGGAGCTGCAGGACATCGTCACCTCCATCGACGCCGAGCACGGTCATGGCGACGAGCCGCTATTCATCCGCAAGTATCGTGTGCCGATCTTTCTGGCGATTTCCATCGGCATGTTCAACCAACTCTCCGGCATCAACGCGATTCTTTATTATCTGAACGACATTTTCATGCGGGCCGGCTTCAGCAAGACTTCCGGCGACCTGCAGGCGGTGGCCATCGGCGCGACCAATCTTCTCTTTACGATATTGGCCATGTCGCTGATCGACCGGATCGGCCGCAGAACGCTGCTTTTGGTTGGGTCGGTGGGTCTGGCCGTCTCGCTGGCCGGAGTCGCCACCATCTTCGCCATTCACCGGCACGAAGAGCTGCTGGTCTGGCTGCTGGTCGGCTTCATTGCGTCTTTCGCCTTCTCACAAGGGGCCGTGATTTGGGTCTATCTCAGCGAGGTCTTTCCAACCCGCGTGCGCGCCAAGGGCCAGAGCCTGGGCAGCCTCACGCATTGGGTCATGAATGCGCTGATTTCCGGCACCTTCCCGTCGATGGCTAAGGCTTCGGGTTCGGCGCCGTTTGTGTTCTTTTCCGCGATGATGGTGGTGCAATTCTTCGTCGTGCTGTTCACTTTCCCCGAGACCAAGGGAGTGACCTTGGAGGAGATGCAGAAGAAGATGGGGATCGCCTGATGCTAAAACTATTGCTGGGCTTCGTACTCGGTTTGATTGCCGTACTGTTAGCCGTGGGCCTCTACTTCAAGTTAGGAATGGCGCCCGTAGCGACCGCCGCCGCTCCCATGCCGTTCGAAGAGTTTTTGGCGAAAATGGCGCTGGATGCACGAATTGCCAAGGAGATGCCGTCGCAGGTACCGATCCAGCCAAGCGAGGACAACCTTCTGGCAGGCGCGAAGATCTATCGCGAGCAGTGCGCGGTCTGCCACGGCACGAGCGATCAGCCGGAAACAGCCATCGCCAAAGGCATGTTCCCGGATCCGCCGCAGCTTTTCAAGAGCCATGGCGTGACCGACGATCCGCCGGGGGAAACCTACTGGAAAGCGGCGAATGGAATCCGGCTTACCGGCATGCCGGGTTTCAAGGGCTCCTTGACGGATACACAGCTTTGGCAGGTCAGCGTGATGCTGGCGAATGCGGATAAGTTGCCGCCTGCCGCGAAAGCCGCGCTCAGTCAGGCGCCGCAGTAAAGGCAGTCCTTGGAAGTCGCTCCCATGATGAATCCAGTGCGATGCGTTCCGGCGCTTCTGCATCTACGCCGGTGGATTTTAAAAGCCGCAAGCTCGCTCAGGACAACCGTGAGGACCATTCAGTATCCAGAAGCAGGATGCGCCGCGACGCGCCCCATAGACCGCCCGGTACCGCAACAGTACGTAAAGTACTTGTGGGAGCGCCTGCATATCTCTAAAATTCAGAACTGCGGCCCTAGGCTGACACGCTTTTTAGGGCGTTTTGTCGCGGAGGAAGGGGCCGCTTACAGGAGGGTTATGGGGTGCCCTCCTGGCGAAAGCGTGGAGGGGATATGACCGAAGAAGCCTTCTTGCGGTACAGAAAGGCCGTGGTTGACCTGATGCCGGACTCGCCGTATAA
>Ga0187855_10000919_pt1 | contig 24449 bp, 22 predicted proteins | sample June2016WEW_8_10_2_FD_132969 | JGI IMG/M metagenome (GOLD analysis project Ga0187855, IMG submission 132969) | Peatland microbial communities from SPRUCE experiment site at the Marcell Experimental Forest, Minnesota, USA - June2016WEW_8_10 | ecosystem: Environmental > Terrestrial > Soil >...
AGGACGTGATCGAAAAGCGGCAACACCGCCCGCTGGGCAGCAACGGGAATGCCTGATTGCGCGGAAAGTGCCGCGAGGCCGGTGGTTTTGAGCGCGACCGTCTTGCCACCAGTGTTCGGGCCGCTGATGACCAGAACTCGCTCCTGGCCGCCGAGCGCCAGCGTCATCGCCACGATCGCACGATTCTCTCGGCGCAATTTATCTTCCAGCACCGGATGGCGCGCGGCTTCGAGACGTAACTCGCCGGTTTCGCTGAACTCGGGCGTGGCGGCATCGAAGTCTTGCATGAAGCGCGCGCGAGCAAAGACGCCGTCGAGCTCGGCGATGGTCTCGGCCGCAGCAACGAGGGGCTCGCACATGGCTTGCAAGCGCTCGGTCAGCGCGCGGAGAATGCGCACGATTTCGGCGGCTTCGTCCTGGGCGAGTTGCACCAGCTGGTTGTTGGATTCAACGGTTTCGAAGGGCTCAAGGAAGACGGTCTGCCCGGTACCGCTGGCGCCGTGCATGATGCCCGGGACGGCGCGGCGGTGCTCCGATCGCACCGGAATAACGAAGCGGTCGTTGCGCAACGTGACGTAATCCTCGCCGGCCTCGGCATTGCGCGCGCGCAAAATCTGCTTCAGGGATTTTTGGATCGAAGAACGGGTCTCGGCAATGCTGGCGCGTATGCGGCGAAGTGCCGGCGACGCATCGTCGCTAATGTCCCCATTTGGCAGGACGCAGCGGCGAATCGCCGCCAGCAGGTCACGAAAGTCTCCCAGCGACGCGGCGCGAACGGCAAGCAGCGGAAATTTTGTAGCTTCTTGGCGGAACTGAGGCTTCAGCCACGCTGAAGTTTCCAGCAGTGAGGCAGCATCCAGAAACTCGCGAGGCTCAAGCACTGCGCCGGGGCCCTCGATGCGCTCCAGCCAACCTTGGGGATCGGCGAGGCCGCCGAATCCCAACTCGCCGCCGGCACGCAGCCATTCGCGGGCTTCGCGGATGTGTGCAAAGGCGTTCTCGAGTGCATGACGATCGACGCCTGGTTCCAGCGCGTCGACGGCTCGGTGGCCCGGCGCGCAAGTGGTCCTCAGTCGCAGCAGCTCGCGCAGCTTGTCGAATTCGAGAACGTCTTGAGCGGTGCGGGACATCGTTCCTATCTTAGTTTCTCGGCCAGATAACGCGCCACTTCTTGCGTTGACGCCGCCGAATGAATCAGGCGACCATCGCTTTCAGCGCTCGGGCGATGGTGTGCCAGCTCGAGTTCGCGAACGCGGTCGATGACAGGCAGCCAAAAATCTCCGAGAACAGCAAACGGTTTGGCTCGCATCACCGATTTGTTCTGCATTTCCCAGACCACGGCCAACTCGGCGAGAGTGCCGGTGCCGCCCTTGCAGGCCACAAACCCATCGCCAAGGCGGATCAATTCGAAGAGGCGGTCCTGCCAGGTGGCGACGCGTACCTCGACGTCGATCCACGGATTCGCTTTGGTTGAGAAACAATCGGCAGTGATTCCGTAGGTCTTTCCGGCAGCTTCCTTTGCGCCGCGCGAAACGCCGGCCATTACCCCGCCGTAGCCACCGCTACAGACGGCGAACCCACTTTCGGCCAACGCCCGTCCGAGCGCTCGGGCTTCTTGGTAGCACGACTCATCTTCTTGCGAAGATCCACTGCCAAACACCGTGATGATCTTTTCCTTGGTCACCGGAATTGCCTAGTGTTTTGTGGCCGAGATGCTTCGCGCGTGTTTTAGAGGTTTGTTGTCGAATTCCTCGATCATCGCCACGCAGAGCGCGTCGAGCGCATCGCTTGCTTCATGATTTTTTCCACCTTGATTGTTGCTCAAGAAGGAAAAGATCAGTAGCCGTCCGCCGGGAGTTTCGGCGAAACCCGAGCGCGTGCGCACATGTTCGACGGAGCCCGTTTTAGCGTGGATGCGGCCGGCGGCGATTGTGGTCCTCAAGTTATTTTCGAGCGTACCGTCCACGCCAGCGACCGGGAGTGAAGCGAAATAAGGCGCAAACCATGGCTGCGTTCGCGCGTATTTCAGCAGCGCCACGACCGCGCGCGGCGTAACCAAATCGTGACGCGACAGACCCGAGCCGTCGGTCTGAATCACATCGCCGGTGGCGATTCCGGCCGCCGCGTAAAAGTCCGTGGGAAATTTAGCGAGGTCGTCCGGCGTGGCCCAAATTCCCGATTGTCGCGCGGCGGTACGCAGGAGCATCTCGGTGTGAAGATTCTGGCTGATCTTATTGACCAGCTTGACGGAGTCGCCCAGCGGAATCGAGACGTGTTCGGCGAGAATGGCCCGGGGAGGATCCGCCGACGTCTCAGCGGTGTGCAGCGCGCGTGGAGTTCCGGCGATCTTCACGCCGCGGTCGGTGAGCAATCGGGCCAGGAGCGTTGCGCCGTGCAAGGCCGGTTCGTGGATGGCGAGGATCAGCTTGCGCGGCGTGCTTTTTGCCGGGAGCGTGCCGCGAACCACGACCAGTTGCGATCCTGGCTCGCGCGTGAGCGTCAGCTCGGACTTTACCTCGGCGGCAGAGGTCACGACGTCGTTCTCGACATTGAAGTCGGGAGTAGCCGGTACAACGTCGGCGTGTACTGGATCGCCGGCGAGTTCTCCCGGGGTCAGCGTTAAGGCCACGGTGTTGTCGTCGACCACGATCGAAGAAATCGCGGCACCATATTCCCAAACCATGTCGCCGATTTCCCATCCGTCGGGGTATGGCTCGCGCGGGAAATAGCTGTCGTCGCCGATGACGTTGCCGGTGACTTGTTTCACGCCCTTCGCAACGAGGGAGTCGGCAAGTTCGGCCAACGCTTTTTCGGGCGCGCCATCGAATTCCTCTTTCAAGTCATAAGGAAATTTGCGATTCGAGAGATTAGGGTCACCCCGGCCGACGAGAAAGAGATCACCGTCCAGTGTTCCGTCCGGAGAGATCGCGCCATGCGTCTCGAGAGTGGTGTGAAAGCGATAGTCGGTGCCGAGTTTCGCCAGCGCCAGGGCAGTCGTAAACAATTTCATGTTGGATGCGGGCACGAAATATCTATCGGCGTTCAATTCATACAGCGTGTCACCCGTGGCCGCGTCAGCGATCAACAAACCCCATTCACCCTTACTTGCCGCCTGCGCGGCCAGTGCTGCATCAACACGCGCGGAGAAGCGCTTAGCCGCGGCGTTGGCGCGCGAGGGTTGAGTCTTGCCTTTCGCCATGGGAGTGCCTGGCGACGTTGACTGCGCTCGCGCACATGGGGCTACGCTTGCGCCCGTCAACATCGCGCTCGAAAGAATTAACACCGCCCATCGTTTGATCCGTCTGCGTTTCACCGGCATCCTCTGCTGGTATATTGCGTCCGGAGAAAGTATAGTCGAAACGCCACGGAACACTTCTTTCTCTAGAGCCGCGGTCCGCATCCTCGGACGCGCGAGGCGAAGGAGTCCAGGTCGGAAGCTCCGACGGTGCACCCGATATCTGGCGACCAAGAATTGCACCGCAAGAAATCAAACTGAGGTGAGGAAATAATGATGAAGCGAATAGTGGTTTACGTGATGGTGCTGGTGATCGCCGGCTTGCCGCTGGCTACCGCGCAAGATAAAAAGGAAGCGGACCGTCTGGATAATTGCGGCACGGTAATGAAGGAAATCCTCGACATTCCCGACGATATTCCGCAGGACCTGCTTGACAAGGCCGAATGTGTGATCGTTTATCCGTCGGTGCTGAAAGCTGCCTTCGTCGTCGGCGGCAGCTACGGACGTGGCGCAATGACTTGCCGCACCGGCGAGCAGTATACCGGCCCGTGGAGCGCACCGACCATGATGGCGCTCGAAGGCGGCAGCTTCGGACTTCAGATTGGCGGGCAGGCGACGGACTTCGTGCTTTTGGTGATGAACGGTCGCGGCGCGCATTCGATTCTGAACAGCAAAGTAAAGTTGGGAGCGGACGCTTCCGTGGCGGCGGGTCCGAAGGGCCGGACGGCGTCAGCGTCGACGGATGCGACCTTGCGCGCGGAGGTTTTGAGCTATTCGCGATCGCGGGGACTTTTCGCCGGCATTTCGCTGGAGGGCTCGACAGTTCGCCCGGATAACGACGCGAACGAAAGGGTCTACGGGAAGAAACTGGAAGCGGAATCGATCGTCTTCAAAGGCGCCGTTGCAGTGCCTCCGCCCGCGCAAAAATTGGTGTCCTACCTGAACCAGAAATCACCGAAGAATCTTTCCCAAGCTGGCTCGAACAAATAGATCTGCCGTTAAGTGAATTTGAGGCCCGCAGACCCCGGCGTTCTGCCGGGGTCTTTTGCTTTCTTAACTAAGGGAGATTGGAGGCTAAGGAGGCTTGACTTTCGGCCATATATGACTTACAGTCATCTATGAGGATAGGTCATGCGTCGCCGAACTTCCCCAAAATCATCCGCCCAGCCGGCCCGTGGTCAGAATCTCGATCGCCGACAGCGTCGCAGTGCGGAAACCCGCGAGCGGCTCTTTCGCGCGGCTCTTAAGCTATTCGCAGATAAGGGGTTCGCGGAAACCACGGTCGAAGACATCACCAACGCCGCGGATGTCGGCAAAGGCACTTTTTTCAATTACTTCCCAAGCAAAGAGCACATCCTCATCGCCTTCAGCGATATGCAATTAAGCAAGCTCCAGACGACGGTTGACCAGATGCGCGAGAGGCCGGAACCCATGCGGTCTTTTTTTCGCTCGCTGACGCTGCGTATGACCGAAGAGCCGGCCAAGGCGCCGGATGTGGTCCGGGCGATTTTGCAGGCGAATCTCTCCAGTTCGTCGGTGCGCACCGTCATGCGCGAAAGAAATGCGCGCGCCGAGGGCTTGCTCACCCAATTAGTACAAATCGGACGGGAACGAGGTGAGTTTCGACGGGATCTGCCGGCGCTGGAACTGGCGCAGGTGTTTCGCCAGACGATCTTCGGAACCTTGCTCATGTGGTCGCTTTACGGCGACGCATCTCTCGCCGAACGGATCGAGCAGGCGATGGAAATTTTGTGGATGGGAATTGCGCCGCGCGAGCCGGTAACTACGGGCTCGCCGCAATCGTAGTCATGAATAGGAAACAGTGAGGAGAAGCAGGCCATGAGTCGCAAGCGGGTTGTCATCATTGTGTTGGTCGTAGCGGCGACCGGCGTCGGGTTGGCGTTTTCGGCGGGTTGGTTTCGGCACGATTCTTCGTTGCAGGGATCCGGAACGGTGGAAGCGCGTGATATTCGTGTCGGATCAAAGGTCGGCGGACGCATCGAGAAAGTGCTGGTTCGCGAAGGCGACTCGGTGCAAGCCGGACAAGTTTTAATCACGTTCGATGATAAAGAGCTGCAAGCAGCGCTCGATCAATCCCGCGCGGCAGCAGAAAAGGCACGGCGTGGTTACCGGCCAGAAGAAATTGCCGAAGCACGCGCGGCGCTTGAGGAAGCCAAGGCGGAGTACGAGCAGCGGAAGAACGGCTATCGACGAGAAGATATCGATGCGGCACAAGCCGATCTCGACCGTACGAAGGCGGATGAAGTACGCGCGCAACTCGATTTTGAGCGGTATGACACGCTGGCCAAGAAAGACCTGGTTTCGAAACAGCAGCGCGACACGGCGGAAGCTGCATGGCGAATCGCGCTGGCGCAGCGGCAAAATGCACAGCATAAGCTCGATGAATTGCGACACGGTTACCGGCCCGAGGAGATCGCCTCGGCCGAGGCCCGTTATCACCAGGCGCAAGCGACGTTTGAGAAGTTCGAGCGCGGCAATCGGCGAGAAGATATCGATCTCGCGAAGGCCTCTTACTCCTATGACGAAGCAAGATTTCGCGAGCGCGAAGTCGTGGCGCCTTCGGCCGCAACGGTCGAAGTTCTGGACGTGCGCCCGGGAGACTTGATCGCTCCAAACACGCCGGTCGCAACCCTGCTGGAGCGCGACCAAATCTACGTGCGTATTTACATTCCGGAAACCGAAATCGGTCACGTGCAATTGGGACAAAAGGCGGAGGTGCGCGTCGATTCATTTGCCAATAAAGTTTTCGAGGGCACCGTTGAGCAGATCAATCAACAAGCCGAATTTCTTCCGCGCAACGTGCAGACGCGCGAAGAACGGGTTCATCAAGTATTCGGCGTGAAGGTGCGCATCGATGATTCTTCCAATCAGGTTCGCGCGGGAATGGCAGCGGACATCAAACTGAAGCCGGCGGCTTGAGCGATGGCCACTTTCCCTCAAAACGGTACTGAAGTCGCTATCTCGGCCGAACACCTGGTAAGAAAGTTCGGTGCATTTACGGCCGTGAACGATGTCAGCTTCGAGGTAAAGAAAGGCGAGATTTTTGGCTTTCTTGGCCCCAACGGGAGCGGAAAAACTACTGTCATCAAGATGCTTACCGGGCTTTTACCTTTGAGCGGTGGCGCTGCGGAGGTGGAAGGACTCGACGTTCGCACGCATGCGGAAGAAGTGCGCGAGCGAATTGGTTACATGTCGCAAAAATTCAGCTTATACGACGATCTCACCGTCGCGGAAAATTTGACGTTCTACGGACGCATCTACAGCTTGCCGCCCGACCGGTTGAAACGCCGCATGTCAGAAATTATCGAGTTGAACGGGCTCGGTCCGTATCTGGATCGACTCGCGGCGAAACTTTCCGGCGGATGGAAGCAGCGGCTGGCGCTGGGCTGCGCGATGCTGCACGAGCCGAAGCTTCTGTTTCTGGACGAGCCGACTGCAGGCATCGATCCAGTCGCCCGGCGGCAACTCTGGGATTTGCTGTTCGAGCTTTCCGGGCAGGGCATCACGTTCTTTGTCACCACGCACTATATGGACGAAGCCGAGCGGTGCAGCCACGTCGCCTACATTTATTACGGCAAGCTGATCGCCGACGGCACACCCAATTCGCTGCGAGAACTGCCTGACGTCCAGCCGGCTGGTACACTCCGCGTCGAGATCACCACACCCGAAGTGACGCGGGCGCTCCGTTTTGCCCGCCAGAATCCGGAAATTCGGAGCGCCACGATTTTCGGACAATCCATCCACGCCTTGATCGACGATCACTTCGACCTGCACGATCTCCGCGAGCAACTTCTGAAGGAAGGAATCGCCGTCGCGGAAATTCGGCCGCTGGCGCCGAGCCTTGAAGATGTTTTCGTGGAGCTCACCTACAAACATCAGGCGATGCTGGAGGCCTCCCGTGCTTGATATCTTTCGCGGTTTCGGCGCGGTCTTCTACAAGGAAACGCTCCACGTCCGTCGGGACGCCGGAACATTGTTTTTCTCTCTGACCATGCCGCTGTTGCAGATGTTCCTGCTCGGCTTCGGAATCGACACCAACATCCGCCGCATCCCGACCGTCGTCTACAATGCTGACGGCCGGCGCGAGAGCCGCGAACTGATCGACCGCCTGAAAAATTCCGACACCTTCTACATCATTCGTTACGTCCAGAACGATCGCGACATGAACGACCTTATCGTCGCCGGCAAAGCCCGCGTCGGGATCAAAGTTCCCGTCGATTATTCCGATCGCTTGCTGCATCAAATGGGCGCACAGGTTCTGGTGCTGATCGACGGGTCCGATTCGTCGGTGGCTGGGCAGGCGATCAATGTCAGCAACGCCATCGGCCTCGATGAATCACTGCGCCGCGTTCTTCCGGACCGGGAAACCATGGCGGTCGAAATGCGTCCCAAGATGCTGTTCAACCCCGATTCGCGCTCACCCAATTTCTTTCTGCCGGGTTTGACGGCCATCATGCTGCTCAACGTCACGACATTCTTGACGGCGTTTTCTATCGTCCGGGAAAAAGAGCGGGGTACCCTCGAGCAGCTTTTCGTAACGCCTGTGCGTCCATTTGGCCTGCTCCTCGGCAAACTGCTTCCCTATCTCGGCGTCGGCTTCTTCGAGCTTTGCCTGATTCTGACGTGTATGCGCTTCGTCTTCCGCGTTCCGATCCACGGCAGTGTCTGGCTGCTGGCATTTCTTTCGCTGCCGTACCTCTTTGCCGCGTTGTCACTAGGCATCCTGATTTCCAGCAAAGCGGCATCGCAAGCCGAAGCGATGCAGCTCGCGTTTCTGCCCATTCTTCCCAGCGTGTTTTTCTCGGGCTACATTTTCCCGCGCGAAACCATGCCCGCCATTTTTCGGCCCATCAGCTATCTGATCCCGGCCACCTATTTCATCAACATTACGCGCGGAGTGATTCTTCGCGGCGCCACCATTCGCCACCTCTGGACTGACGGCTTGGCGCTTTTTGCGATTGGCACGTTTCTCTTGATCGTCGCCGCCCGCCGCTTCCAGAACAAAGTCATCTCCGCTTGAGCTTCAGCCAAACCAGGAATCCAGATATGGAGCAAACACCAGGATCGGTTGAACGCTTGAATACGACGTGCTGCATCGCCGGCGGAGGTCCCGCTGGCGTGATGGCCGGTTATCTTCTAGCCCGAGCGGGCGTGGACGTTGTGGTTCTCGAGAAGCATAAGGACTTCCTACGGGATTTTCGTGGCGACACCGTTCACCCCTCCACGCTGGAAGTAATGTATGAACTAGGCCTGCTGCAAGGATTTCTTCAGCGGCCGCACCAGGAATATCGTCAGCTGGGCATACGCTTTGGTGAAATTGCCGCCGAGGTCGCCGATTGCTCCCATCTGCCCACGCATTGCAAGTTCATCGCGCTCATGCCGCAGTGGGACTTTCTGAACTACCTCACTGAAGCAGGGCGCGCGTTTCCGGGTTTCCAGATGAAGATGCAATACGAGGTGACCGGCCTGCTGGAAGAAAGTGGGCGGGTCGTCGGAGTAAAGGGCAAGACCCTGAACGGAACCTTCGAGTTGCGCGCCCAACTGACCATCGGCGCCGACGGCAGGCATTCCGTCGTCCGAGAGAAGGCCGGGTTAGAGATCGAAGATCTCGGCGCGCCGATGGATGTGCTTTGGATGCGCTTGCCGAAGAAGCCCGACGATTCCTACTACGCACTGGGACATTTGAAAAAGGGCAAGATCCTGGTCACCATCAATCGAGGTGATTACTGGCAGTGTGCCTATGTAATCTTGAAAGGAGCGTTTCAGCAGATTCAGCAGCGCGGCCTGCCCGCATTTCGCGATGACATTGCCGACGTGGCGCCGTTTCTTAGCGACCGCACCGAGACGCTGCGCGATTGGAAGGACGTCAGCCTCCTCTCCGTTCGAGTGGATCGCCTGCGCAACTGGTCACGCCCCGGCCTGCTTTGCATCGGCGATTCGGCGCACGCGATGTCGCCGGTGGGAGGAATTGGCATCAACCTGGCGATTCAGGATGCGGTCGCGACAGCAAACATCCTGGCCGAGCCCCTGCGACGAAACCAGGTATCCCCGCGCGATCTAGCCGCCGTGGAAAAGCGGCGCATGTGGCCAACACGCTGGACCCAGGCTCTTCAAGTGCAGGCGCACAAGAAGGTTGTGGAGCCCGTGCTGAAGGGGCAAGTAAGCTTCGCGAAACTCCCGCTGGTCGTCAGGCTGCTCAATGAGCATCCCGTGCTTCGCAGAATTCCGGCATGTCTAATCGGGATGGGGCTGCGCCCAGAGCACGTACGAATTCCGGCTGCCTCGCCCTCTCACTAAAGACTAACCGGGCAGCGCCGGGAAGCCCAAGCACCACCATTTTTGTTTTTTCCGCGAGCACCGGGTATTCTGCTTGCCGTGTCCTGCCCTATCTGTGAAAAGCGAAAACCAGAGCGTTTTTGTCCCGCGAAAGGCGAGAAAATCTGCGCCGTTTGCTGCGGCCGGGAACGCGAGGTCACCATCGACTGCCCGGTGGATTGCTCCTACCTGATAGCCGCGCACCGCTACGAGGACGAACATCAGCGACAGCTGCCCGCCGATACCCCGCTGCTCGACGTGACTGTGCCGTCCGACTTGATCCACACGCACCAGCAAATGATGGCCGCGCTCGCCTTCACGATCGCCAAATTCTGCGTGGCGCACCAGGATGCAACCGATACCGACGTACTCGCCGCAGTCCAAGCACTGGCGGAAACGACGCGAACGCTGATGACAGGTATCTACTACGAGACGCAGCCAGATGGACTGGTACGCCGCGAACTCTACGCCACCCTCACCGCTTTTGTCGCTGAAGTGAAGCAAAAACAGACGGAGCAGGGGCACGCGGCTGCGCTAAAGAACTCCGACATTTTCTACTTGCTGGTTTTTCTATACCGTATGGGACTGCTCCGCACTAACGGCCGCACGCGTTCCCGCCGCTACGTCGAATTCCTGCGCAGCCAATTCCCGAACGTACACGAACTCAAGCGCGAAGAATCCCGTATCATCGTGCCGTAAACCGCGGCTGTAGTGGCCGATCTTCAGATCGGTCAACTCAATCTCCAGCCCTCCTTCTTTTCTCGCGCTTTTCCCCGAAACCTACGCCGCAGTATTCCATCCCAACGACAATTGCGGACTCTGCACTTTCCTCTGCAACTCCTCAAATGGCCGCGTGTGGAAGCCGTGTTTCTCCCGGATCCGTGCGACCCGTTCGGCCATCTTTTTCCGATACTCCTCCGGCGCGTAGCCGTTCTTCGCGTACCACTGTTCATACTGCTTCGCCAGCTTAGGAAATTTCTCCCGCACAAACGGCAGAAACTGCTTCGCCGAAGACGGCATCAGGAACAACACTCCGGAGAAAAACCACTGCGCCCCCGCCTCTTTCGCTGCAGCCGCCACCGCTTCCAGTTCGCCTTCGCGATCGGTAATCCCCGGAATCAGCGGCGAAGCCGAAACACCCACACGCAATCCCGCCTCGTGCAATTGCTTCACCGCATCCAGCCGCAGGTCCGGCCGCGGAGCACGCGGCTCCAACAATCGTGCCAGCCGCGAACGCAAAGTGGTCACCGTAATATTCAGGGACAATTCCGACCTCGCTGCGATGCGTTGCAATACGTCGATGTCCCGCACGACCTGATTCGACTTGGTGATCACCGAAACGCTCAATCCCTCGCGTTTCGCCAATTCCTCGAGGCAAGCCCGAGTCACACCATATTCCCGCTCCGCGGGTTGATACGGGTCGGTCGCCGTGCCGATCGCAATATGCTCCGGGCGCCCGTCCTCCGCCCCCGGCCGCTGGTACGAATATTTTCGCGACACATCCTGAGCTAACAGCACTGCCGCGTTCTGTTTCACGAAAATCTTCTTCTCGAATTCGCTGCCATCCAACTCCATATATTCATGTGTGTAACGCGCATAGCAATATTTGCACGCGAATTCGCACCCTCGATACGGATTGATGGTCCATTCGAACGGCACGCGACTCGAATCGCACTTATTCAAAATCGAGCGCACGGGCAGCAAAAAATACTCCGGCCGCTGCTCCGATTTTCGCGCACTCTCCGCGCAAGGAGAAGACGCTGCGAGGCGGGCGATGCCAACCAGCGGTGCATCCGCATCTTGAGTCTGGCCATCCAGGTGGCGTTGGGCGCCGCCTGTAGCCGACCCCGGGCGAACCGGAGCCGCCCCCGAACAAGGCGGGGGGCAATCCGCCGAGCCGGGGTAACTCGAGATGGAAACACCGGGACCAGCCGCGGTCGGGGCACGATCGCGGTCGGCCGCTTGTTTTGGGCTTTGCGCATCAGGGCAAACGGGGAACAGCGCGGGTTGTGAAACGCGGCGGCGACGAATCCGAAGAGGCGTCGACGAAGGGAAAGGAGCGGATGGCATAGCCCACCTCACAGCCCGGAGAGTATTTCGCTTTTTGTTCGCCATGTCAAGGATTAAATTCGCTTTTGTTTCGCCATGTGTAAAATCGCTCAGCACGTTTGTAGGAGCGCAGCAAGGCTGCGACCAATTTTGCACGATGCCAGCACACTGCCCTCGTGCTGCTCCGCGGTCGCCGATCTCGGGAAATGCCGGGCCCGTCTTTCTCGGCTTTTTTGCGAGACGATCTCTGTCAATGTTTTTTGCTAGCGCGACCGCGGACATTCTCTTTACACTCAGTCCTCCTTTCGAGAGGTTCCAATGAAAGCACTCTCCGCGCTCGGCCTGATATCTCTCCTGGCCATCTGCATTACATTCAGCTACGCAAAACAAGCCTCAACAACGGGCTTCGGTCGGCCCCCGGGACAGCTCATCTCCTGCTCCTCCGACAACATGAGGCGAAACTATTGCGCCGCCGACGTCCGCGCCGGAGTGCAGTTGGTCAAGCAGCGAAGCGATGCGCCGTGCATATTCAACCACACATGGGGCTACATCAACGGACGCGGCATCTGGGTCGATCGCGGTTGCCGGGCCGATTTTCAGATTGGCGGCTCTGGCTGGGGTGGCTGGGACAATGGCTACAACATCTATTGCGCCTCGGACAACGGCCGCCGAAACGTCTGCCCGACGGACACACGCAGCGGGGTGCGCATAGTTCGCCAGGTGAGTGGGTCACCATGCGATTTCGGCCGAACCTGGGGCTATGACCGCCGCGGCATTTGGGTCGATCGCGGTTGTCGAGCGGATTTCCAAATCGGAGGCGGTGGTGGCGGTGGCTGGCAACCCGGCGGACCCGGCGTGCAGGTCGTCAATTGCTCGTCCAACGACATGGGCCGACGCGTCTGCCCAGTCGACACGCGGGGTGGCGTGCGCCTGATTCGCCAGCGCAGCGACGCCGATTGCCTCTATAACCGCACCTGGGGCTACGATCGACGCGGCATTTGGGTCGACCGAGGCTGCCGCGCAGATTTTGAGGTTGGAAGGCTGCGCTAACGCCCAGAGCCCTCCGCGAAATACGCTCTCGCAAAAAACTGTCAACTCACAACCAGACAGCCAAGTCTCGCTGCGGCGTTTTGCCGCCACCGCTTTCCAAAATCGCTCGGACCCGAGTCGGGACGTGCGACAATCAAACCGTCTGCCATCGAGCCACGACCCCAGGCCGGAGGATCATCTGCGAATGTCGCTGCGAGTGCCCATCTTCGCGTTAGCCTTGGTCATTGCATTGTCGGGCGTTGCGCCGCACGCGCGCCCGCAGGCATCGGCACCGTCCGCCCAAGCCAAAAAGCCCGCCGCTGCCCCTCCCGCGGCCCCGGCCGCGCCACAGTCCACGCACTACCCAATTCTGTTACTCGCCTTCGGACCAGCGACGGGCGCCGACCCGGCCTGGAGCATCCGTATCGGCCAGAAGGGACCCGAGCGACTCGACCGGCCCGGCTATCCTCCCGCCATGCTCGATCCGGTGGACGTCGCCCGCGAAGGGACGAGCGACGCCTGGACCTATCGCGCGAAAGACTCCGCCACCGGCGCCGATGTCGCCGTCCACATAACGCGTGAACCCTGCTCTGCCGACGCCACCGGCGCAAAGTACACCTTTCGAGCCGTCGCCGAACATTCCCAGATCGGCACGCTCAATGGCTGCGCGCGTATCGCGGCCGAATTGTTTCCCAGGATCAACAATCAACCCGACGAGGATGATGATACCGACAAGAAACCGCCGGTGCTGCCGGCAGATATCATCAAATTTCAATCCCCAACTAACGTCGCCTATCTGATTTCCACCGGCAAGGTTGCCGTCGCGGTCGGCAAGATCAGAAAGGTCGCGGCGCCCGAGGGGACCGAATTGGCGCTCTCGCAAGACGGCAAGAGGCTTCTTTTCACGCGTTCGGATTCGAAAACCGGACCGGACCGCACCATCGTTCTCTACGACACGACATCGGGCCGTTCGCAGGACCTAGTCCACGGCGGCGTTCGCCAGGCCTTCTGGTCTCCGGACGACAGCAAGGTGGCGTACCTGAATTTTCAGGATCAGAAATGGCAGCTGTGGACGTTTCCCGCCGGATCGCCCACGCAGGCAGCGCCTCTTTACGCTAACAGCCTCACCAGTTTGCACGGTTGGACGGACGCGCACACCCTGCTCGCCAGCGACATGCAAAACGCTTACTGGATCTCCGATGATGGCCGAGTGATGCAGACCATTGCACTCAAAGATATTTACGGTGAAGCTTTCGATGTGGCCGGCTCGGACACCTTCCGCGTAAATCCAATCAATCCGGACTTGCTTCTGGTTTCAGCGCCGTACGTGAAAGCTCCAGCGGGGGCTCCGACGGACGCAATGGGTCTGGCGGCGGGATTTTTTCTGTACGAACTCCGTTCCAAGCGGCGCGTCGTTTTAAGTACCACGGATGAATGGGCACGGCACGCGGAATGGTCGCGGGATGGGGTCCAGGTCTTCTATACCAGGCGCATTTCGGCGACGTCCCTGCTGACCTATCGGATCCTGTGGGATGGAAGCAATGCTAAACGCTATATAGAAGGATCGGACCTCGTCGTAGGGAAGTAATTTGCCGGATTTGATTCCCCAACCCTGCCAATCCAACGATTTCAGCCCAGCGGGACTGCCGTTAGCCGATTCGATTCAGGTACTAGTATTTATAGAACCAGACGGCCAGCGAAGGCGGTATAATACCCTATGGCCAGCACCCCCACGCCCGCACCTCGCCAAGTCGGCATCTTGGTTCTTGACAACGACGCTCCCAGCCAAGGCGCTTTGCGCCAAATTCTTGACTCCGAAGGCTGGCGCGTCCGCATCGTCCCCGATGTCAAGCTCCTGCTTACCGAGCTCAAGACCGGTGAATGGTCCCTGGTGATTGCAAATGTGGCCATGATCGGGCTCGAGAGCCCTCTATTTTTCACACTTCGCGAACTCTCCGGCGTCTCCGCAGAAGAAGGCGCCCGCCTGCGCGTGCTCTACGTCGTTCCAGAAATGGCCGGCAGCCAATACGTGGGATCTCTCGAATTTGCCCGGCTTCCCTACGTCGTCCGGCCCTTCCACCTGCACGACTTCCTCGAAAAGGTGAGCGATCTACTGGTTGAGATCAAAGCCATCGAAGCGCCGCTTCGGCAGGTGCGCCACGAATTCAGCCAAGCCCGAAAAAAGAAGACGCCGACTGGCCGCTCCAACTCGATGTTCGCCGCCCGCGATTCCTTCTCCTATACCGATGAAGAGCTGGCTGAATATGAACGCCAGGAGGGTGAAGCCGCCAAGAGCAGGCGTAATCGGCCGCGCACCAACCTGGGCGACCCCGGCAATCGCTAAATAAAGCGAAGTAATGACGTAAGGAAGTAATGAAGTAAAGAAACAAAACGCCCGCCGCGTCCCCCGATCACTGTGCTCTCTCCGTTCCGATCTGTGTGATCTCGGTTTAAGCCGATTTCCCGCCCTTTCCGTCTTTTTCATTGCTTCCTTACGTCGTTACTTCATCACGTCGCTGTTCTCCGCAAGGATTCGCTCCGCCTCCGTTCTAACCCCGAGTGGCTCTCTCATTCGCTCGCACACAGGAGGCTGTCTATGGAACACTCGCTGTTTAGCACTATCATCCGCGGTCTGGTTGGTATCACCACGCTGGGAAGCCTTGCCTTTGTCGGCCCGGCTCCAGGCTCCTCATCTAACGCTCCTCTTCCGCCCAGCGAAGGTGGTTGGCGGCTGCTCGATCCCGTCACTTACGAAAACATCTCCATCTTTCCCGTGGTCACCTCGTCCCAGCAGGACACCAGTGCGTTCCTCACACTCGACGAAGGCCTCTCGAGCGGCGAGGTCATCGTCAGCGAACAAGGGGCCGCAGGCCTTGCCCGCACGCGCGATAGTCGCCGGAATCCGGCACCGGATTACAGCAGCGGCTCGGCCGTCAACCAGCTCGTCCTGGTCAATCGCAGCAAGCGCCCACTGCTGCTACTCGCCGGCGAACTCGTCAGCGGAGGCAAGCAAGACCGCATCATCGCCAAGGATCGCATCGTCGCTCCCGGCGCTGAACCCTTGCCGCTCGATGTCTTCTGCGTCGAGCACGGCCGCTGGTCCTCCGGGTCGCAATTCGCCGCGTCCAGAACCATCGTGCATCCGAGCGTGCGTGAACAAGCGGCGCTGAAGCAAGATCAGAACGATGTCTGGAATGCGGTTCGCGCCGGTACGACGTCGCGCATGGCGGGAGGCGCCGGCGAACCCATGCCAGCGCCACGGGTGAGCTCCGCAGCGATCGCCGATACCATCGCCTCTGCCGCGCCCACGCAATCCTATGCCAAGATTTACGAAAGCAACCGAGTCGGCGCGTCGGTCGAGGAATTTGTGGCACAACTGCAGAAGCGCCTCAACAAAGCTACCTACGGCCTCAAGGGCGAGCGCGTCGTCGGCGTCGTAGTTGCCTACGGCGGCGAAGTCGCCTGGAGCGACATCTTCGCATCCGGCGACCTGTTCGATCACTACTGGCCAAAGCTCCTGCGAAGCTATGCCGTCGAAGCTGTCGCGCGCCCGGCACTCCGCGAAACCGCCTCTTCAGAAGACGCTCGCAGTTTCTTGCGCCGCCTCAACGGCCGCGAAGTGCAGGAGACCGAAGCCGGTGTCTATCGCTGGCGGGAAATCACCGAAGGCCGCTTAGCGCTCATTGAGCTCGATGCGCTGCAGCCGAAACCCCTGACGCTGCACCGCCTGCTGCTTCAGCGCACTTCGTGACACCGTACTTCGAAGGGGCAGGAACGGAACCCAGGAAGATGCAGAAACCCGCCTGCCCACGTAAGCGGGTTCAGAGCGTGCGGTGAGACTCGCGGAAAAAAGAATCAGGCGAGCCGGCGAACTTCGCTTTTGTCGGGGGTCTCCGCGAGCAACTCCTGTGCTGTGCCGGACCATGACGGATGCCGTAGGCCGGGTGCGATCTCCGCCAGCGGCACCAGCACGAATCGCCGCTGCGTCATTCGCGGATGTGGCACCTGCAACTCTGGCGTTTCAATCGTCGCTTGCCCATACAACAGGATGTCGATATCGATGAGCCGAGGGCCCTTGGCGATGAGTTTCTTGCTGCCCATCCGCACCTCGATTCCCCGCAGCCCGCGCAACAATTCTAGCGCCGGCAATTCCGTCCCTGCCTCCACTACGCAATTTAGAAACCACGCCTGATCCAGATAATCCACCGGTTCGGTTTCATAAAACGAGGAGACACGCCGCACCAACACGCCTGCCGCCGGTAACGCGGCAATCGCCGCGTTCAGGTTCTCATCGCGACCGCCAACATTCGATCCCAAAGACAGGTACACCACTTCAGCGCCCATCGTTCACCGCGAAACCTCGCCTGGTCCAGCCATTCGGTGAAAAACACCCCTGGCAAGAATACAGGTAACCGTGTATAGGCATCTGCAGGCTGTTCCACTACAGTGCCCGCCCACGAACCACTCGGAACATAACGGGCGCTTGGTCGGCGCATTTGCATCAAAAGGAGAATCGTAATGAATATTTTAGCTTGGGTTGTTCTCGGCCTTTTGGCGGGGTTCATCGGCAGCAAAATCGTGAACAAGAGCGGCGAAGGATTGCTTTTGGATATCGTTCTCGGAATCGTCGGCGCGGTCGTAGGTGGCTGGCTCTTCAATCAGTTCGGGCACATGGGCGTAACCGGTCTCAATCTCTACAGTCTGCTGGTCGCGGTGGTCGGCGCGGTGATCGTCCTAGTGGTATGGCACGCGATCCGTCGCGTGTGATGTTGCTGGGGCAGGAACCTCTGCGATGATCAAAAAAATGGGCGGCGGTTCGAACTCCGCCACCCATTCATTCCCTGTCAGCGAACTTTAGTCGCCGGAGATTTGTGTTTCGTGCTTTGCCATTGCTAGTTCTTTCGACTCCTGCTTCGAGTAGAGGAACTCATGGCCCGACGTGTAGCCCGGATAGAACCACGCCACGATCGCCGTGGGCTCCCCGGTTCGCTCGGCCAGCGTAAATGCCAGGTGGCCGTCCGTTTCCGGACGCTCGCGATTTATCGTCCGCACAATCGCAAGCGTCTTCGACCGGTCTTCATTGAAGATTTGCACCGTTTCCCGATCGCTCGTATTCAGGATCGTAAACCAATACGTGCCCGCGGGCAGCACCTGACCCGGAATTTGTACCGCCTGGCTGAACCTGACCTTAATGGCCTGATTTTCCTGGTCTGCGCGCGCCGATCCCGCCACTAACGCAAGCATCGCCAACGTCGCAACCATTACTATCGTTCTGACTTTCAAGACTTCCTCCTCAAAATATTTAACTGCATTTGCGGCCCTGCATTTTTTCCACTCGTCTTGTAAGATGCGCCCTTCGCGCAGGCATGTACGCATAGTGATAATTGTTGACATCTTGTTTACTGCAAATGTACACGCTTACGGCGGTGGCATCGAAAAGGCCGTTCCGCGCACATATTCGCGTCGCCGGCGGCCCACAGGGTGCCCGAACCGACGCCTACGATGCGTCGCAAGCAGCCCTACGTCGTTCAATCTTAAATTTGACCGAATTGATATGCACGAGAGAAGGGATGGAGTTTGCGGGAGACTTGCAGCAGCGCCACCACTGTTCTCTCAGAACAATCTTGGCTGGCGGCGAGGGAGTTCGCGGCCGAAGTATTCGTAGGCGCGCGGCGTGGCCATGCGGCCGCGTGGCGTGCGGTCGATCATGCCGATCTGCATCAGATACGGCTCGTACATTTCTTCGATGGCGTCTTCTTCTTCGCTCAGTGCCGCCGCCAGCGTGCCCACACCCACCGGCCCACCGCCGTATTTATCCAGCAGGGCGAGCATGAGATTGCGATCGACTTCGTCGAGGCCATTCTCGTCGATGCCGAGCATGGCCAGCGCTTCTTGCGCAACGGCTCGGGTGATGCGACCGGCTGCGCGGACTTCGGCGAAATCGCGCGCGCGCCGCAGCAGCCGGTTCGCCACGCGCGGCGTGCCCCGGCAGCGGCGGGCAATTTCTTCCGCGCCGCCTTCGTCCATCTCAATGTTCAGGATCTTCGCCGAGCGATTCAGGATGATCAGCAGATCTGCGGGCTCGTAGAAATCCAGCCGGTGCACGATTCCGAAGCGCGATCGCAGCGGCGCGGTGATCAATCCCGCGCGCGTCGTCGCACCGATCAGCGTGAAGTGTCCCAGGGGCAGCGGATGAATGCGGGCTCCGGGTCCTTGGCCAATGATCAGGTCCACGAGAAAGTCTTCCATGGCGGGGTAGAGGACTTCTTCGATCGCGGGCTGCAGACGATGAATTTCGTCGAGAAAGAAAACTTCTTTCGCTTCGAGCGAGGTCAGAATCGCCGTCAGATCGCCTTTGCGTTCCAGCATCGGACCCGAGCTGGTTTTGATGGGCACGGCCAGTTCGTTGGCGATGATTTGCGCGAGCGTGGTCTTGCCCAGCCCCGGTGGGCCATACAACAGCACGTGATCGAGCGCCTCGCCGCGGCTGCGCGCCGCCTGGATGGCGATCTGGATGTTTTCTTTGACGCGCTTCTGACCGATGTATTCGTCCAGCCGCTTCGGCCGCACGCTTGCTTCAATGCGCGCGTCTTCGTCAAACGGCGCTCCAGACACAATTCGCTCCGGTTGCCGCCGCTCCATCATCCGTTTTGCACTAGCATCCGCCATTTTCTTTCTTCTCTGCGCTGCCTCGGCGATCTCTGCGTTATCTTTCCGCCTCTTAAGGCCGTGCCGCCCGTCCCTTAGGCGCGCTCAACGATTGCAGTGACGCTCGCAGCAGCTTCTCGAAGTTGGCGCCACTGCTTTCGCGTCTCGCTTCCGCCACCGCGTTCTCCGCCGCGCGCGCTTCATATCCCAGATTCACGAGCGCCGAAACCACATCGGCCTCGATACCGGCCGGCGACGAAGACGCAGGACGCTCTACTTCGACAGTCACCGCGTCCAGTTTATCTTTCAATTCCACAACCATGCGTTCCGCAGTCTTTCGCCCAACCCCCGGAATTTTCGTCAACCGCGCTAGATCACTCCCGCGAATCGCCGGCACCAACTCTTCGACGCTCATGCCCGACAGGATCTTCAGCGCCAGCGAGGGGCCGACACCCGACGCCGACAGCAGCATCTCAAACAAATGTTTTTCGCGCGAGGAAAGAAATCCGTAGAGCGAAAGCGTGTCTTCGCGCACATGTGTGTGGATCAACAGGGTAACTTCAGTGTGCAGTTCGCCAAGCGCGGCATACGTCGAAAGCGGCACCTGCACGATATACCCAACGCCGCCCACATCCACGAGTACCTGGTTCGGTCGCTTATCGGTAAGGCGTCCGCGAAGCTGGCCAATCATCGTTCGCCAGTATTGCCGCCTTATCGAACCGTGTCAACGCGGGCGATGAAAACGGTGGGCGCTTTGATTGCAGGGTTGCAGCACGTTGCGCCTGATCGGGGCAGAGCGCGTCCGGCCTCGTTCTCTCTCCTTGACAATCTACCTATCGCGATGTATCTGTGTAGAATGTCTAGGAGACACGATGCCAATTGAGAAATCCGATCTGCTGCAAGGCACGCTGGATATGCTGATCCTGAAGATCGTCGCGCTTGGTCCCGTCCACGGCTACGGCATCTCGCTGCGCATCCGCCAAATTTCGAAGGAAGTGCTGCAGGTGCAGCAGGGCTCGCTCTACCCGGCCCTGCATCGCCTGGAAAAACGCGGCTGGCTTGCGGCGGAGTGGGGCCAATCCGAAAACGGCAGGGAAGCGAAGTTCTACAAGCTGTCGGCGAAGGGCCGCAAACAATTGCAGAGCGAAGAGTCGAACTGGGAGCGGCTGGCGCAAGCCGTGACGCAAATCATGCAGACCGCGCAGTAGGAGCAGATCATGAACTGGTGGAACTCGTTGTTTGGCAAAGGCGCCCGCGACACGCAACTCGACTCCGAGCTTCGCTTCCACATCGACGAACTGACCAACGCCAACATCGCCGCAGGAATGTCACCCGCCGAGGCTCGCAGGCAAGCCCAGCTTGAATTCGGCGGCCGTGAACAAATCAAGGAAGAACTTCGCGACGTATACCGCGTCAGGATCGTCGAGAACGCGGTGGCAAATCTGACGTCCGCGTTTCGCTTCCTTCGCAAGTCTCCTTCGTTTTCCATCGCCGTCATTTTGACGCTGGCGCTGGGCATCGGCGCAAACAGCGCGGTGTTTTCGGCTATCGACGCGATCCTCTTGCTTCCGCTGCCTTTTCCTGATGGCGATCAATTGATGGCGATTTCGCAGTTCAACCCCAAGGCACCAAGCCCGAACACATCGGTGGCCCCTATTCGCGTCGAGGACTGGAATCGCCTGAACTCCACATTCCAGGCCATCACGGGCTACTATACCGACGATTCTTCGGAGACCTCCGGCGCGTTGCCCGAAAAAATAACCCGCGCGTTTGTCGCTCCCCGTTTTCTGCAAGTTTGGGAAGTGCAACCCGAACTCGGTCACGATTTCTCTCCGCAGGATGATCCCACCGCGGTGTTGATCAGCGATCGTTATTGGCGCCGTCGTTTTGCGGCTAACCCCGATGTTGTGGGCAAGAGTCTGCGCATTGGCCCATCGGCGAACCGCATCGTCGGGGTAATGCCCGCGTCGTTCGAGTTCCCCGTCCGCGAAGTCGACGTTTGGGGACAAGTTCCCCTCAACACACCCCTTGCCCGAAACCGCGGTTGGACTTGGTATACCGTGGTCGGGCGATTGCTCCCAGGAACCAACGTCGAACAGGCGCGCGCGAATCTGGCGACGGTGCAGGCGCAACTGGGCAAAGAGTTTCCAGAAACCGATGCCGCGCTGGCCGTCGAAGTAACACCGCTGAAAGAGACGACCGTCGGCGGCGTGCGCCGCTCGCTGTGGATTCTGTTCGGTTCGGTCACCTTCCTGTTGCTGATTGCTTGCACCAACATCGTGGCCCTTCTACTGGCGCGTGCCATGCGGCGCAGGCACGAAATCTCCGTGCGATTCTCCCTGGGCGCGTCGCGGGGTGCGGTGGTTGCCCAACTTTTGACGGAGGCGTTTGTTCTCGCGCTCTCGGGCGCCATGCTTGGCCTCTTGGTTGCCCGCGCAGCAGCAGCCGTTTTTCGCGCGTTGGCCGCCGATCTGCCGCGCGTCCACGAGATTCGCCTCGATTGGCGGATCGTTTTATATTCGCTGGCATGTTCCATCGTCGTGACGCTGCTCTGCGGGCTGGTTCCAGCAATACGCGGCACGCGCGCTGGAATATCCGGTTCTCTGGCGCAAGCAAGCCGCACGCAAGTCTCCGGCCATCACCGGCTGCAGTGGCTCTTGGTAGGCGTGCAGGTCGCGCTGGCAGTCACGCTGTTAGCGGGAGCGGGATTGCTGCTGCGCAGCTTTCAAGCTCTGAACCGCGTTTCACCCGGCTTCGATTCCAGCCATATTCTTACCCTCCATGTCAGCGGCTCGTGGGGCGAGACCAACGACATGCCCGGCCTGACACAACGCGTCCTGCGCATCATCGATTTCCTGCATGCCACCCCGGGTGTCGAAGCCGCGGCCACTTCCGCCATGCTCCCAGGCGTGCCCTCTCAATATCAGACTGAGCTCAAGCTGCTCGAGGGCGAAACCGATCCTCAACACAAGATCGTGGTCGAGAGCCGCTTCGTCTCACCAGGCTATTTCGCCACCATGAGAATCCCGCTGCTCAGCGGCGACCTCTGCCGCGAGGACCTAAAGGCCCCCGGCGTTCTGGTCAATCGCAGCTTCGCGAATACCTATTTGCCGCGCGGGGCCGTGGGACATCATCTGGCTACCGTAGGTATCGCCTTTGGCGTGCACGGGCCAATCCAGGGCGTTGTGGGCGATGCGCGAGAGGAAGGACTCAACCGTGAGCCCGGGCCGACCGTCTACTGGTGCATGAGCGCACCCCTGCCCGATCCGTTCTACCTAGTCCGCACCCGCAATGCTCCAATGACCCTGGCCCAAACGCTCCGCGAGCGCATTCACGAAATCGAGCCCGGGCGTTCGGTCTTCGACATTACGCCGCTCGACCAACATCTCGACGATGCTTTCGCGGAGAATCGCCTCCGGACCGTACTACTGGCATTCTTCGCTGCCACTGCGGTGTCTCTCGCATGTGTCGGACTGTACGGCACGCTGACTTATTCGTTGAATCTGCGTCGCCGCGAGGTGGGTTTGCGTCTGGCATTGGGCGCAGCGCGCGGCCACATCCTGCAGCGATTTCTGTTGGAAGGCCTCGGCGTGGCGTTTCTCGGTTGCATTGTTGGGTCGGTCCTTGCCGCCGGGTTCGCTCGCACCCTTTCCGGGATGCTATATGGTGTGTCCCCTTCCGATCCGGCAACTTTGTCGGCAGTCGTCGGGCTCGTGCTGGTCGTCGCCGCGATTGCGTCGCTCGTGCCAGCCATCCGCGCCGCTCGCGTTGAGCCTATGGAGGTGCTACGCGAAGAATAATCTTCCTGGAGCGCGACCCTAAAACTAATCAGCGCCCCGCGTGCGCAAGTAGGAGGCCACTTCCGGATGCTTGCGTTCTTCGGCAATCGCCAGGGCGGATTTGCTATCGTTGGTTTTGGCGTGAATGTCCGCGCCGTGCACCAGGAGAGCTTTCACGATTTCGAGATGTCCGTTGGCCGCGGCTGTGAGCAACGGAGAGTACCCGGCGCCATACCGGTAATTTGCGTCCGCGCCATTTTCGAGCAGCCAAATCGCGATCTGTTCGTGACCACTGGCGACCGCGCCGGTGAGGGCGTTGTAGCCGGTGCCGTTCGTGGCTACCGCGGTCACGTCCCCGCCTTTCTCGAAAAGATAGCGGACAATGGGAAAGTGGCCGAACGCGGCGGCGAGCGCGAGGACCGGGAAGCCATCGGGCGAGTAACTTCGGACCAGATCGGGCTCTTTGTCGATGAAGCGCTCAACCGGTTCGAGCTGACCGGCGGCGACGGCCTCGTGAAATTCAAGGTGCACACCGTGAGCGATCAGCAGATCACGGATCTCCGCCCGGCCGCTGTACACCGCGGCAAGCACTGGCGATTGACCCTGCTCATTCTTCGCGCTGGCAAGCGCTGGCTCCGCCTCCAGCATCGTCCGCGTTGTCCCCGCGTCTCCCGCACGTATCGCCGTAAAGAACTCTCTCACATTGTCCATGGGAACTCCTGCTCTGATGCAAAATTGCATTCAGCGCACGGAAATTGTACCTGCGCGAAGGCGCTCTTCTTCTCCAATCTTGCTATTTATCCTAGTCCCCGACAGCCGCGGGACTGAGACATTCAGGGAGGGATCCTTGTCGCGTTTGAGCTATTTCGACAGGGGCGCGGCCGTGCCGCGCCCCTGCAATTTGTTGTCGGTTACTTTGAACAACAATGCAAAGCCGCTCAGGAGGCCGCGGCTTGCTTTGGCTTATAGGTGCCCGGCAGGGTGCGCGAGGAAATCGCCAGGCGGTTCCACAGATTGATCATTCCGACGAGGATCGACAGGTCGACGATCTCCTTTTCGCTGAAGTGCTTTTTCACCGCTTCATATGTTTCGTCCGGCACATGCGTTTGCGAAACCAACGTCAGCGATTCGGTCCACTCCAGCGCGGCGCGTTCCCGATCGGTGTAAAACGGAGTCTCGCGCCAGGCGTTCAGCTCGTACAGCCGCTGCTCGGTCTCGCCAAGCGCTCGCGCGTCTTTGGAGTGCATATCGATGCAATACGCGCAGCCGTTGATTTGTGAGGCGCGCATTTTCAGCAAATGAATCAGCTTGTGATCGAGGCCGCAAGTGGCGATGTACTTCTCCAGCGCGTACAGCGATTTTTGTGCTTCCTG
>Ga0187855_10000925_pt1 | contig 24327 bp, 18 predicted proteins | sample June2016WEW_8_10_2_FD_132969 | JGI IMG/M metagenome (GOLD analysis project Ga0187855, IMG submission 132969) | Peatland microbial communities from SPRUCE experiment site at the Marcell Experimental Forest, Minnesota, USA - June2016WEW_8_10 | ecosystem: Environmental > Terrestrial > Soil >...
GGCCGGCTACCCGTGCATCCGCCCGGACGGCGGATGGTCTTTTCTCATCGACTGTCCCAGCATGGGCCTGTCCGCGGGGGAAGCCTCCCAGCGCCTCTTCACCCGGTCCGAGGTGGCCGCGACGCCGATGATCGGCTGGGGGCCCAGCGGCGAGCGGTACCTCCGCCTCGTGTTCGCCAACGAGCCGGTCGAGCGCCTCGGCGACCTGCGCTCCCGCTTCGCCGCCGCGTTCGGCTAAGCCCGGCAAACCTAGCCAAGTCTGCCAATTCTGTGACTGCGGTGGCTCGCGATCACACTCGGCAGCGAAGCCGCGTGCGCTGGTTGCACCGACTATGGGACACCATCGCACTTTCCTACCGGGAGCTGAGTTGGGCAGGCCCCAACCGGGGCAAGCTGCCGGGTGAGCAGCTGATCGAACTCCTCAGGACACAGCGGCGGCGAGAAATAGAAGCCCTGTGCGACTTCGCAGCCGATCATCTTGAGGCCCGCGACCTGGCTCCTGGTTTCCACACCCTCGGCGACCACCGCGATGCCCATGGCATTGGCCAGGTCGATGACGGCCCGGACGATCGCCGAATCCACCGGGCTCTCGGCCACGCCCTGGACAAACGCGCGATCCACCTTTACTTCGTGGACGGGGAACTGCTTAAGATACGCGAGCGAGGAATGGCCGGTGCCGAAGTCGTCGATAGCCAGGCGCACACCCAGCTTATTCAGTTTCTTCATGATCTCCCGGGCGCCGGAAAGGTCCGCCATGACCATGCTCTCGGTGATCTCGAAGATGAGCAGCTCCGGGGGCAGGCCGGTCGCCTGCAGCATCGCTCCCACGTGCGCCAGGAGCCCGCTCTCCTGGAACTGCCGGGGCGAGAGGTTGATGCTGATCGGCAGGTCCACCCCCAGCCGGTCCCGGATCGAGCACGCCTGCTGGCACGCCTTGTCCAGCACGTAGCGGCCCAGCGGAAGGATCAGCCCGGTCTCCTCAGCAATCGGGATGAAACTCTCCGGGCTGATCAGGCCGTTGGCCGGGTGCCGCCAGCGGACCAGGGCCTCGGCGCCGACGATGTGCTCCGAATCCAGTGAGTAGAACGGCTGGTAATGCACCTCGAGTTCCTCGCGCTCGAGTCCTTTGCGCAGGTCGGCCTCGATCTGGAGCCGCTCGGACGAGCGGGTCCCCATGGACACCTGGTCGAACACCTTGTAGGTGCCTCCCCCGCCCTTGACCTTGGCCTCGTACATGGCCACGTCGGCGTTGCGGAGCACGTCGTCGGCGCTCTTGCCCGGCTCGGTCAGGGCGACGCCGACCGACACGCTGGCGACCAGTTCGTAGCCGTCGGGGAGCACGATGGGCTGCTGGACGGCGGCGCAGATGCGCCGGGCCGCGGCGACCGCCACGTCCACCCCGCCCACGTCCTCCAGGAGCACCACGAATTCGTCGCCGCCGAAGCGGGCCAGCAGATCCCCGCTGCGCACCATCATCGTGAGCCGGGCCCCGATCGCCTTGAGGAAGCCGTCGCCCGTCACGTGCCCCAGGCTGTCGTTGATGCTCTTGAAGCGGTCCACGTCGACGAAGATCAAGGCGTGGGTCTTCCGGTCCAGCACCGACCGCCGGAGTGCCTGATCCAGGCGCTCCACCAGCAGGCGGCGGTTGGCCAGGCCGGTGAGGCTGTCGTGGCAGGCGTGACGGTGGAGTTCGTCCTCGAAGGCCTTGCGCTCGGTGATGTCGCGGAAGGCGATCACCGCGCCCGACGGCGCTCCGTCACTCACGACGGCTGACACCGTGTAGGCGACCGGGATGATCTCGCCGTCCTTGCCGCGGAACCGCGCGTCGTCCGCCCGGACGGTCCGGCCCGTCCGCATGGCTTCGCGGGCTGGCGCGAGAAGGAAGTCAGGGGCCATCGAGGCGTCACCGCTCACCGGATCGTCGATCGTGATGTCGAGCGACGGCAGCTCGATCATGCCGGCCGCGGCGCGGTTGACGAACGTGAGCCCCCCGCCCGCGTCGGTGGCGCAGACGCCTTCCCCGATGTTGAGGGTGATCGAGGAGAGCCTCTCCCGCTCGATGCGGACCTGCTGGTAGAGCTCGGCATTGCTGAGCGCCCCGCTGCCCACCGCCGCCAGGGCCTGGAGGAGGCCCCGGTCGGCGTCATCGAACGGCTCGTCCCTCCGCCGTCCCGACGCCACCAGCCACTGGCGCCGGTCGGCCACGGTCATCGGGGCGGCGAGCTGCCCGGGGCCTGGTTCGACCGCCGTCAGGATGACCCCCGGGCTGCGCAGCAACTGCCGTACCGCCCCCAGGATCGTGTCGAGCACGGCCTGATGGCACAACCCCCTGTTGGCCTCCAGCGTGACCTCGTACAAGCCTTTCATCCGGCTCCGGTCGTACAGGGCCGAGAACCGGGCGCTGATCAGCTGGCGCTCCAGGATCAGCCCCGGAACAGCCAGCAGCAGCGCCCAGAGACGGGCCTGGACGGCCAGGGCAAGGATCCCGCCTGCTAGTGCCCCCGCGCCAGCGAGGGTGATCTGGATCGGGAGATCGCGGGTGAACTCGTCCCAGGCAGTGCCCATGGAACGCACGATGCCGGCGACCAGGATCGTGTTGACGACGAAGTAGGTACCCACACCGGCACCCATGGCCGCGACCTGGGCCGCGGTCAACGCGTCCGAGGGCGCGGCGATACCGCGGCTCACCGCGAGCCCGAGGCCCGCCGCGATCAGGACCTGCCCGGCGTTGAAGGCCGACTTGACCAGGGAACGTCGCCGGACCACCTGGGCCAGGATCGTCACCAGGGCCAGGGTCCCCAACGTGAGCAGCGGGGTGGCGAGCAGGGCGAGGATTACGAAGAAGCCCTCGTCCATGCTGAACGCCGCGGACTCGCCACCCCGGTACACGACAACCGGCCACACCCAGCTGGCCAGGGCCAGAACGCTCATCGTCGCCGCGACGGTCCACTGGCCCGCGTCTGCCTGGCCCGGGATGGGTTGGCTGGACGCGACGGCCAGGGTAATCACTCCGCCCGCGACCGAAACAGCAACGATGGCCCCGGTAGCACTGGAGATCTTCATGGTTGACCGACGCCGGCTTTCTGTCAGTTCCAGCCAGAACTGTCCCAGGCGGAGCCGTTCCAGGCCGCGCCCGCCCACGCGGACCCAGCCCAGCCAGTGTCGTTCCAGGCCCAGCCACTCCAGTCCTCGCCGTTCCACGCGGCCCCGGCCCAGCCACCGTCATTCCAGGCCCAGCCGTTCCAGTCCGATCCGTTCCACGACCAGCCGTTCCAGGTCCCGCCGCCGGGCGCCTGAGCCAGGGTGAGCCCGGACCACAGGCTGGGGTTCCAGGTGTCGGCGGAGCCGACAGGCGACAGCGAGACAGTGGCGCCCAGCACGGCGCCGACGAGGCCGCCGGTGGACTGGTGGAGGTCCATGGGGCCCGAGGTGGCCGCGGCGTACGCGTTGAGGGCCCCGTGGCCGTCGACGAAGGGGTTGCCGACCGGGCCAGGGTTGGTGTTGCCGAGCAGGCGTGCCTTGACCTCGTCGGGGGTCAGGCCGGGATTGGCGGCCAGCACCAGCGCCGCCGCCCCGCTGGTGATCGCGGCGCTGAACGAGGTGCCCGAGCCCACGAAGTTGGCCGGGCCGATGCGGGCCGAGGGGTAGTCGGTGTCGATCGTCGAGCCGGGGGCGGCCAGGCTGACCACGGAACGGCCCGACGCGACCAGGTCAGGCTTGACCCGGCCGTCCGGAGAGGTCGGCCCGACGCTGCTGAAGTTGGTCATCTCGTCGTCAGCGGCCGACGGCGTGGCCATGTCGTCCAGCGCGCCGGCGGTGATGACCAGCGGGTCGTCGCCGGGGGACAGGATCGTGCCGTTGAACGGCCCGGCGTTGCCCGCCGAGGCCACTACCGTGATCCCCGAGTTCCACACCGCCTCGACCGCCTGGTCCAGGGGGTTGATGACGGTGGACTGGCTGGACTCGTACCCCAGTGAGAGGTTGAGGACCTTGATGCCGTAGACGTTCTGGTGATCAACCGCCCACTGCAGGCCCGTGATCAGCGTGCTCAGGTTAGTGATGCCGTCCGCCCCCGCCACCTTGATCGACACCAGCCGGGCTCCGGGCGCCTCGCCCGAGTACTGCCCGTCCGATGAGGCCCCGTCGCCGGCGATCAGCCCGGCCACGAAGGTTCCGTGCCCGTAGTCGTCCTGGAACGGGTTGTTCCCGCCGGTCAGGTCGACCCCGCCGAGCAGCCGGCCCGAGAAGTCAGGCAGGCTGTCTATCCCGGTGTCCACCACGGCCACAGTGACTCCCTGGCCGGTATCGCCCTGCGACGCCAGCCGGGTGGCCCCGGTCTCCTGGAGGAACACGTCCGACGGCGTGTGAGGCCCGGTGGATTCCGGTGTGGACTGCACGTTCACCGAAACGTCCGGGGTGACGGTGACGCCGGGCAGCGCCGCCAGCACCGGCTCGAGAGCCGTGGGAACCAGGGCCTCGACCGCGTTGATGAGGTGGAACTGGGTCACGATGGTGCCGCCCAGCTCCAGCACCGCGGTGGCCGGGTTCAGCAGCCCCGTCGCGGTGACGATGACGGTTTCGTCCGGGCTCGCGGACGCAGCCGGGACAGCGGTCATTGACGTGACCGCTAAGGCCGCCGCGGCGGCGGCCGCCACGGCGATCCGGCCCTTCTTCCGGCCGGATCGCCACGCCCGGGAACTGACACCTGTGCCCAATGAGACATGACACCACATTAAGCTTCCCCTCCCCTTGGGTGCCTTTTAGTGCGACTACCGTACGCTGCCAAGGCAGCGCCAGGAGGAGGAATTGCCCGACGTGAGCCGTATTCTGCTAATACCGTCTTAACCCATAGGTATTAGTAGTGGAGTGGGCGTCCTTGTATCAGCAGTAGCTTTACTGCCCTATTTCACAAAAATACCAAATGTCGATTGACGTGCATTACGCCCTGCCCCGGGCCGCAGTCTGGCGCAGCCTGGCTGGCGCAGCCTGGCTGAAGCAGCCTGGCTGGCGCAGCCCGGGCGATCACCGGGTGAGGTGATCAGCGGCCCGCCCCGCGATGTGCCTCCCGATGACCAGGGATGCGGTAGCGGCGGGCGACGGCGCGTTCAGCACGTGAATGACACCGTCGCTTTCCTCGATCAGGAAGTCGTCGACCAGGTCCCCGGACCGGCTCAGGCACTGCGCGCGGATCCCGGACGGCCCGAAGGTGACATCCCGGGAGGCGACGGCCGGAATGTAGCGCCGCATCTCGGACAGGTAGGCCGCCTTGACCAGGTCACGCCAGATCTCCAGCGCGCCGGTGCCCGCGTAGCGCCGGGCCAGCCGGCGCAGCCCGGGGAAACGCAGGCTGTCCAGCAGGTCCCGGCCGTTCACGGACAGGCTGCGGTACCCTTCCCTGGCCAGCGCGGGCACCGCGTTCGGCCCGGCGTGCAGCGACCCGTCGATCCCCCGGGTGAAATGCACGCCGAGGAACGGGAACGCCGGGTCGGGTACCGGGTAGACCAGACCCCGGACCAGCCCGGCGGCTTCCGGCCGGAACGTGTAATAGTCACCGCGGAAAGGAATGATCCGGAAGTCGCGGGCGCCCTGGCCCGTCATCGCGGCGATGCGGTCGGCCTGCAGCCCGGCACAGGCCACCACGGTCCGGCCCAGCAGCGGCCCCGCGGCCGTCTCGGCCACCCAGCCGTCCCGCCTCGGGGCCAGCCCGAGCACGCCGTGACCGCACAGCACCTGACCGCCTGCTTTGGTGACGACCTCGGCGTACGCGGCGCTGACCTGCCGGTAGTCGATCACCCCGCTCTCCGGGATGTGCAGCGCCCGCAGGCCGCGCACCGAGGGCTCGATCTCGGTGATCTCGGCCGGGCCGATCTCCCGGACCGCGAGCCCGTTCGCCCGCCCGCGTTCGGCCAGGCCGGCCAGCCGTGGCAGCTCACCGTCCCGGCTGGCCACCACGAGCTTGCCAGCCTGCCGGTACGGGATCTGATGGGACTCGGCGAACTCCATCATGGCCAGCCGCCCCGCGGTGCAGAACCGCGCCTTGAGGCTCCCCGGCTGGTAGTACAGGCCCGCGTGGAGGACCCCGGAATTGTGCCCGCTCTGATGCGTGCCGACCGCAGCCTCTTTCTCCAGGACCGCGAGCCGCAGCGCGGGGCGCTCGGCGAGCAGCGCCATCGCGGTGGCCAGGCCGACCAGCCCGGCGCCGATGACGACGACATCGAAGGTGCTGCCTTGGGCCTGCTCTGCCATCTCAGTCCTCCCGGCGGCGGTCAGTACATCTGCTGGCCGCCGCTCCCGTTCAGGGCCTCACCAATGATGTTGGTCAACAACGCCGGCCTCTCGAGTGTCGCGCATTCTCCTGTGTCGCCCGGCTGCTCAGCACGCCAGCAGGTCCAGCCCCAGATCCAGCGCCGGGCTCGAATGGGTGAGAGCCCCGACGGCGACGAAATCCACGCCCGTGGCCGCGACCGCCCTGGCCTGCTCCAGCCGCAGCCCCCCGCTGGCTTCCAGCCGGACGTCCGGGTACGGGCCGGCCATGGCCGCGGCGGCGCGCAGTTCGGCCAGACCCATGTTGTCGAGCAGGATCAGCCCGGCCCCGGCGTCCAGGGCCTCACGAACCTGGTCCAGCGTGTCGCACTCCACTTCGAGCGGAAGGCCCGGCGCGGCCGTGCGCACGGCCGCGATGGCCGCCGCCACGCCGCCCGCCGCCGCCACGTGGTTGTCTTTGATCAGCGCGGCGTCGCCGAGTCCCCTCCGGTGGTTGAGGCCGCCGCCGCACCGCACGGCGTACTTCTCGAGCTGGCGCAGCCCCGGCGTGGTCTTCCGGGTGTCACGCACGGCGCATCCCGTCCCGTCGAGGGCGTCCGCCCACGCCCGTGTCGCGGTGGCGATCCCCGACAGGTGGGTGAGGAAGTTCAGCAGGGTCCGTTCGGCGCCGAGCAGTTCCCGGAGCGGGGCGCGGATCCGCAGCACGTCGTCGCCCCGGCCGATCCGGTCCCCGTCCGCGCGCCGCGGCACGGCGGCCTCCGGCGGGATGCCGGCCGCGTCGAGGACGGCGAGGGCGACCGGGAGGCCCGCCAGCACGCCCGGTTCCCGGGCGGCAACCCCGGCCACCGCCTGGGCATCCGGCGCGGCGGTCGCGGCCGAGGTGATGTCCGGGCCGTAGCGCAGGTCCTCGTCGAGCGCGCCGCGGACGACCCGCCAGGTGTCCTCCGGGTCCAGTCCCGCGGCGATCAGCCGCCCGGTGACCATCGCGTTCCCGGTCATACGGCCGCCCCTGCTCCCGCCCGGACGGGCCCGGATGACCGCTGGCCGGCCTCCACGCGCAGCACCGTGTGGCGGGCGCGGCGGTCCGGCGCGGCCAGCGGCGCGTCCCGCCACCGATGGCATCCGCGGCTCTCGGTGCGGGCCAGGGCGGCCGCGGCGACCAGGACCGAGATCGCGTGCAGGCTGGCCGCCTCGGCCGTGGCCAGATCCAGCGGGCGGCCCGCGGGCCCGGCCTGCCCCAGCATCTGCCGCAGGCGTTCCAGGCCTTGATGATCGCGGGCCACTCCCGCGTGCCGCGACATGCCCCCGGCCAGGGCAGGCCGGCTGGCCGGGTCGACGCCCGGGCCCCCCGGCGGCAGCTGGAGCCGGGCGGGCGGCTCCGGCAGGTCCCGCCCGAGCAGCTCCCCGGTGCGCCGCCCGGTGATCAGGGCCTCGGTCAGGGAGTTGGACGCCAGGCGATTGGCGCCGTGAACCCCGGTCGACGCGGCTTCCCCGACGGCGTAGAGCCCGGGGACCGAGGTCCGGCCGTCCATGCCGGCCCGGATGCCGCCGCACGCGTAGTGAGCTCCGGGCGCGACCGGGATGGGCTCGGCGGCCGGGTCGATTCCGCGCGCCCGGCACAAGCCGGCCACGGTGGGGAAATCGCGTTCCAGCACGGCCCGGCCCAGTGCGGTGGCGTCCAGCCACAGATGATCGTCCGGCCCGTCGCCCTGGGCCATCCGCTCCTGCATGGCCGCCGACACGACATCCCGGGGGGCCAGGTCGCCGAGCGGATGACGGCCGGCCATGACGGGCTGGCCCGCCGCGTCCACCAGGACGGCTCCCGCCCCGCGCAGTGCCTCGGTGATGAGGGGGCACTGGCCGCGGGCGCCTTCCTGCCACAGCACCGTGGGATGGAATTGCACGAACTCCACATCCCGCAGCTCGGCACCGGCGCGGGCGGCCAGCGCCAGGCCGTCACCGGTCAGCCCGGCCGGGTTGGTGGTGGTCGCGTAGGCCTGGCCGAACCCGCCGGTGGCCACGACGACGGCGCGGGCCGTCACCGCGCCCACCCGCAGGACCCCGTCGTCGCCGGGGATCCCGGCCAGTACCCCGCCGACGCCGCCCCGGTCCCCGGTCAGGGCGTCCAGCGCGACGCACCGGGTCAGGATCTGGACGCGGCTGGCCAGCAGGGCCGCGTTGAGCACCCGGTGCACCTCCCCGCCGATCGCGTCACCGCCGGCGTTCACGATCCGCCTGCGGCTGTGGCCGCCCTCCAGGTGCAGGGCGGTCCGCTCCAGCCGGGCACCCTGCGAGGCCAGGCGGGCGATCTCGGCGGGGGCCTCGGACACCAGCGTCGCGACCGCGGCCGGATCGCACAGGCCGGCTCCGGCGTCGAGCGTGTCCCGCTGGTGCAGGGCCGGGGTGTCCCCGGGGCCGATGGCCGCCGCCAGGCCCCCCTGGGCCAGGGGTGTCGCCCCCGCGCCGACGCCGTCCTTGCTGAGCAGCAGCACTCGGCGGCCATGACCGGCGGCGGAAAGGGCTGTGGCCAGGCCCGCCGCCCCGGATCCCAGGACCACCACGTCCGCGTCGCGTTCCCAGCGCACCGGGGACCGGGGCAGGCGGCGCAGCTCCGCGCCGGTCACCTCGACGCCCCGGCCGCGATCATGGCCTGGACGGCCTGGCGGGCCCGGCGGGCCACGTCGGGGGCGACATTCACTTCATGCACGCCGTCGCGCAGGCAGCGCAGCAGGGCGGCCGGGGTCGTCATCTTCATGAACCGGCACACGGCGTCCGGATTGACCGGCTCCCAGCGCACGGCCGGATTGGCCTGGCGCAGCTGGTGCAGCATGCCTGTCTCGGTGGCCACGAGCACGGTGGCCGCCGTGGTCGTGGCGGCGGCGGCGAGCATGCCCCCGGTCGACAGCACCCGGGTCCGGCCGGCGGGCAGGTCACCCTCCCCCGCCTGCCACAGCGCCGCGGTCGAGCACCCGCACTCCGGATGGATGAACAGCTCGGCCTGGGTGTCGGCGCTGGCCTTGCGGCGCAGCTCGTCCGGGCTGATCCCGGCGTGCACGTGGCACTCGCCGAGCCAGAGGTGCATGTTGGCCCGGCCGGTGACCCGCTGGACGTAGGCGCCGAGGAACTGGTCGGGCAGGAACAGCACCTCGCGGTGCTCCGGGATGGACGCGACGATCTGCGCCGCGTTGGCTGAGGTGCAGCAGAGGTCGGACTCGGCCTTGACCTCGGCGCTGGTGTTCACGTAGGCCACGACCGCGGCCCCGGGATGTTCCGCCTTCCAGTCGCGGACGTCCTGCGCGGTGATGGTGTCGGCGAGCGAGCAGCCGGCCCGGGGCTCCGGGATCAGCACCGTCCGGTCCGGGGCCAGGATCTTGGCGGTCTCCGCCATGAAGTAGACGCCGGCGAACACGATCGTGCTCGCCGTGCTCGACGCGGCCAGGCGCGAGAGCCCGAGCGAGTCACCGACGTGATCGGCGACGTCCTGGATCTCGGGCACCTGGTAGTTGTGCGCGAGGATCACGGCGTCGCGCTGCCCCGCCAGCCGCCGGACCTCTGCCGCCCAATCCTGGCCGACCCGGTCCTGGCCGACCCGGTCCTGGCCGACCCGGTCCCGGCCGACCCGGTCCTGGCCGACCCGGTCCCGGCCGGCCCGCTCCCCTGCTGGTGTCCCGGTCATGATCCGCCCCAAATCGTCTGCCGAGGTTTTAGACTCAGAGTATAAAACTTTCCGCCTGGCTATCCCAAACCGGGGGCTCAGTACCATGCGAACGTGCCAGACGATGAGCAGTTCTCCCACGAGGCACTGGCCGTGGTCCTCCAGGTCCGCCGCAACGGTCTTCACGTCCTGCTGTGGCAGCGAGCCGAGGCGCCGTTCGAGGGACGGTGGGCCCTGCCCGGCGGCCCGCTGGGACCAGATGAGCGCCTCGGCACGTCCGTGGGCCGGCACCTGGCCACCAAGGTTGACCTGACCGACATCGCATACCTGGAGCAGCTGGAGACCCGCAGCGATCCGCGCCGGGACCCGCGGGGCCGCACCCTGGCCACGGCCTACCTGGCCCTGGTGGCCACCGACATGGAGCCGCGCATCCCCCCGGATACCGGGTGGCATCCGGTCGGGGACCTGCCGCCGACCGCCTTCGACCACGGGTCGATCGCCGAATCAGGCCGGGACCGGGTGCGAGCCAAGCTGTCCTACACCAACATCGGCTTCGCACTGGCCCCGGGGACCTTCACGATCGCGCAGCTCCGCGACATCTACGCCGCCTCGCTCGGCCATCCGGTCTCGGCCACCAACCTGCAGCGGGTCCTCAGCCGCCGCGGCGTGATCGAGGCGACGGCCCAGGCCGCCCGGCCGACGTCCGTGGGCGGCAGGCCTCCCACGCTCTACCGGTTCGTGACCCGGCTCCTCGTGGTGACCCACCCCTTCGCCGCGTTCCGCCCGCCGTCCCTGTCACCGGCGGCCGCCCCGTGACGGCAGCCCGTACAGGAACCAGCTGATGGCGCCATGGCCCGGGCCACCTGGCCATGGCGCCGATACGCGGCCCGTCACGGTGGTCACCGGGGCCAACCGCGGCATCGGCCGTGACGTCGCCCGGCAGCTCGCGGGCGGTTTCTACCGGGACGGCCAGCTCCTGCCCTGGTAAGGCAGCCCGCCGTCCCCTCAGGCGTCACGATCTCAGCCTGGGCACGTCGGCCATGAGCTGCGCGGTGTAGCTGCTGCCGGTACCGGCGAGCACCTGCTCGGCCGGCCCGGCCTCGACGATCTGGCCGTGGCGCAGCACGACGGCGAACTGCGCGACGTGGCGCACCAGGGCGAGGTTGTGCGTGATGAAGAGCATGGCCAGGTGCCGCCGGGCCGCGGTGGCCCGGAGCAGTTCGATGACGACGGCCTGCACCGAGACGTCCAGCGCCGAGGTGACCTCGTCGCAGACCAGCAGGGCCGGCTCGGCGGCGAGGGCGCGGGCGATCGCGACCCGCTGCCGCTCTCCGCCAGAGAGCTGATCGGGATAGCGGTGCAGGTAGCGGCGGCTCAGGGCAACGTCCTCGAGCACGCTGATGACCCGCTCGGTGTGCTCGCCCCGGGGCACGCCCAGGAGCCGCTGCAGCGGCTCGGCCACGATCTGGCCGACCGTCTTGCGGGGGTTGAGGGAGGTGTACGGGTTCTGGAAGACACACTGGATCTGGCGCAGCACCGGCACCGGGCGGTGGCGGGCGCTGGGCGCGAGCGGGGCACCCTGAAGGGTCATCTCGCCGGTCCAGCTCCGGTGCAGCCCGACGATGCAGCGGGCCAGCGTCGTCTTACCCGAGCCGGACTCGCCGACCACGGCGACGCATCCCCGCGGCGGCACGTCCAGGTCGATGCCGGACAGGACCGGCACCGGGCCGTAATTGAACGAAAGCCCCCGGACCGAGAGCACGGGCGGGGCCGGTGGCGGGCCGGCCGCGGGTGCGACCGGGCGGGACACGGATCGGGCGGTCCCGGCCGCGCTGTCCGCCTCCGGCGCACGCAGGCAGCGCACGGTCCGCCCGGCCAGCACAGCCGGTTCCGGCACGCGGGCCCGGCACGGATCGAGCGCGAGGCCGCAGCGGGGGGCGAACGCGCACCCCGGCCCGCGGTGGCCGGGCGGCGGCTGCTGCCCGGGTATGCCCGCCAGCGGGCCGCCGCGGTCCGGACCGGGGACTGACGCGAGCAACCCCCGGGTGTAGGGGTGCAGCGGGCGGTGCAGCAGCAGGGCCGCGGGTCCCGCCTCCACGATCCGTCCGGCGTACATGACGGCCACCTCGGCCGCGAGCTCGCTGACTACGGCCAGATCGTGGCTGACGTAGACGGCCGCGACCGCGTAGCCCCGGCACAGGCTGCGGATGGTGTCGAGAATATGGCGCTGAGTCGACACATCGAGGCCGGTGGTGGGCTCGTCCAGGACGATGAGCGAGGGTCGGCAGGCGAAGGCCATGGCCAGCGCGACGCGCTGCTGCTGCCCGCCGGAGAGCTGATGCGGGTAGCGCCGCAGCAGGTCCGGGGTCGCCGCCAGGCTGACCTCGCGCAGCACCTCGAGGATCCGGGATTGAGGGTTCCGGTCCTGTCCCGTTCTGCCGTGGACGCGCAGTGCCTCCTGGAGCTGGTACCCGATCCGCAGGGCCGGGTTCAGTGCCGCTGACGGATCCTGCGGCACGTAGCTGACCCGGGCCCCGCGCACCTGCCGCAGCCCGGCCGGGCGCAGCCGCAGCAGGTCCATGCCGTCCAGGCGGACCTCGCCCGTACTGACGGACAGGCCACGTCTGGTGTGCCCGAGCAGGGCGAGGGCGACGGTCGTCTTCCCTGAGCCTGACTCGCCGACCAGGCCGAGCACGTCACCGGGCCGCACCGCGAACGAGATCCCGCTGACCACGGGGGGCCCGTGGGACCCGCTCCGGATCTCCAGGTCACGCACTTCCAGCCGGAAGGGTGGTGTGTCTTCCGCTCGCTCACCCGCCTGGCCCTCTGCCTGCCTCATGCTGGGTCCAGGTCATCCATGAGGGCTGCCTCCCCGGGCCTGCGGTCCACGCCGAGCGCCGCCCGCCCGACGGCATCGGTCAGCAGGTTGGTGCCGATGGTGAGCAAGGCGATCAGCAGGGCCGGGATGACCACGGCCCATGGGTTCAGGGCCAGCCCGGCCCGGTTCTCGTTGATCATGGTCCCCCAGCTGGGGGACGGCGGCGGCTGGCCGAAGCCCAGGAAGGCCAGGCCCGCCATGATGATGATCGAGTAGGTCAGCCTCAGTCCCGCCTCCACCATCAGCGGGGTGCTCAGGCTGGGCAGTATCTCCCTGGTCATCACCGTGGCCGGGCGCATCCCCTGCAACTCGGCCACCTTGACGAAATCCCGTTCGGAGATGTCCAGGGTCGCGGACCGCAGCACCCGGGCGACGGCGGGCGCGTGGGTCAGCCCGACGGCCAGCACGATCAGCCACAGCCTGGGGCCCAGGATGCTCAGCAGCAGCAGGGCGAAGACCAGCTGGGGGAAGGCCAGGATGACGTCGACGGTGCGCATGATCAGCCCGTCGGAACGTCCGCGAAGGTAGGCGGCGCTGATCCCGGCGGCCGCCCCGGCGGCGACGCCGAGCACCGTCGCGGCCACCGCCATCAGCAGCAGCAGCCAGCCGCCCTCCAGGACCCGGGACAGGACATCGCGGCCGAGGAAGTCGGCGCCGAGCGGAAACTGCCCGGATGGTTTCCCGAACGGGAAGGTCAGCAGTGCGGTCGGCGAGTCGGGGGCCACCAGCGGGCCGATGACCGCGACCGCCACGACGAAGCCGGCCAGCCCCAGCCCCATGGCCCCGCGCGGGGTGCGCACCGCCGAGCCCACGGAGGCCAGCCACTGGTGGCGGCGGATCCGCTCCGTGGCTGGCCCGTCAGCGGTCATCCGTACCCGCCCTCCGTCCTATCTGGGGATCCGGTGCCGTGGTGTGACCAGCAACGCGATCACGTCGGTCAGGATGTTCATGAACACGTAGAACGCGGCCAGGAACACGACGATGAACTGGATGACCGGGATGTCGCGGTTCTCGACCGCATAGACGAGTCCCTGGCCGATGCCCGGGAAGGCGAAGACGTACTCCACCACGACCACGCCGCCCGCCAGGTACAGGAAGTTGAGCCCGATGACCTGGATCACCGGCGCGGTGGCGTTGGGCAGCGCATGGATGAGCACGATGCGCCACATCGGCACGCCCTTGAGCCGGGCCATTTCCACGTAGTCGGACTCCAGGGCCTCGATCATCGCCGCCCGGGTCATCCGCTGGATATACGGCACGATGACGATGACCAGGGTGGTCACCGGCAGGATCAGGAGCTGCGGGGCGTCCCAGGCGTAACTGCCCGGCGGCAGCAGTGACACCGCGGGCAGCAGGTGGGTGACCACCGTGGAGAACAGGATGACCAGGCCGATCGCGACCACGAACTCGGGCAGGGCGGTCACCGCCAGCGCGGTGACCGCGCTGATGTGGTCGAGCCAGCCGTCCCGGCGGAGCGCGGCCAGCGCGCCGAGCGTGACGCCGGCCGCGGTCCCGATCAGCCCGGTGATCCCCATCAGCACCGCGGAGTTGATGAGCCTGGGCGCCACGTAACCCCAGACCGGCTGCCCATTGACCAGTGAGTGGCCGAGGTGGCCGGTGAACAGGCCGGACAACCACAGCCAGTACTGGTCCGCCACGCCCCGGTTGAGGTGCAGGGCTGCCTCCAGCCGGTGCAGCGCGGCCGGGCTGCTGGCCGCGGTCCGGCCGAGCACCGCGTTGGCCGCGTTACCCGGCAGCACCTCGGTGGCCGCGAACACCAGCACGGACACCACCAATAAGGTGAACAGCCCGGCCGCTGCCCGGCGCACGAGGAGATGGCGGACCGGGTGAGCGCCGCGGCCCGCGCTCGGGCGGGCTGGCAGGGCCGAGCCGGCGGGCCGCCCCGGCTCCGGCCCCCGGACGACGCGGGCGTCTGCCACGTTGCCGATCCTTCCCGCCAGCATGAGATGGCCCATGCGCCATTTACCGGAATCAGCCTGAATCTTACTCTTCGCGGGGATATTCTCCTCGAATCACCACCTCGAGTGGCGAGTGGCCTCGCTGGTTCAGCCAGGCCGCCCGGCTCGGGCAGCACCTTTTATCTCCGAATTACCTTAGTAAATCCGCGTCAGGAATGGAGCTTGGGGTCGCCCATGTCAGGCTTCGCTTGTGATTCCTGGGTTCACCCAGTGACAGGTGCAACCAATGTGACGAAACATCGTCACAGGTGCGCGTCAGGACGGACCGTTTCCGGGGGCCGCGCCAGCCAGAGACGAGCACATATGACGCCCCCTAGTTACTTCGTAATTGCGTGCACGAGAATGGCTTCCGCTCCCCGGCCCATCCGCGGAGATCAGGGCCGGCCCGGGCAGGGAGGCCGCGGGCGGTGAAGGCGGCGGCGTTCTACGAATACGGGCCGGCCGAGGCCATGCAGTACGCGGACATCCCCGATCCCGAGATCGGCCCGCGGGACGTCCTGATCCAGGTGCAGGCCTGCGGGGTCAACCACTCAGACCTCGACTCCCGCGCCGGGACGTCCCGGTGGCCGTTCGAGCTGCCCATGGTCCTCGGGGCGGAGTTCGCCGGCACGGTCGCCGGCGTGGGCGACCGCAGCGGCCCCATCCGTACCGGCGACCGCGTCACCGCCTTCCAGCAGTACAGCTGCGGCCGCTGCGCGCGGTGCGCCCGGTGGCGGCCAGATCTCTGTGAGGCCTTCGAAGTGTTCGGCACCACGCGGTGGGGCGGCTACGGCGAGCTGGTCTGCGTCCCGGCCGCGGTGGTGGTCCCCCTCGAGCCCGCTGATGACCTCCTCGCCATGGCCGCCGGGCAGTGTGCCGTGAGCACCGCATGGCACATGGTGAACCGCCTGGCCTGCGTCCGGCCAGGCGACCTCGTCCTCGTCCCCTCGGCCTCCGGCGGGGTGGCGGGCGCCCTGGTCCAGTGCGCGAAGCTGGCCGGGGCGACCGTGGTCGCGACGGCCGGCACGACCGGCAAGGCTGGCCAGGTCTCCTCGCTCGGCGCGGACACGGTCTTCGTCCGGGGTGAGAACGACATCACCGGGGACCTGCTGCGGGCCACAGATGGCCGCCGCTTCGACGCGGTCCTCGACACCGTGGGCGGCCCACTGTTCGGGGCGCACCTGTCCGTGTTGCGCGAGGAGGGCACGTTCGTGACCTGTGGCGCGCACGCTGGCGAGGTGGTCCCGCTCGACTTGGTTGACCTGTTCCGGAACGGGTGGCGCATCATGGGCTTCCGCCTGGCACCTCCCGATGAGCTGGCCACGTCGCTGGACCTCATTCGGCGCGGGTCCATCACGGTGCCCATTGCCGCCACCTTCCCCGTCAGTGACGCCGCTGCGGCGCATCGTTTCCTGGAGCGCCGCCAGCACGTCGGAAAGGTGCTCCTTGTTGCCGGGTAACCCGTCGCTACCGGAGCGTATTCGCACGGGTAGCGCGACCACTCGGCCTGTGACATTATGGCCAGTAATCCGCATAGGGCGCTTGACCAGGAGGATTGGTCCCGCCATGCCGCGCCGGGCCGTTGTGCGCCTATTCGATCATGTCCCCTGAATACGTTCAGCGTTGCTATGCCGAACTCGTGGAGGTAGATTTCCGTGGATCGACCGGATCAGAGCAGCACGCCGCGGCCGGGAGCAGAATTCGGGCGACGTCAATTCCTGCGCGGGATTGCGGCGGCCAGCGCCGCGGCGGGCGCGGGGGGCTTACTGGCCGCCTGCGGCGGCTCCAGTTCCGGGGCCACCCAGCATTTAGATCAGGCGAACCGGAGCCTGCGGCGCGGCGGCGACCTGAAGCTGGGCCTGTCCGGCGGCTCCAGCTCGGACACCCTCGACCCGCACAAGAGCCTCACTTATATCGACACCTCCCGCCTCCAGTCGCTGTACCAGCCCCTGGTGCAGCTCGACGCGCAGGCGCAGGTCGAGTACGTGCTGGCCGAGTCGATCACCCCGCATCAGGGGTCGCTCTCGGAGTGGATCATCGACTTGCGCCCCGGCGTGACCTTCCATAACGGGAAGGACTTCACCGCGTCCGACGTCCTCTTCACGTTCCAGCGGGTCTACTCCAACGGTTTCACCGGGAAGTTCGGCCTCGGCCCGATCGACCTGGCCAACACCAAGGCCCTGGACTCCCACACCGTGCTGGTCCAGCTGACCAAGCCCTTTTCCAGCTTCGCCGATCAGCTGGCCGCCTTCTGGTACAACCTGTACATCGCGCCGGAGGGGTTCAACCCGGCCAGGCCGGTCGGCACCGGAGCGTTCGTCTACCAGAGTTTCGCCCCGGGCCAGCGCAGCGTTTTCGCCCGGAACCCGCACTACTGGAAGCCCGGGCTTCCCTACGCGGACACGCTGACCATCATCGACTTCAGCGACAACACCACTCTCCAAGATGCGCTGAGCACCGGCGTGGTCCAGGGGGCCGGCGCGCTCGACGGGCCGCAGATCGCCTCCCTGGCCACCACGAGCGGCATCAAGACGGTCGTGTCGCATTCCGGCGAGATCATCCCCTTCACGATGCGCGTCGATCAGCCGCCCTTCAACGACGTCAACGTCCGGCAGGCCATGCGGTTGCTGGTCGACCGCCCGCAGTTGATCGACTCGGCCCTGGACGGCTACGGGGTGGTCGCCAACGACCTGTTCTCCCCGTACGACCCTGACTTCGACCACTCTCTGGTCCGGCCCGCGCAAGGCGACATCCAGCAAGCCAAGTTCCTGCTGAAGAGGGCGGGCCAGGAGGGCCTCACGGTGACCCTGACCACCTCGGCGGTGGCCACCGGCACGGTGGCGATGGCCACGGTGCTGGCTGCGCAGGCCAAGGCGGCCGGCGTCACGGTCAACCTCAGCAACGTCCCCGCCGGGACCTTCTTCGGCCCGAACTATCTCAAGTGGACGTTCGCCCAGGACTACTACAACTATTACCCGTACCTCGCCCAGGTCGCGGAGTCGATGCTGAAGGCATCCCCGTTCAACGAGACGCACACTAACAATGCTCACTACACGAGCCTGTACAACCAGGCTAACGCGACGGCCAGCCCGTCGCTGCGCAAGGAAATCATCACCGAGATGCAGAACTACGACTTCAACGAGGGCGGTTACATCATCCCGGCCTTCATCGATGTGCTGGACGCGTACAGCAACAAGATAACCGGGTACACGGCCGGTAAGGTCGGCCAGCCTCTATCCAACTTCGACTTCGAGCATTTCGCCTTCACCGGCTGACCGCTCGCGAAGCGGGTCGAGGGGGCACCTCCCGCAACCGGCGCTGATTTGCCGGCGAATGGCGGGGGGCCAGGGGGCGCCCCCCGGACAGACTTAGCGGAGTACCAGGCTCTTCACGGGGATCGTGGTGCGGATCATCCCGGTGCCGTACATCAGGTCAGCCACCCGCTGCACCTGCCCGACGCTCAGGAAGGTCGGGTACTGGCCGATCGTGACGAGGGCGGCTTCCCGCGCGGACATTCCCGGCAGTGTCCCGAGCGCCGACCGGACCGTCCCGAGCTGAGCCGTGCTCGCCTTCGCCGCGTTGAGCGCGGACCGGAAGCCGCGCAGGGCCGCGGCATGACCGCGGGTGAACGCCGCGGTGGTGAAGTAGCCCGAGAGCGGCAGGTTGGCGGTCACGCCGCTGCAGACGTCGAACAGCTCGACGGCCCCCAGCTCGGTTTCGGCCTGCAGGATGTACGGCTGAGTGGCCACGATCGCGCTGACCTGATGATCGCGCAGGGCGGTGATCATATCCCCTGCGGGCATGGCCGTCCACAGGACACTGGAAGGGCTCACGCTGTCGCTCTGCAGCACCGCCTCGGCGGTCAGCGTCTCGACGTTGTAGGGGGCGTCGGCCGAGAAGGGGGCGAGCTCCCGCGGCGGTGTGGCGACCGTCTTGTCCTGCAGGTCCTGGGGGGTCGTGATGGCGGAGCCGGGCAGGGTGAGAACTTCCATCACCCCTGGCGTGGCGTCGTATCCGTCCGCGATCAGCCGCAGCGGGGCATGCGGGTCATGGGCCTGCGCGTAGAGCAGCCCGGCGTAATCGCCGCTGATGACGTCGGCCTGGCCGCTGGTTAGGGCAGCGTAGGCCTGCTGGAGGGTCTGGTACGTCTGAACCGTCACGCCGAGGTGGCGCTGGGCGAACAGCCCGTCCTGGACGGCCACCTGCAGCGGCGCGTTGGCGAAACCCGGCACGACCGCCACCGTGATCTGCTGGCTCCCCGCCTGGCCTGCCGAGGTTCCCGGCACATGGCATCCGGTCGCGAGCAACGCCAGCAAGGCTGACACCGCGGCAGCGCGGGACCGCCGGACCAGCTGCGCACGCCCGCCGCGGGTCCCGGCCTGAACAAGCCCCATGGAGCCTCCTCCTGTAGTCCCGGCGAGCCCGATAAAAGGCCGGAATAGAAATGGTAATTTCCTAAGTGATATAGCAGCGGCTGAGCTTCCGAAGAAAGGTAGTATTATTGCCGGGCTCGCTGCTTAGGCTAACCCTCATGGACAGGGCGCGTACGCAGATTGAGGACGCTTTACTGCTGACTCGTCAGACCTCATGACGAGGTTTGGCAACAGTGGTAACAATGAGCGCGAGGAGGCCCGGCACGGGTTAGAGTTGACTCCTGGCTCTGCGGCCAGGGCCCGCCTCAGAATGGTTTGCCAGCGACCGGAGCTGCCATTTTGGTTCCACGTCCGGTGCCTGCGGCTCGGTGGGCGCCTGCCATTTCCCGGTTGAGAGGTGCAGAAACTGTGCGATCCAGGCGAGGGAGAGCAGTCCACCCGGCCCCTGACGCGGACAGCCGGCCGCCGGCCCCGCTCCTCACGGCGCCGCTGGGCGTGGCTCTCAACGGGAGCCGCACGTACGCCGGCGACGGTGCGGCGTGGGACGGCGGCACGGCGGGCTACGGCGGTGCGGCAGGCGGCGCAGGTGCGGCAGGCTACGGCGGTGCGGCAGGCTACGGCGATGCGGCAGGCGGCGCAGGTGCGGCAGGCTACGGCGGTGCGGCGGACAACGGCGGTGCGGCGGACAACGCTGTGGTGCAGCAGATCAGCCCGCCCCCGGATCAAGCGCCGCCGCCGAAGGCCTTCCGCCTCTTCGCGCTGAAAAACTGGCGGGTACGGTCACGCCTCCTGCTGCTGGTCCTGCTGCCCACGTTAGCGGCCGTGATCCTCGGGGGCGTGAGCGTGGTCTCGTCCGCACGCAGCGCCCTCGCGTATCAGCGGGTCGAGCAGTTCTCCCGGCTCGGGGGTGAGATCACCAACCTGGCCCAGGCCCTCCAGGCCGAACGCGAAGACACCATCAAGTTCATCACCATGGGCCAGGCAGGCGGCCGCGGCTCGCCGGGCACGGCCGCGGCCCCCCAGCTGGCCGTGCTGGCCCAGGACCGCCAGGCCACCAACCAGCTCGCCGCCCGGGTGCGGAGCGGGGCCGCGGGCATCGGCCGGTCCTACCCGGCCGTGGCCCAGCAGGAGGCCAAGGGCGCGATCACCGCGATCGACGGGCTCCCCGCCCTCCGCAGCGTCGCGACCAGCACCCAGATTCCCTCGCTGGCGGTGATCCAGGAGTACGCCACCACGATCAACCAGCTTCTCGCCCTCGAGGACGAGATCGCCACGGGCAGCCACGACGCAGCCCTGGCCGACACCGCGCGGGTCGTGGGGCTCATCTCCGCCTCGAAAGAAGAGGCCTCCCAGGAGCAGGCCATCCTCACCTCGGCCCTCACCCCCGACCTGGTGGGCGCCAACCAGTTCCAGCCCGGGCAGCTGACCGCTATCAACGCCGCGCAGGCCGAGCAGCAGGCTGATCTGGCCCAGTTCAGTCTGACCGCGACCAGCAGCCAGCGTCACCTCTACGACAGCGACCTGTCCTCCGCGCAGGCCGACCAGGCGCAGGCGCAGGTACAGCAGGCCATCACGCTGGCGCTCGACGGCGGCTCGTCGTCGGAGAACCCGGCCTTCACCGACGCGGCCAGCGGCTCGGCGTACCTGGTGGCCAGCCTGCACGCGGTCGAGCAGGGGCTGATGGCCTCCGTGATCGGGCAGAGTGGCTCGCTGCGGGCCCAGGCCATCACGGCGGCACTCATCGGCGGTTTCGCGGTGATCCTGGTGCTGGCGCTGGCGCTGCTGTTCACCCTGGCCCTGGGCCGCTCGATGACGCGGCCGTTGCGCCAGCTGCGGACGGGCGCGCTGGAGGTGGCCGAAGTACGGCTTCCGGAGACCGTCCGCCTGATGAGCGGGGGCGGCGACCAGGCGCCGCCCGAGGTAGCGCCTATCGACGTCGACTCCACCGATGAAATCGGCGAGGTGGCCCGGGCGTTCGACCAGGTCCACCAGGAGGCCGTGCGGCTGGCGGCCAACGAGGCGGCGCTGCGCGGGAACATCAACGCGATGTTCGTCAACCTCTCCCGCCGGAGCCAGACGCTGGTGGAACGACAGATCCGCCTCATCGACGACCTGGAACAGGGCGAGCAGGATTCCGAGCGCCTGTCGAACCTCTTCCAGATGGACCATCTGGCCACACGGATGCGCCGCAACTCCGAGAACCTCCTAGTCCTGGCGGGCCACGAGCTGGTCAAACGGTGGAGCGAGCCCGTGGCGCTGGTGAACGTCCTGCGGGCGGCGGTCTCGGAGATCGAGCATTACGAGCGGGTCATCCCGGACATCCAGCCCGGCATCTCCGTCCGCGGGCGGGCGGTCAACGACGTCGTTCACCTGCTGTCCGAGCTCGCCGAGAACGCGACCACCTTCTCCCCCTCGGAAACCCTGGTCCACGTGTCGGGGTACTTGCTCAACAGCGGCGGGGTCTTGCTGGACATCACCGACCAGGGCGTCGGGATGGGCGCGGAGGAGATGGCCCACGCCAACTGGCGGCTGGACAACCCGCCGGTCGTGGACGTCGCGGTCTCGCGCCGGATGGGCCTGTTCGTCGTGGCCCGGCTGGCCGCCCGGCACGGCATCCATGTCCGGCTCCGGCCCGCGTCCAAGGGCGGCCTGACCGCTCTGGTGTGGCTTCCCGACGAGGTCATTACCCGGCAGAACACTGCTTCCCCGCCGGACGTGCGCCCACTGGGAGAGACCAGCACGGCCGCCACCCCATGGATGGAAACGGGACTGGCCGTTGACGGCGAGGATGACCACACGGCGGCCACGTGGCCGACGGCGGAGGTGCGCTCGCGGCGGACCGCGCCGGATCAGTTCGGCCACGGTGACGCGGCGGCGGACACCGGGACCGGCCCGGACTCGAATACGGCGTTCGCGCCGCCAGCGGTGCACGGGACCGGCCCGGACTCGAATACGGCGTTCGCGCCGCCAGCGGTGCACGGGACCGGCCCGGACGCGAGCGCGGCGTTCCCGCCACCATCAGTGAACGGGACCGGGGCTGGGACGGCCAGCCTCGGCGCCGGAGCTCCAGCGGCACACCGGGTGGTCGTCCCGCCCGCGGAGGGCACCGGGCCGGAGAACCGCCTGCCCATTTACGAATCGGTCGAGTCCGACTGGTTCCGGCGTGGCGGCCACCTGGTTGGGGAGCCAGCCGCGCAGCCGGCGGTAGAGGCCAGCTGGTCATCACCCGCGGACGCCGGATGGCAGGCGGCGGAAGCGGTGCGGGCCCCGGTGTTCGCCGATACCACGGAGGCGGGCCTGCCCAAGCGGGTACCCAAGGCGAACCTAGTGCCCGGCGGGGCGGGCTCGCCGGTGACGGCGGTCCCGGCCGAGCCCGGCCGGACCGCCTCGCAGACCAGGCAGCGCCTGTCGAGCTACCAGCAGGGAATCAGGAAAGCGCGGGCGACCGGCCCCGAGGACGACACGCACATCGGCGGCGAGGCGGACCGTGCCTCGTGACGCGGCGGCGCGCCCCGGGCGGCCGCGATCATCCAGCTGGCCTTCCCAGGCCAGGCAGAGAGGGGAATCGTGAGCCCGCTGACGTCGCCGGTCCAGGACCTGAACTGGCTGATCACCGATTTCGCAGACCGTGTGCCTTCCGTCGCCCACGCCATCGTCGTCTCGGCCGACGGCCTGCCGCTGGCCCTCTCGGACGGCTTCCCCAAGGACCGGGCGGACCAGCTCGCCGCGGTGACCTCGGGCCTGACCAGCCTCACCCAGGGCGCGGCCCGGGTCTTCGAAGGCGGCACTGTCACGCAGACGATCGTTGAGATGCGGCGGGGCGTGCTGCTCGTCATGGCGATCAGCGACGGTTCGAGCCTGGCCGTGCTCGCGTCCGGCGACTGCGACATGGGCCTCGTGGCCTACGAGATGGCGCTGCTCGTGGAGCGAGTCGGACGTGCCCTCACACCCGAGCCGCGCAGCGCCCTGCGCCCCTGGAACGGCAGCTAATCCCCGAAGGGACTCGTGCCCCGACTCTCACCTGCGCGGAAGGCTACTCAGTGGATTACGCAAGCGCACAGCCCCTCCGGGGTGATCCAGGGACCACGGCGATGACGTCCGTGAAGATCGTTATTGCCGGTGGTTTCGGGGTGGGCAAGACCACCTTCGTGGGATCGGTCTCGGAGATCACGCCGCTGACCACCGAAGCCGTGATGACCGCGGCCAGCGGCGACGTGGACGACCTGTCCAGCGTGCCGGAGAAGACGACCACCACCGTGGCCATGGACTTCGGGCGGGCCACCCTGGACGCCGGGCTGGTCCTGTACCTGTTCGGCACGCCCGGCCAGCAGCGCTTCTGGTTCATGTGGGATGACCTCATCGAAGGGGCCATCGGTGCCGTGGTGCTCGTGGACAGCCGGCGGCTGGCCGACTCCTTCCCGGCGGTCGATTACTTCGAGGCGGCCGATCTTCCGTTCATCGTCGGCGTCAACGGGTTCCACGGCGCGTACCCGCATACCGTCGCCGACGTCCAGGAAGCGCTGTCGGTGGACCAGCGGGTGCCGGTCATCGAGTGCGACGCGCGCCGGCGTCAATCAGCCAAGACGACCCTGCTGACCCTCGTCGAGCACGCCATGGCAGCGCACCTGGGCAGCCGTTAACGCGCCGGGGCGGCGGTGCTAGCCCGGCGATGCTAGCCCGGCGGTCAGCCTTCGAGCTGGGCGTCCAGGGTGATGTCCACGCCGGTGAGGGCCTTGCTGACCGGGCACCCCGCCTTCGCGTCCTCGGCCGCTTTGAGGAACTGCGCGGCGTCCAGGCCCTCGACCTCCCCCCGGACGGTGAGCTTGATGCCGGTCAGCCGGAACCCGCCCGCCGGGTCGGGCCCGAGCGACACGTCAGCCTGCACATCGAGCGCCTGCGGCGTGCCGCCGGCCTGGCCGATCAGCGCGGACAACTGCATCGAATAGCACGCCGAGTGCGCCGCCGCGATGAGCTCCTCCGGGCTGGTATAACCCCCGGCCTCGTCAGCTGCCCGCCTCGGAAAGGACACCTCGTACGTGCCGATTCCGGAGCTCGTCAGCTCGACCTGGCCAGAGCCCTCTTCGAACGTTCCCGTCCAGCCGGTCCGCGCAGTTCGTGTAGGCATCGGGTCTCCCTCCTGTTTGGATCACATATCCGCCTGGACTCTAGCCGCCCGGCGGGCCCGAAGCACGGTGTCCC
>Ga0187855_10000929_pt1 | contig 24291 bp, 17 predicted proteins | sample June2016WEW_8_10_2_FD_132969 | JGI IMG/M metagenome (GOLD analysis project Ga0187855, IMG submission 132969) | Peatland microbial communities from SPRUCE experiment site at the Marcell Experimental Forest, Minnesota, USA - June2016WEW_8_10 | ecosystem: Environmental > Terrestrial > Soil >...
CACGACCTGATCGACCAGCCCCGCACCTACAGCCCCATCGCCGCCCACAGCGAAAGCGAGCTGAACGCGGGCGAGCTGCAGCCGGCCCCGGAGTGGTACGCGCTGCTGGCCGCACACACGCTGGTCGGCAGCCGCCCCCTCCCCACCACCACGATCGGCACCACCCCGGGCGAGCTGAGCGCCTGGGCAATGGACGCCCCCGACGGCAAGGTCAGCCTCGTGCTGGTGAACTACGACCCGCCCGGCTCCGAGCCGCTCGCGGTGCACCTGCGCGTCCCCCGCGCGCTGGCGAGGGGCAGCATCCTACGCCTCACGGCCCGCTCGCCGGCCGCGACCACGGGCACGCGCCTCGGCGGCAAGGCCGTCGCCCCCACCGGCACCTGGACCACCCCAACCGCGCTGCCGGCGGTCCACGGCCGCGCCGGCTCGCTATCGCTCCAGCTGGCGCCCAGCAGCGCGGCCGTGGTCACGCTCACACCGCGCCGTCACCTCGGACGGGCGGCGCTCGGGCATTGAGCCGCGCCCGATCGAGGGCGTCCCTGCCCCAGGACCGAGCGTGTCGCCGGATGCGCTTACCGCTTCTTCTTCCGCTTACCCTTGGCGGCCTTGTGATGCTTCTTCTTGGTGGCCTTCTTGTGCGCCAACTTCGGGCAGCCGGTGACGGAGATCTTCGTTTCCTCGTTGATCTTCAGCCCGTTCTGCCCGACCATTTCCGTCGGCATCAGCAGCGTGCCCTTGCAGAGGTTGCCGTTCGCGCTGAGCGCCGGATATTCCCGCTCGGGGAGGTTCAGTTCGAACGTTGAGAACGGCACGTCCGGCACGGTGCTGAACGTCGCGCTCGTGATCCCCGCTTTGCTGATGAACGTTTCGCCATGGACCTGGACGGTGACGCCGTCCTCGCCAACGAGGACCATGATCAGTTCCGGGTACTTCGCGCCGCCGTGGGAGACGAAGTACGCCGGGCCGGAGAGGCCGCCTTCGAGGACCGGTGTGCTTACGTTCGCCTCCCCGACGTTCGATGCCTTGGGGCAGTTCGCGGGGTTTTCCGCGAAGACCTTTTCGGTGCACGCCTTCTGCAGCGTTTTCAACGGCGAGGGCAGCTGTTTGGGCAGGCTGACCTTGACCTTCGCGACATTCGCCGCCGTACCCCGCGGGGTGTTCGGCAGCGTCAGCGTCACATGCAGGCTCGCGCCTTCGGTGCGGGAGGTCTTCGCAGCCGTGGAGACCTTGAATTCCGGCTTGAACGAGAGCGCCGCGCAGTTCGTCACCTGGAACGGCGAGGCGACGTTCGCGGTGGCGCCTTCCGAGCTTTCGAGCTCCCCGGTGAGCTTCATCGGTTCGCAGCTGGTCGGGTTGAACACGAACGCGGGACGGTTGACCGTCACGTTGATGTGCTGCAACTGCAGCGGGATCCCATCGAGGATCGTCGGGAACGGGTCGCTGACGACCGTCAGCTGCGCAGTAGTCGGGTCCACATCGACCTTCGAGCGCACCACCTCGGTGCCGAGGTTGAACGGGCCGGCGACGGCGGGCACGACGACATCTACGCCGAACGGGGCGCCCTTGTACGGCCCAGTGATATATGCCTTGCCGTCTTCCACGCTGTAGGGGTCGTTCCCCAGCCCGGCGCTGGCGATCACCTGCCCGATCTGGCTCGCCGCAGGGCATTCCCCCGTCGCGGCCTGCGGTTCCTGGCACAGCGTCACGCCCTGCAGCCCGGCGGAGATCCCGGGCGGGAACACGACCGAGAGTTTCCCGAGGGTCTGGTCCGGGTCCGGGCGGGTCATCGTCATCGTCAGCGTGCTGTAGGCGCCCGCCTGGATGTTCGTGGTGCCGCTCTCGAACCCGGGCTGGAACGGCCGCGGGTCCGAGCAGGAGGTGCCGTCCGGGCCACTCGTGATCTGAAAACTCGATGTGGGCTTCACCGCGGGGCCACCCGACCACGGTTCGAAGGACGTCGCCGTCGTGTACGTCCCACACGACGCCGGCGTGCTCAACGGCGCCCGGTCGGTGCCGAAGAAGTCGAGCTTGAAGTCGCTGAACGGCAACTGCGGCGTTTCCTCGAACGTCGTCACGAGCTGCCCTGTGACCGAGTCAAGCGACACCTGTCCGGCGACCTTCACGCGGACGCCCGCGACCGGGTCTTCCGCGTAGACGTAAATCGCGATCAGCGACCCAAACGGATTTTCATTCTGCGTCGCCAGATACACGTAGCCCTTCAACGGTTCCGGCAGCAGTGGGGTGTTGACTTCGACCGTGCCGACCTTCGACGCTTCCGGACACGACGGTTCTTCATCGCTATGCAACCCGACCTGTGCCTGCGAGCACGCCTGCAGCCCATCCGCGGCCGCGGGGCTGATCTGCACCCCGATGGGTAACGCGACGGTGGTGTTCTTCACGTCGGCCTCCGCCAACCCCACCGGGTTTTCCGTGGCTTCCTGAGGCACGTGCACATCGACATTCAACCCTGTTGGAGTGCTCCCGCCCGTCCCGTCCGGGCTGACGCTGATCGTCGGGCCGAAGTCGAGTTTTTCGCAGCCCACCAGCTTCGGCATCGACGCGGTCTCCGAGTCGAAAACCCCTGGTTCCTCCCACGAGTCCACGCTGAACGTCGCTGTCCGCGATACCCCGCATGACGTCGGGTTCGTCAACAACGGCACCTGCGGCGCCTGCGACGGACACCCACCCACCGGTATTCCATATATAGATTCGATTGGACTATTCGATCCATACGGTCCAACTGGGCCTTCCTGTTCGTCTTCTCCTTCGGCATAACCACTGCCGTCGTTTCTTTTGGACTCTTGGTTCAGGCAGCTTCCGCGGTACGGATTGTGGCTCGGATCTGCGGGCACACCCCAGATCGTCACCTTGGTCCCGTACAGCCATACGGCTTGGCTGATATCAGTCGAACGGACCGTCAAACCATAATCCCCACCAGTCCGGACTGACACATCCAAGAACACAGGCGTGGTCTTGGCCACGACGAAGCCGAACTCGGCCGCGACGCCCGTCGGCGGTTCCAGATTATAAACGGGGGAGGAAATTTCACCCACAAAGAACCGGCTGACTTCGGGGTCATAGTGTAGGTAGGTGATCGCTACCCCCACCGCTGTTTCGTTCGGACACGTCCTCGCTATGAACGCCTGATAGCCGCACCTCGGTGTGGCATCTGGATCCCCGACGAAACCAGGAGGCATTTCGAGCCCCACATCCTTGAGATTGCCTTCCGGAGGCAAGAAGGTCCTCCCATCGACTTCGGTAAGTTTGTTGGGATTGTTCAATACGAAGGTGTTCGTCAGTGCGTAGGGATGCGACCCGGCCTGGGCGTCCGGTGACCCGTTCTGGTTGGTCGCCGCGAACGCAAACCGCTGCAGCCCGAAGCTGGCCCCAGCATTGGGCGCCAACGCAAGCATAGCAACGAAAGCTGTCAGAATCATCAAAAACCATTGCGAAGCGGCTTTGGATCGTTTGAACATGCTACTTCCTCCCCTTGTTCGCCGACTTCTTCGCTTGCCTCGTGCGCTTACTCTTCACGCACCGGCCATGACTGAGCCTCCTACCTACGGCGCACCTGACAGCTTTCTTCCTCGATTTGGGTTTCACCACCGGTGGTGGTAGTTGGGTGACGTTGCCGGCGCCTGAGAATGTCGCGCTCGCCGGTGCCCCGAACACCCCAGGCTGCGGTGTCGCGGGCGGCTTGCACGAATCGCCGTTATCGCACGGTGCCACAGACACCGACACCGGGAACCCCCCATTCACCCTCGCGTCGTACACATCGATACGGTTGTCCCGATCCTGCGGCAAAAGCTGATCCGCCGTCCCAATGAATACGTTATTCCCGCTCGCGCTCGCGTCCATGAAGAATGAGTTCTGATTGCCGGCCACATCAGAGATCGGGTAGACATGACCATTCTCGTACTCGTACACATTCTGCCGGCCATCGCTTGCATGCGGCACCAGGGCGTCGAAGCTCTGAAAGAACAGGGCGCCACTTTCAGAGAAAGAACGCGCTCGATACAACCCGCCAACGACAGCATTGAGGTTCGACGGGCCGGTCGGCCGCGCGCCGCTCGGGTCACACGACACGCAGACCAACTGCTTCGTGACAGCGTCGTACTCAAAGACCTCCCGGCAAGCCGGCGGTTCCGCTTTGCCGCTGTACTGATTGGTTCCACAGCTCGTGCCACTGCTTATCGTGTTGTCATAACCGGTCAGGTTCCGATGCGAAATGAACGCTAGACGCGTCCCATCCGGCGACACCACAGCAGTACTGACAGACGGGCCACCAACTGCCCCAGAAGGAAACCTGGCCCAGTCTTCTGCGTCGGCGTTTCCTTCGGCGAGCGTCGCGATGAACGCCGGAACGCCGCCTTCATGGGAAACATAGAGGTTCAGCGCCCCCGCGACCGCCCCTGGAGCCAGCGCCCCCTTTGCGACAAAATACACATATGAGCCTTCTTCTGAGATCTGCACCACGCCCTGCACGGCGGCGCCTTCCGCTATATCGGCCGTGTCGACCGTCAGGTCGGTCAGCCTGCCGCTTTCCAGATCGTACTCGTACAGGTTCGCCGCGTTATCCGCCGGGCCTGTGTAAGCATCGTCGGTCAACTCTTCGCTGCTGGTGAAGAAAACCTTTGCGCCATTCGCACTCGCGCCCCAATAGCGCGCCGGCCGCGGACCATTGGGATCGGCGCCATTCGTCTTCTGCGACGCGGAGACCTCCACCGTACAGGCATCAGTAGACACCGTGCAGTTCCCTTCTCCGTCAAGTGGACTCTGTTCCTGCCCAGCGTTCTCACGCACATACAACCCCCCATTGCTGAAGAAGACGCGCGAACCATCGGAAGACACCGCATGCCAGAGATTTCCTACTCCTCCTTCGGGAACATCTCCGACATCGCCCGCCAAGCCGCCATTGTTGGTGACATTCACCGGCGTCGGCGTGCCTTTGCCTTCAACCCACTCATAGGCGAGAGCGTCATATATGTACGATGCGAAAACGACATGGCTGAGATCGGTGGAGGCCCCCAGCACGCTAAGCCCTTCAAATGTATACGGTTCTCGATTGGTGGGGGCATTTGACAGCCACTGGTAGGAGCCAGTGGCGAAATTGGCCAAGTACAGTTCCCAAAACCCAGCGGGAGCTTCGCTGCTCAGCGGCGCATCAGTTGTCGCGACCCCCTTCGAGAGTTCCGGCGTGAAGACCATACTTTCGTAGGCACCAGCAGTCAAACGCGGCGATTCGTACTCTTCGAGTGGTGGCGTGATCGATTCGGTCGACCAGCCCTCCGGCCCACGTCGAGAGATATATTCATCCGCAATGAGAGAGCCCAAGGGATCGGCAAAGGAGCCAGAAGACTGAAACTCGATCGCGTCACCAGACACCGCGGCACGACTGACGAACGCACCAGAAGCAACGTCAATGGCTTCACCCTCAGTCGCATCCTGGCCGTTCTTTTCTACCGGGGAGACCATCTCGTATGCCCGGCAGTCCGGGAGCTCAAGCCCATAGGGCTGTTCGGCGCGCAGCTGTTCGTTCGGACAGCCGCCCGAGGATTCCGACCCGGGGGCAACCGGTGTCGTCAGTGCTTTCCCGGGACCGTAGAACGTTTCGATTTCATCGACCGCGACCACCCGGTAGTAGTACCTGGTGCCAGGCTGCAGCCCCGTTACCCGCACGCTGACTGACACGCGACTCGTCCCCGACCCGATCGCCTGGCTGGGCACTGGCAGGCTCGTGCCGTGTGATGTGCTAGAGGTGTACGGGGTCGTGTCGTATTCGAAGTGGTAGCTCGTGCTCGATTCGTTGGGGTCGATGTCGGCTTGCAGGGTCGCGGCGGTCGCTTCGACGCTCGTGGTCTGCTCTTCGGTGATCCCCGCCCCGTGGGTCGTGAACGTCACCGCCGGCCCGATCACCGTTTCGTTCGCCGTGTTGCGCTCGAGCAAACAGAACGAGTACTGCGCGCCCGGAAGAAGCCCCGTCACGGGCACCGCCGCTTCCTGCCTGCTCCCAGACGCCGCGGTCACGTGCGTCGCTTGGTCTTCATCCGGTTCGCCGCCCTCGCATTCCGTCGCGGACTGCCGGTAGAGGAATTCATAGGCGGCCGGTTCGCCTGTGACCGTAGCGTTGGGGCTCAACACGCCCTTCAACGTCGCCGTGGTGACACCAACGGGTTCCGCGGCGAGCGTTTCCGGAGCTTCCAACGCGGTGATGAAATGGACGGGCAAGCTCACCGCTTCTTCGGTTTTGGCGGCGTTCTCAACGTGCAGGCAGACCGTGTACCCGGTGTTGGGCGTGAGGCCCGACACCGGTTCGGAGACCCCTTCGCCTTCCGCACCCAGCGACATGCCAGGCGGTTCGGGCGCCTTGCTTTCGCCCTTGCATTCCGTTTTCGAGACTCTGTAGAGGAACTGGTAGGTGCTGCCCAGTTCCCCCAGGGATTTCGGGCTCAACACGCCGTTGAACGTCGCTGCGTTCTCCGTGACCGCTTCCACTTTCAGTTCGGGAGTTTCCGGAGCGGCGGCCAGCGCCGGGACACTTCCCAGCGTCAAGAGAACAACCAACGCACACAACACAACCAAGCCGATCGAGAACGGCTTACGAAGACCTACAGACATATCTCCTCCTCCAAAGCAGAGGGGAGATCCCCTCGATCGGTGAATAACGACGCGCCCAACGGCCCGCCGGCACAAGACTCATCATCAGCGGGGGTGTGCATCCGGATGCTCCGTGCGACACCCTCCCCCTTCGCGGTCAAAGCCCACGCGTTGGGCTCACCCTTCACACGCCCCGGCCCCGTTTTGGCGAGCAACCCCAGGCGCTCAAGCCGCGCCAACAGCTTCGAGACCTGGCCAGGATCGGAGATCCCCGCCCGCTCGCCCGCCTCGCGGTTGCTCGAACCCGGATGCTCCTCGATCCCTTCCAACACCCGCGCGGTGCGATACGTCAACCGCATCGAGACACCATCCAACGGATCGTCCACGCCCTCCGCGGACCCACGACCCGAGCGCGCAGACCGCGTGGCGGGAGCCGGCGACGGGCGCAGCTGCTCGCGCCGCGCCGCCGAGGCCCCTTGGTAGGGCAGCACGATCATCCCCATCAACTCCCCAACCAAGCTCGTCAACGGCCGGCGCTCACCCCGTAGCAGCCGCGCATACACGATCGAGAAGGCCGCCCCTACCAGGCCCTCCGCGGTCAGCGGCGTGCACTTTTCGCCCCGCACGCTCAGCAGACGCCCCTCGTCCACCACGCCAGCCAGCCGCGCGAGGACCGCTTCGCGGCGCTCCAGCACCCGCGGGCCGCCACGCAGCGCCTGCACCACCAGCACCCGCGCCAGCACCGGCTCACGATCGAGGAACACGAGGATCGCGAGCAGCCCGCCACGCACCCGATCGCGCCACGCCAAACCGTCCAGGCCCGCGGCGGCAAGCTCTGCGACCAGCAGGCCGAGGATGTCCTCGACGACCGTCGCCAGGCACTCTTCGCGGTCGGCGAACAGCTCATAGAACGTGCGCCGCGAGACCCGTGCGCGCGAGGTGATGTCCGCCACCGAGGTATCCGGGTACCCCAGCTCGTCAACCGCGCGGACCGCCGCCGCCAACAGCCGCGCGCGCTGGATCTCCACGAAGCGCTCGTGCTGGGTGCCCTGCGACCGCTCCCGGCCCCGACCCCGCGCGGCCCGGGCAGGCGCAGTGGACGCGCTCGAAGCCTTGACCCCACGCCGGGTCGTCACACGCGCCGGCATCACGCCGCCCCACCGATCGGACGCGAGATCTCCCGCACGGGAGCCACATAAAGCAGCCGAATCCCACCCCGCTCGGGGTGGGAAGGCAGGCCCGTTAAGGCCGGGCGATCAGTGCGCTTGCGCCCACCACTCCCCTTTCCCCCTACGGGGGAACCCGGACGGCCCGTCAGAGCCGAACGGAGGCGGGCGTTATGAGGCGAAGAGAGAGAGAGAGAGAGAGAGATGCGACAGCGCCATGCTGGCGCATCTAGCATCACCCTTTTCGAAGGGGGCGAAGACCCCCGTCACGTTTCTCCCTCCAGAAACCACGCTCAAACCAACTCCCTCATAACGCTTCGACCCAGGCCCTCTCCCGAACTGATCCCCTGCTCGCGCGTCGAGTCAACCACAGGTCGGTTGACCCAAACCCGGTCTTATGTCTTCGATCGACCACCCAGGGGTGGCCAACAACAACGAGACCGTACCACGGGCAACTCTTTCTGTCAAGTCCCCTACGTCAGCCGCCCCGAGGCGCCGTCGGCAACAACATTTGCATTCCTTCCAATGCGATGCAAATTGCGGCGGAACCTGATACGGTGCCCCCCGTTCGTGCCGAATCCTCCTTCCCACGGGAAGGGCGAGCGGGGGAACCAGTGCGGTCCGCATAGGACCGCGGGGGCGAATCGCCACGTTTTTGTGGCGTAGCGCATTGCGCGAGCCCGACAGCTAACCCCGTAGGCGCCACCGCAACGTCGAAAGGATGTGCTGCGCCCATGCCGGGATACGCCCGTGACCTCGCCACCCTCGAGCCCTGGGAGGCCTCGCTCGCTCGCTCGCGTGCGCGTCGCCGCCGTGACGCCGCCGCCCGCACCGCCAAGCGCGGTGGGAGCTCGAAGCTTGCCCTCGTGTCGCCGGTATCCCTCGCCGCGCTGATCGACGCCCGCCGCGAAGCGGCGCGTGACCTCTCCGAACGCGAGCCGTGGGACCTTTCCCTCGGGCGCTCCCGTGCCCGCCGCCGCGCCACGCAGCTGCGCTTCGTGCCGGCATCCTCGCGCGCCAAGCGGCTCTCTTTGGGCGCTCTCGTGGCGCTCACCGCCGCGCCGGCCGCGGCGCTGCTCGACTCCGGCGGCAGCGTCGCCGTCGCGGGAGCCGCGCCGGCCGGGCTCGACCCGATCACGACCACCAGCCACCACATCACGCTGAGCGCGGGCAGCGAAGGCCGCCAGGTGCGCCTGCTGCAGCGCGCGCTCGGGATCGCCGAGGACGGCGTGTACGGGCCCGCAACCGAAGCCGCAGTGCGCCGCTTCCAGGCCACGCGGGGGCTCAACGTGGACGGCGTCGTCGGCGCCCACACCTCGCACGCGCTCGCAGTGCAAGCGCCGCCGGTGCTCTCCGGCGCCGCCGTGCTGCGCGACCTCGCCGGGGAAACCAGCGAACCGGCGCTCGGCGAAGTGCGCGAAGCGGTCTCCTCTCCCGGCTCCTCCGGCACGCTCGCGGTCGCCGGCAACCCCGAAGGCGCGGGCGCCGCGGTAGGCACGTCGACGGTCTCCACCGTGGGCTCGGGCACGGACGGCGCGGAAACGACGAGCGGCGCCGCAACCACCAGCGCTGGCAGCGGCGGCACCGTCGCGCTCGCGGGCCCCGACGCCTCTGGCACCTCGGCCACCGCCGCCGAAGCGCCCGCTCCCGTGGAAGGCACAGTCACCGTGACCGCCACGGGCACCGATGAAACCGGGGGCACCGCGATCCCGGCCGGTGCCGGTCCGACCGGCAACTACGCGGCGCCCGCGATCCTCGAAAGCTCTGGCGGCGACTCCCCTGGGGAAGCCGGCTCTGCCGGCGCCGGCGAAGAAGCCGCGGACGAAGCGGGCACCGGCGGTTCCGCCGGCACGCGTAGTGAACACGCAGCGGGCGAAGCCTCCGCGCACGCCACAACCGCCGCGGTGGAGCGCCTGCAGGCCTCGCTGCACGTCGCCGTGGACGGTGAATTCGGCCCCGCCACCGAGCGGGCGATCCGCAGCTTCCAGGCTGCCCACGGGCTCACCGTCGACGGCGTCGCCGGGCCTGCCACCTGGCGGGCGCTCGGCGCGCGCAGCCAGCCCGAGCTGACCCCTCCTCCCTCCGCGCTGCCGGTGGCAAAAGTGCGCCCCGGCGCCCACGGCCCCGCCGCCGGGCCGGATGACCAGACCGGCGTGCAGCTCGGCGGGACTGGTGCAGGCGGTGGCGCGGCGGGCGCTCCCCTCCACCTCTCTCGCGGCAGCGCCACACGGCGCCTGCAGGAAGCGCTGCACGTCTCCGCCGACGGTGAATTTGGCCCCACCACAGAGGCGGCGGTGCGCCACTTCCAGGCCGCCCACGGGCTCGAAGCCGACGGCGTCGTCGGCCCCGCCACGTGGAGCGCGATCGGCGTCACCGGCGCGCCGATCCTACACGCCGACCGGGCCTACTTCCCTCGCTCTAGCCCCGCGGCGGGCGGGAGCAGCACCTCGACCGCCGGCGGCGACGCGGCCCCTGGCGCCGCCTCCTCGAGCGCCGAAGGCGTGGTTGCCCGGGTGATCGCCGCCGCCGATGAAATCGCCACCCGGCCATACGTCTACGGCGGCGGCCACGGCTCGTTCATCTCCGACGGCTATGACTGCTCGGGCTCGGTCTCCTACGCGCTGCACGGCGGCGGCCTGCTCGCCGCACCGGAGGACTCGACGGGCCTCGAGTCCTACGGCGAAGCCGGCCCCGGGCGCTACATCACGATCTACGCCAACGCCGAACACGCCTGGATGACGATCGACGGTCGCCGCTACGACACGGTCGCGCTTGCCGAAGACGGCTCCCGCTGGGGCGGGGCCTCCGACGATGGCGGCGGCTTCGTGGAGCGCCACCCGGACGGGTTGTAGGGGCTACGGGCCACGCCCGATCGCAAGACCCAGAAGCTCGGCAGCCTCCACGACGGCCGGGTGCACAACCGTGAGCTGCTCGACATCGTCGAGGCTCAGTTGGGGCTCCGCGCGATCGAAGAGCGTGAGGTTGATCAGACTTGCCTCAAGCGTTGACCACCAGCGCAGGCCAACCGCCTCGGGGTCCTCATCGAATAGGCGCGCCGCGTACGCCTGCGTGACCGTGCGTGCGCGCGTCGCCACCAGCGATGGACGCAGACCGCGGCCAACCAGCACACGCGGGACGTCGAGGTCCACGAGCCGCGCGCGGTCGTCGAGCCCCAAACGTGCCAGCGCCAACCGCAGGCCCGCCTTTACCAGCATCCCCCGGGAGAGCGTCCCGCTCGCGCGAAAGGGTGCGAGCGTCTCGGCGACCGCCGAGACGGGGTTCTGCGTGACATACAGGCAGCCATAGCGATCGGGGTTGTCGTGACGGCCGAGGCCCTGCAGCTCACGCGGGAACCACAGCGCGCCGCCGGGCTGCGTCGGCGCCGCCTGCGCCCGCCAGGGGACCAGGCGCCAGAGGGTCACGCGAAGCTGCCCGCGCGCTCCTGAGCGATCGCGTCGAGCAACTCTCGCGAGCGCCCGGCACGCACGAGATCGATCGGCCGGCGGTCGCCAAGGTGCGGATTGACGCCGTGCAACCACTGCTCCGCGGCCTCCGGTGGGTACAACCGCAACAGGCTCGACATCACGAGCTCGAGCAGATCCACCCGCTGGGCGTTGGCCTCGTCGATCCCCTTTCCTCGACGCCAGCGAGTCACCTGCGCGGGACTCACGCCCAGCAGCTCGGCAAATCGCCGTTGCGAGCGGAAATCGTGGCTCAAGGCCACCACCTTCTCGGCTGTGCTCACGGGCATAGCAGTATCATAGCGCAACAGAAAGCGTTGCGCCATTTCGACCCGGGCGAGCGTACCGTCCCAAGCGCGGCCTAACTTGCGGACAGTCGTCTCATCAGGCGACTCTCACACGTCCGAGCAAAGGAGGCAACATGCTGGCGCGAGCGCGTACTTTCACGATAGAGGGGCTGCAGACGCGCGCGGTGACAGTGGAGGTGGACATCCGCGCCGGGCTGCCGTCGTTCACGATCGTCGGCCTCGCCGACGCCGCCGTGCGCGAGGCGCGCGACCGCGTGCGCTCGGCGATCCTCAACTCCGGGTATGAGTTCCCCGAGCGGCGGATCACCGCCAACCTCGCCCCCGGCGACATCCCCAAGGTCGGCCCCGGCCTCGACCTCGCGCTCGCCTGCGCGGTGCTGGCGGCCTCCGGCCAGCTCCCGCCCGATCGCCTGGAAAGCCATGCGCTGTTCGGCGAGCTCTCGCTCGACGGCGAGGTGCGCCCCTGCCACGGCACCCTGGCGATCGCACAGGCCGCACAGGAGGAAGGCTTGCGGGCACTCGTGCTGGCGGGCGCGCGGGCGCGCGAGGCGGCACTGATGGAGTCCCTCGACGTGGCCGTCGCCGAGCGCCTCTCAAGCGCCGCGCGCGTGTTGAGCGGCGGCCCTGGCGACCCGCTGCCGGCGCCCCGCCCGCGCGGTGAGGAATCTGAGCGCCTCGGCGAGGAGGCAGGCTGGGGCGGCGGGGCCGGCCATCTGGACCTCCGCGACGTGCGCGGCCAGCCACAGGCGGTGGAGGCCCTGATACTGGCCGCCGCCGGCGAGCACAACCTGCTGCTGAGCGGGCCGCCGGGCACCGGCAAGACGATGCTGGCACAGCGGCTGCCGAGCATCCTGCCACCGCTCACCCGCGGGGAGGCGATCGAGGTGACGCGCATCCAGAGCATCACCGGTCGCTTGGAGGATGGGGAGCTGATCAGCCGCCGCCCCTTCCGCGCTCCCCACCACTCGATCACCACCGCCGGCCTGGTGGGCGGCGCGCGGCGGGGATGGGTGGGTGAGGTGGTGCTCGCTCATCGTGGAGTGCTGTTTTTGGATGAGCTCTCGGAGTTCGCGAGGCCGACCCTTGAGGCGCTGCGTCAGCCGCTGGAGGACGGACGTGTGGCGATCGTGCGCGCCCGCCACTCGGCGGTGTACCCCGCACGCTTCGCGCTGATCGCCGCCACCAACCCCTGCCCCTGCGGCTACTTCGGCGACGGGGAGCTGTGCAACTGCGGCGAAGCCGACATCGCCCGTCACCGGCGGCGCCTCAGCGGGCCGCTGCTGGATCGCATCGACCTGATCGCCCACCTGCAGCGGCCGGGGGCGCGGCGCTCGGCGCGGGGGGATGAGATGCGTGGGGACCGATCGTCCACGGGGCTGGGGCGCGGCAAGGCGAACGCGCCGGCGGATGGGATGCGTAGTGACCGATCCTCCGCGGGGGGTGGACCCGATCGGGCCGACGCGCCGGCGAGCACCTCCGCGGAGGCCCGCGAGCGAGTGGTGGCCGCCCGCGAACGCCAGATCGCGCGCCTGCGCGAGGAGGGTGTGAGCGCCAACGCGCACATGGATGCCCCGATGCTACGCCGTCACGTGGCCCTCAGCGAGGGCGCCGAACGGCTGCTGCGCGGCGCACAGGAGCGTGGCACGATGAGCGCCCGCGGCATCGCCCGCGTGCTGCGCGTGGCCCGCACGGCCGCCGACCTCGACGCCAGCGCCCGCACCCGCGAGCAGGACGTGGCGCTGGTGCTCTCGCTGCGCGCGCAGGAGGCCGGCATGGGAAGGCGGGCGGCGTGATGGGCGCGCTCACCGATGCGTGCCCTGCATGCCTGCGCCGCGCATGGCTGCTGGAGACGTTGAGCGCACGGCTGGCCTATCGCGCACGCGAGCCCGAGCGGTTGCTGCAAGCGCTGGCGCTCGCCGACACGGAGCTGATCAAAGCGCTCGGCGGCAGACGCAGGCAGGAGCTGTTGGAGCGCCATGCGCAATTCCAGCTCGCCCAGCTGCCAGCGACCGGCGGAGTGCAGCGAATCTGTCGCCACGACCCCCACTACCCATCCGCCCTGCGGGGCGCGGATGACTCGCCGCGGATGCTGCACGTGGCGGGGGACATCGAGCGCATGCACGAGCTGCTCGCCCAACCCACCGTGGCGATTGTGGGGACACGCCGCGCGAGCGACTACGGAATGGAGGTCGCCCACGGCCTCGCGCACGGGTTGGCGGCGAGCGGCATAACGGTTGTGAGCGGCCTCGCGGAGGGCATCGCGGCGGCGGCCCACCAGGGCGCGTTGCAAGCGGGCGCCCGCACCGTGACCGTGATGGCGGGCGGCGTTGACGTCGCCAACCCGGCGAGCTGGCGCAGCCTTCATCGGGGCATCGCCGCGGAGGGCTGCGCGCTGGCGGAGCTGCCGTGCGGCGCCGTGGCCCGCGGTTGGTGCCACGTCGCTCGCGCGCGAATCGTGGTGGCGCTGGCGAGCATCGTGATCGTCGTGGAGGCACACGAGAGCCCTGCCGAGATGCTGCACGCGCAGCTGGCGAGCGCCGCCGGAACACCCGTCGCCGCCGTGCCGGGACGCGTGAGCGCTCCCGCTGCGCGCGGCCCCCACCGGCTGCTGCGCGACGGCGCGCTGCTGGTGCGCGAGTCCCAGGACGTGTTGGATGCGTTGTACGGGGTAGGCGTACGGCCGGCCACCGTGTCGCGCCCTGCGCAGGGGGGCCACCTGCGAGCCGTGCTGGAGCAGGTGGGCTCGGGCAACGACACGGTGGCCAAGCTCACCGCGGGAGATGCGCTGGAAGGCACCCCCACACACGAGGTGCTCGTGGCGCTGGCAGAGCTCGAGCTGGGCGGGGCCGTCGCGCGCGGGGACGGCGGGCGGTATGTGGTGTGCATGTGAGGCGATTTGAGCGGCGGGCGGTATCTGGTGCTCCTGTGAGAATGCCCGGGTGCCCAATCCAGACAGACGTGAGCTGGCGGCGATCTTCCTCGGCGGAGCCGCCGGAGGGCTGCTGCGGGTGTGGCTGGGAGAGACCTTCACGAGCACCGCCACGCAGTGGCCGTGGGTGACGTTTGCAATCAACATCAGCGGCTCGTTGCTGCTCGGCTACCTCGCCACCCGCCTGCAGGAGCGCCTGCCGCTCTCGACCTACCGGCGGCCGCTGCTGGGCACGGGCTTCTGCGGTGCGTACACGACCTTCTCGACGATGCAGGTGGAGATCCTCACGATGGTCGAACACCACCGCTACGGACTCGCCGCGGGCTACGCCGGCGCGAGCATCGCGGCGGGCTACCTGGCGGTGTGGGTGGCGACGGCGAGCGTGCGGCGCGTGCGGGTGATCGCGTGAACGCGTGGGTGTGGCTCGGCGTGGCGCTGCTCGGCGGCGGGGGGGCGATCGCGCGGTTCATGCTCGACGGCACGATCGGCTCGCGCCTGAGGAGGAGCGACTTTCCGCTTGGCACCCTCGCGGTCAACACGAGCGGCGCGCTGCTGCTCGGCGTGCTCAGCGGAGCAGCGCTCAGCGGCGACGCGCTGGTGCTGGCGGGCACCGCGACGCTCGGCTCCTACACCACCTTCTCCACTTGGATGCTGGAGTCCCAACGCCTGGCGGAGGACGCGGTGGGAGGCGGCGCGCTGCTCAACATCGGCCTCAGCCTCGCAGCCGGCGTGGGCGCCGCGGCGCTCGGACACACGATCGGGGTGCACCTGTGAACGAGGACTGCGTCAGCCTCGCCGCCGACATTGGCGCCGCCGCGCTCGGACACACGATCGGGGTGCACCTGTGAACGAGGACTGCCTCACCCTCACCACTTACTTCGGCGAGCGCGACCGCACACCCGGCGGGCTGGTCGCGGACGAGCTGCTGGAAATCTACGGGGGCCACCGTCTGGCAGCGAGCGTGCTGCTGCGCGGCACCGAGGGGTTTGGGCGCCTGCACCACTTGCGCACCGACCGGCTGCTCAGCCTCTCCGAAGACCTGCCGGTCGTCTCGATCGCGGTTGACAGGCGCGAGCGGATCGAAGCGATGCTGGAGCCGCTGCTGGAGATCAAGCGCCGGGGGCTGGTGACACTTGAGCGCACCCGTCTGCTCAGCGGCGAGATCGGCCAGGTGAGGCTGCCCCAGCAGTTGCAGGAGGCGACCAAGCTCACGATCTATGTCGGCCGCCGCGAGCGCGCCAACGGCACCCCCGCGTTCGCCGCGGTGTGTGAGCTGCTGCGCCGAGGCGGCGTCGCCGGCGCGACCGTGCTGCTCGGGGTCGATGGCACCCGCGGCGGCAGGCGTTTCCGCGCGGGCTTCTTCAGCCGCAACGCCGACGTCCCGACGGTGATCGTCGCGGTCGGCTCGGGCGAGCGGATCGCCGCGGCGCTGCCCGAGCTGGGGCATCTGCTGAGTGAGCCGCTGATGACGCTGGAGCGGGTGCGTGTGTGCAAGCGCGACGGGCAACTGCTCGCCACCCCCCACGAGCTGCCCACCAATGACGAGCGGGGGCTGGCGCTATGGCAGAAGCTCACGGTGTACTCCTCGCAGAGCGCCACCCACGAGGGTCGTCCGCTGCATCTCCAGCTGATCCGCCGCCTACGCGAATCCGAGGCCGCCGGCGCGACCAGCCTGCGCGGCATTTGGGGCTTTCACGGCGAGCATGCCCCGCACGGCGATCGCCTCCTGCGGGTACGCCGACACGTCCCGGTGGTGACGAGCGTGATCGACACCCCTGAGCGGATTGCCCGCGCGTTCCAGATCGTCGACGAGCTGACCGCCGAGCACGGCCTTGTCACCAGCGAGATGGTGCCCGCGTTGAGCGCGATGAGCGCCGCGGAGACCCACGGCGGGCTGCGGTTGGCCCGGTGGGAGTTTTGAGGGGCGAGCGGCGATCGTGGACGAGCCGCTCATTCCGAACCGCCTCATTCGATCGTGGAGGAACTCGCCACATTAAACCTGGATCCACCGATCCCGGGGTCGCACCGGCACCGGATGACGCATCGCCAGGACCAATTGCCCTCGCTCCGAGGGGTCACCCTACGGATGCTCGGTCAATTGCCCCTGGCTCGGTCAATTGCCCCTGGCTCGGTCAATTGCCCCTGGCTCGGTCAATTGCCCCTGGCTCGGTCACCGGCACCGGATGCTCAACCCGTTATCGGTGGATCCAGGATAAATGCTTTTTTGGGATTGCAAATAAATGGACCAGCGCCTGAACTGAACCCTTACACCGAAAAGTAAAGACGACCACCCGGCCCTACACGCTAACTGGCGATCGCCGCGATCGCCCGCAGCGCGAGCGTGTCCTCATGCAGACCGGAGAGCCGCGAGCGCGCCGCGCGTAGCTCCGCCCCCCCGCGCGTGTCCAGTTCGAGGTCGGCGAGCACACCGAGCGCGGCGCGCAGCCGCTCGGGGTCGGTGCGAGCAACGTCGGCGACGAAACGCTCGGCCGCCCGCGAGGGCATCCGCAGGGTGCGCTTCACCTCGGCCGCCGACTCCCCCGCCTGCAGGCGCTGGGCAACCCCAAGCGCCTCGCGGACGCGCGAGGCCATCAGGTAGCCGAGGCCGCCGAGGCGCTCGCCCTGGCGGCGCAGGCGCAGGTAGGTGAGCGTGGCCTCGCGCACGTCGCCGCCGACCAGCGCATCGGCGAGCACGAACACGCGCCGCTCGGCGGAGTGGGCGGAGCGCTCCTCGATCAGCTGCGCGCTCACGCGGATCGGCTTGGCCCCGGCAGTGCCGTTGGCGGCTATCGCGACGGTCGCGGTCGTGGGGGCCGTCGTGTCGGTGGGGTCCGGTGCACCCGCGAGTTCGAGCGCCAGCTTCTCAAGCTCGCGCAGGATCCGCTGCTGGCGCTCTCCCACCTGAGCAACCAGCGCCTTCGCCGCGGCCTGGTCGAGTGCCAAACCGAGACGGGCCGCCTGCTCGCGCGCCCACTTGGGCAGCTCCCACGGCTTGACGGTGCCCTGCTCGACGATCTGGCCCTTCGCCGCCTTCACGGCCGCGTACACCGCAGAGGGCGCCTTCGTGCGGCCCTCCTCGCGCGCGAACAGCGCGACGGTCGTGTCGGGCGGCATCTCCTTCAACGCGGGCAGCAAATGCTGCTCCACCTCCGCCTGCTTCCAGCGCTCCACGCCGTCGACCACGATCACCCGCCGGCCGATCGCGAACGTCATCGCCGCCAACGCCTGTGCCACCCCGGCCGGGGTGGCGGCCTCGCCGGCGAGCGCTTCGACGCTGCCCGCGTCTCCCTGCTTCAGCGCCAGCGCCTGCAGGCCCGCCCGGCGCTCGGAAACCGCGCCGTGGTCGTCGCCGTGGATCAGGTAGGCGGGCTTCAGCTCGGGCATGAGCACCGAGTGTATGCCGACGGGACGACGACTCCCCGCCGTGCCTACCAGTCGCAGATCGACCGGCGCCGCCTATCGGACGACTAGGTTGACCAGCTTGCCCGGCACCACGATCTCCTTGACGACCTCTTTGCCGTCGAGGTGCGCTCGCACATTGGGCGCGGCGCGGCACAGCTCCTTGAGCTGCTCGGGGCCGGCATCCGCGGGCGCCGACACGCGGTCGCGCAGCTTGCCGTTGACCTGGCACACCAGCTCGTACTCCTCGCGCTCCAGCAGCGCGGGGTCGGCCTGCGGCCACGGCTGCTCCCACACCCGCTCGCCCGTCAGGCGCTCGTAGACCTCGGCGCCCAGGTGGGGGGCGAACGGGAAGATCAGCGAGGCGGCGGTGGAGAGCGCGAAGCTCAGGGTCTCCGTCGATGCCTGCTCGCGCAGCCGCGAGCATTCGTTGAGCAGCTCCATCACCGCGGCGATCGCGGTGTTGAAGGCGAAGCGGCGCAGGTCGGTCGAGACCTTGTCGATCGCCCAGTGCGCCTTGCGCAGCAGCTCGAGATCGTCCCCCTCCATTGCTGTTCCAGTTGGCGCACGCGCCAACTGGCCCGGCGGCGCATGCGCCGCCGGGGGCAGGGCCGCATGCGGCCCTGCCGTCTCCCCCACCTCCTCCGCCAAACGCCACAGCCGGCTGAGGAAGCGGTGCACACCCTCGACGCCATCGTCCGACCAGTCGGCGTCCTGGTCGGGGGGGGCGATGAACAGGATGTAGCAGCGGGCGGTGTCGGCGCCGTAGCGCTCCACGATCGAGGCGGGCGAGACGACGTTGCCGCGCGACTTGCTCATCTTGGCCCCGTCCTTGGTGACCATCCCCTGCGTGAACAGAGCTTGGAAGGGCTCTTGGAAGTCGAGGTGGCCGAGGTCGGCGAGCGCCTTGGTGAAGAAGCGCGCGTACATCAGGTGCAAAATCGCGTGCTCCACGCCGCCGATGTACTGGTCCACGGGCATCCACTTGCGCAGCGCCGCCGGGTCCCAGGCGGCCTCGTCGTTGGAGGCGTCGCAGTAGCGCAGGAAGTACCACGAGGAATCCACGAACGTGTCCATCGTGTCGGTCTCGCGGCGCGCCTCCCCCTCGCAGCCCGGGCAGCGCGTGTTGACCCACTCGGTGGCCGCCGCCAGCGGCGAGCGCCCGCGCGGCGCGTAATCCTCGATCTCCGGCAGCTCCACCGGGAGCTGCTCCTCGGGCACTGCCACCATCCCGCAGCGCTCGCAGTAGACGACCGGGATCGGGCAGCCCCAGTAACGCTGGCGGGACACCAGCCAGTCGCGCAGACGGTAGTTGACCGAGGCGTGACCCTTGCCCTCGCGGTCCAGCCACTGCACGATTGCCGCCAGCGCCTCGCGGTTGGGGAGGCCGTCGAAGTCGGGGTGGGAGTTGACCAGCGGGCCGTCGCCGGTGTAAGGGAGGCTGCGATCCGAGCACTCCCAGGCCGCTTGGATGAAAGCTGGGTCAGCGCCGGGCTCGGTAGCTGGTTTGGCGATCTCCGCAGAATCGGCTCCGGGCTCGGCCGCCGCGAAGTCGCTCGGGACGGGCTCCGAGGCCCCCTCGATCACCCGGCGGATCGGCAGCCCCTGGGCGCGCGCGAAGGCGTAGTCGCGCTCGTCGTGCCCCGGCACCGCCATGATCGCGCCGGTGCCGTACTCCATCAGCACGTAGTCCGCCACGTACATCGGGATCTGCTCGCCGTTGACGGGGTTGGTGACGGTGCGGCCCAGCGCCACGCCCGTCTTCGGCCTGTCGGCGGCGCCGCGCTCCTCGTTGGGCTCGGTGAGCGCGTGGTTGACGTACTCGCGCACCTGCTGCTCGTGCGGGGTGCCCTCGGCGAGGCGCAGCACGTCGGGGTGCTCGGGCGCCATCACGAAGAAGGTGGCGCCAAACAGCGTGTCGGGGCGGGTCGTGAAAACGGGGTAGTCGATCGGGGTCCCGCCCACCCGGGCGGGATTGAAATCCTCGCAGCGGAACATCACTTCCGCCCCCTCCGAGCGCCCGATCCAGTTGCGCTGCATCGTCTTGACGTGCTCCGGCCACTCGATCCCGTCGAGGTCGCCCAGCAGGCGCTCGGCGTAGTCGGTGATGCGCAAGAACCACTGCTCCAGCTGGCGGATCTCGACCTCCGCGCCGCAGCGCTCACAGTGGCCGTCCACCACCTGCTCGTTGGCGAGCACGGTCTGGTCGTGAGGGCACCACTTGACGGCCGCCTCCTTGCGGTAGGCGAGGCCGGCGTGCAGCAGCTGCAGGAAGATCCACTGCGTCCAGCGGTAGTAGCTCGGTTCGCTCGTGGCGAGCTCGCGCGACCAGTCGATCGAGATCCCCCATTCGCGGAACTGGCGCTGGAAGGAGGCGATCGAGGCAGCCGTCGACTCGCGCGGGGCGACGCCGGTGGCGATCGCGTGGTTCTCCGCCGGCAGTCCAAACGCGTCGTAGCCCATCGGGTGCAGCACGCGGCGGCCGAGGCGGCGGTGGAAGTGCGCAAGCGCGTCCCCCACCGAGTACACCTTCAGGTGGCCGATATGAGGCTCGCCGCTGGGGTAGGGCAGCATCTCCAGCACGTACGACTTGGGATGTTGGGAGGAGGGGGATGGGCTGTTGGCCGCGCCCCCGGCCGCGCCGTTGGGGGCTGTGGTGTCGTTTGACACCTCCCACGTGCGCTCCTCCGCCCACACCGACTGCCAGCGAGGCTCGATCTGCTTCGGGTCATACCGTTGCTCGGTCATCACGCGGAGGTTATCGAGCACCCCCCGACGGAACGCTCGCGCGGGCTCGCCACCGGGGCTCCGAGCGTCGTCGTGGGAAGGCTTGGCAGCCCCCACCCAGCCCGAGGGCACCTGCGGCACACCGTGCTGCGTGCCACCAGGCTCCCGAGCTGGGGCTGGGTGTTATGTCATTAAAATCGACCCCTACCCTTCACAAAATGAAGTAGTAGGGACCGGCGTTCAAACCAGTTCCTCCGACACCGACTGGAAGCGGCTCATCGCTTCGCCGAGCGCCTGGCCGGTGGTGGCGTTGGTCACGCCCACGTTGTCGACGATCGTCGCGGCGCGCACCACCGCCCGTTCGAACTCCTCGCTCGAGCGGACCTCATCCAGCTTCGCACGCTCGCCGCGCAGCAGCACGAAGCCGCCGAGGTCGCCCCCGTGCGGCGCGATCAGCACCGGTTCGAAGCTGTCGATCTTTCCTTCCTGCTGCAGCCGGCCATAGTATTCGATGGTCTCCTGGAAGACCTGAAAAGCCTTCTGCTCGCGGCCCCTCACAACGGGACCCCAACCCAGGAACAGCGCCTCTCCAGCCATATTTCTCCATCCTCCTTGTGTTGGGTTGATCGAGACTACTCCGACCACCGCGATCGCGTCAGGCCGCGAGATGCGGCGCGAGCACACGGGCCAACCAACCGCGCGATCCTACTGCCACTGCGTGCCCGAGCTACGCCGGCGCCGATTCAAACCGCGAGCGGGCGCGCACCGCCTCGACGATCGCCGCGGGCGCCTTGTGCGGCGAGCCGGCGTCGAACGGCGGCTGGGGGTCGTACTCGATGCCCAGCTGAATCGCCTGCGCCACCTCCTCGCCGGCGATCTTTGCGGCGAGCGCCAGCGCCATGTCGATCCCCGCCGACACCCCGGCGGCAGTGGCAAGCTTGCCGTCGAACACCACGCGCTCCTCCACCACCTCCACTCCCAGCCGGCGAAGCTCCTCCAGCGCCTGCCAGTGAGTGGTCGCGCGCTTGCCCACGAGCACCCCCGCGGCGGCGAGGATCAGCGAGCCGGTGCACACCGAGGTGGTCCACGTCGAGGTCTCGTGCGCCGCCCGCAGCCACTCATGCACGGGGCCATCTTCCATCAACTCTGCCTGGGCGGGCCCGCCGGGCACCAGCACCACGTCGGGGTGAGGGACCTCCGTCAGCGAGGCGTCCGCCAGCAGCGCGAGGCGACCGGTGTCGGTGCGCTTCGGCCCCGGCTCCTGGGCGACGAATGTCAGCTCGGCGCCGGGCAGCCGACTGAGAACCTCGTAAGGCCCCACGGCGTCCAGCGCGGTGAGGCGGTCGTAGATGAGGATGGCGATCTGCATGGCACGGCTCCTTGGTGGTCGATGGGGGCTTGATGGTGAGGATGTTCGTTTCCGCTCTCCAACCACCACACGGCGGCGACGTCAGGCGGCAGCGGAAGGCACGGGTGCAACAGCCGGGGTAGCAGCGGTGTGGGTCGCGGTGTGAAAGCGGCGGCGGTACTCGGCCGGGCCGACCTCGAGTGCGCGCAGGAACGACCGGCGCATCGTCTCGGCGGTGCCGAAGCCGCAGGCGAGCGCCACAGCCGCCACCGGCTCTGTGCTCTCCTCCAGCCGCCGCCGGGCGGCCTCCAGGCGCAGGCGCTCCACGTAGCGGGCGGGCGTGAGCCCCACCTCGGCGCGGAAGCTGCGCGCGAAGTGGCGCGGGCTCATGTGGGCGAGCTGCGCGAGCGCCTCCACCGTGAGGTCGGCAGCGAGGTGCTCCACGGCGTAGCGCTGCACCTCACGCAAACCGCTGCGCGCGGGCGCGTGCGTGGCGAGCGTCGCGCTGAACTGCGACTGGTTGCCCGGCCGGCGCAAAAACAGCACGAGGTGGCGCGCGATCGTGAGCGCCGCGTCGCGGTCGAGATCCTCCTCGACCATCGCCAGCGCGAGGTCCATCCCGGCGGTGACGCCCGCCGATGTCCACACCTCGCCGTCGCGCACGAAGATCGGCTCGGGGTCGACATTCACCCGCGGGTGGCGCCGCGCGAGCTCCGCCGCCGCCGCCCAGTGCGTGGTGGCACGCCGCCCGTCCAGCAGCCCCGCCGCCGCAAGCACAAACGCGCCGGTGCACACCGAGGCAACGCGGCGCGCGGTGGGCGCGCGAGCGACGATCCACTCGATCAATGCAGTGTCTACGCATGCGTCATGCGCTCCATTCCCACCGGCCACCAGCAGCGTGTCGATCCGCCTGGGCGCGCCGTCGAGGTCTGCGTCGGGGACGATCGTCAGGCCACTGGAGGTTGCCATCGGTGCGCCGTCGGGGCTGACGACGGTGGTGGTGTAGCCGCAGTCGGAGACCCCACCGGGTGTTGCCTCGGCGAGGGGCTGTCCGGTGGGGATGCGGCGAAGCCCAGACTCCAGCAGCTGCTGCGCCTCGCTGAACACCTCAAGCGGCCCGGTCACGTCGAGGCTCTGCACGCCCGGGTACACGACGATCACGACGTTGAGTGGGGGATTGAGGCGGGTCATCGCACCATTGATCGTGCCCTATTGCCCCATTGTCCGCAAGGACGTATTTCCAACGATTACTGCCAGACCGACCCGAGGGAGCTCCAGACCAACCGCTGCACACCCGACGGCTACGTATCGACGAGCTACACCGCGGCCGAACAACCTAACGCAGGGTGTCAAATGGGCCCGCGACTACGAGCTTGGCGAGGTCGTCAGCCAGATGCAACGCGAGCTCGCGCCAACCGCCTCCGATCTCGGTAGACTTGGCAGTCGATGATCCTGGGGCTATAGCTCAGCTGGGAGAGCGTCTGGCTGGCAGCCAGAAGGTCGCCGGTTCGAGCCCGGCTAGCTCCATTTTTCTTGCGTCTGCGCGAACCCCCGGGCGAGCCGTCGCCCGTCGAATGCACCAGGGGTCCGCAGTGCTTGGCATCCTCGGCCGGTGGACGAATCTAGGCATCCGCGTTACCGCGACAACGAGAACTCTCGCTTCTACAAGACAGACCGCCTCTCGCCAGAGGACACCTGGCAGTCTCTCAGCGAAGAGCTGGGGCGTGTCCTCATGGACGCCCAAAGAGCGTTCTGGCGGATTCGGTTGGAGCTGGATGCTGAGCGCGTTCGCTGGTGGCATGGTGCGATCTTCGCCCGCCACTTCCCGCACGATGGCGGGCGCTTCCGTCGAGAGCGCGCATTCTTCGGTGTGATAACGGATGGTGGCGGGATGCGGCAAATCGAGGGCAGCTCACCCGACGCGCTGCTCCGCGATCTCGCGGAGGTATGTGCCGCGTTCAACAACGGCACTGCTCGACGCAATCAGCAGGGCACCGGACTCGCTGAGCAGACACGAGTCGTAGCCGCTCTCTATGCAGGCATCCTCCGGGTGCATCCCTTTGCCGACGGGAACCATCGCATCGCGTTCGTGGCGCTTTCGGCCGCGCTGTGGTCGCTGGGGCTCCCCGCGGTCGAATTCGCGGATGACAGCGACATGACCGACCACGACAGCGTCGTGGCACCCGCCCTCATCTCTGCCGATGGCGACGTCGAGCCGTTCGCACGGCTGCTCGCCACTCGGATCGAACACGCGAGAAACCCCGCGACGTGAGATATCCTCAAGGCATGGAAAACGGCTCGCATCTATCTAACGGGAAGCGCGACGTCGCGCAGATCGCCCGCGCGGACGGACTCG
>Ga0187855_10000930_pt1 | contig 24285 bp, 14 predicted proteins | sample June2016WEW_8_10_2_FD_132969 | JGI IMG/M metagenome (GOLD analysis project Ga0187855, IMG submission 132969) | Peatland microbial communities from SPRUCE experiment site at the Marcell Experimental Forest, Minnesota, USA - June2016WEW_8_10 | ecosystem: Environmental > Terrestrial > Soil >...
ACATTCTGATCGACCTGCTCACCGACTCGGGAACCAGCGCCATGTCCACCGAGCAGTGGGCGGCGCTCATGCGCGGGGACGAATCCTACGCGGGAAGCGAAAGCTTCTTCCGCATGAAGCGCGTGGTGGACGATCTCACCGGCTTCCGGCACATGATCCCCACGCACCAGGGCCGCGCCGCCGAGCGCATCCTGTTCACGGTGATGTGCCGTCCCGGGCACGTGGTGCCGAACAACACGCACTTCGACACCACGCGCGCCAACATCGAGTTCACCGGCGCGCGGGCCGTGGACCTGCCGATTCCGGAAGCCGCCGACACGCAGGCGCGCCTGGATTTCAAGGGCAATCTAGACGTCGAGGCGCTGGAGCGGCTGATCCTGGAGACGGGGCCGGAACATGTCCCGCTGGTGATGCTCACCATCACCAACAACTCGGGCGGCGGCCAGCCGGTATCCATGGCCAATATCGAAGCTGCGCGCCGCGTGACCGCGCGATTCGGGATTCCGCTGTATCTGGACGCGTGCCGTTTCGCCGAGAACGCCTGGTTCATCCGGCAGCGCGAGCCGGGCTACGCGGATTGGACGCCGAAACAGATTGCACAAAAAATGTTTTCGCTGGCCGACGGCTGCACCTTCTCGGCGAAGAAGGATGCCTTCGCCAATATCGGCGGCTTTTTGTCCACGAACGACGACCGGCTGGCGGCCCAGGAGACCAACCTGCTCATCCTGACGGAAGGTTTTCCAACCTACGGCGGACTCGCCGGGCGGGACCTGGAGGCCATCGCCGTGGGTCTGAAAGAAGTGCTCGACCCGGATTACCTGCGCTACCGCATCGTTTCCACGGGTTACCTGGGGCGGCACATCGCGGATCATGGCGTTCCCATAGTGGAGCCGCCCGGCGGTCACGCTATTTATATCGATGCGGCCCGTATGCTGCCGCACATCCCGCGCGAGCAGTTTCCGGGGCAGGCGCTGGCGGTGGAGTTGTACCGGCACGCCGGCATACGCTCCGTCGAGATAGGATCGGTGATGTTCGGCGATCAGGCGCGTCACGAGCTGCTGCGGCTGGCCATTCCCCGGCGGGTTTACACGCAGAGCCACATCGACTATGTGGTGGAGGCCATTCTGGAAGTGAACTCGCGGAAGGACGAAATTCGGGGGCTGGAGATTGTAGAGGAGCCCCCGTTCCTGCGCCACTTCACCGCGCGCTTCCACCCACGTGGCGCAGGCACTCCTGCCGGCGCAGGCGAGCTTTAGCTCGCACTCACGTGTGCTTCGAAGGAAATCTCTTGGCATCCGCGCGGAAATAGAGTAAAAACAGAAGAGACACACATTGTTTTTAGCGGACCGGGCCACCCTGTGGAACGGGTGTGCAAAAACTTGCAGAAGTGTCCGCCGCGGAGTCCGGCCACTTGATTCGGAACGACTTGACCGTGCCGGCAAAACCGGCGCGCGTGCCATGTTTTATACAGAGTCCAACCGCATCAAAACACGGCCCGAAGAAAGTGGGTGCGGGGAGCGTCGCCCGCCGGTAACCTGAAGAATCCGCCATGTCTGCGACCTCCATAGCCCTGGACAAGGGCCTGCCCAGCAACGTCGACGCCGAGCGCCTCGTGCTTGGCTCCATCCTGCTAAACGACAGCCTGTACATCCAGGCGGCGGGCGAGCTTGAGGCGGACGACTTCAGCCTGGAGAAGCACCGCCGCATCTTCCGCCGCATGGGCGAGTTGCACGAACGCGGAGAACGCATCGACCGCGTCACCGTAGCCAACGAGCTGATGCGCCTCAACGAGCTGGAATCCTGCGACGGCCTCAGCTACCTGGTTTCGCTCGACGACGGCCTGCCGCAGATCCTCAACCTGGACGCCTACATCCGCATCGTCAAGGACAAAGCCGTGCTGCGGCGCATTATTTTCGCCTCGCAGCACCTCATGAACCGCTGCCTGATCGGCGAAGAAGAGCCGGACGAGATTCTTTCCGGCGCCGAGGAGACGCTGCTCAAGCTCGGCGAGTCCCGCGTCAAGAGCGGCTTGCTCAGCCCGCGCCAGGTCATCGACGAATATCAGGGCGGCCTGAACGCATTTCTGGACCCCAGCAAGCGCATCAAAGGCGTCAGCACGGGCTTCTCCCGTTTCGACGAAAAAACCAGCGGGCTGCATGCCGGAGATCTGTTCATTCTAGCGGCGCGGCCCTCCATGGGCAAGACCGCGCTGGCGCTGAACATCGCGCACCACGTGGCCACCAAGGCCAAGCGGACCGTGGCGGTGTTCTCGCTCGAAATGTCGAAAGAGTCGTTGCTGACGCGCATGCTCTGCGCCACGGCGCGTGTGGACAGCCAGCGATTCCGGGCCGGCTACCTGAACGCCGACGAGCGCAAGAGGTTGCAGGCCGCAGCCTCTAGTCTGGTGGAAGCGCCGTTGTTCATCGACGACACCGCCGGCATACACCTGATGGACATCCACGCCAAGCTGCGCCGTCTCAAGGCCGAGCACGGTCTGGGACTGGTGGTGGTGGATTACCTGCAATTGATGTCGGGCCGCGGGCGCTTCGAGAACCGCAATCAGGAGATCAGCACCATCTCGCGCGGCATGAAGCTGCTGGCGAAGGAGCTGAACGTGCCGCTGGTGGTGCTGTCGCAGCTCAACCGCGCCCCCGAGACCCGCCAGGGCGATCACCGGCCGCAGCTCAGCGACCTGCGCGAGAGCGGATCGATCGAGCAGGATGCCGACCTGGTCGCGTTCATCTTCCGCGAAGAGGTCTACCGGCCCAACGACGAGAGCCTGAAAGGGCAGGCCGAGCTGATACTGGCCAAGCAGCGCAACGGCCCGGTGGGGAAGATTGAGCTCGTGTTTCTGCACGAGTTCACGAAGTTTGAGAACCGGGCTGCGGACTTGGGGGATGCGCCAGAGGAGTAAGTTGGTACAGGGTTCAGAGGTACGCTCAGCTATTCCGATGACTTCGTTGTGATCGACGGGCGATACCGCCATCTGTCAGGGAGGCGACTACGCGGTCAGGCGACGGAATCGGTAAACTGGTGCAATAATTTGTGTCGTGTGAGGCCCCACCTTGCCCGTGACCCTTGAGGAGAACATTAAATACAGGGAATTCGTAAGCCGCGTAGCCCGAGAAAGCGGATGCTTCGACTTCACGCCTGACCAAATCGTCTGGCACTATACAGATGGGGCCGGCTTTCTCGGAATACTCCAGTCGTCACAGCTCTACGCCACCCAAGTCGCAGCATTGAACGACGCGAACGAAACCCGGCACGCGTCCAACCTGTTCACAAAGGCAGTCAAACAACTCATCGTTGAGCGCGTGAACGAGCAAGAAGTGATGATTTTCCTCAATACGCTTCTCGGATTTTCCAACGAAAATTCCGGCTCCCACAACATCAGCAAATTCTTTGTGACGTCGTTTAGCGGTGAAGAGGATGACGTAACGCAGTGGGACAGGTACGGGAAGCCAAATGGCTACGCAATCGGGTTTTACGCGCGTGGACTCCAGAGGGAGCCTAGCAGTACGCTCTACCGGGTTGTTTACGACAGCGAGAAACAAGAAAGAGCGGCAAAAGAGCTTGCAGAAGCGACGGTGACGTTCTACTTTGAAGGACTAAATCAGGAGCGAATGGGAGACCCTGAACTATGGACGCGCGAGTTCCTGGCGGCGTGGGACGAATGGTCTATAGGCTCGCTCCGCTGGCGAAGGCATGGAAGTGGAAAGCGGAGAACGAATATAGGATTGTTCATGAGCTGAAAGTGGCGGAATTCCCTCTTGTCAGGTTCGCGCAGAAGGAAACGATGCTCGCCCGCTACATTGCGCTGGATACCCCGAGCTGGGTGAAGCGCCGTTCGACGCTGCTGCCGATAGCGAAAGTCGTGATCGGCCCGGGCAACAATTATGCGCCTACCCAAGTGAGCGTCCGCTTGTTGCTAGACCAAATGGGATATCACGAGGTGCCGATTGAGGAGACGACCTGCTCGCTTACGCGGCCATAAAGCTATTCCCGGGCCGTGTGTGTCGCTCAGGCCGTTTTCTCCGGCCCAACTGCGCGCGTGAGACAAGGCGGCTAGGCAGCCAGGCCGGCCCCATTGTGGGCCTCAAGGGCGCGATAGCCCGCAGCCGAGCGAGCGATGTCCAGACAGCATCCGAATAGGCCTGCCGGCATTGGGGGGTCCCAGTCATTGCGAATTGGAAGCAGCTTGTGGACTGGTCGAACCGGATCGAAACCCTGCGGGATTGCGTCAAGACCAGCCCGGAATACCGTCCAAACCCCTGAATCGGCTGGCTACCCGACATCCCAGAGTTGTATGGGAAACGGTATAGCACCGAGTGTGTGCACACGTCGCCCGGCATGGCAACTTCAGTTGAAGATCTTCACGCTGGCTCCCCTCGCCGTTCGAGCGCTACCACGGTTTCATCATCCGCCGGCGGCACGGACCCGCGGAACCGCCCAATTGCCGACAGAAGGCCCCGGCCGGCAGCCGCGGCGGAATCCACGGGCAGGCCGCGCGCGATGGACAGCAGGCGATGCAGCCCGAGCTGTTCGCCCGACTCGTCCCAGGATTCGCTGATGCCATCCGTGTACAAGAGCAGCAGGTCGCCCACTTCTAATTGCACGGCGGTCTGGCTGTAGGAGGTTCCTTCGATCAAACCGAGGGGCAGGTCGACGATGTCTTTGCTATACGGCGTCGAATCGACCAACAGGCTCCAATCTTTCGCGGCAGCCCGATACCACAGGGGAGGCAGGTGCCCGGCGTTGGTGAACAGCAACTCCCCGGACTCCCGGTAGAAGCTGGCCACGAAAGCCGTGGCGAACCGGGAGTTCGGCGCGCCTTTGAGAATGCTCTCGTTTAGCCGGCGGATCAGCATCGATTGGTCCCAATGATCGATGTGCTCGCGTAGCGCGTCGCGCAAACGGACGGCGGAGGAACTGACGATCTCGCCGTGACCGGCGACGTCGGCCAGCGCCACACGGGCAATGACTCCATGGCTGCACGCCGTCAGGTAATAGAGATCTCCGCCGCCCTCGGAAGAGCCTAACGGACGGCACGATATCCAGCCCGCAAGACCCGGAAGCTCCGCGGAGTAGGCGCCCGCCTGATTCCCGCCGTGCAATTCGAGGCACGCCAAACGATAGGGTTGATCCGCTTCTTGAGCAATCATTCGAGTTACCCAGATATCTTAATGGAGTGCCAGCGCCGCAGGAGGGATTCAAGAATTGTCGATTCCAGCGGTGAAACCGGGTTCGAAATCCTTTGCGCCGTAGTCGTTGGAACATCATCCGGTCTCCTCCAACGTGGCCGGCGGTGTCGCCATAATAACGGGCAAGATCGGTAGCCGTTGGGCTGGTTCAAGAGTGGCCAGTCGTCCTTCCGGCAGCCAATTCACGCTGAGCACTTAAGCGGCATGCGCATTTCCCGCTGATGTGGATTCTTTTCAGGATGCCCCGTAATCCTTTCCGGTGCCGTCCGAAGGCCGCCGGCTGGCACCAAGGCGATACGATGGACTGACGTGGCAGAATGACTCCACCGTTCTCGATTGCGCACTATCGCATCAACGCCAAGCTCGGCCAGACAGCCATCAAAGTCCTCCGCTATTCCCTCGTGGCCGCCCGGCCGCCTGGCCCGCGCCGGAGCTACGTCGCTGCGTAATTAGACGCACATGACCCTATTCTGCCCCACAAAAATACGAAACAGGTGGCGTAGCCCAATGTCGCCAAAAGGGAATATCCGATATATACCTAGGAATATCCCTTATCTCATCAGCAGTTTACTGAGGTTTTGGGGCGCGATCGGGTGCTGTTCCTCCTTTTTTGGCCTGCTGGTTGCTTGTAATCCACACAAAATGGAAAACAATTCTTCGGTAGCCTGCTCTGATGTGATCCTCAGGGCTTACGCCGAGATCGCGCGCGCCCGGAACCTGAGGCGGTCCGCTGAAAAGGTTCTCGCGGCCGCCATCGCCCAACGCAAGCACCGCCCGGCTCTCTTGTGGCCGGACACCGGACGCATAGTCAGGGTTCGTCCGGCGGTCCACACAGAAGCCTAGAAAACGACTGCGAGGTATCGAAAATGGTACGTATCGTTGTTTATACGGATCAGCCGATCCTGGCCAAGGGGCTGGAGAGTGTGATCGCCGCCGATCCGGGACTCGAATTAGACGCCTATTGCTCGAATGTGGCCGCGCTAAAAGAGCGGTTGGCAAACGAATACGCCGATTTAGCAGTGCTGGACCTGACGCAGGAGATCACGTCTACCGCGCTGACCGAGTTGCACGACCTCGCGCCAGAATGCAAGCTGATCTTGTGGACGAACTCGATTGCCGACGATCTGGCGATGCAGGCGCTGACCCTCGGCATTCGTGGCGTCCTCCGCAAGACATTGACCTTGGAGGCGCATCGTCAATGTCTGCACAGCGTCTATTCCGGTGATCTTTGGTTCGAAAAAAGCCTGATGGACAGCTTTCGGGCTACCAGGCGCGTGTCCCTGACCCGGCGGGAGGGCCAGTTGGTGACCCTGCTTTCGCGTGGCTTCAAGAATAAGGAAATATCTTACGAATTAGGTATTACGGAAGGAACTGTGAAGGTTTACCTCTTCCATCTTTTTCAGAAGTCCGGCGCCAAAGACCGCTTTGAACTTGCCCTACAGGGTCTAAAGAGTCTAGGTATGGCCGGCATTTCAATGGAAGGCCAAGGCGGGCTCCGCTCCCTGGTAATGGATACCTCATGTCGCCAATAGAATCCGAAGGAGTGCTGCTGGAATCGCCGACCGTCCTGGCACAACTTCTCCTGTTGTGGCCTGCCGCAGCCTCTCGAAAACTAGGACGCCCTGATCGCGGAATCGAACCCATGGCAGCCGGCAGAGCGTCCTCCAACACTTCAGCCGCACCTCAACGATTGCCAGTCGCAATGAAGGCAAGCCAGCCTCGCCGCACGGAACGCTTGCAAAGGCCGGAGCAGCCATCTCGGTCCCGTTCCGGCACTTGCTGTTGTGGAGCGTGCCCCCGCTGCCAGGACAACGCACGGTGGAGCAGGATTTTCGACGAAAAATTTGCCGATCCGTCATATTACAGTGGCAGATCAGTCCGGCACAATTCGTCGCTCGCCAGCGTTTAGCCAGCCCCGCGCCCACTCTTCCGCACATACCCCTCCGGAATCAGCAGCGTCAGCGCATCGGGCACAATCTCCACGTGCGCGGGCAGGTGTCCGGCATACTCGCCGTCGACTTGTATGTAGATGCGGCGGTCGGCGGTTTCGGACACGCAGGCGCCAGTCGAACGAATGATGGAGACGCCTCGCAAACCATCCACCTTGCGCATGGCAACGCGGGTCAGATATTTCAAATAGCGGAATGAGCTGCGGCCCTCGAACAGCACCATTTCGAAACGATCGTCCAGCAGGCTGACGTTCTGCGCGATTTCGAGGTCGCCGCCATAGTTGCGCACCTTGCTGATGAGCGCGAACGAACAGGTCAGGCGACGGCCCTCGACCAGCACTTCGAATTCGTTGAGATCGCGGCCCAGCAGGCTGAAGCCGGCGATCCAATATGCCACCTTCCCGAGGCGGACCTTCAGGGGCACGCTGATGTTGTACACGATTCTGGCGTCCAGCCCGATCCCCGCCATCAGCAGAAAAAGGCGGGAGCGTTCGGAGCCGTTCCTGCACGTCAGCCGGCCCATTGAAATGCGCGTGGGAACGCACTCGGTGACGCGCGCGGCCGCGCGTTCCATGCTGGAGCCCAGCCTCATCTCGTTGGCCAGGACATTGGCCGTACCCGCCGGCAGAATACCCAGCGGCACGTTGGAGAAGGCCACTCCTTCGGCGATTTCGTTGATGGTACCGTCGCCGCCTGCGGCCAGGATAAGTTCGGCGCCCTCGGCAATGTGGCGGCGCGCGATGGCCCCGGCGGTGCCCGGCCCCTGGGTCGGAACCAGCCAGGTGTCGTGTCCGGTTTCGCGCAGGATCTCGGCCGCGCGGGACAGGCGCTTTAGTCCCCTGGCACCCATCCCGCCGGCGAACGGATTGTAAATGATGATAGTCTTGCGGGCGGGGGCTATGGCGTTGGCTCCAGTTCTTTAGTATAGCCAGCTTTCGGTTCACACCTTTCCGCTGACGGCTTCCCGCTGCCTGCCGGTCGCCGGCTACGGTTTAAAATATAGTGAAAACGCCGATGCCGAAAGATGTGGCCGCTCAAATCGCGAAGCTGCGCGAAACGCTACGCCATCATGAGCGCCTGTACTATGTTCTGGACCAGCCTGAGATCAGCGACGCCGAATATGACGCGCTGATGCGGGAATTGCGCGATCTGGAATCGCGGCATCCCGAGCTGATGACGCCCGATTCGCCGACGCAGCGCGTGGGCGGCAAGCCGCGGGAAGGCTTCGTCAAGGTAGCGCACAGCTCGCCGATGCTAAGCCTCGATAACGCTCTGAACGAAGGCGAGCTGCGCGATTTCGACCGCCGCGTCCGCGAGCTTCTGCACGGCGGCGAGTTCCGCTATGTTACCGAATTGAAGCTGGATGGGCTTTCCATGGCCGCGCACTATCGCGACGGGCAGTTCATCCAGGCGGTGACCCGCGGCGATGGCGTGGTGGGCGAGGAGGTGACGGAGAATGCGCGCACCATCCGATCGCTTCCACTGAGCGTCAGCAGCAAACTGGCCCAGTTCGAAGTGCGCGGCGAGACCGTCATGAACCGGCGCGCCTTCGAGCGTCTGAACGCGGAGCGCGACGAACACGGCCTTTCGCGGTTCGCCAATCCGCGCAATGCCGCGGCCGGATCGCTGCGCGTGCTGGAGCCCTCTATTACCGCATCGCGACGCCTGGATTACTACACCTACTTCCTGCAAGTGGACGGAGCGCCGGCCTTCGACCGCCACTGGGAGTCGCTCGAAGAGCTCGCGCGGATGGGCTTCAAGGTGAACGCCAAGCGCAGACTCTGCCGGGATGTGGACGAAGTTCTGGCGTTCTGTGCGGAGTGGGAAGCGCAACGCGAGCAGTTGCCCTACGAGATCGATGGCGTGGTGGTCAAGGTAGATTCCATCGCCCAACAGCAACAGCTCGGGTACACCGCGAAGGCGCCGCGCTGGGCGATCGCCTACAAGTATCCCGCGCGGCAGGCGCTGACCACGGTGGAGAACATTGAAATTCAGGTGGGGCGCACAGGCGCCCTGACGCCTGTAGCGCACCTGGCGCCGGTGGAGGTCAGCGGCGTCACCGTGTCGCGCGCCACGCTGCACAACGAGGACGAAATCGCGCGCCTGGGTTTGGAGATCGGCGACACCGTGGTGATCGAGCGCAGCGGCGATGTGATTCCCAAAGTGGTGCGCGTGCAGTCGCAGGGGTCGTATCGCAAGCCGTTTCGCATGCCCGCGGCATGTCCCGTATGCGGCGGCAAAGTGGTCCGCGAGGAGGGAGAAGCCGCCTCGCGGTGTATCAATATCAACTGTCCCGCGCGCCTGAAGGAATCCATCCTGCACTTCTCGGCGCGCGGCGTGATGAACATCGATGGCCTGGGCGACGCGCTGGTGGATCAGTTGGTGGACCGCGGCATGGTGCGGAGCGTAGCGGATATATACGATCTGACACTGGCGCAATTAGTCTCGCTCGAGCGCATGGGCGCGAAATCGGCCGGCAACGTGATTCGCAATATCGACAAGTCTAAGCAGAACCCGTTGCCGCGCGTGCTTACCGCGCTGGGCATCCGTTTCGTGGGCGAGCGCACGGCGGTATTTCTGGCCGAAGCTTTCGGCAGCCTCGATAAGATCGCGCAGGCGAGCATGGAGGAACTACAGCGCGCCGAGGAGGTCGGTCCAAAGGTCGCGGAAAGCATCTACCAGTTCTTCCGCGAGCCGCACAATCAGGAACTGGTCGATCGTCTGCGCGCGGCGGGCCTGCGGTTCGAATATGAAGTCAGGCGCAAGAAGGGCGGGCCGCTAGCGGGATTCACGTTCGTACTGACGGGCACGCTGCCGAACCTGAGCCGGGAGGAGGCTACCCGTGCGATCGTGTCGGCGGGCGGCAAAGTGAGTAGCGCTGTGAGCGGAAAAACCAGCTACGTAGTCGCGGGTGAGGACGCCGGCTCGAAGCTGGACAAGGCGATTTCCCTGGGTGTGCAGGTGATCGACGAGCAGCGGTTGCTGGAGATGGCCGGCAAGCAGCGGGACTCGGGATGAGGGCAGCCTGCGGGCACGCTTCAGCGCACCACGCGCTCCAGCCAGGCGTCCACGATGGGTTTGGCCTTGGAGGGGAAGCGGTGGCCCCCTTCGAGCATGTGGAACTCCACGTCGGCCGCGCGCTGGCGCAGGCGCCCGGAGAAGCGCTCGGTGACCTCCGGCTTGTAGAACTCGTCCTCGCGGCGGGCAATGTGGAGCAGTGCAGCCGTGACCGGGCGGTAGGGGCCGTCCTCCCAGTTGCGCGGGACTCCGCCGCAGATCCCAATCACTCCGCGGATTTCATCCGGATGCGTAGCCGCAAACCGGTAGTTCATGCCCACCGGCTGCGAGAAACCGAGCAAAAAGCGGCGCGCGGGCGGAACGCCATACTCGCGTCCAGCCTCGTTCAGGACGTGCAGCAGCATTTCGTGGTGCAAGCGCACGGCGGAATCCGAATGCTTGTGCGTCGCCCAGCCGTAGCCCACTTCGTTGGAACCCTGCGCGAGGAAGAACTGGTTGGGACCCTCGACGGCTGCAATTACGCGCCCGGGGCCCATCAGGTTGGCCGTCAGGCGCAACATCACCTCGGGATTAGAGCTGAACCCGTGCAGGGCCACGACCAGCACGGTGCGCTCGTCGACGACTGCCGGCGCGTGCAGCAGGTAGCGGCAGTCCAGGCGAGCGGTAAAGCTGCAATTACGAGTGTTTTCGACGGTCATTGTTTTGAAACGCTAAACGGCCCTTTGCAACGTCCGAGATTATCACAGTCCGGGTCATGACGTACATCCGCCAGGAATTTGGCGCCCTGATTGGTGCCTGTCCGTACCGATCCCCCGGTCGCGGTCGCGAGTTTACAGCAAATTTACACATACCTCACACTACCCGTTCCGCGACTTGCATACACTTGGTCTGGATCACTTGAAAATCCAATCAGGAGGAATGTAATATGAGTAAACTGAACAGAGCGCTGGGAGCCCTGGCGCTAACTTTGACGGGCACTGCCGGATTGATGCTGGCTGGCGACGCGCCCGCGCGAGTCACGATCTCAACGGTAGCTTCAACGGTTCCATACAACGGAGATCTCAATCCTTACGGTGTGGCCATCGTCCCGAAGACCACCGGAAACCTGACCCAAGGCCACATCCTGGTCAGCAATTTCAACAATAGTTACAACTTACAAGGTACCGGAACGACCATTATGGACATCTCCCCTAATGGAACCGCCAACCTCTTTGCGCAAATCTCCTCTCTGCCCGGATATTGCCCGGGGGGGGTGGGCTTAACTACCGCGTTGGTGGTGCTGCGCGCCGGTTGGGTAATTGTCGGCAGCCTGCCTACTACCGACGGCACCTCGGCGACAGCCAAGGCTGGATGCCTGATCGTGTTGAACGCATGGGGTACGGTCGTCGAGACTATTACTGACAGTACCATCAATGGTCCATGGGACATGACTGCCCTGGACTCAGGCAGTAGCGCGGACTTGTTTGTCACGAGCGTATTAAACGGAACTGTTGCGGGCGGCGGCTATGTCGTCAATAAAGGAACCGTCCTGCGCATCGCTCTCGGACTCACCGGGTCGACGCCAACCGTGCAATCCATCACCACCATCGGATCGGGATTCGCGGAGCGAACGGATCCCGCCGCGTTAGTGATTGGACCCACTGGCGTGGCTCTGGCCAAGGATGGAACACTCTATGTCGCCGACAGTTTAAATAACCGGATTGCCGCTATCTCGGACGCTACTAGCCGTTATTCCAGCGCTGGAACGGGAACCACCGTCGTGGCGGGGGGCGCGCTTAACGATCCGCTGGGCCTGACGATCCAACCCTATACCGGCGATATCGTCGCGGCCAACGGCAATAATGGGCTTATTGTAATCATAAGCCCCAGTGGATATCAATTGAGCAAGTTTCTGCTGGATAAGACCGGCACGCCCCCTGGCGCAGGCGCCCTATTCGGACTGGTCCCCGCAGCGGGCGGATTGTTTTATGTGGACGACGCCTCCAATACGTTAAATCTCGCGAACAACAGCGGGTATTAGGATCGAGTACAGTGGCACGGGCTTCAGCCTGCCGGGCGGGACTTCAGTCCCGCCTCGCCGCCCGAGTCACTTGATCTGGATCTTGTGCGGCCGGCCGTCGTCCGCGAACTGAACAGATATGGCGTCCGCAGATTTGTGCCAAGGCACCGGATTGCCATCCAATGACGCTTCCTGGCCGAAAGGCACCGGCCGAATCGAAAACACCAGATTGCGGGCTCCCGGCTGGTAACTGCCTGCCGGTGCGCTAACATCGATTTCCGCTCCCGCGCCGGACGCCTGATAGCTCACGGTAGTCCTTCGAAACACGCCGTTGCGATAAGCCGGGCTCACGCCATCGTCTTCGTAAAGCGATAAGCGGGCCTCCCCGCGCGCATCGGGATAAATCGTGAAAGTAAGTGGATCGGCGGCTTTCTCGCCCACGTAATTCATTTCCGGCCCCATCGGAATGATGGCTCCTCCGCGGACGAACAGCGGCAGCGTCTCGAGTGGGGCCTCCACGTGAATCGTGCGGCCGCCAACGAACTGTTGGCCTGTCCAATAGTCGAACCAAATTCCTTCGGGAAGATACACCAATCTGCCCGTTAAGCCTGGTCTGAGTATAGGAGCCGCCAACAGGGCATCGCCAACCATGAACTGATCGTCGATGGTGAGTGTATTGGGATCGTTCTGGTAATTCAACAACAGCGGACGAAACATAGGTACGCCGGTGCGATGGGCTTCCTCGAGCGCCGTGTAGAGATACGGCAGCAAGCGGTAACGCAGCTTCAAATACTTGCGGATGATGTCTTCGTGGTAAGTACCGAAACGCCAGGGCTCATGATCGTAGCTGTCTCTCTGTGCATGGTTGCGGCAGAACGGTGTCAGGAAGCCGATCTCGTACCAACGCGTCATCAGCTCGGCATCCGTGCGGCCGATAAAACCGCCTACATCGGCGCCGGTGAACGGCTCTCCGGACAGCCCGACTGTCTCGAACATCGGGATGCTGAGCGCCATGGCTTCCCACGTGGCGGTGTTGTCACCCGTCCACATGGTGGAATAGCGCTGTATGCCGGCATATGCCGCGCGGGTGATTACATACGGCCGTTCATTAGGCCGCAGGCGCTCGAGTCCTTGATAGGTCGCGCGCGCTTCGTTCAGAGCGAAAACGTTGCGGTTCTCCGCGTATGGCGAATTCGCCCCGCCGTCGTAGGTAATCACATCCATCTGGGTCTTCCCCGTCTGATCCAGAAAGTCCGACGGCTCGTTCATGTCGTTCCAGATACCTGCCACGCCATGATCGAGATATGCGCGGTGCATGTCTCCCCACCAGCGCGCGGCGGCCTCGACTGTGTAGTCGGTATAGACGGCCTTCCCCGGCCATACGGCGCCGATCCAAAGCTTTCCATCCTTGCGTTTCAGGAAATAGTCTTTCGCCAGCCCCTGGTTGAATACGTAGTAGCTCTTGTCCTGGGCAGCGAGTTCCGGATTCGTGGCGGCATCCGTGGCGCCTGGCTCCGGGGGCTGGTACTTGACTCCCGGATCTACAATCACTACTACCTTCACACCCTGCTTTCGCAGCTTCTCAGTGAACGCGGTGGGATCTGGATATCCGTGACGATCAAACGTGAAAACGCGGTATCCGCTCATGTAGTCGATGTCGAGGTGGAGAACATCGAGCGGCAGGTCTTCGGCCCGGTAGCGGCGCACTACTTCTTCCGCCACCGTGTCGGGATAATAGCTCCAGCGGCTCTGCTGGTTCCCGAGCGCCCACATAGGCGGCATCTGTAAGTGGCCGGTGAGGTCGGCATACCGCCCCAGGATCTTCTTCATCGACGGGCCCCAGAAGAAGTAATAATTCATCTCTCCGCCCTCGGCAGAGAACACCGCGTACTCCGGCGAGTTAGCCCCGAAGTCAAAATGCGAGCGGAAGCTGTTATCGAAGAAAATGCCATAAGCCGCGCCGTCCTGCAATCCGAGGTAGAAGGGCATATCGGTGTAGATGGGATCGGTGCCTTCCTTATAGGCGGGCGTATCGGAGTTCCAGTTGGTGAATTCACCGCGGCGCTTGTCGAGGTGCGCCGCCTTCTCGCCGAGGCCGTAGAAGTGTTCGTCAAAGCCGAGTTTCTTCGCGGCGGCAACTGTACCGGAGCGCGGGTCGTCCATCATGGGACGCTGGTCGGCGTTGATGGCGCGATGGGTTTTCGCGTCGCGAAACTCGACCAACAGAGGCGACCGCTGCACTATCACCTCTAGTTCTTCGGTCGCGATCAGCAGAGCGCCGGATTCCTCACGCACGGTCCACTTGGGGACGTCCCACGTGGTTTTCGCGATGGCCCACGAGTGATCGCGATCTGGCAGAGGCTTGCCGAACGAGGCTCTGACGCGGACCAGATCGGGCGCCAGCACGTAAAAGCGCACTTGCGACTGGTCCTGGCAGGTGACCGTCACGCCATCCTGCGCCTTGCTGTAACTCGCGAAGCGACCGATCGGAACCAGGCCGGTGAGCTCGATTGCTGGAGCCACGGCTGAGAGCGAAAACAGGCAGAAAGCGGAGGAGGCTAGCTTTTTCATAAGAGGGACCTGTCGAAGCGCCATTGTAGTACGGTGCCAGGCGCGACGGGCGCCGCACAGCGACGTGGCGTGGGAAACTGAGAGTCTGGCGCTCATGCAGGAGTCTCCGGCCCGCGTCGCTTTTCGCTACACCAACTTTCGCTACTATCTGGCCGTGCGAGTGCTGGCGATTACGTCGTCGGAGATGCAAGCCGTGGCGGTCGCCTGGCAGGTGTACTCGCTGACGCATCGTCCTCTCGATCTGGGGTTGGTGGGGCTGGCGCAGTTCCTCCCCGGCATTCTGCTCTTCCTGGTCGCCGGCCACACCGCGGACCGGATCGCGCGGCAACGTATCCTGCAGACCTGTTGTGCGGGCTTCGCGCTGTGTTCCCTGCTGCTGCTGGGGCTTACCTTGCACGGTCTCTCTTCCATCGTTCCGATCTATCTAGTGCTGCTTTTGAATGGAACGGTGCGGGCGTTCAACGGGCCCGCGGGCCAGGCATTCGTCCCGCTGCTGGTAGCGCAGGAACACTTCCCCAGCGCGGTGGCGTGGAACTCTTCGGTCTTCCAGGCTGCCACGATCGTCGGTCCTGTGCTGGGAGGACTGCTCTATGGTTTCACCGCCAGTCCGGCGACGGTTTATATCTGCGCCGCGGTCGAGTATTTCGGCGCACTGGTGTTGTTGGCGGCCATCCGTGTGCCAACCCTGAAACGCGGGCCTCGAGCGGCCCCTTCAGGAAATGCCTTGGAGGGACTGCGGTATATCTGGCGAAGCAAGCTGATCCTGGGCGCTATCTCGCTGGACCTTTTCGCGGTGCTGTTGGGCGGCGCCGTGGCGCTGCTGCCGGTCTACGCGAGAGAGATTCTCAAAGTTGGCGCGTCCGGCCTGGGTATTCTACGCAGCGCGCCCGGCGTGGGCGCCGTGATCATGTCCCTGGCCGTGGCGCACTGGCCGCTGCGCCGGCATGCAGGCGCCATCATGCTCTGGTGCGTCTGCGGTTTCGGTGTCTTCACTGTAATCTTCGGACTCTCCCGCAACCTAGCGCTATCGCTGGCTGCGTTGGCGCTGATCGGCGCGTGCGATACAGTGAGCGTCATCGTGCGCCACACGCTCATACAACTCTCCACACCGGATGAGATGCGCGGGCGGGTCAGCGCGGTGAACGTGGTGTTCATCGGCGCCTCGAACGAGGTCGGGCAGTTCGAGTCGGGCATCACTGCCCAATGGTTCGGAACCGTGCTGGCGGTAGTCCTGGGTGGCTTGGGCTCCATCGCGATCGTCGCGATATGGGCGTGGCGATTCCCGGCATTGCGCCGGGTGAGCGAATTGGCTCGTCCGGCGTCTACTGTCCGCAGACCTATTGCACGGTGAACCCGCTCAGCATTCCGGCGTAGACTCGTCTCGCACCACCACGATGTCGGATGTTACCGCGGCCTATGATATCCGATGGACGAAATACTCATACGTCGTGTTCGCCCCACGCTTTGGTGAAGTCGCGTGCGCCGTGGATTAGCGAGGCGATACCTTCCCATCAAGAGTTCGCGGATCTCGGGCTGTCCGAGTTCCGGGATTATGCGGCCGCGTTCTGCGGAAATGCTATCGGGCTGCCGTACGAACTTCGCCCGAAGGCTGCCGCGTAGTGCCGCGAATCTCTCGCGATGTAGCCAGCCGCTTCTTCCAGATCGAATGACGCAGCCTCGGTCCAGACTACGCGCCGAGCCATTTCTGCATTCTACGTTCCATCTCCTCCTCGGAAACCACACGGCCTTCTTCGACGTCTTGGAGCCCGCGTTCGATCTTCCCCCTCACGTAGATGTGATATTGGATGTCTTCGAAGGTAGCGTCGTCGGGGATCTGGTCCAGCAGCCGGCGCACTTCTTGCTTGGCTGTGCTCATCTTGATCTTAGCTTACACGATTCTGGCGGGCTTGGCTGTGCTCATGGCAGTTTGGTGGCGCCCGTCAGGTATTGGTCGATATTGCGGGCGGCGTGGCGCCCTTCGGAGATGGCCCAGACAACGAGCGATTGACCGCGGCGCATATCGCCGGCGGTGAAGACGCCGGGTACAGTGGTCATATAATTGGCGTCGGCCAGCACGTTGCCGCGGGGATCCAGCTTTACTCCCAACTGGTTGATCATCCCGTTTTTGACAGGACCCAGGAAGCCCATGGCGAGCAGCACCAGGTCGACGTCGAGCCTGAATTCAGTTTCGGGGAGCGGCTCGAATTTCGGCGCTGGGCCGACGCGCGTGGCGTGCAACTGTTTCACGTTGCCGTGTTCGTCGCCGGTAAATCGCGTGGTGGCCACGCTCCATTCGCGGAAACCGCCTTCCTCGTGCGAGCTTTCCGTGCGAAGCTGCATGGGCCACAGCGGCCAGGGCGTCGAGGACGCGCGCTCGCCGGGCGGCTTGGGCAGCAGTTCGAACTGATGCACCGAGCGTGCGTTCTGGCGATGGCAGGTGCCCAGGCAATCGGCGCCGGTATCGCCGCCGCCGATGATCACCACGCGCTTGCCGGTGGCGAGAATGGCTTCGGCGTCGGGCACGGTATCGCCTTGGCATCGGCGGTTTTGCTGCGGCAGGAACTGCATCGCGAAGTGGATGCCGTCGAGATCTCGGCCGGGCACCGGCAAATCGCGCGGATATTCGGCGCCGCCGGACAGCAGGATGGCATCGTAATCGCGGCGCAAATCCTCCACCGGCACATTGCCGCCCACGTGGGCGTTGGCCATGAACTCGACGCCCTCGGCGCGCAGTTGGTCCAGGCGCCGGTCGATCAGATGCTTTTCCATCTTGAAACTGGGGATGCCGTAGCGCAGCAAGCCGCCAATGCGGTCGTTCTTTTCGAACACGGTGACTGCGTGTCCGGCGCGGCACAACTGCTGCGCGGCGGCCAATCCGGCGGGCCCGGAGCCGACCACCGCGACGCGCTTGCCGGTGAGTTGATGGGGCGGTTCGGGGCGAATCCAGCCTTCCTCAAAGGCACGGTCGATGATCGTTTTTTCGATCTGCTTGATGGTGACCGGCGGTTCATTGATGCCGAGCACGCAGGCGGTTTCGCAGGGGGCAGGGCAGATGCGGCCGGTGAACTCCGGGAAATTGTTGGTAGAATGCAGGACTCGCGCGGCTTCGCGCCAGCGGCCCCGATAGACCAGGTCGTTCCAGTCTGGAATGATGTTCGTAAGCGGGCAGCCGGTGTGGCAGAACGGGACGCCGCAATCCATGCAGCGGGCGCCTTGGGAGCGGATTTTGTCTTCGGGGAAGTCGAGGTAGATTTCGAACCAGTCCTGGACGCGCTCCGCGGGAGGGCGGCGCTGCGGGAGTTCGCGGGTGTATTCGAGGAAGCCGGTGGTTTTACCCATTGAGGTTTAGTTCTCGCGCGGACAGGAGTGTCCGCGCGGCAGGCAGGAGTGCCTGCGCCACGACGGGGAAGCCGGTTGGTTTACCCATGGGCCACCTTCGGGAAGTGTGGCTGGTGACTGGTGGCTGGTGGCTTGTGGGTGAGTCTCAGCGCTCGCTTGTATTCGTGGGGGAAGATTTTGACGAATTTGGGCAGCATGGTGGACCAGTTTTCCAGGATCCATTTCCCTCGCGGGCTGCCGGTGAACTCCACGTGGCGTTCAATCAGGCTGCGGAGCAGGCCGGCGTCACCGTCAACCGGTTCGAGGCCTACCGCGGCGGTGTTGCAGCGCTTCTCGGCGAAGTCGCCGCGTTCGTCGAGTACGTAGGCGATGCCTCCGCTCATGCCGGCGGCGAAATTGCGGCCGCACTTGCCTAGCACCACCACCAGGCCTTTGGTCATGTATTCGCAACCGTGGTCGCCTAGCCCTTCCACGACCGCCGTTGCGCCGGAGTTGCGCACGGCGAAGCGTTCGCCGGCCATACCGTTGAGGTAGGCTTCGCCGCTGGTGGCGCCATAGAGCACCACGTTGCCGATCAGGATGTTTTCTTCGGGCAGGAACGTAGAATCCCTCGGCGGATACACCACCAGGCGGCCGCCCGAGAGTCCCTTGCCGACGTAATCGTTGGCGTCGCCCTCGAGCGTGAGGGTGACGCCGCTAGCCAGGAACGCGCCGAAGCTCTGTCCGGCCGAGCCGGTAAATTCGAAGCGAATGGTATCGTCGGGCAGGCCCGCGGAGCCGTAACGGCGCGCGATCTCGCCGCTCAACATGGCGCCCACGGTGCGATGCACATTGCGAATAGGCAGCTTGATCTCGATGGGGGTCTGGTTATCGAGCGCGCTGCGGGCGTGCTCGATCAGCTTGTAGTCCAGCGCCTGGTCGAGGCCGTGGTCCTGGCCTTCGACACAGCGCCGCGCGACACGCGCCGGCACTTCGGGACGGTGCAGGATGGCGGAGAAATCCAAGCCCTTGGCCTTCCAATGGTCCACGGCCTGGCGCGCATCGAGCATATCCACGCGGCCCACCATTTCGTTGAACGTGCGGAAGCCCAGTTGGGCCATGTATCGGCGCACTTGTTCGGCGATAAAGAAAAAGAAATTGATGACGTGCTCCGGCTGTCCCTGGAACTTCTTGCGCAGGGCGGGGTCCTGCGTAGCGATGCCCACCGGGCAGGTATTCAGGTGGCACTTGCGCATCATGATGCAGCCCAGGGCTACCAAAGGCGTAGTGGCGAAGCCGAACTCTTCGGCGCCCAGCAGCGCGGCGATGGTCACGTCGCGGCCGGTTTGCAGCTTGCCATCGGTCTGTACTCGTATGCGGCCGCGCAGGTCGTTCATCACCAACACCTGCTGTGTTTCCGCCAACCCCAGCTCCCAGGGGATGCCGGCGTGCTTGATGGAACTGAGCGGGGAAGCGCCGGTACCGCCGCTATCGCCGCTGATCAACACGACGTCGGCATGCGCCTTGGAGACGCCCGCGGCTACCGTGCCCACGCCAACTTCCGCCACCAGCTTGACCGAAATGCGGGCGCGCGGATTGGCGTTCTTCAGATCGTAGATGAGCTGCGCCAGATCTTCTATGGAGTAGATATCGTGGTGCGGCGGCGGCGAAATGAGTCCGACGCCGGGGATGGAGTGGCGCACGCGTGCGATGAAGTCATCGACTTTGTGGCCGGGAAGCTGGCCGCCTTCGCCAGGCTTGGCGCCCTGCGCCATCTTGATCTGCAGTTCGTCGGCGTTGACCAGGTAATTCGTGGTGACGCCGAAGCGCGCCGAAGCCACCTGCTTGATGGCGCTGCGGCGCCAGTCGCCGTTGCCATCACGGGCGAAGCGGGCTTCGTCCTCGCCGCCCTCGCCCGTGTTGGACTTGCCGCCGATGCGGTTCATGGCGATGGCCAGGGTCTCGTGGGCTTCTTTCGAGATGGAGCCGAAGGACATCGCGCCGGTGGCGAAGCGTTTCACGATCTCCGTGGCCGGCTCCACTTCCTCGATCGCAACGGGACGATCGGATTTCTTGACTTCCATCAAGCCGCGCAGTGTACACAACTGGCGATTCTGGTTGTCGATCAGGTCCGTGTATTCCTGAAAGGTCTGAAAGTTCTGCTGCCGCACGGCATGCTGGAGCTTGCTTACAGTGAGCGGATTCAACAAGTGATACTCGCCGCGGACGCGGTACTGATAATTGCCGCCCACCGGCAGTTCGGTATCGGAATCGGTAATGGGCTGGAAGGCGAGTGAGTGTTTCATCTGCGCCTCGCGCGACAGCACGTCCAGCCCGACGCCTTCGATGCGCGAAGCGGTGCCGGTGAAATACTTGTCGACCAGCGCTTTGTTCAACCCGATGGCCTCGAACACCTGCGCGCCGCGATAGCTTTGCAGCGTGGAGATGCCCATCTTCGAAAAAGTCTTCAGCAGGCCTTTATTGACGGCCTTGGTGAAATGTGCCAGGGCCTTTTCGAACGTGAGATCGCCGGACAAGTTGCCGCGCTTAGCCATGTCCTCCAGCGTTTCGATGGCCAGGTAGGGATTGACGGCGCTGGCGCCGTAGCCGATCAGCAGGGCGAAATGCATGATCTCGCGCGGCTCGCCGGATTCGATAATCAAAGCCACCTGCGTGCGGGTCTCCTCGCGTACCAGGTGGTTGTGCACGGCGGTGAGCGCCAGCAGGCTGGGGATCGGCGCATCGTCTTGATCGAGGCCGCGGTCGGAGAGGATCAGGAGGCTGTATCCCGACTTGATGGCCAGAGAAGCGCGGCGGCAGAGCTGATCGAGCGCCCGTTCCAGGCCCTTTTCGCCGTCGGCGGCCGGGAACAGGGTGGGCAGCGTGGTGGCCAGGAAATCGCCCTGCGAGACGCGGCGCAGCTTTTCCAGATCGCGGTTGGTGAGGATGGGATGCGGCAGCTTGAGCGTATGGCAATGCTGAGGGGTCTCATCGAGGATGTTGCGCTCGGTCCCGATGTAGCTGATGAGCGACATCACCATCTCTTCGCGGATGGGATCGATGGGCGGGTTGGTGACCTGGGCGAAAAGCTGTTTGAAGTAGTGGAACAGCGGCTGCGGCCGGTCGGAGAGGCACGCCAGCGGCGTGTCGGTCCCCATGGAGCCGACGGGTTCTTCGCCCTTTTCAGCCATGGGTCCCAGGATCATTCTAAGATCTTCGTCGGTGTAACCGAAGGCCCGCTGGCGGCAGAGGATGGTGTCGTGATCGGTGATGTGCTGGCGGGGCGGCTCTTGCAAGTGATCGAGCGTGATCTGGTTTTGGGAGAGCCACTCGGCGTAGGGCTGGCGTGAATACAGCCGCGCCTTGAGTTCCTTGTCGGAGACGATGCGGCCAGCGACGGTGTCTACCAGAAACATCTTGCCCGGCTGCAGGCGGCCTTTCTTCTTGACGTTCTCCGGTTTCACAGGGAGCACGCCGGTTTCCGACGACATGATGACCAAGTCATCGTGCGTGACCAGGTAGCGGGCGGGGCGCAGGCCGTTGCGATCGAGCGTGGCGCCGATCACGCGCCCGTCGGTGAAGGCGATGGCGGCGGGACCGTCCCAGGGCTCCATCAAGGAAGCGTGGTATTCGTAAAAAGCCCGCTTGCGCGGATCCATGTGCGGGTTGCTGGCCCAGGCTTCCGGGATGAGCATGGCCATGGCGTGGGGCAACTCGCGGCCGGCCTGGAAGAGCAGCTCCAGCGCATTGTCGAAGTTCGCCGAATCGCTGCCGCCAGGTTGCACGATCGGAAACAACTTCTTGATGTCGCCCCCAAAGAGAGGCGAAGCCAGCACCGACTGGCGGGCGTGCATCCAGTTCACGTTGCCCTTGAGCGTATTGATTTCGCCGTTGTGGGCCACATAGCGGAAGGGGTGGGCAAGCTGCCAGGTGGGGAAAGTATTGGTGGAGAAGCGCTGGTGCACCAGGCAGAGCGCGCTCATTAAGTCTGGGTCGGACAGCTCGCCGTAGAAATTCGCGATCTGCGGCGCCAGCAGCAGGCCCTTGTAAACGATGGTGCGGGCGGAAAGCGAGGGCAGGTAGAAGTCGCCCTTGTTGGGCATGCTGGAGCGGGCTACTTCGGCTTCGGCGCGTTTGCGGACGATATAGAGCTTGCGCTCGAGGGCGTCGGGATCGGGACACTGGGGGCAGCCGATGAAGAGCTGCTGGATATAAGGTTGCGAGCCGCGCGCGATTCGGCCGATGGCGTCGCCGTCGACCGGGGTGTCGCGCCAGCCGAGCACAGTGAGCCCTTCCTCGCGGACGATGCGCTCCAGGATGCCTTCGCACGACAGACGCTGGTGCGGTTCCACAGGCAGGAAGGTCATGCCGACGCCGTATTCGCCTTCGGGCGGCAGGGTGAAACCCAATGCGGCGCACTCGCGGGCAAAGAACTTGTGCGGGATCTGAATGAGGATGCCGGCGCCATCGCCGGTTTCCGGATCGCAACCGCAGGCCCCGCGATGCGTCAGATTGATGAGCACCTGGATGCCCTTGAGGATGATGTCGTGGGACTTGAGGCCGGGAATGCTGGCTACGAAGCCGATGCCGCAGGCATCATGCTCGAAGCGGGGATCGTACAGTCCCTGTGCGGGAGGAAGGCCGGGGCTAGACGGGGGCTCGGGCATTTGCTTTTCCGGGGGAGACTTCAGTGTATCAAGCCTTGAAATATTAGGCAATAGGAATTTGGTGGTATTTAAATATCAGTTTTACTAATGATAGTAGCTGGCATATATGTCTCGTTTTCAAGAAGATAAACACACAATGCGGCGGCGTCGCTATCGGGAGGGTCAGAGGATGAGCGTATCTTCCGATACCAGCACCTAGGAGAGGTGTATATATGGGACGGTATCAGTTGACGGTGGTGGGATTGGAGGCGCTGGCCGCAGGCGAATCGCCGCCGGATACGGCTACGGTGTTCGTAACGCTTGCCGGGGACGTCGCCGAGACATCCACTGTCACCGTGATGGCCGGATACGCTTTGCCCACCGCGAGCGCATCCGAGCGGTTGCAGGAGTTGGCCGTGCAAGTCCATCCCGTGCCCGCCATGGAAACCAGAGTCAGGCCGGACGGTATCGTGTCGGTAACAGTTACCGTGCCCTTTGTGGGTCCTGTGCTGGTAGCCGGATTGTTGACAGTCACCGTGTAAGTGGCATTGGTCTGCCCCTTAGTGAAATTACCCTGGTGTGTCTTGGTGATCTTCAGTCGGGGCGTTCCCTGGCTGTTCTTTACGAGCACTTGCGTGTAGGCGTAGGCTCCGCAAGACGACGTGAAGTTGCTGACTTGAAGCAATTGCGAGCCGGCGTTGGCAAGGTCTCCCGCACTCAGTTGAACGGTCGCCTGAGTCGAGCTGACCACCGTGCTGGCGCGGTAGTTGTTGTTCCAATAGGTGTAGAAACTGCCGTTGACGAATCCAGCACCGGTGACCGTCAGGTTCGTGGCATTCGCCGTCTTAACGGGTGATGACGGGCTGACGCTGGTGGCGGCGATGATGGACGGAATGATGTTGAAGTTCGCTACCGGCAGGAACTCGTCGTGAATGGTGGTGGTCTGCGGGTTGGTGGTGCCGGACAGATCGCCCGTCCAGCCGGCGAAAACCATCCCGTCGCCAGGGGTGGGGGTGGCGGTCATGGTGATCAAAGTGCCGTCCGGAAAGCTGCAATCGTTGTTGGGGCACGATTGCGAGTATTGGACCGTGCCGCATGCATTTTCCGCGTAGGTGTAACTGCGATACACGGGCGTGAACGACGCCGCGATATTGGCCACGCCGGAGCTGGAGGCGGTTATGTTGTGAGTCTGTTCGCCGCCATCGCTCCAATTGTTCCAGGTGTAACTGACATTGGTAGTGACGGGAATATCCGGCGAAGGCGCGCTGATTGTGTGGCTCGTACCAGGGGCCCAGGCGGACCCGGAATAATCCTGCGAGTAGCCTTGCGGCAGCTCTGTGTAGCTATTGCTATCCACCCCGGCGTATAGCGGCGGATTCCAGGTGTTCGGTCCGGTGATGCTTTCCCCGACGATAGTCACGGGGAAAGTGGTGAAGCCGCCCTGCAGAGCCGACTGCGGAGACTGGATCAGGAAGGGGTAAGGATCGGCGCTTTGCGGATAGGGCGGTCCAAACCAGCCATAAAAATTGTAGCCGGCGTTTGGCGTGGCGGTGACGGTAATCTCCTGGCGGTCGACGAAGAAG
>Ga0187855_10000931_pt1 | contig 24281 bp, 33 predicted proteins | sample June2016WEW_8_10_2_FD_132969 | JGI IMG/M metagenome (GOLD analysis project Ga0187855, IMG submission 132969) | Peatland microbial communities from SPRUCE experiment site at the Marcell Experimental Forest, Minnesota, USA - June2016WEW_8_10 | ecosystem: Environmental > Terrestrial > Soil >...
CAAATCGCTGCAGGCAACGCGGGATGGCCGGTCCAGTTCCGCTTCGCGGATGACGCTGGTTGGTCCCGCGTGCCTGAGCTTTTGGCGTTAGGCTCCATGACAAAGCTGCTTAAATGGCTGGATGCCGCAAGCTTTCCGAAGCTTGTCCTGACATATTGTTTGGTCTCTGCGGTCGTTATCGTTCTCGGTATCCTTATCTTTTTTCCGATTCTTCTTATCTACTCGGCGTTAGGTATGGAGTTTTCAAATTTGGGTCCGATAGCCACATTTGTTTGGGGCGTCCTGTTTGAGATATTTGTTATTACCCCTCTCTTTGTTATTTTGTTCGTGGTAAAGCTGATTCGGAGGCATGGCAGATGAGTGTCGCGATGGAGCCTAACAAATCGCTGCAGGCAACAGCCATGCGCCATTCCGTTTTGACGATGAACGCGACATTGAATATCATCATTGCATCAGACGCCCGGCTCCCGTGGCTGTGCCTGAGCTTTTGGCGTTAGGCCACATCGTATGTATCCGCTTTTAACCAAGCGCATCGAGATTCCAGAAGCCTGGATCGCGGCCTTTTTGTTTCCTTTCAAGCTTTTCAGCGTAGGTGCGGTTGTTTGGCTACTCATTTGGTATTTAATGTTGCCGTCCATGCAACCCGGCGTTGAGGGAGCGTGGATTTACGCTTATTCTGATCTTCGAATGGTGGCTTTTTTTGTCACTTTTTTGTATTTCCTTGCAGCAGGGGTGCAGGTGATTGTTGGGTTAGTTCAGCTTTTCAAATACTCGCGCAAGGCAGCTATATGGAGCATCGCATTTGGCGTTTTTGCACTCATCATTGGCATTTTCTTGGCTATTTGCATATCTGCGTCTACTGAATATGGAGCTTCCGAGCGCGTGGCCTAACACTGCGCTGGAGCCAACGGCCACCGCCTTTTGAGTTTTCGGTTGAGATATGAAGATTGAGAGTCCAGATTGTATTCGGAGCTTGGCCGCCGGTGGCCGTAGCTCAGCTTTGGAACGTTAGGCATCTTGCGCCATGCGAGATTTCAGACACCATGAAAGTCATCGTGGACAAAGTTACGGTTTATCCACCTCACGCCATCTGCAAGGCGGACGTTCCGGTGATTCTTTCTTCCTTGCCGCCAGAGTGGACGGCAAGCATTCGGACGGTGAGGCTGAGCGCTTCGCACGGCGAGAATCCGACCATCATTGCTTTCTTTCATCCGCCAGACGGCTCGCTGCTCGTGAAGTCACGAGGTTTCACCAAAGAGCTAGTTTTGCGCGGGATATTGACCGAGTTGGCAGGTCATGCTCTGGGAGTGGTCTTTCGGAGTTATCGTCGGTTGCAGAAGCGCGACGAGTCACGAGTTCAGAGAGCGATTGCGCCGTTCGTCGAGGAGATTTTACCACAGCTTTCACGGAAGAAGGTTTGGTTAGACAAATGACGATGCCTAACAATTCACTGCAGCCAATGCCGGTTGGCCGCCTCAGTTCCGCATTCGCGGTTGACATCAGACATCCGGCATGGCTGAGTTCTGGACGTTAGACCAATATGAATGATTACCGCCAATCGATAAGAGTCGTTGGTATTGTGCTCATCGTTGTGGGATTTCTCGATATTGGTTGGATGATTTACTGCATCGCCAATGGCGTGAGCTATTCATCAAGTTTCAACATCTTTGCCGTCATTGCAGGCATCCTGCTTGTTCGCGGCGGACTGAGGACAGCGAATGTTGTTGCCTTCTTCAGTGCGTTCATGTTGAGCGGTTTTATAGGAGGGCTTCTCGTTCTCCCGTTAATTATGCCGTTTGGTCTTGTGCAGACTTATCTAAGAGTTTATCCCGCCTCCTTCAGTATTTATTCAATGCTGGCTGTTTTCATTTTGGTTCTCCTGGGCTGGATTTACGGCCGCTTGACTGCGCCTTTGGTTACGGCTGCCATTGTCGAGAAGTATCCACGCTACGCATCATTCTGGAGGCGTCCACGCAACGGATTCTTGGTCGGCGCATTACTTGTCATCGTTCTCGTTTCCGGTCTAGGTTTTATGTTCCACGGCGCGAGCGCCCAGCGTGCCTGTGCAGAAGCCAAGTTAAAGGTTGGAGTTGGATACAAGTTTTGTGTCAGTTCTATGAGCATGCAATCGTCAGGGGGGCGCACACATGTCGCCGCCCTTGTAACGGCATACAACCAAAATGAAATCAAGAGCGTTGAAGTTGAGTGGGATGAATAATTGGTCTAACAAATCGCTGCAGGCAACGCGGGATGGCGCTCTCAGTTCCGCTATCACGGAGCACGTCATCAGCCCCGCGTGCCTGAGCTCTGGACGTTAGGCGGACACCGCGTATGGAAAAATCGCGTAGACCAATTCCTTGGTTGAGCGGCAGTTTGGCGATGCTGGTTGCTTTAGTGATTGTTGGCGTCGCGTATCCAAACATAGGCAGATTCGTTGTTGACCGTTCGACCTCTCCACCCCGGACCTACCTTGAGCCGCAGCCCATGCTTCTTTTAGGGATTCTTTGCGCGACGTTTGCGCCAGTGTTGTGCATTTTTATTCTTGGCAGGCGGTGGTGGTGGGCAGAGATGCTTGGTTGGCTTGTGTTGGCATTTCTTTTTGTTATTTGCGTATGATTTGGAAATTGTGTCCGCCTAACACGGCGCTGGAGCCAACGGCCACTGCCCCTTGAGTTTTGGATTGAGCGATGAAAATTGGATGCCATTATTGCAGTCGTGAGCCAACCGCCCGTGGCGGTGGCTCAGCTTTGGAACGTTAGGCGGCTTTCGCGTTTTATGCGTATCATCAGCTTAATGGTTTTTCTGGCGTTCCTGGCGGGTTGTAAGCAGCCATCTCCCAATGAGCAGCGATCACCCAGTGAGTTGGGTGAGTTGACTGGGCAAATAAAAGCTCAGGCCCACCTTAATCACCTGATTGCTCATGCTGACCGCATCATGGCCGTGAATGGTGCGCTTGAACATTCGATTTCAGGAAAATCTGTGAAAAATGTTTTGAGGATTATGTCTTCTATGAAGCCCTGCTCCCCTACCGATACAGCGTTTGAATGGGAATTGAAGTTTTATCGAGGGACAAACATTCTAGCCTCTGTTCATATTTACGGTGAGCTTTTGGAGATCGGGGACGAGCAGTATTGTGATGACAGTGGCACACTGGAGTCGCTTTACTACAATAATTTAGCGGAACGGGAAGCTGGTGCACGCCTTTCCATGTTTCAAGCCTGCGACATTGCCGGAGAAGCGTTGGCGGAAAAGGATGTACATTCGGGGAATTATTTTCCACCGATGGCAGATTTCGATTCAAGAACTGGACAGTGGGACATCCTTTGGCTGAAACGGAATGTCAGTGAAGGCTTTCGAGTAGTTGTTGACGACAAGACTGGCAACGTCCTCAGCGCCAAAAGATTTGTGCCTGACAAGACCCTTCCAAGCAAAACGCCGTTTAACACCTCGCTGGAGCCAACGCCGACTGCCCCTTGAGTTTATGGACGGTTTGAGTTATACAACGATTATCGAGCTTGCTGAGCCACTCCCCGGTCGGCGTGGCTCAGCTTTAGATCGTTGGGCCACGTTGCACACGCTATGAAAAACAATGTTGTCACACCGTTAGCGTCCGCCATCTTGTGTGTCATATTGGTGGTTCTTTATGCCGTTAGCTATCATCGTGATTCCCGGACGCAAGGCATCAGCGTGACGCCTTCATTTCACATCGGTTTTTTTGGTGGCGGCGCTTATTTTTATAGCCACGACCAGCCGTGGTTGGACGGCATCATAAGCTTGTCCACCACCAACGCCCCAAAGCCTGTCGTGAGTGGTTGGCATATCGGAGATTATTACGGTTTTTACCATAGTACGTCCGTTGATAGTCATGGATCAGATTCTGGCCCGCTTGTTGTGACTATCTTCAATTTGCCAGGCACCCGGTTCCGTGAGGTCTCTTACTTTTACGAGAGTCACCCGATTTGGACTTTTATGTTCAGTCTTTGGTATCCGATTTTGCTGTTGGCGGTTTTGCCAGCTTTGTGCTTTTATCGTCGCGGGCATTTTTGGTTTCGGAAGCCATGAAAACGATGCCTAACAAATCGGTGCAGGCAACACGGGATGGCGCTCTCAGTTCCGCTTCGCGGTTCACGCTGGTTGGTCCCGCGTGCCTGAGCTTTTGTCGTTAGGCGGCTATGACATCACTCTTTAACATTTACTTCCGATTTTCAGGACGAATCCCACGAGCCACCTATTGGTTTGCCTCGATTCCATTTGTTTTGGTCGGCATCATCGCTGAAATATATGACGACCGCAGATGGTCTATACTACTTTGGCTTGCGATTATCTGGCCTGGCCTCGCAGTTTCTACGAAGCGTTGGCATGACCGCGATAAATCTGGTTGGTGGAATCTCATCAACCTCGTTCCACTTGTCGGCACGACTTGGTCATTTGTTGAGTGCGGGTTTTTACCGGGCACGGATGGTCAGAATCGCTTTGGGCCGCCAAACACCGCGCTGGAGCCAACGCCGACTGCCCCTTCAGTTTCGGACTAGCCATGAATTTCGATTATCATTTCTACTTTGCTGTGCTGGCCGCCGGTGGCGGTGGTTCAGCTTTGGAACGTTAGGCGCACGAGACCATGAATCACAAACAGCGCATTTTGACCTATGTGACCGTAGCGATTATTCCGCTAACCTTTTTCTTCGTGCCTTGGCGCGTTCATAATGGTCCCAAGCTCGGTTACATGATTTCCCCATATTGGCGACCAGTTCCTTTTGATGAGGGCGGCGCGTTGCGCCCGGTTCTTTTATATGCTGAGTGGGGAGTTCTGGCTGCTGCTTTTGTCGTGCTGTTTTTCTGCCTGCGAAGCAAGAAGGGGCGTTATCCGTGAACCGTGCGCCCAACCGCTTTTGAAGCAACGCATGGATGAAAACTCGGCGCGTATTTCTCTTCATCATTCTGATCACAGCATTGGTTGGAGTCGTCCTGGTACTTTCGGGGCGCGAACCGAGTTATCGGGGACGTCCGCTGACCAGTTGGTTGCAGCAGTGCTATGAAACCCCGCTGAACGACACCCAGCGGCTCACCGAAGCACAACAAGCCGTTCGTGCCATGCCACTCGACAAGGTTTTGCCCAGATTACTCAAAATGGTCGAAGCCAAGGAAGATTCAATCAGTCCTTGGATCATGGCCACGAGCGACGAATTTCACTTGAGCTTTCTTAAATGGCGTTCAGCGGAAGATTTACAGCAATTTGGAATTGCCGGTTTTGAGGCTTTGGGCACAAATGCCACCTGTGCTGTTGGCGAACTCACACCGCTGCTTGATGACAAAGACAATGCTTTTGTTGCTTTCAGATGCCTGCTGCCGATTGGCAAATCTACGGAAATGTCCCTTTGCCGCGCTCTGACCAATCAAGACCCGCTTGTGAGGGCATGGAGCATATCCGCTCTGGCACCGGTGACGGATGACGCTGAGGTGTATGTCAGTCGATTAACAAATAGCCTGAATGACCCCGAAGGCAACGTTCGCGCCGCAGCCGTGGACGGAATTGGTGCCCAGACCTCCTTGCCGGAACGTGTCATCCCGATCTTAATCACTGAGTTGGAAAAACCGGATGGAAGCGTTTCGCGAGAAGCGGCGGAATCTCTCGCCGGTTTCGGCACAAATGCTCTGATCGCATTCCCGATATTAAGCAACGTGGTGGTGAACGACGGGGCTGATGCCACGGCTCAAGAGGCTCTGAGAACTCTGGTTGCTATTGCGCCGGAGGAAGCCTTGCCTATTGTTTTCGGTTCTCTGCAATCCTCGAATTCAATGCTCCGACACGTGTCGTTTGGATTGCTCTGCAATTATCCGGTACAAACCGCTGACATCCGCTCCGCGATCGAACGTGCTGCTACAAATTCAGACCCCACACTCGCCCGCAGAGCAAAAGCGTTCATCACCGACCAATATCGGAAAGCGCATCCGGACGAGTTATTGTTTTCGAATGAACCGAGTTACGGAGGCAAACCGCTGGGTGACTGGTTAAAGGCGCATGACAGTGATGGGACATTTTCCAAAGACGCGACTGAGGCGATTCAACACATGGGAACCAATGCCATACCTGCATTGCTCAAGCGGCTGGTCTATGTGCGGCCGCCCTTTGGTTGGCGTGCATTTGATGTCAACATGGATGCCACAAGAGGATTCATCGTTTTGGGCGAGCAGGCCGTGCCAGCGCTCCCCCGATTACAGACGCTCATGGACAGCACCAACCGCGACATTGCCCTCGATGCCATGGTTGCCTCATGCGGCACGGGGTCAAATGCCGTGCCACTTTTGATCAAAGGCTTGACCAACCAATTTCCCGATGTGCGTAATGAAGCCGCCCATTATTTGAGGGAGAGTCCATTTGCCCGTGACCAACGCAAACAGGTGATTCCTTTGCTCGTAAAACTGTTGGCTGATCCGGACGGAAATGTCCGTAGAAACGCAACGAATGAACTTAAAGATATTGACTCTATCGTGGCAGCTAGAGCGGGAATCAAATGAAAGCGCAATCCTACATCACAAAATACCTTCGCTGGTTCGGAATTTTAGCGGGGATATTATCTTTGGTTCTGCCTGCGAGGGCCGACCCGATTGAACTGCCTGAAAAATCCATCACACCGGAAATTTCCTTCATTATCGGTTTCGCCATTCTATTAGAGGTCACTTGCATTTGGTTGATTCTCCGGCGTGCTCGAAAGCCGCGCTTTTTCATCCTTTGGCTGATTGGGATGCATCTGTTCACCTATCCGGCCTTCATGGGCATGCTTTGGTTGCTTCAAAACATACGTCCAGCTTTTGCGGTCGGCATCGGCGAAGGATTGATTGTGATAATTGAGGGATGCCTGATTTTTTTGATTTGCCGGTTTGTGGCTTCCGCCAAACCAGAATTCACTGCACCATCAATTGCTAAATGTCTGGTGGCTTCTTTTATCGGGAACGCCGTTTCGGCAGGAGCGTTCCCAATTTTGTTGGCAGTATATGATCATTTTGTTCCCATTTGATCGTTGCTCTTCCTGAATTCTTTGGCCAGCGAGCGGAACGTGCCTGTGGGACTCGAATCCCAACAAAAAACCTCCCACGAGAGGGAGGTGTGATTTCAGTAATCCTCTGGCAACAAAACCGTTGTTACCGAACGGTCGGCTTCAGTGATGATCCAGAATTTCGTGCCATTGGCAGCGCGATATGCGGACAGAATCCGCGTCCCATCTGCCACGGCATGGTCGTTGGACTGTTTATCCTCGGCACAAACATCGCCCCAATCGCCGGCCACATGCCGTTGCAAGGCAGCCATGATGTCATCGTGGGTGATATGTTCGAGGGCGTTTGGCGTCGCCACCAGTTGCCCCAAAGGGAATGTTGGACAGGCGTGTGCGCTCATAGCCCAAAATCCTCCATTGCGGCCACAATCCCGTCTTCGTCGTCACCCAGGATTTCTACGATGCCGGCCTTCAGTGCCGCCTTATCAGGGTCTGACTTGGCGTCTTTCGGACAGGCCGGGCAACGCATCACGTTGATGACGCTGGCACCGAATTCATATCCGGCGGCCTTGAACTTCTCGCGATACCGCTGCGAGAGCCGCAGTTGCGGAGACAACCCCGACCACGCCTTGGCTTCCGCGTGGTCGAGATCGGTCTCGAATATGGCGTCGTGCCGCAGATGATAAACATCCCACGGTTCGCCACAGGTCGTGCAATGAACATCCATATCGGCCTCCTTTCAAAGGAACAACTGCTGCACCTCGTCAGCCGTCAGGTGTTCCGGTTGTGTGCCGGGTTCCTCGAACACATGGACTTTGGCGAAGCAGAATTTGGCCAGCCGGCCTGCGATTTCCTCTCGCGCCGCCTGCCCCGCCTCGTCTTCGTCGAGCATGACGACGACGCGACTGTTGCTGTTGGTGTGTTTGCGAATCAACCCTTCCTGCGATGGCGACAGGGAACTGCCCATGAGCGCAACCACATTCCGATAACCGTGCTGGTGGAGCATTATGCAATCGAAGAAACCTTCGACGATGACCAACGGTTTGTCGGCCGGTTCCTTGATGGCACGATCCAGGTTGAACAATTCCTGCCCCTTCCGAAAACCGGTCGGGAGTTTGTATTTGGGCGTGCCCTCGGGCGGATCACCCGGCCAGCGACCGGCGTAGGCGACCAATTCGCCTTTGGCGTTGTGAATCGGGATGACGATTCGGCCAACCATCAAGCCTTTGTCCCCGGTAAAAAACCCGAGGCCAAAATCAATGATGGTTTCTTGGCTGATGCCGCGTTCAGCAAAATACGGATGCGAGCGATCCAATTTCTCCAGCTTGAATTTCAAGGGCGGATTGGGTGCGTTGTCGTCCGCCTTCGATGTCGGTGCTGGTGCCGATTTGGGCTTGGCGGCTATTGCTGTGGGAGCATGTTCTTCCGTTCCCGGTGCTGACTGCCCGTTGGTTTTGACTTCTTCCAGCGGGATGTTGAACCATTCACAGGCTTTGATGGCCGCGTCATGAATGGACACGTCCTCCTTTTTGGCGATGAAGTCCAGGACGTTGCCGCCGTGCTTGCATTCGCTGAAGCAATTCCAAATGTTTTTTTCGGTTTCTACCCGGAATTGCGTGGGGTTGCTTCCGCCATGAATCGGGCATGGCCCGCTCAGGCGGGTGCCGGTGCGTTTGAACGTGTCGAGAACACCGTAGTGTTCCAACACCATTTCCATGGTGATCCGGGACCGAACCTCCCGAAAATCTACGAAGGGATTTTTAGGCATGGGAATACTCCTTTCAATGTGCTGTTTTGGGGGAACAAAGCCGGGGAATCCGGCTTCTGATCGCACGCTAACACGAATTAGAAAACCAAACTAGAGGGCGACAACAGCAGGCAACAAAACGGCGATTATGTCAAAGTAGCGATCTTTTCAGGGCGGCAGGTCTGCCACGGAACTGTGAGGATGTCCCCATGCTTGGCAAGCGCCGCCGCGTCTATAAACAGGAACAACCCGAGGCCGTGGGCCAACCCCTGACATGCTTCAATCATCCCTTGAACCCGTTGTCTGCTGGTGGTGACGGTCAAAACACGAAACCGCTGCCAACCGAATCGGGTGCGATGAAGGTTTCGTGACCAAGTTGCTTCGTAGGCGAGCAGTTTTCGCTGGAAACTTGTCCGGTCAAGGTCGCTGCGGGTGATAGGCATGGTGTCACGGTCGGCTTCGAGGAAATACCAACATTGTTTCCCGTTGGCCTCCAACCCAAAAACCCGGTCGGGAATGACGCCGCATTTTTGACGCTGGCCGATGTCCACTTTCCATTGAAACGGTTCGCGCATATCCGGGATTTGCAAATCGTCCGCCGAAAGCAACTGGATGTCTTTCCGGTTCCGGCACGCCAGTTCAACCGCCACCATGATGTCGGAAACCAGCAGGGCATGTTCAAGGAACTGTCCGCGGACGCGGTTTTTCTGTTTCCAATCAAGCTGATGGAATTGCAGTGACAATTCCCGTTTCAACCAGGCTGCGCCTTTGTTGCCCAAACCGTAGGCGATCCGGCGTGAACCGCTTTGGTAATAATCTATCTGGCACCGTGGTCGTTCCAAGTAGCCGTGATGAAAAAGCCGCTGCAACCGCCGCAACACCTGCTGCCGGCTGCCGGCGCTTAACGCCACGATGTGGTCGGAACGAAGAAACCGATGACGCTGGACGTGGCGAAGAATCTCGCGGTCACGTTCGGTCAATTGAAACGCCGGAATTTCCGGCGACCGTATGAAACGGGGAAGGCGGTAGCACTCCATTCGGCCATTTTAACACAAATCCAGGCGGTCATTTCCGTTTGGAAACTGTGGATGCGCGTCGAGCTTGCTTGAGCAGTTCCTCGAACTTGATACCGAGAGCCGATGAAAGTCTTAACACGGTGTCCAAACTGGGGTTCCGCTCCTCCTTTTCCACAAAGGTCACCATCTGGCGGGAAAGTCCAGCCCGCGCGGCCAGAGCGTTCAAGGAAAGATTCTGCCGCTGGCGTTCTTCCCGAAACAGGCGGGCAACATGCGAACACATGGCCTGTCGCAAATGATTTTCGATCACACGCAAAATTATGCGAAAAAGACTTGACTTTGTATGCTACTATAGTAGCAGTTTAAGTATGTTCGTAAAACGCATCGGCCCCGATCCGCACGCGGGTGGTCTGCAAACGCCCGCTCTGCGCGGTTGCCCGGACATCTGGCAACTCGGGGACGGCGATTTTGCGGTCATCGGTGTGGACATTACAGCGGTGGCTGAGCCGCAACTGCCCCCAACTGCTGGTTGCGGGCCGGATGAGCGGATTGTGAAGATTCCCCGGCGCACCCTCATCCTTGCCAAAGCGGACATTCCTGACCGCCTTTAGCCGATTTCAGCCATTTGCGATATAATGGCCGGCAATGGAATTTACCGGCTGGCTGGCAATAAATTGGTATTTAGCCTTGGAGGGTGCCGGTATCATCGGCAGCCTCATTTTCGCTGCGGTGTCCTTCCGGACGGACACCAAAGCCCGGCGGATTGGGAACCTAATCACCCTGACCGAACAGCAGCGGAACATTTGGAGGGAACTTCTCCACCGTTCTGAATTGTCCCGGGTGCTGGACGCCCAGCCGGACCTGCATGCCAAACCGATTACCCAGGAAGAGGAATTGTTTGTCGGGTTCTTGATTCTTCACCTCAACAGCGCCTATCAAGCCATTGGCGAGGGCATGTTTCAATCACCGGAAGGGCTCAAAGCCGATGTGATGGAATTTTTCTCATGTCCAATTCCAAAGGCGATTTGGGAAAAAGTGATAATTTTCCAAAACAAGAAATTTATCGCATTCGTGGAATCCTGTCTTAACGGGAATTAGCCAATTTGTTCAATTTGGACTCAACCCGCGTTCGGGCTGTGGCGAATTTTTGGCGCGAGTTTTTGATGTGGGCCACCGCCCGGCCAAGGCTGTTGTTCAATGGTTGCAGCGTTGTCCCTTTGAACGGCTCTTTGTTCGTGCCATTCTCCAAAATCCTGCCGATCACATTGAACCGTTCCAAATCCACGAACTGCTGGGCAATAAACGTATTGGCGAATTCCTTCTGCAAAACCTCGGCGTCCGTGTTGCCGACACGGAATGAAAACAGCGTGCCGACGTTGCCGAACACCGCCTGCCGGATGGGCAGCGGAATTTGGTCAACGTATTGATTTGAGAGCGTCAGGCACAACCGGTATTTCCGGGCCTCGGCCAGAATCGCTGCAAAACTGTCCGTGGTGAAATTCTGGAACTCGTCAATGAACAGGTAAAAATCCCGGCGTTCGTCCTCCGGCTGGCCGGATCGTCGCATGGCTGCCAGTTGAAACTGTGTCACCAAAAGCGAGCCCAGCAGGTTCGCCTTGTCATGGCCGATTTTGCCTTTGGACAGATTGGCAATGAACAGCCGCTGGTTGTCCATGATGAAAGGGAAGCTCACCTTGCATTTGACCTGGCCGAGAATGTTCCGCATGACGGAATTCAACAGGAATTTTCCAAGCTTGTTTTGGATTGGAGCAATTGCCTCTCGTTTGAACCGCTCATCGTAGTTGGCGAATTCATGTTCCCAAAATTCCTTGATGAACGGGTCTTTGATTTGCCGGATCACCTGTGCCCGGTACGTTTCATCCGTCAGCATCCGGTTCACGCCCAGCAGGGAAGTGTTCTGGCAATCGAGCAGCGCGGCGATGGCGTTGTATAAAATATATTCCATTCTCGGCCCCCATGAATCCGGCCAGATGCTTTTGAACGCGCCGACAATCCCGGACGCCACCAGATGCCTTTGGTCTTTCGGTACATTTGCCAGCAAATTCAACGCAATGGGGAATTCCAGATCGGACGGGTCGAAATACACTAGGTGGTTGGTGCGCCAGCGGGGAATGTGGTTCAACAATTCCTCGGCCAAGTCGCCGTGCGGGTCAATCAACCCAACGCCATGCCCCAGCGCGATGTGCTGCAAAATCATGTTCCGCAACAGCGTCGTTTTTCCCGAACCCGTCTTACCGATGACGTAGACGTGCTGCCGCAAATCAGGCAGGGAAACTCCAAAAGGAACGGTTTCCGCCCAAGTTTCACGGGTGCCGATTAAAATGGATTCGTCATTCATGATTGCAGATTCAGCCGCCACTCCCGGCCATTTCATGGTTCCCCGGTTGTGGTGGGAACCATTGAAAGCTGAAACGCCGCACCGGCGCAAAGGCGTTTCAATGGCTGTGGTGAGACCATTGGCAAACGCTGTTGGGTGCGAGCCAACGGGGTAATGGCGGCTGAATCCGAAACCCGAAGAATTCCAAAGCATTGTAGCATCCGCTCACGATGCAAGCCAACCGCCGTTCTGAAGGTGTCGGTTACAACCGGCAAAAGAGGTCGCGCTGCGCGCGTCGTAGTGAATGCCGCCATAGGCGGCGGCGCTTTTTCCGACAATCGGAGATTTCGTCCTGAAAACTCGTCCCTTCGCAGGATTTGCGAAGTCGTGTGTCCAATCGGACATTTTTTGAACCAGTCCCCCCAACGTGTCGTCGGCTAGGCTGATAAGCCGACGCCGGGCGACTTCGCGCTGTTTGGTGAACGACGCCGGCTAGGTGGAAGTGAACCCGATAGCCGTAGGAAAAAGCGCGAAGTCGCCCGGTAGGCGACGACACGTTGGGGGCACTCGTGGCTCAGTGAAGCCATAAATTGTGGCCGGCGCGGTTCGCGCCTCTACATACCATGTATGTAGGGGTCATTTCCCATCATAATTAAAGTACGCGAGCAGGATAGCGGTGTGAAACATTACTTGCTGCGGTTGAAGTCCACCTTGAGCATGTAGCGGACAATCTCCACCTTCGGTTTGTTAGCGGCAGCTTTCCGGACTGCCGCGGCCAGCTTTAAGGCTCCGCCGTGGACGAGTATGCCGCGTGGGTTGCGATTGGTTTCCTTGGCTAGATGCCGCATGTAGTGTCGGATCTGCGTAACGTTCGCTGCTGACGGCGGCCCCTGTTTACATTCGACTACAACAGGTCTTTGGTCTCGGTCAATAAGCAGGACATCGCTCCTCGATCCGTCTTTGAAGACCTTTTCTCGTATTTTTATGTCCGGATGAGGTAAAAAGCCATCTTCAAGGTCATGGGGGTAGGCGGCTATGTATCCTTGGAGAGCGCTTTCGTAGTCGAAGTGGGTGTCAAGACCGACCCAGTTGGATGGATCATTTATGGCACGCTGGAGTTGTCTGAGGTTGCGTGACGGTATTTCGCAAATCGTTGGGCGGAGTTCCCCGGTTGTGAATCGAGTCCCAACGGGGAGCAGGATCACTTCGTCGCGATTGTCTGGAGCGTGTATCATGTCCCATCTTACAAAGATACGCCTGCCAATTTCACCGTAGGGATTCGTGCGGCTGCGAGGGACGAGTGGGTCCCAGTCTGCCTCGGTGATTGCTTTGCCTGTCACTTGGCCGAGCCTCCCGACACGGTGCCCACCTAATGTAACAACAATCCAATCACCGGGCTCGATTTGCTGGATGGCGTTTCTGGCCCGACTCCATCCATATTCGCGCAAACCTCCTTTCAACTTGAATCCCGACCCAGGGGGCCAGCCGACGGCAACACACTGATGTTTATACCAGCGTTGCCACATTCCCGGGTGCTTATGTTCTTGGCAGGTAATTCTCCAAAGCTTCATACGACAGGCATGTTGAGCTCCAACTGCGCAATTGGCAAGACTCTCAAGGCCTCACGTGTGTTGCTCGCGATAACCCCGTGCCGTTGCGCGGGAAGTCTTGCCCCATCGCTTCGTGCGTTAATCTGTGTTACTTCTCATCAACCTCGGGGGAATGGCTCAACCGAGCCATTTGCGAACGTCGCACAATAAAACTTGTACGACATGGCATTGAAAAATGGCTCAACCAAGCCACCATTTGGAAACTGAATTTAAGATCGAAAATTGCTCGCGTTCCACCTGCAAATGTTTCCGTACCGGAATTGTTGCCAGCGTCCACGCGTTAAATTTGGACTATTAAGTCGCAGTTTTTGACATCGCCGGTTTTTTGTGTGGTTTTGCGTGGTCGGGATTGTTTCCTTCCCTGCCTTCGTGCTACAATGCCACTGCACTTGTGAGGGCTTGCTCTCTCGCGGTCGCATGAAAACCGCAGACAAGTGCATATCAAAGGCCATCGGCTCATCCCGGTGGCTTTTGCTTTGTCATTCATCGGCGGGGTTCCCGTCGTGCATGAGCCGTCTTCCCTGCTCCGTCTGCCGCCAAAATGGAATCAGACTCCAAAAGATGCGTTCGCCGTTTGGTAGTTGCTTCACGATCACCTTGAACCTGCGCTCGGCAAGAACCGCTATAAATTCATAGTAAGTGACCGCAACGAGAAGCTTTTCCCAATGGCCATGCCGGTGCTGCCGTTTCCATTCGTTCGTTTGGAAAATTCCCTGCACCGTGCGGCTTAATCGCAGAATTTCCGGCGCTCGAGCGATTTGCTTTAACCGCATGAATTGGTCGCGCCGGTCCCGGCCCCGATTCCAAGATTTGAATAGCAGGTGACGAAAGCCCTCGGAACTGAAAATGACCGTGGTCTGAAAATAGGGGCAGCGGACTGAGCCAATGACACCGTATTGAGCTTCGGCTCGCCAGCGAACGTCTTTGAATTCATCATTGGTAAAATCCAGCCCCATGTCAGAATTGAATATCCGCCGATTCAACCTGGATGAGCCGGCCACGAATGACAGCCCGCCAGCGTTCGTCTTGCAAGGCGCGGTTCAACCATTGCAGGAAATTCGGCTCTGCCGCCGCTTCTGTGGATAAGTGCCACTTTTTTCTTAACGGTCTGTGCCTATTACTCATTGTATTATTCATGTATTACTATGTGGAAGTTTTCTTCCGGGGTAGCTTGCACTAAACTTCCTACCCCCATGGAAGTTTTCTTCCTACCGGGTAGGCGGTCGCGCATTCATTCTGTGGATAAGTGCTCGCCGGTCTTGATCGAAGCGCCGAATGTCGTCGTCCCTGATTCTGGCGTACTTCCCTGCCGCCCGCATCACCCGCTCGTTACGGTTCTTGATCGTAACGGTGATAAAACCGTGTTTCTTTAATGAATTGATATAGGTGCGAATCTGGCGTTCGCTGATGCCGAAGAACTCGGCGAAATGGCGATTGGAAGCGAAGCAACCACGTTCGTTATCCAACGAATGAATTTCAACAAACAGGACTTTTTCGATGAGCGAAAGTTGATCAGAGAGCCAAATCTCCCTGGGAATCCAAACACCTTTGAAATCGCGTGGGGCTTTCTCCATCCCTGCCATTCTACCATGCCGACCGACAATGCAACAACTGGTTCTAGGCCGTCGGGGACGGTGACTGGTCGTTAACCACTCCTCCCTCCGTGGTAACAACCTCCGGCACCTCGGTTTTGCCGCCTGTCAGCCGAAGTAATGTTTTGATTTCCTGGGCCTGCTGCAACACGGTGCCGGTCAATTTCAGTGTCAATTCGTGGTTTTCTTTCAACTGGTCGCCTTGTTCCCGCAATTGCCCGTCTTTAACGCGGATTTGGTCTTTGAGCAGATCAATCATTTCACGCGCCAGCGTCGTTTCTCCGGCATTGTTATCAATACTGTTACCAGTGTTGTTAGCAGGCTCGGTAACAATTTTTGGCGATTCGGTGCCGGGTACTGCGTGATTGTTACTGGACTGGTTAACCAATGGTAACGAATGGTTATCAGATTTGTTATCGGTTGGTAACGGACTGGCAACAACGGGTTTCAAACCCGACTCCTGGAGGAAGCGGAGGGGATGGACTTTCCACAGGAAATGCTGGTCGTCCTTGAAATCAGCGCGATGGAAATCCTCGTGTTCTTTAAGCTTTCCCTCGGCGATTAACTGAATGAGCCGGTACCGGATAATGCGGGCGGGGACATTCAATTCGCGGGACAGATCGTGGATGGTAACAAACTCCATGCCGCCATTTTACCATGAAAATGGGCAACACGGCACTTTGTTAACAACCGGCCCCGCTGTTTGAAGCGGCAGTGGAGGGCTACGTCCTCTGATACGGCAGCGAAAACACTGACTGACCTGCGGAAAAATACAAATCTTTCCAAAGAGGAAATTCAAATCAAGCGGAAACAGTTGTATGGGATAATTGATGAAGCGGTGATGCGCATCTATTTTGCAGCAGATGTTGATCCAAACCTGCGCCAACAAAAAAACGTCCAACTTAATGATGGAGCTAGAAAACAATTCTTTGTCCAGGCGTTGCCTGTCTTAGAAAAAATACTTGAGTTCGGGAGGCAGCCGGAGATCGGAATGCTCCTTGCACCAACAGCCCATCACTTCATTGAATTGTTAAATGGCGTCCTCCGATACGACCCACCATTGGTTCTCCGTATGGCAGCAGAAGTCGTCAGTTGCAGCAAGCGATATAATTACAACCTCGATTCAATGGCGCTTGAAGAGGTTGTTAAACTTGTCGAATTGATCCTTGCGGATTATCGAGACAAAGTGCAAGACGAAGCCTCCATAAAAAATCTATTAGAGCTTTTGGACGCTTTCGTCGAAGTAGGCTGGCCGCAAGCTTTAAGTCTTGTCTGGCGTTTGGACGAAATCTATCGGTGATGTTAGCAATGTCACCAAAGTTTCATAAGAAATTCAAATTATCATATGTCAAGTTTCGTTTGGAGTAGAGAACCAGAAGAAGCGTATTCTAATCCATACGAATACGGCGCTCAGGAGCAATTTGTCCGGGAGGCAAAAAGAATTCTCAAGCGACTTTGTAAAAGGCTTGGAAAATATAATCTGCATTTTTACAGCAAAGATACCAGCGCTCAGAAAGCAGCCTGGATGCTCCACAATGACGCTACAGAAGCATTACGAGAAGCGTTGTCTATGCTGGAAAAGAAAAAACACAAACTTGTCGGTCGAATTTTCCGTGATGTTTGGGAATCTTTTCAATTGGTAGAATATTTTCGTTCGAGTAGCCCCCAAAGTCAAAGCGACCTTAAAAAATGGTACGAAAACGAAATAATTGAGCACAGAAAGATACGAGACCGATTAGAAAAAGCTGGAAGGAAGGCGGAAGCCGAGGAAAGGAGACAACAACAGCGCGAGCTTTCAAAGTTTACACACCGATCTTACAGGTCATTGCTAAAAGGTTACAGTCTTGGTAGTGACGATAAAATGGTTTACGACGGCTACACAAAGTGGTCTGTTTTGCCGCACACGGTGTCAGCTTATTATGCAATTTTAGGAGACTTGATTATCCAGAGTTTAGAATCTATAAAAAAATCAAAACTCATTCCCGCAAAAGAAATCGAAGACATTTGGAAACAAAGTTTGGAGAAATCAACAGTTCCAAGAAAATTCGCTTGTCGCCCTGTGTGACCAAACTCGCATTTGCACGAAGGCTCATTAACAAGTTGACCAACGGCACAGAAAATTGTTGGAGGGGTGTTACGCGACACTGACGCCGAGCCGGTGACTGCGGACACCGAAACGGACACCAAAGGAGTTAAAAGGGGTATAGCATGGTTATGATGATTATTCTTGAGTAGCCAATGAAATCGGGTATATTTGGAGTGCAACAGCGGGGTAAATTGGCCGATTCCGACCCTCGCCTTCAAACTTATGCGGGAAATTGCACCGCATCCCGCCATTGCGCCACATCCTCGACTTTTTCGCGCTGGTAAATTTGATGAATCAATTCCGAAGCGTGATTGACCAGACGCATGGCCGCTTCACGCGGCACTCCAACTCGGCGCAACCGGTTGACGTAGGTGACACGTAAGCAGTGGAAACACAGATGTGGCTTGTTGATCTTTGTGAAAAATTGCTGCCACCTCCGCGATGGTTGAAACGGAAACTCCACCGTGAATTTTCGTTTGGCCTTGCGGATGCGTTCAAACAACGGACGCAGCGCGGAGGGCATCGGAACGGAGAACGCCCGATCTTCGCCGCCTTTGGGTGAAGGAAACGTGATTTTGTTTTCCACAAAATCAATGCAGTTGAGCGGCAACCGCGTTTCCCGCAACCGGCAGCCAGTGTGCAGGGAAATGTCAAACGCGGTTTGCATCCATTCCGGTTCGGTTTTCAATGCTTCCTGAATAACCCTGATTTCCTTGTCGGCAAGCTCAGGTTTTTTGGCGGATTTGTCTTTCCGTAACTTGAGGCTCACCAGCGGGTTTGCATCGGCATGGCCGAGCCGCACCGCTTCGCCCATTATCATCGCCAGAAGTTTCAATTCCATAATGGCCGTGTTACGCCCGACCGTCTTGCCGGTTTTCTTTTTGAAGTTTGTGCGCCAGTCAACATATTCGAGGGCGTTGCGGTAGGTAATGGCGCGCGGCGAGTGCAGGCGTTGGATTTGCAGCCAGAGTGCCAGCCATTTCCAGTTGCCGGTGTAGCGTTCCAGCGTCCGCTCGGTTTCACAGTGCCGTTCAAGATATTTCGGAACCCAAGTGTCCCAACCTTCGCTGTTGACGACCGGCACGCGATGATGTTCCTTTGCTTCCAGTTCGGCGCGCAGGGCTTTCGCCTTGGAAGTGTCATTCGGGCTGTCGGCACGGAGGCCGGTGGATCGGTGAAGTTCCTTTCGGTTGCCATCAAAATAAACGACATACCAGAAGGGCGAACGCGATTTTCGATATAAATAAGCCATAACAAGTGCAAGTAGTGCAAGTAACCTTACGAAGAACTATGCGATTTGTCCAGACAATTCAATATATTAAACCACTATAAACCACTTTACTACAAACGTGGGTTCGATTCCCATCGCCCGCTCCAGCTTGAATCCTAATAGACGATGGCGTAAAGCAGACGATCGGCATCGCTGATGGCCCACAGGCTCAAAGGATCCACCGCCTGGGGAAATTTGATAAACCGCGCGCTGCCGTCCGCCATGGCGTAATTGGACCCGCCGGTGCTGCCGACGTCCATGTTTTGACTGCTGGTATGGCCATTGTTATCGTGGCGACCCTGCTCGAGAATACCGGTGAAATCGTTACCGCCGTTCTCCCTCAAATCCATGTAGAAATCGCCGGCTTCATGGCGTTTTTCCCCCAGCAGCACCGTCTCGGACGGGTGAGCAATGACGCCTTCCTTCAAGCCGCCCGGATAGGTGCCGCCCATGTAACTCGCAAAATCACCGGCACTCAAAGTGTCGTAAAAAAAATCGTTCCAACCATTGATGATGTAACTGCGCGGGGCGGCGTCGGCGACATTGTTTGAGGAAGCGCCGCCGCCGGTCGTCGCCGGGCTGGAGAAGGTGGCGATGTCCGTGGGACACAGCAGCACCTTCAAGTTCCTGCCGTAGTTGTCATAAAACTGATTCGGCCAGCGGTTGGTATCGCTGCGCGGCGGATAGGTGCCCTGATTGTCATTGACGTACATTTGGGAGGCGAGGCCAAGTTGCCGGATATTGTTCAGGCACGCGATGCGGCGGCCGGCCTCCTTGGCGCTGCTTAAGGCGGGCAACAACATGGCCGCCAGAATTGCGATGATGGCGATCACGACCAGCAATTCAATCAACGTGAACGCGTAAAACCCACGCCCCGGCTTTTCCAGACTGGCCAATTGTTTTCCGCCTGTTATTTTCATAACCATTCAACCTGTCCACACGTCCTTATAGTGAATACTTGGACGGCACTGTGCACGACTTATTCAAATTTTAATTATGACAAAGCGTAAATGGGCTCTGATTGTTACCGCGCTGTTGCTGGCTTGTGTCTATGTTTATCATTTCACCGGCTGGTTCAAACCAAAAATCATCCAGATTTCCTACACCGATCGCTCCCTGCCATCACGAACCCCTTCCCGCTCGAGCTTTCCAACCATCCTGTTTGGTTTCGGAGGGCAGCGCTACCAACTCTCGGAAATAAAGATCGTCCCGCTCGCCGCGTGGCAGACCAATCAAGCCGTCGCTCCGGTCTGGCATCTGATTTCCACTTCCAGGTCCGCCCCGGTGGAATTTTTCAGATATGGGGCGAACCTTGCGGGCATGAAACCCGCCGTTCCCGGCGCACGTCCGGAGCCGCTTGAAACCAATGTCACTTACCGTCTTTTGTTGCGGGCCGGTTCGTACAAAGGCCAGTGCGATTTCCAACTGGGCGGCCGGCCGCCGGCCGCGCCGCCGAACCCCTGACCGCTGGATCAGACGGCTTCCCGCCGGGCCGGGTTACGTGCCAATTCAATTTTTCTCCCCGCCAGGTGGCAGGCCGCAAAGTGATTCCTGGCAACTTCGCGAAAGGCCGGGACCTCCGTCCGGCAGTGTTCCTCGGCAATCGGACAACGCGGATGAAACGGACAGCCGCCCGGCGGGTGAATGGGGGACGGCACATCGCCCGGCAAAATGATGCGCTGCCGTTTTGATTCCGGGTCCACTTCCGGGATGGCCGAGATCAACGCCTGCGTATAGGGATGCTGCGGTTCGCGGATGATGCTTTTGGCGTCCGCGGTTTCGACGATTTTTCCCAGATACATCACCATCACGCGGCGGCTGATGTGTTCCACCACCGCAAGATCGTGCGCGATGAAGAGATACGCGATGCCGCGCGCCTGCTGTAAATCACGAAGCAGATTGATGATTTGCGCTTGCACGGAAACGTCCAGCGCGCTCACCGGTTCGTCACAGATGATCAGCTCCGGTTCCACCGCCAGCGCGCGCGCAATGCCGATGCGCTGCCGTTGACCACCGCTGAATTCATGCGGATAGCGCTGCGCATAGATCGCATCCAGGCCGACCGCCTTCAATAATTCGATGATGCGCTTTTGTCGTGCCGGCTTGCTGTCGGTCAGTTTGTGGATGTCCAGGGCCTCGCCGACAATTTGCTCGACCGTCATGCGCGGATTGAGCGAGCCGTAAGGGTCCTGAAAAATGATTTGAAACTTGCGCCGCCGCGCGCGCAACACCGACCCGCTCATCCGGGTGACATCCTCGCCGTTGAGCAACACGCTGCCAGCCGTCGGTTCGACCAGCCGGACGATGGCGCGGCCGAGCGTGGTCTTGCCGCAGCCGCTTTCGCCGACCAGGCCGAGTGTCTCGCCCGGTTCGACGGCAAAACTCACATCGTCCACCGCCTTCACGAATTCACGGGTGCGGCTGAACATCCCGTGTTTCACGGGAAAATGCACCTTCAGATTTTTGACTTCGAGCAGGCTCATGACTTGTTCCACCGCAGAGATGCAGAGACGCAGAGGCCTTCAATTAAATCCTTGGGCAAGCCACCAGTTAAAACTGGCGGTCCTCGATGAAACATGGCGTGGTAATTTTGCATTTCTATTTATCTCCGCGCCTCTGCGCCTCTGCGGTTATGTTTTCCCGTTCATTTTTCCAAAAAGGACATCGAACCCAGCGTCCGGCCTCGACCTCGACCAGTTCGGGTAATTTGTCGGAACATTCCGGTTTGGCGATCGGGCAGCGCGGCGCGAACCGGCAGCCGGGCGGGAAATTGCCGATGCGCGGGACGTTGCCGGGTATGGCCGAGAGTCGCTCGGCGGTGCCGTGAAGTTTCGGCACGCTCGCCATCAGCGCCTTCGTGTACGGATGCAACGGCCGGCGCAGCAATTCCTTCGCGGGCGACAGCTCAACAATCTGCCCGGCGTACATCACGGCCACGCGGTCGGCCATGTCGCCGACGATGCCGAGATTATGGGTGATGAGCAGAATCGCCATGCCCAGCCGCTGCTTGAGCTCGCTCAACAAATCGAGAATCTGCGCCTGGATCGTGACATCGAGCGCGGTGGTCGGTTCGTCAGCCACGAGCAGTTTCGGTTCGCTCGCCAGGGCCATGGCAATCATCACGCGCTGCTGCATGCCGCCGGACATCTCGAACGGATAATTTTTGATGCGCGATTCCGGCGCCGGAATACCGACGAGCTTCAACAGCCGGACGACCTCCTCATTCGTCGCCTTTTCCGGTTTGTGCAGCTTGAGCGATTCCCGGATCTGGTTGCCGATGCGGAAGACCGGGTTCAGCGACGCTCCCGGCTCCTGAAAGACATAGCTGACCACGCCGCCGCGGATACCACGCAGTTCACCGTTTGACATTTTCAAAACGTCCCGGCCGTTCAGCAAAATTTCTCCGCCGACGTAATTCGCGGGCGGTGTCGGCACGAGCCGGGCGATCGACAAGGCGGTAACGGTCTTGCCGCAACCACTTTCACCAACGAGACAAACGGTTTCTCCCGCGCCGATGGTGAGCGACACGCCGTCAACCGCCCGAAGCGCCTCGGCATTTTTGCCGAAGTCCATTTTCAGATTCTTGATTTCCAGCAAATTCATTTTCTTTGGACAGGATTGAAAGGATGAACAAGATTGAAAACAAATCTGGAAAAGACCAAATTCATCCTGAAAGATCCTGTTAATTCTGTCCTCATAACGACTTCGCGTCCGCGGCGTCTCTTAATCCATCGCCGAGGAAGTTGAAAGCGAGAACGGTGATAAAAATCGCCGCGCCCGGTGCGAGCAGCCATGGAAAACGCTGCATGTATTCGGTGTTTTGCGCGGCGTTAAGCATGAGGCCCCAGCTCGCCTGTGGTTCCTGGATACCCACGCCCAGAAAGCTCAACACCACTTCGCCCAAAATATAATACGGCACGCTCAAGGTCGCGGCGACAATGACATACGAAAACGTGTTCGGCAAAATGTGGCGGTAAATAATTTTCAAATGCGATTGCCCGAGAGAGCGCGCCGCGAGGATAAAGGGTTGTTCCCGCAGCGAAAGGGCCATGCCGCGAATGACCCGCGCCATGCTGGCCCAGCCGATGAAACTCAAGATGACAATAATCATTGCATAAACCTGCGATGAACTCATGCCCGGTGGAAACACGTTGCGTAGCGAAATAATCAAATACAATGCGGGAATGGACATGATGAGTTCGCAGAACCGCATGATGACCGTGTCCGCCGCTCCCGCAAAATAACCCGCAATGCCGCCGACAATCATACCCAAACTGAACGACAGCAAAATGCCCACCACGCCAATCGAAAGCGAGACTTGCGAGCCATAAAGCAGACGCGAAAAAATGTCGCGCCCGAACTGGTCGGCCCCGAAAAGATAGACGGGATAATTATCGTCGTCCGTCCCGAACAAATGGATGGAACAAGGAATGAACCCCAATAATTTGTATTTTCCGCCACGAACGAAAAAGTGGAGCGGCCTTGTGTCGTTTGAAACCTGCCGGTAAACAAAATCTCCGGGCATTTGTTCGGAACGCGGAACCACCAGGCGAAACCCTTGCAGCCCCGGCCAAACGGGTGGATGGAAAAAGGCATTATCGCTTATCTGGTCATAACGATAAGGCGCGATGAAACCGGCAAAAATGGCGACGGCATAAAGAAAAATCAAGGTGACGCCGCCGGTCAAGGCGATTTTCCGCCGCCTGAGCCGATGCCAAAACAGTCGCCACGGGGAAAGTGCCGGCGGTGTTTCGACGATGGTGATGGCCGTTTCCATTTTATTTGAGACGAATTCTCGGGTCGCTCCACGCCAGCAATAAATCCGCGACGAAATTTCCCGCGACCAGCAGCGCGGTGGCCATGACGACGCTATCCACCACCAAATAGGAATCCTTCGCGAAAAACGCTTCAACCGTCAGCCGTCCCAAACCCGGCCACGCCATGATATTTTCCACGATAAACGCCCCGCTCAAAAGTGAGGCGAGCGAATAGCCGAAAATCGTCAGCAGCGGATTAATGGCGTTGCGAAGCGCGTGTTTGTAAATGACCCAGCCTTCGCCAAGGCCGCGCGCGCGGGCGGCGGTGACATATTCGGCGCGCAGCGTGTCGAGCAGGCATGAACGCATCCGGCGCATGATGCCGGCCAGATCGGACGCCGCTAAAACAATCGCGGGCAGCACAAGATGATGTACATGATCCCAAAACTGTTGCGCGGGCGATAAGAAATCATTGAGCGGGCTTTCCGAGCCGCCGACAGGAAACCAGCCGGTCGCCGCCGCAAACCACAGCGCCAGCAACGAAAGCAAAACATCGGGAACGGACAGGCCAACGAATGCGAAAAGCGAGCACGCATGGTCCACCCAGGAATCTTTTCTGACGGCGGCCCAAACGCCGAGAGGGATGGCGATGCCCCACGCAATGATAAGCGCGGTAAAGGAAAGCAGAAAGGTGTTCCACAATCGCGCCATGATGAGCGACGTGGCGGAAATTTTATAGGCCATCGAGTAGCCGAAATTCCCGCTCAGGACATTTTTGATCCAAAAAACGTATTGCACGTACCACGGGCGATCGAGATGGAACTGTGCCTTGAGTCTGGCAACCGTATCCGGCGAGATCTGCGGATTTTGCAA